>Ga0187847_10002689_pt1 | contig 14169 bp, 10 predicted proteins | sample June2016WEW_4_10_FD_132458 | JGI IMG/M metagenome (GOLD analysis project Ga0187847, IMG submission 132458) | Peatland microbial communities from SPRUCE experiment site at the Marcell Experimental Forest, Minnesota, USA - June2016WEW_4_10 | ecosystem: Environmental > Terrestrial > Soil >...
ATGCTCGCAGGGTTATGCCGTGGGGCTGATCGGCACTTCGCTGTCTTCGCCCACCTGGGCCGGCATTCAGGCGCTGGTGAATCAGCAGAACAACGAAGTGGGTGGCGCGGGTAATCCCAACCCGGCGTACTACCGGCTGGCAGCGGGATCGAACTCGCCCTTCCACGACATCAAAGTCGGCGACACCAATGTTCCCGATAACTGCATCGACGAAATCATCTTCGAGTATTGTCCCGGAGGCGGCGCCGACCTGGCGGGCTATGAGGCGACACCCGGCTACGACCTGGCCACCGGGCTCGGGAGCGTCGATGTGAACAAGCTGGTCACCAACTGGCTTGCGCCCACCGGCAGCGGCGCTGCCACCGTCACGCTAAGTACCGGCGGCGTCACCAGCATCATGCATGGCGATCCTGTAACAGTAACTGCAACCGTAACCGGCAGCGGATCCACAACACCCACGGGCGACGTGGTGCTCATGGCAGGCTCGCAAGGCGTGAATCGCATTACGCTGGGCGCGTCGGGAGCTGCGACCATAACATTCGGCGCGGCAGCGGGCGTCGAGTTGCCGGGCGGTAGTTATAACCTGACCGCGCACTACGGCGGCGACACCAACTTTGCCGCGGCCAACTCCAGCGCAGTAGCCTTCACCGTCACCGCCGAGCCCACCACCACGCAAGCCTCCAGCAGCGTCACCGGCTCGGTGCCCTACGGTTCGCCGGTCACGCTCATGGCCGCTGCGTCCGGCAACAACAGCGGAACCGGTTATCCCGTTCCAGGCACATACACATTTTCTGAAGGCGCCACCACGCTGGGAACCGCGGCCCTTCCACCCTCTGGCGAGGGCTTCGCCTTTGCAACCAGCGGCGCGGCGGCGAGCCTCGCGTGTTGCGCTCAAACCGCTCTGGGAGCGGGTACCCACCACATCATCGCAGCCTCGCCGGCGGCAAGCGCAAGCTTTCAAGCCAGCGTCTCTGCGCCCACAACCGTTGTCGTAACCAAAAGCCAGGTGGTGGTCTCGCTTACCCCCAGTTACAACAATCCGGCGGTCAATACCGCAGTCACCATGACAGTAGGTGTGCTGCCCCTCTACGAGTCCAACGGCGGGCTCTACTTACCCGGGGTCCCCGTCACCGGCAACGTGGACATTTACGACAACAGCACCAGCCCGGCAACAAAACTCGGTACGGTGACCCTGGCGAACAGTGCCGGAACGCTCCCCGTCACCTTCACCACCACCGGCCTGCACCCCATCGTTGCGCAATATGACGGCGATGCCAACGACCTCACCAACTCTTCCGGCGCGGTGGATATTAATGTCGGTACCAAGGTCCCCACCGCCACCACCGTCAACGGCAGCTATGGCTGGACATATTCCGGCAGCCCGATCACGCTGATGGCAACCATCCTCGGGGACTTCGGCCCCGCACCTACCGGTACCGTGACATTCACTGACGCCTCGGCAAACAATGGCTCGGGCGCAACCATCGGCACAGCGCCCATCGGCACGCCGTTGAATGGGGAAGCGCAGACTCAATTCACCGTAAGCAACCTGAGCGCGGGCTCCCACTACATCACGGCAAGCTACGCGGGCGACGCAAATTATGTTGGCTCCGCATCGATGGCCACTGAAGTCTCCATCATCGCCATGACGCTTTCGCTGGCATCTCCGTCGGCCACGGTAACAGCAGGACAAAACACTTCTGCGAATCAGATTTCGTTCGCAACCAGTCCTACCTTCACCAACTTTTACTACTGGTGGGTCAATCTCTCCTGCACCGGTTTGCCGGCCGGGGCAACGTGCGTCTTTACGCCCGGATCGTTCGACCCCACGTACAACGAAACCACCGGCATTCTCTCGGGTTCGTCTTCGTTCAGCATCTACACCAACGGGCCAACGCTTTCGCAGGCGGCTGTTAAGCCTCCGCTGAAACCATGGCGTCCATTCGGCACGCTGGCATTGGCTGGACTATTGGCCATCGGCTTCCGCCGCCGCTGGCGCCGGGTTCTCTCTTCGCTGGCGGCACTCGTGATGCTCGTCTTCCTCTTGAGTCTCGGCGGCTGCGGCAGCAGCGGCGGCAGCAGCAGCGGCGGAAAATACAACATCACCAGTCCAGGAACGGCAGCGGGCACCTATCCAGTTACGGTGACCGGGACCATGATCGTCCAGCCCTACGGTACTTTCACCACGACTTCAACCTTCAACCTGACCGTCACGGCAGCCGGCCAATAAGAGGGACAAAAACCGAACGCGGAATCGATCAAGCCCATTGGAGACCCTAAGGTGTGTGCCCCATGTCCCTCGCGAGGGACATGGGGCACATAGTTCCAGTGCGAGATGGAGACCCGGACCGCCGCCTCACAAATGCGATCTCCGTCGGAGGGAGCAGGAGCCTTCAGGCTCCTGAATGTAGCCTCCCAAGATGGTTGGCTTTAGCCACGGGCCTTTTCGCACAGTAGGCCGAGGGCTCGGCCCGGGACAGGGCTCCTTTTTCGAATGGAAGACAAGGGCCCGCAGTCCCGCCTACCCAGAACCTGATCACGCGTCAACGATTTTCGATTTTGCAACCCATCTTGGGGCTAGAATGTGCTGAAGCTCCCAATAACGCGCGTTTCGGAGGTAGGAAATGTCCTCTGGGCTTGAACGACTTCTGCCGCTTGTATCCATGGGCATCTGGCCTTGGAGCTTTGCGGTTATTTACCTAATTGTCGGCCTGATCCGCTACCGGATGTCTAAAGCAAAGCCAGAACTAATTCTCATCGCAATTAGCCTCATTGCGATCATCGTGGTCGGAGTCCTGGCTCACTCCTCGTCAAGTGGCGGGGCGCAAACAACAATAACCACCGGAGACATAACCCAGCAAGGCTCACAGAATGCGGCCGGGGTAGGCGGGACAGTTACTCAAAAATTAGAGCCTTGCGCCGACCCGAAAGCGGCGAAGAAGTGAACCTCGTCGGCATGTTGGCATTGGGTGCCTCGTTCCTATTACAGAACGGAGTCTCGATCCAGTCCGGGACCATAAGCCAGAAATCGGAGGCACGCGACTGCGCGATCAATGCCGCTAACGTAGCGGGAAATCTGACTGTCGTGAATTGCCCAGGGATCCCGGCAAAAGCACTCGAGGGCCTGAATCGCGAATTGACGAAAACAAGGCTCTCGGCCGACCAAGCGAGGAGGCAAGCCGAGGAATGGAGGCAGAAATACGACGGGCTACAGGCGTTGCTCTCGTCCGCCGGCCTATCCCAGCTGCTCATCCAGAAAGCCTCGTCATATCTCGCTCAAGGAGACTTGACGCAGGCCTCGGCGGCCCTCGACGAGGCGCTAAAACAGAATGACCAAGAGGTGGCGACGGCGGCGGCGGCCCATTATTTTCGAGCCAAGCTTGCCGAACTAGAATTCGATGCCAAAACGTACGGGGAGCAGTTAGGGGTGGCCCACCGACTGGTGCCGAACGCAGTCATAATTTCTAACGAATACGGAATCTTCCTCACAGTCCATGGTCACCCTCTCGAAGCCGAATCGATATTCAAGGAACTGATCGACGATGCTACGCAGGCGAAGGTCGTCGACATGCAAGCTGCCTCGCTGATCAACGCCTCGGGGGCCCTCAAGTTCCAGGGGAGACTTTCTGAAGCGAAGGAAGACCTGCTTGAAGCTGCGCCGCTTTGGGAGGTTTCCTTCAGGCAGCACAAGCCTAATGCTTTGAATAACGAGGCCGTGGCATTTTCAGGGGCTGCAGAAATCGCACTTCTCCAACAGCACTCTGAAGAAGCAAAGGAACTTATCGGCAAGGCTGTTGCGCTCGCAAAGAGTAACCTCACGCAGGAGGGCAGCGTCCCTTCATCTCAACAAGACAGGCTAAACCTAGCGGACTTCTTATTGACCGCATCTGAAATTTACACAGATGTGGGGGATTTGGACGCGGCTTTTTCGCTCAGCGAAGAAGCGTATGAGAACGCTAAACAAATCACGGCACCAGATCTGGCAAATCGCGGCAAGGGCCTCACAGGCAACGCCAAGACGTCTGAGAGTCTGATAACTGCCAGGCGCATGAACCGGACACTCGCCCTGAAGTACTCAGATGACGCCGTGGCGATCCTGGATCCGATGAAGGACACGGAAGGCGACAGATTCAAAGGCGACCTTGCGAACGCTCTTTTCGTGCGAGGAGCTGTTCAGGAGGATATGGGGCAGTGGTCAAACGCGTTGGCGAGCTTCGAACGCTCCGAGGCGCTTAACAACGAACTCCAAAAAGCGGGCCAATCCCAATACAAAATACAACAAGCAAAGGCCTCGTGGTATGCAATCGGAGCTGCATTGAATTCGGGAGACCGTGGCGCAGCAGAGGAATACGCACGCAAAGCGGCATCCCTGGTTGACGGGCTCCCGCCAGATTTCGTTGGCCTTCATACGCAGATCCTTGCGGAATGCGCCGGAGCACTAAATATCCTTGGTGACCATGCGGAAGCAGCTGAGGTCATTCGGAAACGGGATAGGCTAGTCCTTGCCCCGAAGCAATAGCCAGATGCCCCAAGTCTTATCTTCGGGTTCGGATGTTTTCCTTTAAGGAGGGGGACATGGATTCACAATCGACGGGCAAACCCCGCCAAATCCTAACCTGGATTCTCAGAGTCCTTTTGGGCTTAATCTTCCTCGGCATCGGCATCGAAAAGCTGACCGGAACCATGGGCACGATTCCATTCTTCGCCGCCATCGGCTGGGGACAATGGTTCCGCTACGCCTCCGGAGCCGCGGACACGCTCGGGGCCTTGCTCATCCTCATCCCGCGCTGGACCTCCTACGGTGCCATCATCATCACCTGCACCGTGGGCCTGGGAGCCTACCTGTGTTTCACCATGCCCCTGTACAACCCGATCTTTCCCCTGGTCATGACCCTTCTGGCCGCCACGCTGGCATGGCTAGCGTGGCGACCCAAACCCGCCTGAGCGCCACCACAAACCCCGTCCGAGCGACAAGCGGGCGTCCACCCCACCACAAGTGGTCAACGCGGCTTCAACGTCTGGTACTTCGCGATGGTGTAACCGAGAGAGGCGCCAAGCCACACATCGGACGGGAAGTGGGCCGCCTCGGTGATGCGGGAAGCGCTGATCGCCGTCGCCAGCGTGTACGCCAATACCGGAACCCATGGCTTGCCACGATGGCGATATCGCTCCGCCACCACGGTCGCCACCGACCAAACCGCTGTGGCATGTCCTGACGGGAAGCTGCTGCCCTTGAGCGGCGATTTGCTGCCGTTGAAAAATGTATCGCTATAGTCCCCATTCAGCGGAACATCGGAGGGCCGCTGCCGCCGCGTCACTGCTTTTATGGCCAGGTTGACGACCACGCTGTCGCCGTATGCTTCCGTTGCCAGCAGGGCAGTGTTCACCTCGCGGTCATCGTGCCGGATATAACCGGCCGCCAGCAGACCTGCGGGCAGGGCAATCACCTCGCTCGTGGTGATCAGCGGGTCGAAGACGTCGTTCACATCGTCCAGGTTCTTCTGGTGCGTGCGGAAATAGGGCGTATCGTGCGGGTCCGCGTAGATTAGCCCCACCGTTCCGCCCACCACAAGGAGTGTTGGCGCCAGGGCGTGGCCGTGAGCCAACCGCAATGGGAAGGTCCACAAATCTTTCTGGTCATGCAGAAAATCGCCAGGCAGAGTGCGCCAGGTGGCCTCGCGCTGCGGCACGCCCGTGGTTGTGTCAACCGCAGGCTTTGCCGTCTGGCCAGGGTCATCAGGCAAGTCCCTATAGTTATAGTTCTGGGCGCGGGCTCGGTTCGGCGTCCAGGCAAGTGAAAGCCCGCAAACGGAAGTGATCAATAAGTGTTTGGCCGTCCTCATCATCCGCGATTAGATGCAGGATTTTAATAGAGGTTGAATCGCTCGAATACAGTAGCAGCGCTGCTCATGTCTTTCTATTCCCTATTCCCTATTCCCTATTCTCTGATCCCTAGCGTCTCGTATACCTCTTCCTCCACAACTCCTGCTCCGCCATTTCCAGCGCCCGGTCTTCCAGCGACCGCGTCCACGGCACCAGCCCGTACACCACATCGCATTCCACCGCCCGCGCCATCCGCTCCAACTGGTGCAGGGTGATCGTCTTCCTCTGCTCCGATCGTTCGATCTGGAACACCATCTTTTCCGAGAAGTCCATCGACTTCGCAACCCGCTCCGCCGGAATCCCCGTCGCCAGCCGCATCGCCCGCAACCACCCCTCGACCGGCCGCGGACTCTTCCGCGCCGTTCGATAGGGCCGCACCTGCCGCTCCAAATCCAGCCTCGCCCGCTCCCGCAATACCTTGATCATCCAGTCCTCCATTTGGCGGCGCATTGCATTGTCACAAAAAACAGAAAAACCCACTTGGAATCAGTGGGTTGCGCCGCATCTCGATGTGTCTGAATCTATTTTCGCAAAAAAGCAGCTAATTCTACGCAACCCTTTCGTTCGTTTAGTTCAATTCTCAGCAACCGAAAACATTTGAAAAGGCTGCCCGCAAGGTGCATGTCTCAACGAATCGCAACCACTTGAGCAGCCATTTCGCATGTTTTGTAACCAGTTGAGCAACCTTCCGGGCTATGTAGGCCAACTCTCCGAGCATACGTTTCAAAGTCGATTTCTCCGTCAGCCCGCCATCACTTCCTGGTTCTCAAGAATGCGGTAGAGCGTCGACCGGCTGATGCCCAACTGCCGCGCAGCACGCAGTTTATTCCCCCGGTTTAGCTCAAGCACCAACTGCACATGGTGCCTTATCACCGCGTCCAGATTCAGGCTCTCCGGGCTCTGCTCCGGCTGCACTTTGGCCCGCAATTCCGGCTCGCCCAGCGCCGAAGGCAGCGCCAAATCCACCGAGCGGATCACCCCGTTCTCCGCTTCCAGCAGCGCCATCTCCAGCACGCAAGCCAGTTCCCGCACGTTCCCCGGCCAGTTGTGCTGCAGCAGGCGCGCCAGCGCCCCAGGTCCAAGTGCAACAGGGCGTTGCTGATAGCGCGCACAAAGCCGATCAAGCAGGCACTGGGCGATGGGAGCGATGTCCTCACGGCGCTGCCGCAACGGCGGAATGGCAAGCCGCACAGCCGTCAGCCGGTATGCCAGATCGGGCATCAGCAGTCCCTGCCCCGCCATCTGCCGCAACGACGTTTGCGACCCAGCGAGAAGCACCGCCCGCCCCGTCGGCCGGTCCTGAAGCGCCTTCAAAACCCGCAGCAAAAGACCCTGCCCCGGAGGCGCAAGCAGATCCACGCGATCAAGATAAGTGAGCCCCCCAAGCGACGAAGGATCCGCGTCCGTCACCAGCCACTCCCGCGCATCCCGCCTCTCAAAAGTGGAATTCGCAACCGGCGAATGCGAAAAAAGATATCGCGCCAGTGTCTGTTTCCCCACTCCCCCCTCCCCCTCAATGGCGGCAACCTGAATATGCGGCGCCGCCATCTCGGCCTGCATGAGGAGCTTGCGCCAGACGGCGCTCACACCGGCGAGCTGGAGGGCAGGCGAGTCGAGGTCGACGAGGGTAAGTCCGGAGGCGAGGTTAAGAGCGGATAGGTGTGGCGGGACCGGGAATTGAGCGGCATTTTGGATGGATCTCACGGTGCCTTGCCTCCTTGGCCGATTCTGCGGCCCAAAAGATCGTAGTGGGCCAACAGATGAGTTATCGGCGAGAGGGAGAAAAGCATGAACCAGAGAGACGGGGAAATATCTCCGGGAATTAAGGTAGGATTTTAGGGCTTTGTACCGGTCTTACGGCATTTCTCATTATGAAATGGCCTTCTCGGTGCCCTTCAGGATGGCGACTCCTGAGGAAATCTCCAGACGGGCGCTGGAGTTTGGGCCGGACAGCAGAAGAAGAAATGCGCTATCGGGCGCGCTTAGAGGGGGTGTCGGAGAAGATCTGGCCGTCGCGGATGTGGACGATGCGATGGGCGTACTCGGCGATGTCGGGTTCGTGGGTGACGAGGACGATGGTGTTGCCGCTGGCGTGGAGCGTGTCAAAGAGGGCCATGATTTCATCGCCGGTTTTTGAGTCGAGGTTGCCGGTGGGCTCGTCGGCGAGGATGATGGAGGGCCGGTTGACGAGGGCGCGGGCAATGGCGACGCGCTGACGCTGACCGCCGGAGAGCTCGTTGGGCTTGTGGTTCATGCGATCGCCCAGGCCGACGTTGGTCAGCGACTCTTTGGCGCGGGCTATGCGGGCGGCGGTGGGGGTTCCGTTGTAGATAAGGGGCAGTTCGACGTTATGGAGCGAGGACGCGCGGGCTAGCAGGTTGAAGGTCTGGAATACGAATCCGATTTCCTTGTTGCGGATGCGGGCGAGCTGATCATCGTCGAGTTCGGAGACGAGTTGGCCGTTGAGCCAGTATTTGCCTTTTGAGGGGGTGTCGAGGCATCCGATCAGATTCATGAGGGTGGATTTACCTGAACCGGAAGGACCCATGATGGCCACGTATTCGTTGTGCTTGATGCGCATGGAGATGCCGCGCAGAGCCTGCACCTGCTGCTCGGATCCCATATCGTAGGTGCGCCAGAGGTCTTCGACAACGATCACGTCGCCGGTGGGGCGGACCGAGGGTTGCACGATTGCTTCGCTGCTGATTTCCAGAGCCATCCGAGTTTTTCCTTTGCCTGGTGGTTGAGGGTTCTGGTCCAACTACCCGGGAAGCGAACCCTCAGTGATGGACGAAGCGCCAATGCGGCGTTCTCGCCGGGAATTAGGTAAAAACGACTACGAAGAGGAACCGGAAGCCAGAACCACAGGCTTTTCAGTGTCCCGCTTGACGAGCGAGCCGGATTTGAGGGCGCGCAGAGTCTTGAAGGGGCCGGTGACGATCTCCTGGCCCTCGCTGAGGCCGGTGAGGACTTCAATGTCGGTGGCGCCGGTGATGCCGGTAGTAACGGGAACGAACTTGGCGCGGAGCTTGCCGGACTTGTCGGTCTCCAGCACGTAGACGCCTTGAATCGGCTGGCTCTTGGCTGTGGAGGTAGAGGCGGCCTGCACATTGCCCGCGGACTTTGGCTTGTCGTCGTCAGGGTTGTGCATGGTGAGGGCCTGGATGGGCAGCGAGAGCACGTTGGACTTGTGCGCCGTGGTGATTTTTGCGGTGGTGGAAAGGCCTGGGCGAAGCTCATTCGAGACGGTATCGAGGGTCACCACGACTTTGAAGTCCTTGGCTTCTTCGGTCCCGGTCGTCGATGTGGAGGTGGCCTGGCCGGTGGAGCGCAGTAGGGCCTGGTCGCCCACGAGGGTTACATGTCCCTTGAAAACCTTGCCGGGAATGGCGTCTACGGTGACCTCGGCGGGTTGGCCTATAGAAATATTGACGATGTCGGTTTCGTCGACCTTGACTTCGGCGGTAACCACGCTCATGTCGGCGATGGTCATCAGCGTGGAGCCTTCGGCATTCTGGATGCCCTCGACCACGGTTTCGCCTTCGCGAATGGGTTCGTTGGTGACGATGCCGTCGAAAGGGGCGATGGCGACTGTACGGTCGAGCAGGTCCTGATTGTATGTGAGGCTGGCGATGGCAGTGCCGAGGTGTCCGCGGGCAGAGTCGGTCTGCGCCTTGGCCTGGTTGAGCTGGGCGACGGCCTGGGCTACGGAGGCGACGTCCAGGTCGTAGGCGGCCTTCTTGGCGTCATAATCCTGCTTGGCCATGATGCCGTCCTTATAAAGAGCCTGGGCGCGATCCCAATCGAGCTTTTTCTGCTCCAGGTCGGCCTTGGCATGATCGACATTGGCTTCCTGGGTCTTTTCGGCGGCGATGTCGGAGGCAATGTCAGTCTTCGCGGCAGCGATAGCGGCTTGCTGGCCGGTGACGTTCGCTTCCTGCTGCACATGCTCGATGGTGGCGACCGTCTCGCCCTTTTTGACCATGTCTCCCTCCTTCACATAGAAGTGGGTGACACGGCCCATGGCGGTTGCTCCGAGATTGACGTAATTCTTGGCCTTGATCTGGCCGGTGCCGCTGACGACCGTGGCCAGGTCCTGCTTGATAAGCTTGGCGGTCAGAACCTTGGTGTAGCCGGATTGCTGCCTATAGATGAAAAACGACACGAGGCCGGCGGCCACCAGAACGGCGAGAACAATGAAAATTATCTTTTTCATGATAGGTGCGTGCTCCAGGACTCCCCGATGTCAGTTTACGCAATTCCAGCGGTTGCGGTTCCCGCTCACGGCAAAATCGATTCACAACCGCGCAGTACGGCCCGAAGGCGGGTTGAAGGCGCCCTCCGCATTTCCGGGGAAACCCGGCCGTCGGCAAAGCCGAGCAGCGGAAAAACCGACGAAGTGCCTTGAAATGGAGTGGCAGAGATTGCGCTTGGTTTTTGGACGTTAAAGGAGCCTGAAGGGTCTCAAAGTCCGATGCGGAACCAGATTCCGGGAAGGTTCGACGTGCACTCCTGAGCGTTGGCCGCACTTTCAGGCTCACCTTGGGGGCGATTGTGCGTCCAAAAAGCAAGACGGCTCTACTTGCAATCTTGCCCAGCCCTAAAGGGACCCGTAGAATAGAGGTTCGCAGGAGTTTTGAAGGCAATGACGTTGAACACATGCAGATTTCTCGCCGTCGCACTTGGTTGTGGCTTGGCAATGTCCCCTGGGCGTGGCGTGGTTGCCCAGCAGGCATCCGCCCCGGCTGCTACAACTCAGCAGCAGGACCAGGAAGTTGACCCCCTAAAGCGTGAACGCTCTGACAAGGAGAAGATCCAGGCCCAGAAGGCGGTTCGGCAGGAGTTGAAGGGTGCATACAAGACCTGGCTCAACCAGGACGTGGTCTGGATCATCACGGACGAAGAGACGAAGGCGTTCAAGAGCCTGAGCAACGATGAGGAGCGAGACGCATTCATCGAGAATTTCTGGTTGAGGCGCAACCCCAATCCGGATTCGCCCGAAAATGAATTTCGCGAAGAGCATTACCGGCGCATAGCTTACGCAAACGAGCATTTTGCAGCAGGCAAGCCGGGATGGAAGACGGATCGCGGACATATTTATATATCCTTCGGCAAGCCGGATTCAATTGACTCTCACCCCTCCGGCGGTGCTTACCAGAGGCCCATTGAAGAAGGTGGTGGCGAAACATCGACGTTTCCGTTTGAAGTGTGGCACTACCGCTATCTTGAGGGCATTGGGGAGAACATCGACCTTGAATTTGTGGACACCTGCCAGTGCGGCGATTACCACTATACGATCGATCGCAGCGAGAAGGACGCTTTGCTGCGTGTTCCGGGCGCGGGTCTGACGCAATCGGAAGAAACGGGCCAGACCAAGAAGGCAGACCGCTTCAAGGGCGGCATGGAGGCATTGGGTGCGGGGCCAATGTCATCGCAAAATCAGTCGAAGCAGTTCGACCGCATCGATATGGCAGCCAAGCTGTTTGCTCCTCCGCCGATCAAATTCACCGATCTCGATGCTTATATTTCCGAGCATAAGATTCTTAGCGGCCCAGTGTTCCCTTTCGATGTCCGAACGGACTTTGTGAAGGTGACGGACAGCACGGTGCTGGTTCCGATTACAGTGCAACTGAGGAACCGCGACATCACATTCGTTACCAAAGATGGCGTTTCAAAGGGATTTGTAAACATCCTGGTGAAGGTGACAACTCTGACTCACAAGGTGGTTCAGAGTCAGGAGGACACGGTATCAGTGGAGGAGCCGGCGGAGTTGCTGGAAAAGCAACTGGACCGCAAGTCGGTTTACTGGAAGGCGCTTCCGCTGCTGCCGGGGCTTTATCGGTTGGATATCGCCATCAAGGATGTGAACAATCCCGACCACCTGGGTTATTACGGGCGTGGATTCGAGGTACCCACATTCCACGACGAGAAACTGGCGACTTCGTCGCTGATTCTCGGGGATGAGATGAACACGGTTTCTTCGCGCGAGATCGGCGCGGGGAGTTGCGTGATCGGCAATACGCACATCTGCCCGCGAGTGACCGCGAATGCGGCGACCCCAGTGAACTTCAAGCGCAGCCAGGAGCTGAATTTCTGGATGCAGGTGTACAACCTGGGCATTGACGAAGCCACCAAGTGCAATTCGGCGACGGTGACATACCAGATCATCGATACTGCCGGTACGGTGATCTTTGAAAAGGAACTGCCTTCGAAGGATCTTGGCCAGCACAGCGACCAGTTGACGGTGGAGAAATCGCTGCCGATGGCGGGACTGCAACCGGGAAAATATAAGGTGACGATCAAAATAAATGACACAATCTCGAAACAAGAGATTGCGCAATCGGCACCTTTTGTCGTGGAATAGGGAGTATGCCGCGTAGATGGTTTATCTGACAGAAGATCGGAAAAACCGCGCGGGCTCATTTCGCAGGTTCATTGCCAGGGACGCCGCACTAAGTCACCAATTGTGATCATGCGCAGGCTCCATCTCGTTGTTTTCGTCGTGCTGATTGCCCTGAGCACCACTCCGGTCCGCGGAGCCGCTCCCGGATCGGTCTCAGGTGTGGTGCGCGACTCGGCAGGTGTTCCACAGATTGGCGCGGTGGTGCAGCTTCTACGCCCCGATTTCTCAGTGGTTACGAGTGTTTACACCAACAGCGAAGGACGTTTCCTGATTTCGTCACTTGCTCCGGGCCAGTACGCTCTGAAGGCGATGAACACATCGTTTCTGCCCTCGCTGCGGGAGAATATACGGGTGCGGGCAGGCACGGTTGTGAACCTGACGCTGAGCACGCTTTATGAGGCGATGCAGTGGCTTCCTTCCGAGCCGCGATCAGCGAATGCGCAACTGGACGACTGGAAATGGACGCTTCGCTCCGCGGCGAACCGGCCGCTGTTGCGATGGCTGGAGGACGGCCCGCTCGTGGTGGTCACCGACGGCTCAGGGGCGGCGCCCAAGTTGAAAGCGCGGCTGATGGCCACGGGGCAACAGGGAACTTTCGGCGAGAGCGGCGAGCGCATTTCAGCGGCAGTGGAGGAGACGCCCAGCAACAGCCGCGAATTACTGGCTCATGTGGATTTTGCGCCGGACAGCGACGCGGGAATGGAATCGATGCTGGGGTTCCGACAGGACCTTGGATTTGCCGGCTCCGTTCAATCGGTTGCGGCAATTGCCATTCATCCCGAAATTGAAAACGAAGGATCCGCGGGCGATGCAACTGGCGGACTGGATGAAGCAGCTTTCCGCAGTTGGGAAGATATGAACTTGGGCGACGCGCTTGAGGCCGAAGTGGGTTCCACGCAGGTGGTGGCGCATTTGGCGGGACAGTCGTCGAGCACGATGGCAGCCGTGCTTCCGTTTGCGCAGGTGGGCTGGCACGACGGTAAATCTACGGTCCGCTACCGGATGGCCACATTCACGCCCAACCCCGAAGCAGATGAAACCCAGGCGCAGGCCTGGATGCCGAAGATGGCTGTGCGCGACGGCGACTTGGTGGTGGAGCGCGGTGTGCACCAGGAAATAAGCTGGGAGCGCCAGACGGATCGCACCGGCATGGCAGTAATGGTGTTTGCCGACAGGATTGAAAACCCCATTCTTGAGGCAAGCGACCATTTCGCGACAAACGGCGACGGCCTACCCGGTGGCAGCGCAGTGTTGTTTGACCCAGCCAGCGGATTGCTGCGCGCGGCAGGTCCCAACTACGCGAGCGCCGGAATGACCGCTACGGTGGTGCGTCAACTGCCCAGCGGCAATATCGTCCGCGTGAGCTATGCGACCGGTGATGCGATGGCCATGGATGCGGGGTCGCGGGAGGCCTCGGTTGAGCAGGTGCTGGCAACGACCCATCCACGACGCGCTCAGGCATATGCGCTGTCGCTTTCAGGGACTCTCGAGGGTACCAGGACGCACTGGCAGGCAAGCTACCGGTGGCAGCCGGATGAAACTGTTACGCGCGTGGCGCCGTATTCGGCGGACGGGATTGCGCCCTATCTGAACCTGCATCTTAGCCAGCCGATTCATACGCGGCGCGACGGCGTCAGCGGTTTTGAAGCGCTGCTGGATTTGCGCAACCTGCTGGCCGAGGGCTATCGGCCTTATGTGCTGAGCGATGGTTCGGTTCTTGTGTTTGCGCAAAGCCAACGGGGAATACAGGGCGGCCTGGCTTTCACTTTCTAAGATTTGCCGCTGTCCAAGGGTTAGAAATCTGATGGCAGGTTTTGCTGTTACGTTATTGAATCTAATGGTGGACGCGGTAGGAATCGAACCTACAACCTGTCGGTTAAGAG
>Ga0187847_10002690_pt1 | contig 14167 bp, 12 predicted proteins | sample June2016WEW_4_10_FD_132458 | JGI IMG/M metagenome (GOLD analysis project Ga0187847, IMG submission 132458) | Peatland microbial communities from SPRUCE experiment site at the Marcell Experimental Forest, Minnesota, USA - June2016WEW_4_10 | ecosystem: Environmental > Terrestrial > Soil >...
CAGCACTACCAGGTATTTGTCCAACCGTATGCGTCTCCTTTCGTGTCATACATCCAGATCCCCCACCGGCTCGCCGAACGCCGACTCTTTCAGTTCCCGCTCCTGCTCCGGCAGCAGGTGGCGCGGCATGAAACGGGCATTGGCAATCGCGGTCGGAATCACCGCGCTGCCGATGACAGTGGCCACCAGATGAGAGTACTGATTCTGGTCGATGATGCCGTGATTCAGGCCGAACAGCGCCGAAATCGTGCCGAAAGTGAGTCCGGTGGACATCATCAACGAATAGTAAATCCCGTCGTGCCCGCGGTAGCCGAAGGCGCGCACCGTGGGCAGCAGGCCCGCGAGCTTCGAAACCATCTTCGCAAAAAACAGCGTGACGAAGGCGAGCGGAGCGGCCACCAGCGCGGGCACCGAAACAAAACTGCCGGCGCGAATGAAGTAGAACGGCGTCAGCAAGCCGAAGGTCAAAGTGCGCAGTCGGCGGATGAGGAAGTGATCTTTGCCGACCGTGCCTGCCAGAACCATTCCAATAAGGTAAGCGGGCAAAACCGCCTCGCTGCCGGACCAGACGGCCAGTCCGCCCAGTCCGAAGAGCAGAAAGAGCAGGTACTTGGTCTCCAGCTCCGATACGCGCCCGCCGTAGCGCCCGAAAAACCACTGCGTCACGAACGGCAGCGCCAGAAAGAACACCAGGCAGACTCCCAGAAAGATGAAGGTCTTGATGGTGAAGGGCGAGAAGATCAGGCCCAGCGCGATCACCGTGCCCAGGTCGTTAATGAAGCAGGCCGCCAGGATGGCCTTGCCGTAAACAGTCTGGTTGAACCCCAGTTCCAGCATCACCGCGTAGACCACCGCGACCGAGGTGGTGGAGAGCGCCACGCCCGCGAGCCAACTGGGACGCCATCCCCAATGCAGGACATAATGCGCCATCAGGGCCGCGCCGAAGAACGGTCCGAAGAAGCCGGCCAGGCCGACCGCCGTGGATTCTTTCCACTTGGCGCGGAACACGGCGGGGTCCAGTTCGGCGCCCGCCAGGAAGGTCAGTACGATGGCGCCGGTGCCCGCCAGGAAAGTGATCCACTCCGCCTTGGCGCTTAGCGCGTTTCGGCCAATCAGCGCGCCGATAACGAGCTGCGCAACCGTGCCGACCACGATCTCGGAGAGCGCCGTCGAAATGCGCAGCCAGTTGGCCGCGAGAACCGCAACCAGCGCCAGGGCTAGCCAGAGAGCGGCCACGAACCACATTTGATCCATTACAGGATGTCCTCAATCTGTTTTTGTGGTTTGCTGCGGGGCGGGTTGGCCGGACTCCCACAGTTGAACCACTGTCAGGAGTCATTGGCCGCCAGGCGACGGCGTAAAGCGAACTCCACCGCTCTCAATTCAAACCTACATCGAAGCGCGCGGAAAATCAAGCGGCCTGGCCTGCCTGCGTGGGCAGCCTGCGGCAAGCCGCTGCCAGCGTTTGGGAGAGTACAATGAGAACTGTACGGAGATGAAAACACGGCTAGCCGGAGTATCGTTTGGGTTGACACTTGCAGCTGCCGTCTTCTTACTCGTATGGCCCATCTACGCCGGGTTCAACGCCTCGCAGCCTACCCGTGCCACCTTGCTGCAAGTCAACGGGCCGTTTGTCCTCATCCCGGTCATGTTTCCGGTAGTGACCACGCTGACCGCCTTGCTGCTCCGCAAACAATGGGTGCGAATTGCCGCGACAATTCTCATTAGCGGATTTGCGGTGATCGGCGGCTTCACCATCGGATTGTTTTATCTGCCAGCGGCCATTCCGATGCTGCTGGCCTCATGCGTGGCCGACTCAGCCAAGCTGCGAGACGTTTTTTAGTGAGGCCGCGCGCGAGCGAAGCGCGCGGAAAACAAGCGCCCGGCTGCCCGTTACCGTTTCCGCTCGATCAGAACCGAATCGCCAAATTCATGCGTCCGGTAGCCCATGGCGTCCAGTTCCTCCCCGGCTCGCCGCAGTGTCGCGTCATCCGCGAATGCTCGCAACAACTGGTGATGGCTGGTGCCGGGCTCATGAACTCCCGAAAGAATCGCGTCGACAACGCGGAGTTGGCTTTCCGGGCCGATGCGTTGCGTCGCCAGCCCATCGCCGGCATGCACCCGGCCGTCCCGGCTCGCGGCGTGCTCCAGTGCGCGTACCACCGTCGTGCCGATTGCAATAATGCGGCTGCCACGCGTCCGTGCGCTCTCCACGGCGGAGGCGGTTGATTTTGAGATGCGGTAAGGTTCGTCGAACGGCAGCCTGCGGTCGAGTTCGAAGTCGCCAGTGGAGGAGATTCCGGCGGTGTGCGTCAGGGTAGCGAATGTGGCGCCACGCGAGCGGATTCCTTCGACAGCGCGCCAGTCCAGCGCGAAGCCCGCCGACGGCGCTTCGAAAGCTACGGGCCGTCCCGCAACCGGTGACCATGCATCCCAAAGCTCCAGCGGAACCGGTAAGTAAGCGTATTGGATCGGCCGCCCATGGCGCGCCAGGCCAGCCCAGATTGTGTCGGCCGGCCCATCCAAATGCAGATCCACAAGTCGCGCGTGGTCCAGCAGCCGCTCCACCGTCGCTGAAAGCGGACCGAGCCTCAGCCGGTCGCCAGGATTGAGACGCGGAGGCGCCGGCCTGTCTTCGGTGCGCGTGTGAAAATCGCCCGCGCCGAAGATGACGGCGGTGAAGTCACTCGTCTCGTCCAGCGAACGGCGGCTCGCAAGCCTCACTTCGACTGGACAACCAGTGGGCGAATGCACGCCCTGGAGGCTGGCAGGCAGCGCTGTAGCGTCGTTCGCCACCACCAGATCGCCCGGACCGAGCAAGCCGTCAAAGGATGTGCGCCGCATGTGAGTGATGCGACCGTACCGGTCGATAGCCAGCAGCCTTGCGTCCGGCGGGCGTTGCGTAGGTTGCGAAGCGGGGATCATCGCCTGCCTCCTGCGCTGGCCGGCACACCCCGCCCGAGGGTCGCCGTGATCGCGTCGGCTACTTCCCGCGCAGCCGTTTCAGGGCGCTTCAATGTCGCCGGGTCGCTGTCCTGGACTGCCAGCGCGTGCATCGGCGTATCCATGTCGCCTGAGTCGAGCGACATGCAATGAACGCCGGTCGGCGCCAGTTCTTCGTTCCAGATTCGGGTGAGGTGTAGCAGAGCGGCCTTGCTGGCCCCATAAGCCCCCCAGCCAGGATAGGCATTCGTCGCCGCGTCGCTCGAGATATTCAGTACCAGGGCTGAGCCACTCTCGCGGGCCGAAGCCGTGAGCGCCCCGAGAAGCGCTTTAGTCAACCGAAACGGGCCCAGCACATTCGTAGCGAGCGCCCGCTCAAAGTCCGCACAGTCGGTGTCGCCGAGTAAGGCCAGCGGCGTTGGCCCAAGATCGGAGGCGTTGTTGATCAGAACGTCAAGTCCTCCCAGCTCACCGGCGATCTGCAATGCAATCGGATGGATGTCGTCTCTTGCCGACACATCGCCCGAAATCCCGTGCGCGCCGCGGTGCTCCTCGGCCACGCGGTCAACCCGTTCCGCCCCGCGCGCGACGAACGCCACCTCTGCGCCACGCGCGAGGAATTCCCGGACCAGGGCCAATCCCAGACCTGACGTTCCCCCTGTGATCGCGACGCGAAGGGCCGCGTCCATAACATTACTTTTGTCCTGCATATCTCACGCCTCCAATTTCATGCTACAAGTTAAAGTGAACTTGAAGTCAAGGACAAAATGTGATATTTTTGGGCCATGGCTTCCCTGCTCACAATCAGCGAGGTTTCGCGCCGCAGCGGCGTCGCTGCCTCGGCCCTCCGTTTTTACGAGGACCGGGGCCTGATCGAGTCCGAACGGGCCGGTTCGGGACATCGCCGCTATCCGCGGGCCGTGCTTCGGCGGATCGCGTTCATCGTCTTCGCCCAGCGTCTCGGTCTGACCCTAGAAGAGGTAGGTGCGGAGCTGGCGAAGCTGCCTCGGGACCGCGTGCCGGAGGGGCCGGACTGGGCCAAACTCTCGGGCGCGTGGGCCAGCCGCGTTGACCAGCGCATTGCCGAACTGCGGCGCTTGCGGGCAGGGCTCACCGGGTGCATCGGCTGCGGCTGCCTCTCGCTCGACCGTTGCAAGCTCGCCAACCCCGGAGACCGCGCCGCCCGCCGCGGCCCCGGCCCGCGTTACTGGGTCGGAGACTCGCGGGGGCGTGCCTAACCTTCCGAAATCAAGGCCACTGTTACGAGCCGCGACCGTCAGGGAGCGGTTTTCCCAAAACCGCTAATCTGGAGTTTGGCCATTTCGGTGGCACAGGCTTTAGCCTGTGTAGGAATGGTTTTTCCAAAACCGCTAAGCACCCTCGCGGGAAGCCAACAGTGCGCGACATAAAGCTGAAATCGCTGGCAGCCTGCGCGGCGGTTGGCTACCGCCGCTGCCTGGCGTGAGAGCGGCAGTTGGTCGACTGACAATCGGCCGCAGCTCACTAAAGCTGCTCCAAAAAGGCGCCCTGCCTTGCGTACATTTATGTCGCGCACCCGAAGCCAATCGGGATTTTCGACCACAAGCCCTGTTACTATGTTTGGTCCATAAAAGCGCGGCTCCCGGCCGAATCGCGCATCCTAATCGCCGCCGCCCGTAGTCCTCGGGCCTCAGCGGTGGAACAGAGGTTCAAGATGAAATATCATCCGATCGATGTCGCCATCATCGTCGTCTACCTGGCGACCTCCGTGCTGCTGGGCTACTGGGTTTCCCACCGCGCCTCGCGCGACACCAAGGCGTATTTCCTCGGCGGCAACACCCTGCCCTGGTATTTCCTGGGCGTGTCCAACGCCTCCGGCATGTTCGATATCGCCGGGACCATGTGGCTGGTCTACCTGCTGTTCATTTACGGGCTGAAAAGCGTCTGGATCCCCTGGCTGTGGCCGGTCTTCAACCAGATCTTCCTGATGGTCTACCTGTCCACTTGGCTGCGCCGCTCCAACGTCACCACCGGCGCGGAGTGGATCCGCACGCGTTTCGGCAAAGGCCGCGGCGCCGAGCTTTCCCACATAATCGTGGTGATCTACGCGCTGATCAGCGTCATCGGTTTTCTCACCTACGGCTTCAAAGGCATCGGCAAATTCGCAGTCATTTTCCTGCCCTGGCATCTTTCCGCCAACGTGTATGCGCTGATCCTGATGGGCATTACCACCTTCTACGTAGTGAAGGGCGGCATGTTCAGCGTGGTGATCACCGAGGTCTTGCAGTTCTGCATCCTATCGGTCGCGTCGCTGGCCATCGGCATCATCGCCATCGCGCGCGTTTCGCCGGAAGCCCTGCGCCATGCGATCCCGGTGGGCTGGGAACAGATCTGGTTTGGCTGGCATCTGAACCTGGACTGGTCCCACCTGATCGCCGCCGTAAACACCAAGATAGCCGAGGACGGTTACACCATCTTCGGCGCGTTCTTCATGATGATGTTGTTCAAAGGCATCCTCATCAGCATTGCCGGACCGGCGCCCAACTACGACATGCAGCGCATCCTCTCCACCAAGAATCCGCGCGAAGCTTCCATGATGAGCGCCATGGTGAACGTGGTGCTCAACGTGCCCCGCTATTTCATGATCACCGGCCTGACCATCCTGGCACTGGTGTTCTACAGCGATAAGATCCGCGCCATGGGCAAGGCCATGGATTTCGAGATGGTGCTTCCCGACGCGCTCAGCCAGTTCGTTCCTGCCGGTTTGCTGGGCCTGACGGTGGCCGGACTGCTGGCCGCCTTCATGTCCAACTTCGCCGCCACGGTGAACGCCGCGCCACCCTACATTGTGAACGACCTCTACCGCAAGTACATCAACCCGCACGCCAGCGAGCGCAATTGCGTGCGCCTGAGTTATCTGGCGTCGTTCTCCGTGGTGGTGCTTGGGATTTCGTTCGGCTGGTTCGCGAGTTCCATCAATACCGTGATCCAGTGGATCGTCTCGGCGCTGTGGGGCGGCTACACGGCCTCCAACGTCCTGAAGTGGTATTGGTGGCGATTCAATGGCTACGGTTATTTCTGGGGCATGGCCACCGGCATGGCCGGATCGCTGATTACGTTTGCGTTTCCCCACGTGCATCCGCTCAATTTGTTCCCGGTCATCGTCGGACTCGCGCTGATCGGTTGCATCGTGGGAACGCTACGTACCAAGCCGGAGGACGACGCCGTCCTCATGGATTTCTACAAGCGCGTGAATCCCTGGGGCTTCTGGGGTCCCATCCGCGAGAAAGTGATGCGGGAAGATCCGTCCTTCAAGCCCAACCCGGATTTCGCCCGCGACATGTTCAACATCGTGGTGGGCATCGCCTGGCAAACCAGCCTGATCGCTTTCCCGGTGTACATCGTGATTCGCCGCTACGAGATCGCGGCGTGGGCCATAGCGGTGGTCGTGGTCACCTCCATCACGCTGAAGTTCACCTGGTACGACCATCTCAAGAAGATGGAGATCGCACCAGCGTAAATGGCGGGCAATTCTGCCCGCGGCGCTTTCAGCCGGCCTCTTCGATTTTCTGCATTCTGTCGGACAGAGAGTTGGAGGGCGGGCTTCAGCCCGCGCGGGACTTCAGTCCCGCTTTCAGCATCTCGAGTAAGGCCCGCAGTTGCGCATCCAGCGCACCTGTGACAATCATGAATCATGAGCGCCGAGCCAGTCGAGACGGACGATTTCGCCAGCCTCTACCGCCGCGCCTTCACGGAATTTGGAGCGCGCGCGTTGTGGAACAAACGTCTCATCGAGACACCCACTAAAGAAGATGCCCTTGTCGTAGCCCGCGCCCTGCGCATCGAGGGCAATCGCGCCGCACGCGAATTGGCCGAACAAATCGAACGCGCCTGTCATGCCACTGTCTAAGCTGCAGACGGATATTCTCACGGTCCTGGCGTCGCACCGGGATCCGGAAAGTTATGTCGCCGGCGCTGCGCCCTTGAACCGGAATGCGCCGCGCTATTCAGACGATGTCGACTTCTTTCACGACCGCGAAGAACGCGTGGCCATCGCGGCCTTGGACGATGCGCAGTCCCTGGAGACCGCGGGCTACGAGATAATCTGGCTTCGCCGGATGCCGCTCATTTACACCGCGGAAGTAAGGCGGAGCAATGACATCACACGGCTCGAATGGTACGTCCTGCACCCGGTTGACCTCGCCATGAACAAGACGATGGCGGCGGCCGGACGCCGGGGAGTGCGCGACGTTGTTGACTTGGTCACGGTCCATAAGGCGATCCTCCCGCTCGGCGCTTTGATTTGGGCCTCAGTTGAAAAATCGCCTGGTTTCACGCCCGAGGGCCTGATTGCCGAGATCCGGCGGAACGCCCACTATCCGGCGCCCGATTGGCGCGCTTTGATCATGAGTGAGCCGGTCGATCCCGCGGACATATCGGCGCGCCTTCGCAGTGCCCTCGACGAGGCTGAGGCTTTCGTCACGCGGATGCCAACCAGCAAGATGGGTTTGTTGTTTCTGCAGAACGGGGAGGTCACTCAACCCGATCCCGACCGCTTGGATACATACGAGACACACGCCGGCCAACGGCGGGGCCACTGGCCAACTAACCCCGAAATCGCCGCCGCCATGTTTGAAAACCTCAAAAAACGGCCGATCTAAGGGGCACACCCATCACCCCGCGGCCAGGATCTCATCGATCTGGCGCAGCCCTTGCTCCTCAAACCCAAGGTTCCCCAGCGCGCCCACACACTGCTCGATCTGCTCCACCCGGCTGGCCCCCACCAAAGCGCTAGCCATCACCCCGTGCCGCAGCACCCAAGCAAGCGCCATTTGCGCCAGCGTCTGTCCCCGCCCCGCGGCGATCTCACCGAGCGCTCGCACCTGCGCCAGCCGCTCCTCGCTCACGTCCGTCTTCTTTAGAAACGTGCCCGGCTTCGACGCGCGCGAGCCTTCCGGAATCCCCTTCACGTACCGGTCCGTCAGCAGGCCTTGCGCCAGCGGAGAGAATGCAATGCCCCCAACTCCTTCCGTCGCCAGCCGTTCGAAGAGCCCCCCCTCCGCCGTGCGCACGAACATCGAATACTTCATCTGATGGATCAGACACGGCGTGCCAAGTTGCCGCAGGATCGCCACCGCGCGCGCCGTCTGTTCCGGACTGTAGTTGGAGATGCCGGCATAGAGCGCCTTGCCCGCCCGCACGGCGCTATCGAGCGCCGACATGGTCTCTTCGATCGGCGTGTCCGGGTCGGGGCGGTGCGAATAGAAGATATCCACATAGTCGAGACCCATCCGCTTCAGGCTTTGGTCCAGACTGGCCAGCAGATATTTCCGCGACCCCCACTCGCCATAAGGACCCGGCCACATCAGGTAGCCCGCCTTGGTCGATAGGATCAACTCGTCGCGCCACCCGCCCAGATCCGCGCGCAAAGCCCGGCCGAAGTTCTCCTCGGCCGATCCCGGCGGCGGCCCGTAGTTGTTGGCCAGGTCGAAATGCGTGATGCCCAGATCGAAAGCGCGGCACAGCATCGCGCGCATGTTCTCGAACGCGTCCACACCGCCAAAGTTGTGCCAGAGGCCCAGTGAGATGGCCGGCAATCGCAGGCCGCTCGCGCCGCAGCGTCGATAAGTCATCTTGTCGTAGCGTTGTTCGTCGGGATTATACAAGAGCCTCTCCTTTTTTGTGGGGCGGGTTGCCAACCTGCAGGCCGATTGTCAATCGGCCTTTCCTTCGACCTATGACTCCCTCGCGGTTTGCGGCTTGCACAATGTGGGGCAGGCCCCCGGCCTGCGGCGGCCTCTCAGGCCGCCAGCCGCACGTCATATACCGATGACGCATCTCGCACGCCCCCGTCCACGCTGAAAACAAACGCCTAATCGCAATCCGTCCACCTGAACCGCGTCGCCGCCATGCTAAGCTCACACCGAGTAGAGAGCATCACCGGACACCACCGGAGCCCTGCCCCCCGATCTTCGAAATAATCAAATTACGAAGCGAACCCAATGTGATCCTTTGTCTTCAAAGAGCGAACGATGCAACCGAATGTAACAAGAATCGGCCTTTCAGGTTGCGTAGCACCACCGCCCGCGTCAAGGCCTGGCTCCGGACCAACTGCAACCTGAAATTACAAAGCGAACCCAATTTGATCCTTTGTTTTCAATAAAAACAACAAAATGCAACCCCAATCATTCGAGCGTGACCCCTACCACCACCTCCGTCCGTCCGTCCGCGGGCGCCCGAACCACGTCACCGTCGACCGCCTGCCCATCCACCATCAGCTTCACCGCATTGCCCGTCCCCGCGCGCCGCACCGTAATCTGGTATGTCACCCCGCGGAACCGCCGCACCGCCCGGAAACCAGTCCACCGCTCGGGAATCGCAGGCGCGATCTGCAAGCCATCGTACGCCGGCCGTATCCCCAGAATGAACTGCACAATGGCGTAGTAATTCCACGCCGCGGTGCCGGTCAGCCACGAATTTTTCGCCTCGCCATGCGTCGGCGCGTCGCGCCCGGCGATCATCTGCGCGTAGACATACGGTTCGCACCGGTGTACGTCGCTGATCGCTTCGCGCGCCGAAGGGTTGATCCGCGAATAGTAATCGTGCGCGCCGTCGCCATTGCCGGCCATGGCCTCGGCGATAATCACCCACGGGTTGTTATGGCAGAAAATCCCGGCGTTCTCCTTGTAACCCGGCGGGTACGACGAGATCTCGCCCAGGTGCAGATAGTATCGCGAGTAAGCCGGCTGCTGCAGCACGATCCCATGCGGCGTCGCCAGATATTTGCGCACCGATTCCAGCGCCCGCCGCGCCAGGCCGTCTTCCAGCCCGATCCCCGCCAGAATGCAGAACCCCTGCGGCTCGATGAAAATCTTCCCTTCGGCGCACTCCTTCGATCCCACCTTGTTGCCGAAATCGTCGTAAGCGCGCAGGAACCACTCGCCGTCCCAGCCGTGCCGCCGGACGGTCTCCTCCATGTGCGCGCCTTCGGCCAGATATCCCGCCGCTTCGTCCGCATGGCCGCTGTGCCGCGCGATGGCCGCCAGTTCCTTCGCAGCCAGCACGAACAATCCGCCGATGAACACCGACTCTGCCACTTTGCCTTCTTTATTGGTGGTGGTCTGGAACGATTGGCCCGGCGTATCGGAGAAGCAGTTCAGATTCAGGCAATCGTTCCAATCGGCGCGGCCGATCAGCGGCAGACTGTGCGGTCCCAGCCGATCCAGCGTGTAGCGGAAACTGCGTTGCAGGTGATCGTAGAGCGGCTGTTCGGAACCGGGCTGATTGTCGTATTGTACCGGCTCGTCCAGAATGCTCCAGTCGCCGGTCTCTTTCAGATACGCCCCAACGCCCACAATCAGCCAGTGCGGATCGTCGTTGAAATTCCCGCCGACGTCGTTGTTGCCCTTCTTGGTAAGCGGCTGGTATTGGTGATAAGCTCCGCCGCTCGGAAGCTGTGTGGCTGCCAAATCCAGGATGCGCTCGCGGGCGCGCTCTGGGACCATGTGTACAAATCCCAGCAGATCCTGGTTCGAATCGCGGAAGCCGAGCCCCCGTCCGATGCCCGATTCATAGAACGATGCCGACCGCGACATATTAAAGGTCGCCATGCACTGATAAGCGTTCCACACATTCACCATGCGGTCGGTGTGGATATCGGGTGTCGTAACCTGACAGATGTCCAGCAGTCCGTCCCAGTAAGTCCGCAGCTTTTGAAAGGCTTCGTCCACGTTCGCCGGAATCAAATACCGGGCGATCACTGGCTTTACGGTCTTCTTGTTGACAATCTGCGACTCGGGCGGATCGAACTTTTCATCCTTGGGGTTCTCATGGTAGCCCAAAACAAAAAGGATCTGTCGTGTTTCGCCCGGTTGCAGCACCAGCCGGACATGGTGCGAGCCGATGGGCGCCCATCCGTGCGCCACGGAGTCAAACGATTCGCCGCGCTCCACCGCCGCCGGCCGGTCCCAACCGCGCGTCGGCCCCAGGAAAACGTCCCGCTGCGTATCGAACCCCGCCAATTCGGCCGAGCACGCGAACCAGGCGAAGTGATCGCGGCGCTCGCGGTATTCGGTCTTGTGATAGATCACGCCGTCTTCGATCTCCACTTCTCCAATGCTGAAGTTGCGTTGAAAATTGGTGGAATCGTCCTGCGCGTCCCACAGGCAGAATTCGATGGCCGAGAAGACCGACAGCGCCGCCGGCGTCTGCCGCTCGTTCGAAAGGGTAAACTGCCAGATCTCGAGATTCTCGTCCAGCGGCACGAAATAGCGCGTGCTGGCCGAGATGCCGCGCCGCTTGGAGCCGATCGTGCTGTAACCCATGCCGTGGCGGCAGGTGTACTGTTCCAGATCGCTGTGAGTAGGCTGCCAGGATGGCAACCAGTAGTCGCCCGTCTCGTCGTCGCGCACATAGATGTAACGTCCACCCAAATCGAAGGGAACGTTGTTATATCGATAGCGCGTAATGCGGCGCAGGCGAGCGTCGCGATAGAAAGAGTAACCGCCCGCGGTGTTAGAGACAATGCCAAAGTAAGCCTGGCATCCCAGATAGTTAATCCATGGCAGGGGTGTATCTGGCCGGGTAATAACATACTCCCGGTTCTTATCGTCAAAGTATCCGTATTGCATATAAACCAGTCTCTAGCCCAGCCTAGTCATCATCTCCAAACAAACCCGCCCGTTATGATAAGGGCACTTCCAAGCCCCAACCAGACAGGCGTCCGAATCCTCCTCCGCCTTCCACGCCGTGCCGTCCGGCCGCAGTTTCGCATGCCACTCGCCGTGGACCTTATCCACGACCTTGTCTTCAATGTATTCCCAAGCGCGCCAGGCGGCCGTGCGAAACCGCTCCTCGCCGCACACCTGCCAAGCATTATAAAAACCAACCACCGCCTCCGCCTGAGCCCACCAATGTTTGTTCGGATCGACCATCCGGCCGTGCGAAGCCTCGTAAAAAATGCTGCCGTCCTTATCCAGCCCTTCCTCGTAAACCGCCGCCGCCATCCGAACCGCCAAATCGCGTGCGCGATCCACCAACGCCCGGTCGCCCAGCACCTCCGCCGCTTCCTGCATCAGCCAACTACCCTCAATATCGTGTCCGAACGAAACATGATCATTAAGCGAGGTCCACTGGTTATCGAAGAACATCTTGAAGTGGCCCGTGTCGCCGTCCACAATGCGATCCATCGTCACTCGCAGCAGCTCCGCCAAACTGGCCCGCAACCCCGCATCGTCCCACACGCGCAGCAGATTGGTATAAGCCTCCAACACATGTAAGTGCGTATTCATCGACTTAGGACAATTCAAGTCTTTGTCGCTCAGTCGCAGATCTTCGAGCGGGCTCCAGTCGCGGAAGCGGGCCTCCAAATATCCACCGTACTCAGGCTCGCCGCTCTTCTCCTCAATAAGTCGATAAAGTTGCTTCGCCAATTCCAGGCTTTTCGCGCGCCCCGTCGCCCGGAAGTATTCGGCCAAGCCATAAGCGGCAAAAGCCTGCGCATAGATTTGCTTGCGGTCGGAGATCGGATTGCCCTGGTAATCGAGCATCCAGTACACGCCGCCGAATTCCCTGTCCCAGAACTTATCGACGATGTATTCATACGCCCAATCGGCGATGTCGCGGTACGCTGCGCTCCCCAGCACGCGCGCCGCCGCGGAAAATGTCCAAAGTATGCGCGAGTTGATAACAGATGCGCGGACAGCGTGCGTATCCACACGCAAGTCGCAGTCGATCCCGCCGAAGAATCCGCCGTTTATCCGATCCACGGTATGCCGCATCCAGAACGGCAGAATATTGCCGGTCAGCTCTTGCCGGAGCTGCGCGGCCCACTCCGCATTCGTGATCATTTCTCGGACCGTTTGAGATTCTTATCGATCAGAGCGATGCGCTGCTCGACGCACAAGGCGCTGCGCAGCGGATCGGGCGGCGTATTCAATACATAATCGAGCAATCGCTCCACCGTCGTCGTCGCAACATAAGTCCGTGTGTCGGACGCACCATAGTAAATGAAGACGGCGTCTCCGCGCGCGACCCAGCCGTTGGAGAAGGCCACGTTCGAAACATCGCCGACGCGCTCCTCACCTTGCGGCGCCAGGAAATAGCCGCCGGGATGCGCGATTACCTTGTACGGCTCCGCCAAATCGCACAGGAAGCAATACAAAACATACCGCAGGCCGGCCGCCGTATTGCGTACGCCATGCGCCAGGTGCAGCCAACCCTTCCCCGTCTTGATCGGCGCGGGACCCAGCCCGTTCTTCACTTCATTGATAGTGTGGTATTCGCGGCGCTCGATGATGGTTTCCTCTTTGATGGTGGCGTGCTCCATGTTCGCCGCCAGTCCCCAACCGATGCCGCCGCCGCGGCCCGCCTCGATGAAACTATCCTGCGGCCGCGTGTAGAACGCGTAGCAGCCGTCGACGAACTCGGGATGCAGCACGCAATTGCGCTGCTGCGCCGACGCCGTCCGCAGATCGTCCAACCGTTCCCATTTCTTCAAGTCGTGCGTGCGCGCGATACCGCATTGCGCGACTGCCGACGAAAGGTCGCCCGGCGGCGCATTGGGGTCCTTCCGTTCCGCGCAAAACAACCCATAGATCCACCCGTCCTCGTGCGCCGTCAGCCGCATGTCGTAAACGTTGGTCTCGGGCTCCTCGCCCTCAGGCATGACCACCGGATAGTCCCAGAATCGGAAACCGTCGATGCCGTTGGCGCTCTCCGCAACCGCGAGGAACGACTTCCGGTCGGCGCCCTCCACGCGCGCCATCAGCACGATCTTGCCGTTCCACTCCATGGCCCCCACATTGAACGCCGCGTTCACCGCCTGCCGCTCCAGCAGAAACGGGTTGGCCTCCGGATCGAAGTCGAAGCGCCAGTGGAGCGGCGCGTGGGCCGCCGTCAGCACGGGATAGCGGTAACGCTGGAACCAGCCGCTCGTCTCGGGCAGCGGTTCGTTGGGGCGCTGGATCAGATGCTCGTGGCCGCGAGTCAGTTCATCCAGCCGAAGTTCAAACTCTTTGGTCATTTGGATTTGTGGATCGCTTTATCATAACAACCATGTACGCAAGAAATGTGGGGCGGGCGTCCACGCCCGGGGGGCCCTCTGGGCCGGGGTCTCCAGACCCGCGCTTGCCAGCTATTCCACTCTTAACTCGTGCAGCCGCACCCCCACTTCCGTATCGTGCGGCACGTCCAGCGCCAGGATGCCTCCCGCGTCGCCCTCGCCCTCCGAGACCTCCTCGTCGTC
>Ga0187847_10002691_pt1 | contig 14165 bp, 9 predicted proteins | sample June2016WEW_4_10_FD_132458 | JGI IMG/M metagenome (GOLD analysis project Ga0187847, IMG submission 132458) | Peatland microbial communities from SPRUCE experiment site at the Marcell Experimental Forest, Minnesota, USA - June2016WEW_4_10 | ecosystem: Environmental > Terrestrial > Soil > Wetlands...
AACGACCCGGCGATGAAAAAGAACGTCGTTTCCATCGCCTCCAATCTGCAGACGTTGACGCAGTCCATCTCCGATGGCAAGGGGTCGCTTGGAAAACTCCTCAACGACGATTCGCTCTACACAAAACTTAATTCGACTGCGGATCAATTGAATTCCATTGTTTCCAATTTGAACGCCGGCAAAGGCACCGCCGGCAAACTGCTCAAAGACGAAACGATGTACAACAACTTCAACACCGCCCTGGCGAACCTGAATGAGGTATTGGCTTCGATCAATTCAGGCAAGGGCGCAGTGGGGCAACTTCTCAAGGATCCGAATGAAGCGAAAAAGTTGAACGACACGATCTCGAACCTCGACGGCATCTTAAAGAGCGTGAATGCCGGGGAGGGCTCCGCCGGCCAGCTTTTGAAGAATCGCTCGCTCTACAACCATTTGGATCAGACCGCAGATCAGGCGCAGCAACTCATTAAGGGCATCCGCGAAGATCCCAAGAAGTACCTCGTGATTCGGTTAAAAATGTTCTAGGCGGCTGCGCGGCGGATCTTTTGCGACCCTGCGTTTGCCTTGCGCAATCGGCGCAGCAGTCGGTCCTCAAGGCTTTTCAGTTCATCGAGCGCGGCCTTGCTGGCCTTGATATTGCCTTGTGCGTGCTGGTCCAGGACCACTTTCGACATGGCGTGCAAACGCAGGTGCAGGATGGCGACAGCGTCCAGTATGGGCTGTGCGCTGCGTTCCATGCGGCATTCCTCTTCAAGCCACACGCCTAAACGGCAATCGTGAATGCTCTGCTGCGGCTCGGTCGTGCTCTTCGCTTTCACGAAGGCTTCGACGGCCTCGATCCAGGAGCGATGCTCGGTGGCAATAGTGCTGAACAGATTCTCAGCGATCGCGATGGAAAACGCGTCTGCCCAACGCGGATCGGGGCGCCATAGGGAGATCCAACCAGGCAACTCGCGCGCCCGCATCGGCGGTGCGATTCCGTAGCCTTGCGCCAGTTCGCAACCCAAACGCAGCAGTAACATGCCTTGGTCCACGTTCTCCACGCCCATGGCCACTGACTGGCCCTTAAACGACGCGGCTGCGCTCAGTACCCCTTCCAAAATGCTCATGTCTTTGGAGTCGCTCACAATGTCGCGCACAAAGCTGGCGTCAATCTTGAGGATATTAGCTGGCAACTGCTTGATGTCGCTCAACGAGGCATGCCCGGCGCCAAAGTCGTCGATGGCCACCGAAACGCCCATCCTGCGGCATTCTTCCAGCACCTTCGACAGCCTGGGCAAATCGTTTAGAGCGCTCATGCCTTTAATCTCAAGTTCGAGACTCGATGGCTTGATCTTTCGGTGCTTCGATAGAAGGGCGCGCACGCGATCGGCGAAATCGTATTGCTGCAGGACCGGGGCCCCAATATTTACGCTGACCGCAAGCTCCAGCTTCTTCGAGAGCCACCTCTCCATTTGTGTCAAGACCTCGTCGATGGTCCACTCTCCAAGTGTGAGGGCCAGTGCGTCGTCCTCGATGAGCGGCAAAAACTGCGCCGGCAAAAGCAGGCCACGCTCGGGATGCTGCCACCGGATCAGCGCCTCTGCCCCGATGACCGTCCCCGTGCTCATGTTGACTTTGGGCTGGTAGTACATCGCGAATTCGTTCGCCGCGAGCGCTTTGGCGATCCGCTCGACGCAATCGCGACGGCTCGGGCCCAGTCCATCCAGCACGGGATCGAAGATGCAAAAGCGATTCTTGCCGGCCTGTTTGGCGCGCTGCACTGCTTTGCGGGCCTGATGTAATAACTGCTTCCCGTCCGCCACTTCCGCCTGGGGATAAAACGTGATGCCGATGCTGACGGTAAGCGGCACGGCTGCCTCGCCGCAGTGCGGACCTCCTGTCACAGCTTCCAGAACGCGCGCGGCCAATTGTTCACCGGCCTGTGCTCCCTGAAGCCCTGGCAACAAGGCCACATATTCGCGAAGACCAGGCCGAGCAAGAAAATCGCCCTTGCGCAGTACCCGGCCAATACAACCTGCGATCGCGCGCGATCGCGCGTCCCATGCTGGCTCAATCTGCTCTGATCCGTTTAGTTCCAATGAGAGAACGGCGAATGGCTGGCCGCTTCGCCTGCATTGTCTAAGCGTTTGCTGCAAGCGGCGCTTCAACTTTGCCCCATCGGCCAAATCGGCGCGAGCCGCTGGCTTGACGCGCGAAGCTTTTCTCACGGCTTGAGCGCTGTTCGATGCTCGTTTCATCGTCAGCAAACCCTCCCGCACACAACAACCCATGTCTTTTATCGGCCTCTGCGAGGATAAGTTGAGCTGGCGCGCAGGCGCTCTCAGCAAACCTCCTCGGCGCGTTCCCCACGAAATGTCCTCCAGAACTCCGCGAACGCCTTGATGCGCACTACCTGGAAGAAATCATTTGCGACGAAATAGAACACCACCGAAGCGGCTGACACCATATGCAACGCATCACTGCCCAGTTCGTCGCTAAACGGCAGTGGCGCAGCAGAAAATACCATGGCCAGCACTATCAGTGCCAGCTTCACGATGCCCAGCACCAGGTTGATCTCGACCAATTTGCTCGTGAAGGGCTTCCCTAATCGCAAACTCTCGACGAGAGCTGCGGGCACTGCGCGCTTGTCGAGATGCAGTGGGAACGGCGCAATCGAAAACGGCCAACTGGCGAGCGCAAACGCCGTAAAGACTCCGAGTGAAAGAAAGATCGCCCAGACAAAGTAGCCCACCAGGTCCGGTTCGCCCTGCACACCGATGTGTGTCGCGGCAATCCATTCCATCGCGCGCAGCCAGCCCCAAACAGCGAGGGCAAACAGAGCCAGCCAAGCTGCCTGGAACGCCATCGCCGTGAAGGGGCGAAACCGCATCCGGGCATCGATGCGCTTGAGCAGAAGCCCACGACCCAACCCTGAGATCACGATCCAAACCAACGCAGCCGCGGGCAGCAGCCAGCGCATCACCGCCAACAGATGCGGCTCATAAAACGAGATTCCGTGAGAAATCTGTACCGCGGCGATCCAGGGATTTTGCGTATCGATAGAATCGAGGCCCGAAGACCCGAGAGGGTAGGCCGCGAGAACCTGCTGCGTCTGTTGCCAGCAGACAAGCAGAAATGGAATCCCGAAGAGCCAGCGCCAGCCGACCTCGATTGCAAGGAGCGAAGGCCGCCGGATAACTTCGCCCATGTGCTCCACGAGCAATTGCGTTCCGCGCACCGGCTGCGCTACGTCAGAGCCTGTCATCGTGCCGGGCCTCACTTCACAACCAGGTTGACGGCCCTGCCGGGAACGACGATTACCTTCACAATGTTCTTGCCCGAAGTGCGGACGCGCACTTTTTCGTCGCTGAGCGCTGCGGTCTCGATGGTTTTGGCATTGGCGCCAGCGGCTACGCGCACCACCGACGTGAGCTTGCCATTGATCTGTATGGGAATCTCGATCTCGTCTTCCATGGCCAAGCCCGGAACGCTCTTAGGCCACGGCGCGCGCAGGACCGAGCCATGACCGCCGAGTTCTTCCCACAGTTCTGCCGCCAGAAAAGGCGCAAATGGCGCCAGCAGCAGGACCAGATATTGCAGCAATTCGAGCACCACCGGCGCAGGAACCTCGCCCGCCGTCAGTTGCGCGTCCGCGTCCTGCAACTCGTTCACCAACTCCATGATTGCCGACACGCACGTGTTGAAGTGCCAGCGGCCTTCAAAATCCTGCGTGATTTTGGCAATGGTCTGGTGCAGTTTGCGCAGCAGCTTGTGCGAAGGCCCGAGAAAAAAACTTACCGTCGCAGCCAATGCCTCCAAATCCTGCATGCCCGCAACGCTTTTCGCTTGCGGCGCGTGCTTTGTCACCAGCCGCCACACCCGCCCTAGAAACCGGCTCACGCCGGCCACGCCGTCTTCCTGCCAATCGAGGTCGCGGTCGGGCGGGGCGGCGAACAATGCGTACATGCGCGTGGCATCGGCGCCGTAGCGAGCCACCATATCGTCAGGCGAAACTACGTTGCCCTTTGACTTCGACATCTTGGCGCCGTCTTTGATTACCATTCCCTGCGTGAACAGGCGCCGTGCCGGTTCATCGTTCTTCACCAACCCCAAATCGCGCATCACTTTGGTCCAGAAGCGCGAATAGATGAGGTGCAAAATCGCGTGTTCCACGCCGCCAATGTACTGGTCGATGGGGAACCAATACTGCACGGTCGCCGGGTCGAATGGCGCATTGCTGTTGCGCGCGTCGGTGTAGCGGTAGAAATACCAGCTCGAGTCGACGAAGGTATCCATCGTGTCGGTCTCGCGGCGCGCTGGGCCGCCGCACTTGGGGCACGTGGTATTTACAAACGACGGCACGCGTCCCAACGGCGATCCGCCCTGCTGCGTAATCTCGATCTGCTCGGGCAAAATCACCGGCAACTGATCGTCGGGCACCGGAACCAACCCATCGCGTTCGCAATGAATCATGGGGATCGGAGTGCCCCAGTAGCGCTGCCGGCTCACGCCCCAATCCTTTAGGCGAAAGATGACCTTCGCCTCTCCAAAGGCGCTGCGCGCAGCAGCCTTTTGGAGTAGTTCTTGCGCCTGCGAGCATGTCATCCCGTCATACTCACCGGAATTCACCAGCACGCCGTCTTCGACAGTGAACGGCAGCTCAGGTTCTTCGGCCTTAGAGTCGGCAAAAGCAATGACACGTTTGATCGGGATCGAGTATTTCTTCGCGAACTCGAAGTCGCGCTCGTCGTGGGCCGGAACGCTCATGATGGCGCCGGTGCCGTAATCCATCAGCACGTAATTTGCTACCCAGATGGGAATCAGATCGCCGTTATAGGGATTCACGGCGATTTGCCCGGTGGGAATGCCGTGCTTTTCGATCTCTCCCATGTCGCCCGACTCGCGGGCTTTCTTTTGCTCGTCTATGAGGCCGGCAATCTGCGCGGCCAACGCATGATCGCTGACCGTCAGGGCCTGTACAAGCGGGTGCTCCGGCGCGAGCTGAATGCTGGTTGCGCCGAAGATGGTATCGATGCGCGTAGTGAAGACGCGGATTTTCTCGGGCCGGCTCTCGACCGTGAAGTCGACCTCCGTGCCTTCGCTGCGGCCGATCCAGTTGCGCTGCATGGTGCGCACTTTCTCCGGCCAGCCTTCCAGGGTTTTAAGCCCTTGGAGCAACTCCTCGGCGTACGCCGTGATGCGCAGGAACCACTGTTCGAGATCGCGCTGCTCGACTTTTGTGTCTTCGTGCCGCCAGCAGCATCCGTCCACCACTTGCTCGTTGGCCAGTACGGTGGCGCACTCTGGGCACCAATTCACCTTGCTCTTCTTGCGATAGACGAGACCTTTTTCGTACATGCGCAGAAAGAACCACTGATTCCAGCGGTAGTACTCGGGCAGGCAGGTGGTGACTTCCGTTGCCCAGTCGTAGCTCAACCCGAGGCGCAGCATCTGCCGCTTCATGGCGGCGATGTTCGCGAGTGTCCACTGGCGCGGCGGCGTATTGTTTTTGAGCGCCGCGTTTTCCGCGGGCAAGCCGAAGGCGTCCCAACCCATTGGGTGCAGGACGTTATAGCCGCGCATCCACATCTGCCGCGCCAGCGCATCGCCAATGGCGTAGTTGCGCACGTGGCCCATGTGCAGTTGGCCGCTGGGATACGGCAGCATCTCCAGCACGTAGTACTTGGGTTTCTTGCTCGAAGCCGGCTCCGCGGCATAGAGCTTTGGATCGCTGGCCCAGCGATCCTGCCATTTCAGTTCGATGGTTGCCGGGTCGTAACGCAGGTCTTTATCTTCCGCCATAACCTTCAAGTGTAAATGGAATCACCTGGTTACTTTGCCTGGCGCTTGACGAGGCCTTTGAGCGCCAGCACATTGCGCTCCTCGTCGCCTTCCTCGTCGACCGGGGTTTCGGCAATGAAGGCGCAGTGATCGAAGCGGGGATCGTTGAGCAGGCGGCGGAATGGCTCTAGGCCCATGGTTCCCTCGCCAATGTGTTCGTGCCGGTCGAGCTTCGACGCGCGCGCGGCCTTGGCGTCGTTGCAGTGCCACACGCGGACGGCTTCGCACGTTACAGTTGATTCCGCCAGCTTCATCGTCTCTGCGTAGCCTTGTTCGCTCACGATGTCATAACCGGAAACCCATGTGTGACAGGTGTCGAGACATACTCCAACTGGAGCGTGATGCTTTAGCCGAGCTACCAATTCCGCTACCTGCTCAAAGCTGCCGCCTAACGAGAACTCGGCTCCGGCTGTGTTTTCGATGAGGATGTGAAACTGCGTTCCTTGCCACGGCAGGCCATCGATGGCCTGCTCGATGGAATCTGCGGCTAGCTTGAGGCCTTCGTCGCGCGTGAGTCCTTTCCACGAGCCCGGATGTAGGACGAGATATTCAGCGCCTAGCGCTAGCGCGCGCTCGATCTCGCCGCGGAAGGCCGCGACGCTCTTCTCGCGCACCTCGCTCGACTGGCTGCAGACGTTGACCAGATAGCTTGTGTGGATGACGAGAGGGCCAACGTCGAGCTTGGCGCGCAACTCGCGCATGCGCTCGGACTGCTTGGGGTCGACTTTGGGCGCGCGCCACATGCGCGGACTGGATGAAAAAATCTGAAAGGTGTTGGCGCCGATCTCTTTGGCGCGCTCGACGGCGTTGGACGCGCCGCCAGCTGTACCTAAATGTACGCCGATTCGTTTCGTCATTGAGAAAGTCTACAAGGCGCCTGCCACAGTTTCACAGTTTCTGTGTTGATGTTCAGTTTTGTCTTCAAGTCGTTCATTGTACTTGCGTTCCGAGCTTCACAGTTTCACAGTCTGTTTTTTGGCGGTTTTTATAGGGGTGCCAGGCAACAGGTTTCAAGAATGGGGGGTGGGGTCGGTGGGGTATGAGGGGGGAGGGGGTGGGGGTTACTGAGTGGTACTGGCCGCTACGGTGATGGGATGCAGTGGTCATGGAATGATTGTGCGACAACGTGGGGAAATTATCGGCAAACTTCGGGGGGAAAAAACAATGTGGTTACGATAGGTCACCCGATCTCTGGTGCGGTGTCTCCGAAGTTCGTAGCATAAGTCGAAGCCCCGAAATGCAGGTCCTTCGACTCGCTTTGGTGCGAAATACGCACCAAAACTCGCTCAGGATGACAGCAGTATTTATGTTGCGAACTTTAGAGACGGGACATCTGGTGAGGGGCGGAGGGCGTGATTGCTGGCAATCCTTTTAGCGTCATGCCAAGCGCCACCAGCAACGCTGCAAAATAGAACCATGTGCCCCAATCGGTCTGGGCGGGTTTGTCTTTGGTGTACAGGCGCCACGCGATTCCGGCCGCCACGATGAAGAAGATTCCGGAGCCAGTGTAAATCCACAGGCCGAGCGTTACCGCAAGCAGCCCCAGCCGCTCTACCAGTCCGAGCGCGTTCATGGCCTGACCGCCGTCGAGCGCCCACACCGGAATCAGATTGAGGATATTGAGAACCAGACCGATCTGCGCCAGGCCTACCCATAGCGAATCGTGTGTGCTCGTATAGAGAAAGACGCATGCGAGGGCCGCGAGCCACCCGGCCAGCGGACCTGCAAGACTCACTTGGGCGATCTGGCGCTTCGTAACGCCGAGCCTCTTCCAACACACGTAGGCTCCCAGACCCGGCAGGAAGACGGGCATCTCTGCTGGCAGGCCGCGGCGCTTGATGTCGATGAAGTGGCCCATCTCGTGAATCAGGATGCATACCGAGATGCCCACTCCGAAGCGCCAGCCCCAAATGGCCACATCGACGGCGATAAACGAGAAAAAGCTCAACAGGAACTTGAGCTTGAAGATGGCCAGCAGCAATCCCTTGCCCTTCGCAAGCAATATGGCGATGGGCGCGAGCGGTCCCAGACGCTTTGCCCAGGCCGGCGGAGACTTGGCCTGCGGGTCACCCGCAGGGGGACTTGCCGTTTCGAGCGCGTGGACGTGATCGCGGACCCACTCGGCCTGCTTCGAGTCGTGAGGCAGCATGGCCAGGGAGCGCGTCCATGTTTCTCGTGCTTGGCTCAGATCGCCCTTCGCTTCCCAACCCTTGGCCTCTTTTGCGAGCGCATTCAGCTCTTCAGCGTGCACCAATACGTGGCAGTTTGGGCAGGCGACTGCGCCCAGGGCGAGCTCTTGGCCGCAGCCGGGACAGTGGGTGATGACGGGATGGCTCAGAGTCGACAATGTTCGTCAGGATGACAGAGTGCGGTTTGGGTTCGTATTATCCCACATCTCAAAATCGAGATCTCCTCCCCACGGACTAAGACCTGTCCGTGAGGCACCCTATTTCGTGCTGAGTTGAATGTGTGAAAAGCAACCGCAGGTCCTTCGACTCATTTTGGCGCAAAATGCGCCAAAGTTCGCTCAGGATGACAGTTTATTTGTGATGCGAACTTCTGACTCACCACACTAGCCTGTGACGTTGAACGGGCCGTCGACGCTTAGCCGCCTGGCTTTCGTCATGCGATAGGCGATGGAGAGACCGACAAAGAGAATCACCAGGCCAAGGATTCCGCTGCCCGGGCTCTGCAGCTCAAGGAAGGGTGAGGCGAGTCCCCAAAGGACCATTTGGCCTAGAACTGCTCCAAAACTCGGGCGCGCCTGCTGCGAGTTGGGCTGCGCATTTTCTGGATTGCCTGCGGCCGATGTGTCGTTGGATTGGGTCGACTGCGTGGTCTGCGCATGATGAGATGGGGCGTTCTTGATCATGTAGGAGATCGCTATGGGAATCGCCGACAACGAAATCGCCGCGTAGGTGAGCAGGACGGCGGCAATCTGGTAGCGCGTGCCTCCCATGCCATTCGAGCCTTTCATCATGGCCGTGGCCACAAGCCAGCCCACGGCAAGCGCGATATAGCCAATCGTCCATCCTGTGATGATGGTGAAGCTCGAGTAGACGATGAGGCCGAGCAATGCTCCTCCCGCGCCTAAGAGCAGGGCGCGCAAGAAGGCGGCATGGCTGTCTTTCGGTTGACCGTCGCGGGCCTCTGTGGCGCACTTGGCGCACGCCATTTGCGAGTTCACGCGATAATACTCGCCGGCAATCAGATTGCCGCAGATTCTGCAGCGCTCCGTGCCTGGCACGTGGGCATACTCCGCGGTGGCGAACTGCGGCACCTCAGAGCCCGAGGATGAGGCGGTCTCATTTGAAGTCAAACCAAGCATGTCTGGCATCTTGGACGAAAGATTAGCACAAGTTCGGAGGGGATGATTTGAAAATTTATTACCGTCGCTTTTCGGAGCCGGACCCTGGGGAACCCGGCGGATGTGACTGATAGTCTAGTCGCAAATGGCCGATAGTCCCGTAGTTCCGCTTTCTGAGCAGATCCAGGAGATGGTTCGCACCCAGTACCCGCCGGAGATCCAGGCGGAAGTTTGCGCGGCGTTGCTGGAGTTTGGCACGACCCGGTGGAATCCCGCAGCCGACCGGGTGCGTTTCGACGTCTTGTATCTAGCCGCTGGAGATTACGCGCGAGTACGGCAATTGATCGATGTGGCAAAACGGGACCCACGTGACGTGATGAGCCGGGAGTATTTCTGGAGGTCCGGACACAGTTATCCGCATGCATGGGCGCGACGGCATGAGGTGAACCGCAACTCTCGGGTGGCTCCGGAGCTTGGCCCCGAGGTAATTGCCGTGGCGAGTGTTGCTCTTCGGATGCAGAAGCGGCGCGGGATTCCAGGAGTCGTGGGCAAAGCATTGTACAAAATTGCACGGAAGCCGCGCTCTCTGTTCCTTAAACCGCGGCTACGTGCTCTGTTTCTGGCGTTCGACAATCGTGATGGACTTGAAGAATTTGCCAAAAGAATACTGACGCTCGGTGAAGGCGAGAAGTTGCTGGATTTGTCGCCGGTTCTGGAATATCGGTGGGACCGAAATGGGCCGCGTACGATTCTGCGAAGGCTGCGTGGCGAGAAGGAAGAGACACTGAAATATGCGTTCGGCGTCGTTTCGTGGAATGGCAGCCGCGAATACTGGCGCGTGTGTTCGCGCCGATTGATGGAGCTTGCGCAAAGCGATGATGCCACTCATCTTTCAATGATGGGAGATACGGCGGACCGACAGGTGTTGATTGGGTATCGGATGCCGGAATGGTGGTCGCACACTCCACGGGTTGTTCGTTGACGAAGGTGCTGGCGATTCGCGCGTAACCTGTTAGTCAGCTAATGCAACTTAGTTTGGAGACCCAATTTCTGTGCTGAGTTGAGAGAGACGGGTTTGGGTTCGTGCTCTCCCACATCTCAGAATCGAGATATGGGGCACCCCCATTTTTGCTGAACTGAAAGAAGGCGGGTTGGGGTTTGTGCTGTCCCACCCTTTCGCAAAAAGCGCGAAAGGATGGCACGGGAGGTTTGTGATGAGTTGAGACTGAAAAGCAACCGCAGATCCTTCGACTCCCTTCGCTGCGCTTCGGTCGCTCAGGATGACAGAGCACAGAGGACAGACGGCTAGGAACTTTGGGTTTCGCGGTTTCCCACATCTCAGAATCGAGATGTGGGGCACTCCTTTTTTGTTGAACTGAAAGAAGGTGGGTTGGGGTTTGTGCTATCCCACCTTAGCGACAAGAACAAGAACGTCGCGAAGGTGGGGCACCCGGTTTTTGTGATTGGTTGAGAGGCCGGTTGAATTTGAGGAGCATCAACTTTGCCTCAGTTTGCCGCAGCAGTTCCGGGAGCCGCGGGGCTCTCCTTCTCGTGGAGCAGTTCGATCACGCGGCGGTACAGACGGGTGCGCATTTCGGAGCGTTCGGGGGCGCGGGTGACGTAGTGTACCTGGATGTCGATGCCGGAAACCGAGGGTCGAAGTGTGACTGTTGTGGCCGCGCTCAAAGGGCTCAAGCGGCTGGCGCGCGTAGTGCGCTTCCATTCCTGTTCGGCGAGACGGGCACCTTCGGCGGTTTCATCGCGCACCATTGCCTCGACTTGCTTGGCGAGAGACTGAATGTCCCGGTCGGCAGGAACGCTTACCGTGATCTCGTCTCTCAGCCATTGGCCCTCGGTGGAGAAGTTGAAGTACTGGCCGCGAATGGCAAAGCCGTTGAGGAAGGAGATGCGCCGGCCTGTGGGAACATCTTTGTCGACGATGCCGCTGGTTTCAAGCAGCGTGGTGCTGATGAGGCCTACCTCGGCTACCTCGCCGCTGACGCCGTTGATCTCAACCCAGTCGCCGACGCGAATGCCGTATTTGCCCACCAGGAAGAACCAGCCCAGGAAGGCGATGATGTAGTCCTGAAGAGCGATGGTGAGAGCGGCGGTGGTCAAGCCGAGCATGGTGGTGGTTTCTTGCGGCGGCCCGAAAAAAACGAGCACGATGAACAGCACACCGAGGACCTGGATCGCCACTTCGATAACGGTGCGCAGAGTCTCAGCTTGCCTGCGCTCAAGCACCGGATGGCCCAGCAGCCGGCCCACGGCTGCCGTGCCGAGGATCATGCAGAGGAGGATGAAAAGGATCAGCTCAATGGATTGCAGGACGAGATAGAGAACGATGCGATGCTGCAAGGCGACCTGAGCCGCCCACTTTTCATAGATCGACGCGAGTTGCCGGTCAGTCTGAATGCGGTCGTCGTCGATGGAGAGGATTTGGCGCTGCGTGCTGCGGTTCTTTAGAGCGGCGAGCGCGAGGGTGTGGGAGGTTGAGCTGGCGGAATTGGCGTCGGCTTTGGCTTTAAGAGTGTTGTATTCGGTGGTGAGCGCGCTCAGGTCGTTTTGCGTCTGCTGCTCGGCCTGCAGGATCATTTGGCGACGGCTTCGCTGGTCAAACCAGGCCTTGATGCGGCTGGCGAGGGTTCCATGGCGTTTGACGGCGACGACTGCGGTTTGCCCGCCGCTGGTCTGCTGTTTGTCGTACTGGCTCATGGAGGCTTCGTGCGCGGTGAGCTCCTGCTGAATGCGGACCCTCAAGTCGCCGGTTTGCTGCTCGAGATCGCGTTCGGCGTCATTGAGCTCGTCGGTGTCTAGGCCGAGTTGCGCCTGAGCGACGTCGAGATCGCTGGGGGCGGCGGAATCGGAAGTTGGGGCGGAAGTCGGGGCGGAATCGGAATCGCTTCGAGGCTTAGCGGTTGAACCGGCCGCCGATTTCAAGCTGTTGACCGCGGCCTGATCCTGAGCGACTTCCTGCTGGAGTTGGGTGATGCGTTGTTGCGTGGCAAGCGCCTGACCGGCAAGCTTGGTACGCTGCATTTGCAACTCGGCCGAGCGGAGAGCAGCGGCGAAGGCCTGATCGACCTCGTGGTCGGCAAGATGCTCGGCCTGGCGCGCGTAGTCGTCTTCCTCGGCGGTGACGGCGACGGAGGCGAGGGCTTGAGCAGTCTGCCAGGGGCTCACATCCACGAGCGTTTGGCTGGAGGCCTGGCCGTGCCCGCGAAAGGCGAAGCTTGCCACGCCGCGGTTGGCCCAGGAGAGGATCAGACACACGATCAGTGCCGCCGAGAGCACGGCGATGAGGATGTACCGGGTTCGACTGAATATTCGAGCGCGCAAACTGCTTTCGCTAGTGGTTGGGGAGGTGGCCATAGGTATCCCACCTATTGTAAGCAACGCTCGCGCGGCGGGTGGGGGCGTCGGATTACGAGTTTAGCGGGGATGGGGCGCGGTGTTCCATCCTAACGACAAAGGACGCCGCTAGGATGGGAGACACGGCAAAATCAGTCTATTTCGCTGAATGGCCCTTCGATATTTATAACTTTGGCCTTGGTCATCCCATAGGCGATGCGAAGGCCGACAAAGAGAATCACCAGGCCGATGATTCCGCTGGTGGGGTTCCGTAGCTCAAGAAAAGGCCCGATCAGCCCCCACATGGCAAGCGCGGGAAGCGCAGCGACAAGGTCGAAATGCGCAGGCGGTTCCTGGTCTTGGGTATCCGTCTTCGCGGGCTGAGTTGCTGTTGCCGATGGCTGCGCGTTAAAGGTTTGCCCAGCCGATGCGGGAGCATTCTGGGTTTGCGATACCGCGGGTTGTGCGTCCGCCTTGGCGGGCCGTCTTTTAGACGCCGAATGCTGCGCGCTAGAACTGTGCACAGCGGATGTAGGAGCATTCTGGGTTTGCGATACCGGTGGTTGTGCGTTCGCATCATTGAGCGGAGTTTTGGCGGGCTGAGTTCCAGCTGCCGGCTGTTGGGCGGTAGTGCCGGGAAGCTGCGCAGTCGTGTTCTGCGCATTTACTATCGAATTTCTTCTCGCTTCAGCAGACTCTGCGGCTGCTGCAGCGTTGATGGCGTCCACCTTTTTGATCATTTCGCCGATGATGACTGGAATCGAGGAGAGCGAGATCGCTGCGTAGGTCAGAATCACAGCGGCAATCTGGTAGCGGCGGCCACCGGCCCTCTTGGAACCAATTAACATCGCCTTGGCCACAATCCAGCCCACGGCAAGCGCGAGAAAACCGATGGTGATTCCAGTGATCAGTTCGAAGCTGCTGTAGATGACGAAACCGAGCAGAGATCCAGCGACGCCGAAGGCCAGGGCGCGGAAGAAGGCCTCATGCGTGTCGACCGGCAGATTCGCTTTGACTTCGGCAGTACATATTTTGCAGACGCGATGCCCCTTTACAAGGTAGTGTTCGCCAGCGAACAACTCACCGCAGAGCGTGCAAGGCTCAGTCCCCACGAGCAGACCCTGGTCTGCTTCTGAAGATTGGGCCTCATCGGAGGCAGCAGCAGTCGGAGAGGTATCGTATTTCGTTTTGTATTCTTCGGTGATCGGGACCCACAGATTTTTCATTTTTTCAAGCCTCTCTACTTCGGCAAATCGGGGCGGAAATCCGCTGGAAGCGCAAGGGTAAGTTTCATCAATGGATTGAGGTTTTCTACCGGCAATTAATTTGAATGGATCAAATGCGGGATCATTACCGGGATTTTGTCTCGAATTCAGACAGTATACGTCGAATCAATGGACTTAGCCCCTAATTGTTGTATGAATCTGACACACTGCAAGATTCTCCTCGTGTTCGCCTCTCCCGAATAATCGAGATCTGGGTACCCGGCAACTTCAGTCATGGCTGTCATCGCTGAGGACCCAGAGCGTAGCGATGGGGACGAAGGATCTGCGGTTGCTTTTCAGGCGTCCATGCGGTCCAAGGCTCGCCGGTAATCGGCAGGCTCGCAGTCATACCAGTTACGGCTGAGGTCGGTCCAGGTTGGGTTCACGGATTCGATGAGCGCGATCTTCTTCGAGCGTCG
>Ga0187847_10002696_pt1 | contig 14138 bp, 11 predicted proteins | sample June2016WEW_4_10_FD_132458 | JGI IMG/M metagenome (GOLD analysis project Ga0187847, IMG submission 132458) | Peatland microbial communities from SPRUCE experiment site at the Marcell Experimental Forest, Minnesota, USA - June2016WEW_4_10 | ecosystem: Environmental > Terrestrial > Soil >...
CAAGATGAGACAACGACGCAAAAGTGATGCCTGCCGCCTTATAAATATCCGCCGCTAGGTCAAACACCAGTGGAATATGGGTTGCCACAAGCCATGAGAAGCCGCAGAGATGAGAGAACAACTCAGCATCGGATTTATCCAGATCTGATAGCACATTGACTGTGCGTTTTGAGAACGCGCCGGGTGCGTTCGCCTCGCCGGCAAGTACCCGCGCCCACAATCGCTGCATATCTTGATCGGAGACAATTCGCGACTTGTCAAAGAAATTCACAATCCAATCTTTTTCGAGTTCTTCTGGTTTTGACTCTTCCCCAAGAAGAGGCAGCGCGTCCTGGGTAATCGATTCGATATTCGATTGCTTCATCGCCTCTTCTCCGAGAAAACGATGCATTGCCCGTCTTTGAAGATCGGTTATTTCGATCTGTGACGCCGCCTGAATGCGATTCGCCTCCGCCTCTGCCTTGGCGACTCTGACAATTTGGTATGGTTTAAAGATGCCACCCACCGCATCCGAAATCTTTTCAATTAGAACCGTCGCCGGCTTCGTTAGGTCACCAAGCTTTATCAATGAATTGTCGGTCACTGCTATATCTCCCGAGGCTGCCCTCGCCACCGCCTGCGGATACCTGTCGTAAACATGCTCAAATAACGCCGAGCATTTCTGCTTGTAAGTCTCCGGCGTAAACGCGCGCCCCCTTTATCCGCCTCGTTTGCAATCACCAGCTGAATCTGCCCCGGCATCCGGCACTCTGGCTAAGATTGCGTTTGGGGGATACGCCAGGGTGCCATCACTTGTTTGTTCTCTTTTGAACAACAATTCTGTTCGTAATACGCCGGTTGATTTTCTGCTTCCACGCCAGCTGCTTCTCCGATAACTTTCGCTTGTGTCGCGTTTCCATCAGAAACTTGTATTCGCTCTCATAAATATAACCAAATCGGTGGGCATGCTCGATGAGATCTTCGTTGGGGTTGGCGGAAGGATCCTTCACAATCCTCTTTATTCCTGCAAATAGGCTTCCCGTGTCAATCCCTATGAATCTGTTTATGCAGACGTTGCCAACGTACGTTTTATTCCCATTGCGAATATTCTGGATGTAACAATGCTCTTTGATTTCCTGGCCGCAAGGGCAATTGTCGAACTCCTCGCTAACCTCCACGCCGATTAATTGCCACTCCTTCCTTGCGGCGTCGAAGAACGGTGCTTCAGACAGCGGCAGAATGTGCGCCTTCAGGCGTTCAACATTGTGTTCCATCGGTGGCCTTCATCTATTTCATGCGTAACTATCGGGTTTAGCCCCTCATTACCCAAACATACACGCCCTTGACGTCTGTCTTAGGAGATATTGTCATACCTCCACCCTCCCCAACCTCTCCCTCCACTTCTTCCAATCCGGCATCACCCGACTGAGCATCCGCCAAAACGCCGGCGAGTGATTGGGAATTTGCAGGTGCACGAGCTCGTGCGCCACCACGTAATCCACACAGGGCAGAGGCGCCTTCACCAAATCCACGTTGAACGTGATCCGTCCGGCGCGACTGGTTGACCCCCATCGCGCCTTGAGTACGCTAATTCGGATACTGGGTGGCTCCACCTCAAGCCAGCTCGTAGCCGCAATCGCCTGCTCGATCCGCGCGGGCAGGAGCGCCGCCGCCCGCTCCCGATACCAACCCTCCATCAGAGTCCGAATCTGCCGTGCATCTTTCGGGTCCGCCGCAGTCACCACGAAGTATCCACCCTGGAGCTTCACATCTTCAAAATCTCCCTTCCGAGCTTTTAACCGGTATTGCCGGCCGAGATACCGGTGAGTCTCTCCATTCTCCCATTGCCTGGGGATCGCCGGTGATGGCAGCGCATCAATGCGATTCCACTGCCGCCGGATCCATCGAACTCGCCGGGTCACCAGAGCCGTCACCCGATCAGGCGCCGCCGAACGGGGGGCCATAACAACAACCCGCCTATCGGGCTCGACCGCGATCCCAATGGTCCGACGCCGGGCCGTCCACCGGACCTCATACCGAAGGGGGCCTTCTGGGAAAGAAATCTCGTGAAATTCCGAGCTGTCGTAGCTCACGGTACCCGCCGGCGAGCAATGTCGATCAGGCGATCCAGCAACTGGTCGATAATCGCAAAATCGACGCTGATGCCGTGAGTCTTCTTCAACGCGAAGAGCTCGTCCTCGATGGCAATCTTCATCTGATTCTGGACGTCGACATCCTCGGACCAATCCACGCGCCGCTTAGCGGTGACAATGGCATCAATCCGCAATGCGAGTTCAGCCAGCACAGCATCCGTTAGGGACGGAGACAGCGCCTTTAACCGCTCCTTGACCACATCAAAATAAACCCGTGCGTTCTCTTTGGCTCTGAGCACCTCGGGCGCATCGTCGAACGCGCGGCGATCCCGTACGCGATCCGCCAGGTCCCGCATCGTCGCGAGTAGCTCCAGCTGGGTCATCCGCTCTGCTTGCGCATCCTCAATCGCCTTCTTGATCAGTTCCGAGAAGCGTTCATAGAACACCGGGTCTTCATCCATGTGATCATGGATAGCTTTGCGCACCCGGTTCGCAATCAGTTCAGCCATCGCGCCCGGATCCCCGGCCGCATCTACCTCGCGCGCAAACGCCTCCTTGTCGAAGATGGACACTGGCTCCACGAGTGTCTGGACCTGCCCCGCCCCCACATAGGTATCCAGCAGTTTCTGAATCGGACCCTGGAATTGTTTGAAATCCACGCGCTCCGCGTAACGTCTGGCGACAGAGGCACGCAACTCCATAAAGTATTTGAGATCCTTGCGGTACCGTTCAACACGGTCCCCCGGCGTTTGCTCATAGAACGCGACCGACGCCAGAGCCAGCTTCAGAGTCTTAGCAAACTCTGTGAGTCGCTCGTAGAACCGATCCCGTTCAGCCTGTGGCTCAAGGTGTCGTTCCACGGCCTCTCGGTCATGCTTGTTGCCAACTGACTTAAAGACCTCCCAGACATCACTGTGCCGCTGCGGGAGATCCCGGACCGCTCCTTCGAGCGGATGCAGGACATCTCGCAAGTGGGCCTCGAAGTCCTGCGCCGCGTCGGTGTAAAGCTCGAGCGCTTCAGTGAGGTGTTCCAGAATCCCGTAATAATCGACGATTAGGCCCGCGTCTTTCCCAGGATATACCCGATTGACGCGCGCAATGGCTTGCAACAGCGTGTGATCTTTCAATGACCGCGTGAGGTACAGCACGGCGTTCCGGGGTGCGTCGAACCCCGTCAACAACTTGTCGACCACAATAATGATTGCCGGATCATCAGCCGACTTGAAACGGGTTGTCAGATCCTTCTGGTAGCGCGCCTCCGTCTGGAAACGCTTCATCATCCGCTCCCAAAACGCCTGCACGGCGCGCTTTCCCTTTCCCTCTCCTTCGTCTGCGTCCTCGTTCCCTTCCGGAGCGTCCGGTGGAGAGATCAGAACTTCGCTGGACACCTTTCCGAATTCATCCAGATACTGTTTGTATTGGATGGCCGCAGCCTTGGAAGGCGCCACCAATTGCCCCTTGAAGCCAATGCCCTTGAAGTTGCGCTCAAAGTGCTCGCCCACGTCCCAGGCGATGGCCCTGATCTTCTGATCCGTTCGATTCAGCTGATCGGCCGACGAATACTTTCGCTTCAGATCCGCCCGCTGCTCATCCGTCAGCCCCGCAGTTGATCGGCGAAACCATTCATCGATAGCGTTCTGGTCTACATATTGCTCGACGAGACGCCCCTCGTAGAGCAATGGCACTACGGCTTTGTCCTCTACCGCCTGGTCGATCGTGTAGGCGTCCCCGATGAGTCCGCCAAAGCGCTCGATGGTCGGCGTCTGCGACTTGAAAACCGGCGTACCCGTAAATCCGATGAGACAGGCCTTCGGCAGCACGCGGCGCATGGCGGCGTGGAACGACCCGCCCTGACTCCGGTGGCCTTCGTCGACTAGGACAAAGATGTTCGGGCTGTCGAGCACCGTGCCCTGGACATTCACGGCCGCTTCGAACTTCTGCAGCAGCGTCGTGATAACCTCCGTACGGGGACTCGTAAGCAATTCGAGGAGATGTCGGCCCGTCTGCGCCTGCGCGGCTCCCACGCCACTCTTCACGAATGTCCCGTAGATCTGATCGTCGAGATCCACCCGGTCCGTGACCAGCACCACCTTAGGACTGACCGCCGCCATGTCGCTGAGCAGCGCCTCGGCCAGCATGACCATGGTGAGGGACTTGCCGCTGCCCTGGGTGTGCCAAATCAATCCACCCTTACGCCGACCGGCAGCATCGAGAGTCTGAACACCCTTCAGGACATCCTCAACTGCAAACACCTGCTGGTAACGTCCGACCCGCCGCTCTCCTCCTTCAAATACCGTGTACCGACTGGCGAGCGATAAGAGCCGTCTAGGGTTCAACAAGGCATGCAGGAGCTTGTCCTGCTCTGTGGGAACTCGCCCGCTCGCGATGAGTGCCTCCAGCCACCGGCGCGCCTGCGCCGGAGACGATCCGCTGAATCGCCCCGTGTCCGCGGCAAAGGTCTGCTGTGTCTCCGCTTCAGTGAGCGGCGATTTCAGCAATGCACCCAATGCCTCCTCTTGGGGCTCCCTCTCTCGCCACTGCTGCCAGTAAGGCAGCGTCGAACCCGTCGCCCCATACTTGGCCTGATTGACCGCGAGCGCCAATAGCACCTGCGCGAAGTGGAATAGCTTGGGGATTTCCCCTTCACGCTGGTTCTGCAGTTGCTGCCCGATGGCGAGTTCCAGCGGATCCCCGCCTCCGCCGCCCGCATCGCCAGACCGCTTGCACTCGATTACGACAAACGGGATTCCGTTGACGAATAGAACGATGTCCGGTCGGCGAGTACTGGTCGCCCCAAACGATTCCACGGAAAACTCGTCCGAAAAATGAAAGCTGTTTCGCTCCGGATGCTGCCAGTCCACGTACTGGAGCGTAAAACTCTTAGTGTCCCCATCCACAGTCTGGGGAACAGCCTTTCCGTACCGAAGCAGCTCCCACACCTTCTCATTGGTACGTACCAAACCATCATCATCCTGATTCAGGAGTGCCCGAATCCCCTCCTCAACGGCCGACCGGTCAAAGGCGTGTTTCTGGTCCCTGTACTCGAAAGAGTTGATGGCCGTGAGCTGCTTCTCGAGGATCGGACGCAACACAACTTCGCTTAAGCGACCGCCCCGAAGCGCCAGCGCCTCCGTCGGCGTGAGCAGTGTCCAGCCCATCTTCTGCAGCAAATGCAGGGCCGGCAGTTGCGACAACGCATCTTCCGTAAAGGCGGGAGTGTGAAGAGGGATGTCGTTCACGCCGGCACCCGGAGTTCGCCGGACAATAGGCGAGAGAGAAGGCCGCGCTTCTGGCTCTCGATCTGCTTGCGCAGAGCCTCAAGCAGATCGATTTCCCGTTGCATCAAGCCCATCACATCTGCAATCCGGTCCTGTTCCTGACGCGTTGGAGGCATCTCGATCGACAACCTCAGAAAGTCCCTGGGATGTGCCTTCCTACGTCTGGTATTGGTGCCTTGGGAAATTTGTTTGTACCTCTGGATCATGTCTCCTGTCTTCAGGAGCGACCAGAAATACTCCCGATTTGCGTGTTCCTCATTGACCGAGAACGTCTCGTAGGCTGGAGAGACCACACCACGCCCATTGTCTGGGACAAATCCAATAGACCCGTCCCAAAGCAGCATTGGGTCATAAACGAGATCACCGCGCTCGACAACTTTGTATCGCGCGACATCCTTGGATGCGAGGCGCTTTGCAAAGCGCTCTGCTTGAGGGACTATTCCAACTGATTTTGTGCACGAATAGACAAGGGTCGCAGAGCGATTCGCGTTGCCGACGAACTTCTCTGTAAAGTAGTCCCCCATAGCCTTGGTAATCCAAGGCTTATTGCGAAACTCCGGAAACCGCTTCTGGCCGGTGAGGAGCTGCTGAATGAGGCCACGCTTGAAAGTGCGTTTTGCCACCAAGAGTCCGTCGAGTCCAGTGAGGCTTCTTTCTGCCAGACTCGTCAGATCTACAATGCGCCGCTGCTCCGCCACCGGAGGCACCGGCCAGCGTTGACTATCAACGTCAGATTTTCGAACATGTAGCAATGTGCTCTTAAATCCGTGCGCTTGCTTTTCAATTCGCTGTGTCACTTGAAGCAGCGCGTAATACAACCAGGTCTTGTCCACACCCTCCCGAGGGCGAACCCTAAAGATGTGCTGATTGAGCACTCCACGAGGCCCACCCCAAATAGTGGGTCCGAAAGACACCCCTTTTGTGCCGGCCCAAGCAAACAGCAGCTCTCCCGGTTCAACGATCCAGTCAGGTTCAGGCTCACCTTGGAAGTAGTCAAAGTCACGAGATCCATTGAGATGAGCAATCCGAATGATTGGTAGACCGGATTTCGCCCAGTCATGTCGCGTGAATCCGTGGCCGTTCGAGAATGAACAAAGATCCTTAATTTCCTTCGTTGCGTAGGCCACTGGCTTCAGACTCCAAGTTCCTGAAGAGCTTTGTCTAGAGCGACGCGCGTGTTGGCGAGCTCGGACTCGATACGTGCGATCTCCACTTTGACTGTATCAAGGTCTACCGCCGCTTCTTCCTCAAAAGTATCGACGTACAGCGGAATGTTGAGGTTGTAGTCGTGCTCTTTAAGATCGTCTAGCGTCGCTAGATGAGCGTACTTTGGCACGTTCTGCCGGGCGCGCCATGTAGCGACGATCTTGGTGATGTCTTCTTCGCGCAGTTTATTCTGGTTCTTACCCTCCGCGTACTCGTGACTGGCATCGATGAAGAACACATTCTTGTCGGGCTTGTTCCGATTGAAGAACATCAGTGCTGCCGGGATACCGACACCGAAGAACAGATTGGCGGGCAGGCCGATGATCCCTTCCAGCAGGTTTTCCTCAATGAACCGTTGCCGGATGAGGCCTTCCGACCCCCCACGGAAGAGGACCCCATGCGGCACGACCACGCCAACGCGACCGTCCTGCTCGTTCATGGTCTCCACCATGTGTGAGATGAATGCATAGTCCCCGCGCCCCTTCGGTGGAGTCCCGCGCCAGAAGCGCTGGAACCGGTCATCAGACGCAGTGTCCGCGCCCCACTTGTCTAGTGAGAACGGTGGATTGGCAACAACCACGTTGAAGCGCATCAAACGATCTTCCTCGATCAGCTTCGGGTTCCGGATGGTGTCGCCCCGCTCGATCCGGGCGTTGTCGAGTCCATGCAGAAACATGTTCATTCGCGCCAGCGCCCACGTCGCTCCATTGAGCTCTTGCCCATAGAGCGAGAAGTCGTCAGACCCAACCGCCCGACCGGCGCGAATCAACAGGGACCCGGAGCCGCAGCACGGGTCGCAGATTCGATCCCCGGCCTTCGGCTCCACAATCGTGGCCAGGAGCCGGGAGACCTCCGCTGGAGTATAGAACTCCCCACCTTTCTTGCCGGCATCGGACGCAAAGTTGCCAATCAGATATTCATAGACGTCACCGATGACATCCCGCTGACCCACGACCGACGGGCGAAGGTCTAACCGTGGGTCGTTGAAATCTTCTAGCAGATGCGCGAGCCGCGCGGCACGCTCTTTGGTTTCACCCAGGTTCGACTCGCTGTTGAAATCGATATTCCGGAACACCCCTTCGAGCTTGCTGCGATTGGCATCTTCAATCGCGGCCAGCGCCTTGTTGATGCGTTCGCCGATATCTGGCTGCTTGCGCTGGGCAAAGAGATGTTCGAAATCGCAGTTCTCGGGAAGCACGAACCGTTCACGAGCCATAGCTCGCGCGACGCGCTCCACGTCGCCGCTGTACCGCGTCATGTACTCCTCGGTCTTTTCCTTGTGGAGATCCGAGAGATACTTCAGGAACAGCATCACGAGGATATAGTCTTTGTAGTTGCTGGCGTCGATTACCCCTCGAAAGGTATCGCAGGCACGCCACACAACGTTGTTGATGGTCGCTTGATCGGTCATGACGGAATTTTCCTTGTATTTGATGCAATGGCCTTCCAGACCACGGCATCGGAGTATTGATCGGTGAGTTTAACGAGTTCGGCTTGTAGGACACGTTCCCGGCGGCGAAGCACGTCCAACTGGACGACTCGCTGTTGCGTTTCCAGAGGCGGGAGAGAGACGTTGAGTCCTTCAACTTCCGCCTTGCTCAGGAATGGGATGTAAGTTCCCTGAGCCACCGCGCGCAGCGCCTCGCGCATGCGCGGTTGGTTAAGCAGCCAACTCAGGTACGCAGGCAGTACTTCGCTGCCAGGGCGAACGACAATGAGCCCGAGCGCAGCGACCGCGTGCAGCGGCTTATCGAACACGACTGAAGGAAACTTGCTGCCGCGTGACTGCAACAGCACGTCCCCAACCTGCAGTAGGTGCTTCTCATAGCGCCCAGGCTCATCTTTAATTCGCAGGCAGGCCTCGGGAATAAGGCCCGCCGAGTCGTCGACATCCTTCATTTGCACAACTGCCAGGGCGCCACCGTCGACCGGCTTCACAGCGGTACGGAACGGATACCCAACCCGGATCTCGGCGATTTCGGCGAGCCTCTTCTTCATGACAACAGCGGATCTGCGGAATCGCCTGGGACCGATCCCGCATCGGAGTTGACCACTGTGAGCTTAGGTCTCTCAGCGCCTTCCTGAGGCGCGGCCAGCGTCAGACCATCGACCGCCGGCAGACTCGCCCCAACGATGCCCTGCAGGTCACCGTAGAACCCAGTGATTCCCCCAAGGATCCGCTCCAGCTGCTTTTCCCGCTTGCCAAACTGAGTCAGCGCCGAGCGTTTCTCCTTGTCGAGCTCCGATCGCATTTCAACATAGGATTCCGTGACACGAGTTATTCGTTGTCGAAACTGCGGGCTGGTCAAATACGTGAAGACGTGATCCTTAGTCGAGTCGGCCAGCGCTCCGGCCCGCCGGGCTGTCGCCACCTCGATAATCCCGTGTCGCAAGGCTCCGGCAACGGGAACGATGGCGCTTAGCGCAGTGACCCAGATTCCGTCACGCTGAGCAAATGAGGAGATGCCTTCCGGCAGAGTTTCGGTAGCAAGCGCGGCCAAATCGGCCTTCGCTTCGCGCTGATCCTCGCGAAGTTTAGCGAGCCACGGCTCGTTCCAATTCTTTGTGCGCTTGGACTCCCAGAGAATCGTTCCGCAATCCGATCCTCCCGCTGATCGCACCGTCTGCAATACGTCGGCGCCGCGCTGGCCCTTGCGAACCCGTTCAAATCGATCGCCAGGGAATGCTTCCTGCAGCATGATCAGCAAATCGAGTTCGAGAACATCGCCAACGAGCTGCTGTGATCCTTGAGTACCCTTTCGACTCAGCTCGTCAATTTTTTCCTGCATCGCTCGTAGCTGTGCGTCCTTGTCGCCGAGCTTGAGGCGATAGTCATCTTCGCGCTCCCTCAGGGCCTGCTCCCGCACCTTCACACGCTCCTCGTCGAGGCGCCTCGCAACAGTCAGCTCCGTTTCGCGCGCCGCTTCTTCCGCCTCCGCCTTTAGGCGGCGCGCCTCGATCTCCTGTGCTTGTGCAGCGACGAGCTTTGCGTCCTTCTCGGCAACCGCCGCTCGCGCGGCCGCCAGCTGCGCCGACAGTTCGGTCGTGGCCTTCTTGGCGGCATCCTCTGCAATTTGGCTGCGCGTCGCATCGACTTTTCGTTGCACGTCGAGTTCAAACTGCTGCTTGGCCTGCTCCGCAGCTTCCTTCGCTTTTCGCGCGGCGAGTTCCGCCTGCTGTGCTTGCAGAACTTGCGCATCCTTCTCGGCGAGACTTGCCTTGGCAGCCTTCAACTCCGCGTCGAACGTCACCTTGGCCTTACTTACCGCCTCGGCTGCAACTTCGGCCCGCGCCGCGTCCACGCGTCGCTGAACGGTCAGTTCCGTCTCCTGCTGCGCGCGCTCAGCTGCCTCCGTGGCTTTGCGAGCCGCAAGTTCCGCCTCTTGTGCTTGCTTTAATTTCGCGTCGCGTTCAGCAATGCTGTTGTCTCGCGCGCGCAGCTGCGCGGCAAAATCCTGCGAAACGTCCTTGCGGATTGCCTCCGCAATCGATTCGCGCTCGGTTTCGACTGTCTTCGCGATCTCGGCCCGTGCCCGTTTGCGTTCCGCCTCTAACAACGGACCTGCTAGCGCCTCGGTCAGCTCAAACGCTTCCCCGCAGTGAGGACAATCAATCGTCAGCTCGATACTCATATATATAGGCCCTCCTCGGACCCCGAAAATGGGCTGGCGTTGACCGAAACTGCCGATTGCGCCAAAGTGTCGTTGTTGAGTCGGCTCGGGCGCCAGCCCGGGTTACTAACTTGGGGCTCGGTGTTAGCGCATCGGGCCCCTCTTAATTCCATGCAGACAATGGTTTTCTGCTTAGGAACGTTGCTCACTTTAGGCGCTGAGGTTGCGTTTGTCAAGAATTCATCTGCAGACAACTAAAATCTGCAGTTTTCTGACGCACGGTGCAATCCGAAATATTGATTCCGCGCGCAAATCGCCGTCTATGCGGCAATGCGTCATGTCTCAATAAAGTGGCAAGCACGTTGGCCGATAAAGGCTATACATGTTCTAATTGCTTGAATTTATTGGCATCGCCTCCACAAACTGTATGCTGAGAATCTAATTTTTCGGCGGAAGGAATCCACATGACGAAGGAAGCGATTAGCAAATTGTGGGAAGGGCTACAGCACCGTATGAGCGTGATTACGCCCGGCGCAAGCATCAAATCATCTTCCGGCGCATTCATCGACGTGAGTGCAAATGGCACGACATCGATGTCCTCCGACCAGCTGGAAAAAGTGCTCCGCCAACGTTTTAGCGAGATGCACGAAGCCAAGAACGAGAACGCGGAATAACTGTTTGAGCTAAACAGCCGCGTTGTCCTCCGCGAATGGAACTCGCAGCGGTATTTCTGCTCGCGCTTTTAGGCGGTTACGCGTTCGCGTTGCTTTGGCGCTATACGGCATTCGCAACGCGACGCGCGGACGGGCAACATCTTTATTTCCGCGCTGCGTATTTTGGCGCTTTCCTCTTCATTGCGGCATTTTTAGTTCGCGTTATTCTCATATCGCGCTGGCCAACTTATAGGGAATTGGAACGACCACTAGTGGATTTCATCTTGGGCGTCCTGAAGGAACCGAACAAGCCCCACCAAGCCGAAATCGTCATAATCTCGGCCTATTCAATGGTCCTTGGCCCAATCATTGGTCTGCTTGCAAACCTGTTGACACCAAAGAGATGGGCCATTCGCCGAAATCTCAACGCTCTAGACAATCTCTTGTTGCGCGGCCAATCTGGCGACATGCCCGTATCAATCACCCTCACCAGTGGAAAGGTGTATATCGGCTTGGTCGTTCAAATTACCGATCCTGAGCGTCCACCACCAATGGTGACGCTGCTTCCAATGTACAGCGGACATCGAAGCGAAGATGGGCGCATGGCACTTACGACTGCCTACGAGAGAGTATACGAACGATTCATAAGCGCCGCGGCTCGGTCCGATCGCCCCCCAATTTGGGATCAACAGCTCGAGAATTTTCACATAGCAATCCGAGCCGACACCATCGTGAGCGCAAATTTATTTTCTCCGCGGGTATATTCACACTTTAATCCCGGCTGGGAAGCCAACATCGGAAAACCGAAAAAAATTTCGCCGCAAGAAATCCTGGTCGAAATCAAGCGCCGCCCACCGCTAACCAACAACACGCCGCAAGACGACTCTGGTTAGCTGCGGCAATCGCGTTCGCGGATGTCGGTAGTCCAATCCGATGATTGTCTCAGCGTTAGATCCGAGGCGAGTTTGCTTCGCACACCACCATTCGCTCCACAACTTGACGGTACAGCCGGTATTCGGAGACGCGCCTACGCTATCCTTAGCACAATGCCGCCCAGGGATCCCGCAATGACCCAACGCGAACTAGAACTCGCCCAAACCAAGCGCCTCAGCCAGCGCAACGACATCATCAACGTGATTTTGAGTCGCGGTGAGCTATCCAAAGACGACATTAAGAGTCTCTGGAGCCTGAATGAGGAGGCTTACGCCCAACTTAAAGAAGACCTCGCAGGAGAGAAGCTGATCGAGCCAGGATCCCGTGGCTCGGGCGGATTCTGTGCGAGGTTCGCCAAACGACCCAAGCCGCCCGACGAAACGACTGCAACGCCCAAAATCCTCGGGACCGCCTGGGAACAAGCCGCCGCCGACCGCCTCGCCGCGCTCCTAAGCCACGCCGAAATCGAAGAGCTCCTAGGCGATCTCGTCTACACGATCCGTCGCGCGCGCATGCAAGCGACCAACGAGGACCGTCGCGGCACGAAGGCCGAGCTCGCGGCCGCGCTCATGACCCAGCATGGCATCGATCTTTTCATGAACTCCGACATCCGCTCAATCATCGCGAAGAAGGTAAAGACCGATTGCCCAAGCCGCTGGGTCCCGGGTAAGAGCACTGCGGTCCGCTATGTCCGCGACGTCGAATTTCCTGAAGAGCTCGCCGGCATCCCAACCGAACCAAATCCCCCCGACTTTGAATACCTCGAAGGCCGCGTCGACCTCAAAGCCCTGCAGCCCTTCCAGCTCGAAGTGCAAACCAAACTCCTGACCGTGCTGCGTACCTCCGCCGCCGCGCGCGCGATCGTGACCCTGCCCACCGGCGCCGGCAAAACCCGCGTCGCGGTCGATTCTTTACGCGACTGGCTCACCGAACGCTGGACCACCAAACAAGACGGCGTCGGCAACACGATCCTTTGGCTCGCCCACACCGAAGAACTCTGCGAACAAGCCTATGCCTGCTTCCGCGAAGTCTGGCAATCCTCGAGCAACGTCTGCCCGCTGCGCCTATTCCGATTCTGGGGTCAATTCACCAAGGACCTACCGAAGCATAGAGAAGCCCTGATCAACATGAGCTTCCAACCGACGGTCCTGGTCTCCACCCCCCCACCGCATCGTGAATCTCCTGGAAGAACGCATCCAAGGCGGCAAAGAAGTCATCGACAATCTCGAAGGCCCGACCGGCCTCATCCTAATTGACGAAGCCCACCGCGCCGCGGCGCCTTCTTACCGCACGATCATGCAAGCCTTCCAAGACACCCGCCGAAGGCCTGCGATGATTGGCCTGACCGCAACGCCTTTCCGCCAGGAATACTCCGCGACCGATCCCAGTGCTGGCACCCGGGAGCTGCGCGAGCTGTTCGGCCAGATCATCGAACCCCTGGAATCGCTCGGCGAAAACCCACGAGCCAAACTCGAAGCCGACGGCTTCCTCGCCCGGCCCGTCTGGTCCGAAATCAAGACCGCGACGCTCCTGATGGCCCCGCAGATCACCGACCCCGAACACATCACTGAGGATGACATCGAAAAGATCGACCACGCCCTGAAGATTCGCGCCGACAACCCAACCCGCCGGATGCTGATTCTCGAGCACGTGCTCAACATCTGCGAAGAATCCGTGAGCCAGATTATCTACTTCGGCCCGAGCGTCTTAGACGCCGAATGCATGGCCTTCCTACTGCGCCAGCGCAACGTCTCCGCCGCATTCGTGAGCGGCAACACCCGCGACGTCACGAGGCGCAAGATAATCGCCGACTTCAAAGCGGGCCGCATCAAGGTTCTCTGTAATTGCGAAGTCCTAACGACCGGCTTCGACGCCCCCAAGGTCAGCCACGTCGTGATGGCCCGCCCAACAGTGAGCCAAGTGCTCTACGAACAAATGATCGGCCGCGGCCTGCGCGGCCCGAAGTTTGGAGGCACCGAGACCTGCGTGATCATCGACTTGGAAGATAAATACCGTTCGGAACGCCCGAAGCTCGGTTACCAGCAGTTCCGGGAGCTATGGCAACGGAGCGATGCTCGTTGACGCACCAAGAGGGCATATATGCAGGATTTCGAGTGATTGGACCCCCCTGATTTCGTCTGAATGGGACCACCCGATTTCGGGGTAATGGACCCACCCGATTTCCTCCCAATGGGACCACCGGCCGGAGCCGCTTTTCGACCCTGAGCGACGGATTTGTTGATCGTCGCCGGGCTCCAGGAGCGGAACGGCGATGTCAGCAAGAATTGATCGATTTTTGAGGATGACGACGGTCGGGGTGCGCCCCGATCGCCGCTCCAGCGCCGTTTGCGGCGGTTCGTTTATCGCCATCACCCCCAAAAGCAG
>Ga0187847_10002697_pt1 | contig 14128 bp, 16 predicted proteins | sample June2016WEW_4_10_FD_132458 | JGI IMG/M metagenome (GOLD analysis project Ga0187847, IMG submission 132458) | Peatland microbial communities from SPRUCE experiment site at the Marcell Experimental Forest, Minnesota, USA - June2016WEW_4_10 | ecosystem: Environmental > Terrestrial > Soil >...
CGGCAGGCGGCACAGCAATTCGAAATTTTCTACCGAACCCCAATGCGAGGCGCAAGGTTTCGCAAACATGGGATGAGATCTTAGGAATAGGTTGAGTCGAGCCGCCCAGTCAATCTGCAACCGCGCCTTGGCGCACCAGCCTTAGTCCCAGAGAATAGTGGCATAACGCCTCAATATTGAAACCAACAGACTAGCTTAAAGCCCGCCACGTTCCTTCGCCTTTACTTCGTCTTGCGTCTTTTCTTGGCCTTCCTGCGTATTCCCAGTAGTATGCACGCAACGACTTGTTATTTCGTCGACCTGATGATGGTGGATGAGAGGACCGAAATCGCGCGGGGCTTACGTCGTCGCGATCCCGACTTGCTCGACCGCCTCATCGAGCAATACCAACATCGGCTGTTGCGTTACCTGCTCTCGCTTACCCGCAACCGGGCGACCGCCGAAGATCTTTTTCAGGAAACCTGGATTCGCGTTCTGGAACGCGGACATCAATACGATGGAAAACATGAGTTCAGCACCTGGCTATTCTCCGTGAGCCGCCACCTGGTGATCGACTTCTTCCGTCGCAAACAGCCGGCAAGCCTCGATGCGTTGCTCGATGACGAAGACAAACCGATGGCTCCGCCTGCGTCGGAAGAGCCCTCTGCGTTTGATCGGGTGGCGCATCGCGAACTCAGCGAGCGAGTCGCCACCGGTCTCGATCACGTGCCGTACGAATATCGTGAAGCCCTCGTGCTTCGTTTCCAGGAAGGAATGTCTTTGGACGAGATTGCCGTGGTCACGGGCGCGCCGCTCGGCACCGTGAAGTCGCGCGTATACCGCGGCCTGAGTGCCCTTGAGCCGTGGATGAAAGGAATACAGGCATGACGGACAAGAGACCTGATAACGACGATCACGCACGCGCCCGCCAGATGCTCGCTCTCGGCGACACCGGGCAGTTGTCCGCTGCTGACCAAACTTGGCTGGAGCGCCACCTGGGAGCGTGTGAAGGTTGCCGCGCTTTTGCCCAGGACGCTACCGACATGGTTCGAGCGTTGCGTTCGATTCCTGTGGCCGCCGACCGGAGTTTGGTCGCTGCCACTCAAATGCGAGTTCGGCAGCGTGCCCGCGAACTGCGCCAACGCGAAGAACGGATGTGGTTAGTCGCTGTCTCTTGTGTTGCGGTGACGCTCACTGCAGTCGTCACGAATCTCGCATGCTGGCGCGGTTTTGGCTGGCTGGTCGAGCGCACCCATGTCTCCGGCGCCGCATGGCCTCTAGCGTTTGTCGGGATCTTCATCGTGCCCGCGCTGGCTACCAGCGTGCTGCTGCTGGCTAAAGGCACGCACCTGGCCGATCACAGCCGCTGAACCATGATTGCTGAACCATGATTGAAGAACACCACGTTAAGAGAACGAAGTGTGAGAGAAGGAGAAAGTTCGATGCAAGTACGGAATGAAACTCCGACCCGATTCGCGGACGAGATCCGCATCATTTCCCCGATTGCCTATTTCATCGCTGTCCTGGCTTTCGTCGGGATGCAGATTCTTGTGATCATGGTGATGGCCCACGACCCCAAGGCCCCTCCACTCTGGGGCCGGGTTGGCATCGCACTCCTGGCAGGTGCTGTGACCGTCGTGTGGGTTCTGCTCGTAGGGTATGTGAATCGGGACTCCGGCCGGCGCGGTATGGGCCCCGTCCTGTGGACGCTGGTGGCCATCTTCGTTCCGAACGCGCTGGGCATCGTCCTCTACTTCATTCTGCGCAAGCCGCGTCTCGGTTCTTGTCCGCAATGCGGAACGCACGTCGAGGCAGGCTTCGGATTCTGTCCCAAGTGCCGTTACCGCTTGCAGCCCGTCTGTCCGCACTGCCAGCGCGGAGTGCAGCCCGGCGACCTGTTTTGCCCGTACTGCGGGGGCTCATTGGATACGACGGTTCGTCCCACAGCGCCCGAGGTTCAACCTTGAAGGTTCAACCTTGAATTTTTCCGGAGTACAGCGCCATGCCCACCACTGCATCAATCCCGAGCTTGTCGAGGCTGTCGATTTCGTGCTGTTCGGTAATGCCGCCGGCAACGACCAGATGCCGCGTCGTGGCGCGCCGTATGGCCTGAACCGTCTCCATCGGAATTCCGCCCATCAGGCCTTCGGTGTCAATGTGGGTGTAAAGGAAGCTCTCGCAGAATGACTCTAACTCGCGAATCATGTCGAAGGCAGTGACCGCGGTTTCTGTACGCCAGCCGTCAATCGCGACCCTGCCGCCGCGTGAATCTAGAGCAAACATGAGTGCCGCCTTCGGGATTGCGTCGGCCAACGCGCGTGCCCGCTCGCGGTTGATGCGCCCATCCGTCAGCAGCGCGGACCCGATAATCACTTTGCGAGCACCCAGATTCAGGAGTTCCTGCGCAGTTTCCGCGTTGCGAATGCCGCCTCCAACCTGGCATTTCAGGCGGCTGACGATCTGCTTCACCAGTTGCCTGTTTTCACCGGCGCCGCGCGCGGCGTCGAGGTCGATCAGTTGAACCACGGGATACCTAGAGAAGCGATCGATCCAGTAGTCAAAGTTGTCGAACTCAAGCTTCTTCTTTTCGCCTTGAACCAACTGCACGATCTTGCCGCCCATCAGGTCGATCGATGGAATCAGCATGGCCACCTCACCGGGACGTGCGCAGCGCGCAGTTCGCATTTTAATTTCCCAATGTCTTCGAGGCCGTAATGGAAGATGGATGCCGCCAGCGCCGCATCTGCGCGCCCGCTTTGGAAAACTTCAATGAAGTGCTGCGCTGAACCGGCGCCTCCCGACGCAATCACAGGAATAGAAACCGCGTCGGCCACTTGCTGCGTCAATTCGCAATCGAAACCAGCTTTCGTCCCGTCGCGGTCCATGGAGGTGAGCATGATTTCTCCCGCGCCGCATGCGGCAGCCTCTCGAGCCCACAGAATCGCGTCCCGGCCAGTGGGCGTGCGCCCTCCGGCGACGAACACCTCGAAGCCACCATTCCCGCGCCGGGCATCGATCGCGACGACTACCGCCTGCGAGCCGAAGCGAGTGGCAATTTTTCCGATCAAAGTCGGGTCTTTTACCGCAGCCGAGTTGATGGCGATCTTATCCGCTCCAGCCTCGAACACGGCTTCGGCGTCGGCAAGTTCGCGGATGCCTCCGCCAACCGTGAAAGGAATAAACAATCCGCGCGCGGTGCGCGAAACGGTGTCAAGCATGGTGTTGCGCTTATCGCTCGTGGCCGTGATATCGAGCAGTACGATCTCGTCGGCACCATCGCGCGCGTGCGCCACTGCACATTCCGCCGGATCGCCGGCGTCGCGCAGGTTCACAAACTGTACCCCTTTCACGACTCGGCCATTGTCGACATCGAGACAGGCGATGATGCGCTTGGTCAGCACTGATCGAACCTCAAGGATCAAACTTCGCAAAAATTCTTTAGAATACACAGCCCCACGGCCCACGATTTTTCGGGATGAAATTGCACTCCAAAGACATTCTCTTGCTCGACAACGGCAGAAAACTGGGTGCCGTAGTCGGTAGCCGCGGTAGTGGAGTCAACCACCGGCGCTTGAAAAGAATGAGTGAAGTAGACAAACGAGTCGGGTGCGACGTTGCGCAACAGGCGCGAGCCTTCCCTCACCGTCAGCGAGTTCCATCCCACGTGTGGGGATTTCACAGACGCCGGAAACTGCCGGCATCGGCCGGCAAACATTCCCGCTCCCGCGCAGTCGGGAGCTTCGTCGCTCCCTTCAAACAGCCACTGCATGCCCAGGCAAATGCCGAGGAACGGCTTGCCGGCGCGCGCACCCTGCAGCACGGCGTCTCGCAAGCCGGTATTGTCGAGCGCGCCCAACGCCGAGAAGTGCCCGACACCGGGAAGCACGATCCTATCCGCTGCAGCAACGACTTCAGGCAGCGTCGTCAGAACAACGTGGGCGCCGAGATGATCAAATGCCTTCTTCACCGAATTCAGGTTGCCCGCACCGTAGTCGACGATTGCGATTTTCGCAGGGCTCATAGAAGCCCCTTGGTGCTCGGCAGCATACGTCCCAGTTGCCGGTCGCGCGAGCACGCAACTCGAAGCGCGCGGGCAAAAGCTTTGAACAGCGCTTCGACCTTGTGATGGCTGGACCGTCCGTACATTACTCGCACATGAACATTGGCACGCGCCCCGCGCGCAAAGCCTTCATAGAAATCGTCGACCAGTTCCGTCTGCAGATCGCCAACTCGCGCCGCTCGCACTTTGGTTTGAACCACCGCAACCGCGCGGCCTCCGAAATCTACCGCTGCTAGCCCGAGAGTCTCGTCCATGGTCATCAGAAAATAGCCAGCTCGCAGGATGCCGCGCCGATCACCCAAAGCACGGTCAAATGCCTCCCCGAGCGCGATTCCCACATCTTCCACGGTATGATGCTGATCCACATCCAAATCACCCTGGGCGGAGAGTTTCAAATCGAAGCCTCCGTGACGCGTAAACAACTCCAGCATGTGATCGAGAAAACGGATACCGGTGGAGACCTCATACTTCCCCCGGCCCTCGATGGTGAGAGCAATTTGAATTTCTGTTTCCGCAGTCTTGCGATGTAATTTCGCCTTTCTCACGGCCGCGCCCCGGTTGATAGCGGTTTTTGGAACTTACCGCGCAATCCAATCTGATTGACGACATCGCGCACCGCGAGCATGAGCGTCTGCGTGTGTTCGTCCGATCCCACGGTCAGGCGGACGCAACCTTCGCATCCGGGATCAGAGTGGCGGTCGCGCACCAGAATTCCGCGATTGCGCAGCTCTTGCACAAATTCGGCATGGGCCAGGCCAATGTGCACGAGAACAAAATTCGCATGGCTCGGCCAGTAACGCAGAGCGAGGCTGCCAAGTTCCAGCTGTAATCTTTCGCGATTACGTCGCACCTCGGCGACATAGCGATCCACATACTCCTGGTCGTGAATCGCCGCCGGCAGAACTGCGAGCGCGGCTACGTTCACGCTGTAGGGCGAAGCCACACGGCGAACCATCTCGATCTGTCGGGCGTCTCCTGTCAGAACGCCAATTCGCAGACCGGCGAGGCCGTAGGCTTTGGAAAAAGTACGCGCCACAAAAAGATTTTGGATTTTGCCGATGCGCCCCATCAGCGTCTCGCCGTAAAACTCGAAATACGCTTCATCCACGAGCACAGGCGCTTGCGGCGCCGCTTGCGCAATATGCATCAGAACATCGCCCGGAACTACGGTTCCGGTCGGATTGTTCGGGTTCGCGACCGCGATGAGTCGCGTGCGCGGGCTAATTTGAGCGAGCAGCTCTTTCGTCGGGAACGCAAAATTGTCACCAGTGCGCACCTCGATCAGGCTCGCGCCTTCGGCCAAAGCAAACACCGCATACATTGCGAAAGTAGGCACAACGATCAGCGCTTCGTCTCCAGGGTCTAGATACGTGGAACAGAGCAGGTGGATCGCTTCGTCGACGCCGTTCGTGAGCAGGACCTGCGCCGGTTCGAGTCCGAGAAAATGTGCGACCAATTTTTCGACCGGTTCGCGCTCGGGATAACGCGCCAGCGCTTCCCCAACCAGCGACCGCAATTCCGTCAGTACGCGCGGCGAACAGCCGACGGTGCTTTCATTGAAATCGAGACGCAGCCCGGTGCGACCAGCCAACGGAGGCCGGTAGGCGTGCAACTTCTTCACCGCCTCGCGAGCCTCAAGCATGGGAGCACCTCACGCGGAATGCTTCTGCGTGTCCTTTCAATCCCTCGGCAGTGGCCAGCGTAATGCCCGGCGGTCCGATCTCGCGAATGCCTGCGCGGGAAACTTGTTGGCATCCAATGACGCGCACGAAGTCAAGCACGCTGAGGCCACCCCGCACCCGCGCCATCGCACCTGTCGGCAGCACGTGGTTCGGCCCAGAGACGTAGTCGCCCGCAGCTTGGGGTGTGAACTCGTCAAGGAAAACCGCGCCCGCATGCTGCACCGCCGGCGCTAATGCCGCTGGAAGCGTGAGATGCTCGGGAGCAATGCAATTCGCCATCTCCACCGCCGCGTCGAGCGAATCGGTCAGCAGAATAGCGCCGCGACGAGACAGCGCTCCGGCGGCAATCGGATTGGTGCGGGTCCGATTCTGCACTTCCCGTTGAACTTTTTTCGCCAACCCGCGCGAGGTCGTAATAAAGATGCACAGCGCGTCAGGATCGTGTTCCGCTTGCGCCACCAGATCAGACGCGATGCAAGCCGGATCGCCATCGGCGCTGATGACAACGGCCTCGGTCGGACCCGCGAGGAATTCAATCGCACAATCGAATGCCACCAGTTTCTTGGCTGCAGTCACGAAACGGTTGCCAGGCCCGACGATTTTATCCACGCGTGGAATTTCATCCGTTCCATAAGCCAGAGCGGCAATCGCCTGCGCTCCGCCGACTCTGGAGAACTCGCGTACGCCAAGGAATGCCGCTGCCGCCAGCGTTGCCTGCGCCGGCCGCGGGGAGACCACGCGAATCTGCCGCACTCCGGCGACCTGCGCGGGAATCACGGTCATGAGCACCGTCGAAGGCAACGGATAGAGGCCGCCCGGAACATAGCATCCCACCGATTCCAGCGGACGCACCAACTGGCCCACGAAGACGCCCGGCTCCATTTCACGCCGCCATTGCTCCGGCGCCTGCCATTCCGCATAGCGACGGATATTACCCGCGGCATGCTCGATTGCCTGCTGCAACTCGGAGTCGGTTTGCTCCCACGCCTGATGAAGTTCTTCCTCCGGAACAAGCAGCGGTTCGCTGTCGCCCAATCCGTCCCAACGAGTAGCATAGCGGCGTACGGCGCGATCACCGTTACGCCGGACGTCATTAACAATGCGCCGAACTGCTGGTTCAACATCGGCCAAGTCGGTCGCACCGCGCCTGGCCAGCGCCGTTATCAGGCGAGCCTGTTCAGGGCCCTCTACAATGCGCATCGCGTCATTCTTCTTGCGCATCACATGACCACCTTGTTCAGCGGATACTCAACAATACCCTGAGCGTTGGCTTGCTTCAGCTTCGGAATCAGAGACCAGGCCGCTTGCTCCTCAATCACGGTGTTCACCGCGACCCACTCGCCGTCAGCCAGCGGCGCGACGGTCGGATTTTGCAAGGCGGGCAGCAGCCCGAGAACAACTGGCAAATCTCGTTTGCGCACATTGAGCATCAGCCCAACCCGCCCAAGGGCCGCAATCGCTCCACTCAGCATAACGGAGAGGTTCTCAATTTTTTGCCGCCGCGCCGAGTCGGCCCATGCAACATGGTTCGCCACTAGTTGCGTGTTCGACTCCAGAACGGTTTCAAGGATTCGCAGATGATTGGCCCGCAAAGAACTACCCGTCTCCGTCACCTCGACAATGGCATCCGCCAGCAATGGCGGTTTGACCTCGGTCGCGCCCCACGAGAATTCGACGCGCACGTCAACCTTCCGACTCGCGAAATAGTTGCGGGTAAAACTGACCAACTCGGTGGCAATAATTCGACCGGCAAGGTCCTCGAGTTTCTGGAAACCCGATTCCTCGGGGACGGCAAGCACCCATTTCACCTTGCCCATGCTCTGTTTGGAGTAAACCAAGTCGCAGACTTTGACCACATCCAGACCGCTTTCGAGCACCCAATCCAAGCCCGTCAATCCTGCATCGAGGGCGCCGTGTTCGACGTAGCGCGCCATCTCCTGAGCACGAATCAGCATGCATTCGATTTCGGGATCATCGGTGGCGGCAAAATACGAGCGGGCGTTTGTATAGACGCGCAATCCGGCGCGCGTGAACAGGCTCAACGTGGCTTCCTGCAAACTTCCTTTCGGAATGCCGAGTCGTAATTTCATCGCTGCGCCTTCTCTGATTCAGATTTCTGTGGCGAAGCCGTTCCCAGCGCGGATGTTCCAGCAGACGTTCCAAGGGAAAGTGGCTCGGTAAAGCAGGAGCGCGTTCCGTTGTGGCAGACCTTCCCCTCGCCCAGCACATGGACGCGCAACAACACCGTGTCCCGGTCGCAGTCGGTCGAGGCGGCAACCACCTGCAGACGATTGCCCGAAGTTTCTCCCTTGGTCCAGAGTTTCTGGCGCGTGCGGCTGTAGAAGGTCGCGTATCCCGTGTCCAGCGTCATCTCCAGCGCCTCCTGATTCATGAAGCCGACCATCAGCAGTTCGCCGTTATCGGCATCCTGAATGACCGCAGGCACCAGGCCTTGCAACTTCTCGAAATCGATTTCCATCGTGCCTCCATCCTCGTATTCGGCGTCGGTAAAGCTCGCCAAAAGAAAAAACCCGCTGGGCGAGTTCTGCGCCAGCGGGCTTGGATTCCTATAAGTGCTTGGCTATCCGTTGACCCCCGCCGACACGCTCGTCGCATGGTGATGAAGGTGGTGGCGATGGCTCAGCGGAGTCATGATCTAAAAATCCTAGAGCAGTGACGCTATGGTTGTCAATCCGCTTCTCTAAAACTTATCCTCTGTTCGGAGCCAAACGGCAGCCATGAATGCCCCTTCAGGCCTCCGCGCGCGGGAAGTCCTCGCCTTGGGCTTAGACCACGGAAATAAGTTGACTCACCGAGCAGGTTCGGATGGAGAATCTTCTCGAACAAAGTTATCCAAAATGGTAATACCACCATTTTCCCCGATAGGCGCAAACTCTCTCTGGTATTCTTCTTGGCTCACCTGTACTGCTGCGGAAAAATAATGCTAAGGACTGATACCAACCCATGGCAAGTGCCTATTCTGAAGGTGTACCCGACGTGCCGGATCGAATTTGCTCACGGTATGTATTCGAGGCGAAGATTTGGATCCGTCTCGAGCGGGCCGGCAAGAAATTTAAACTTCCAGGTTGGGTACGCAATCTCAGCGAGAGCGGTCTCGGCGGATTCGTTGCTGAACCTCTGAGGCTCGGCGAGACGGTTGCGCTCGAAATTCCCCTAGCTGACAACGACAAACATACGATCCCCGCAAAAGTCGTTCGTGCCCTCGGAACAGAGTTCGGCTTTCAGTTCACGGCGCTCAGCGGAGAGCAACGCCAGCGCATTCAGGCGGCTCTGCAAGATCGTCCGGTAATTCCCTACCACGATAACTAATCCCCACCTGCTGGCAGGCCTGGCTGCGAGTTGGCGCTTGCACCAGTATGCTTGCACCAGTATGAATGTCGCCACTATAAGGGACGACTGCACATGCAGAGTCCCAACTTGGCCGTATACCCTGCGCCCACCGCTTGCTATCCTGATAGCTAAGGGTCGCGGCGGTAGTGCGGGGCGTGGCCAGACCGCCACCCCGAAACGTGTTTGTCAGGAATCGATGGCGGACAGCCCAGGCCCTGAAACTGGAGCGATCCTCCGGTTCACGAGTTCTCAACCATGCAGATGGTTTTCGACGTTTTCGCGCAGATCTTCGGCACCCTTTGGGCGCACAAGCTGCGCTCGTTCCTGACCATGTTCGGAATCGCCTGGGGAGTCGGTTCCCTGCTCCTGCTCGTGGGACTCGGCGAGGGCTTCCGGAGCGGTAACCAGCGCAGTCTTGCGGACTACGGCGAGAATATTATGATGCTTTTCCCCGGACGCGCTCCGGCTGTCGAGGGCAGCATGAACTCCGCTCGCCAGTATCGCATCACGTACCAGGACTACCTCGACATCCGCAAAGAATCCCCGCACATCAAGGCCATCACTCCAGTTTTAACCACGGACGACGTTCATGCAGTCAGCGAGTTTGCCAGTGCCAGTGGCCAACTCACCGGCGCCGAACCACAGTACAACGGAATTCGTTTTCTGCCGCTGAAGCAGGGACGCTGGCTTAACGACCTGGACGAAAAGCAAAAACGCAACGTCGTCGTGCTTGGCGATGAAATGTCGCGCAACCTCTTTCCCGGACGGCCCGCTATCGGCTCGTTTATTTTGCTGAACGGCTATCGCTTCGAAGTAATCGGCAGCCTCCTCAGAGTCGGCCGCGGCGACGACAACTCCACCAACACTCGTGCCTACATTCCCTTTCAGGTTATGCGCAGCGATTTCCCGCTCAAAGGCGAGGAAGCGTACGATGCGATTTCTTTCCTCAACTATCAGCCTCGCGTCGCTGACGAACACCTGCTTGCCCAGGATGAGGCTCGCCGCGTGGTCGCCCGCAATCACCACTTCGATGTTCACGATGAAGACGCCTTCGAAGGTTGGGATACCGTCAAGCAGGCGCAGATGATGGGCGCGATCTTTGATGCCATGAACGAATTCCTAGGCACGGTCGGTCTGGTCACGCTGGCTCTTGGTGCCATCGGCGTCGTCAACATCATGCTGATCGCGGTCAGCGAACGCACCCGCGAAATCGGATTGCGCAAGGCTCTCGGCGCCACCAATCGCAGCATCATGTTGCAATTTTTCGCCGAAGGCATCCTGCTCACGCTGGTCAGCGGACTCATCGGGATGGCTCTGGCTGGCGGTTTTATGGCTCTGCTCGGCAATTACAACGGTCCGGGGGGCTTCGATCCGCCGCGGCTCGTTCCGAAGACAGCCATTCTCGCCATTGTCAGCCTTACCTTCGCAGGTGTTATTGCTGGACTCTATCCCGCGCGCAAAGCCGCCCGTCTGGAACCGGTCGAGGCGTTAAGGCAGGAATGAAAGAGGATTCTGTAATTTGGAATGGGGTAATTGTGTAATCTGAAATCCTGCGAGTCTTAGGCTCTTCAATTTGCCAAATTGCCCGATTACAAAATTACCAAATGGATTGATTCCAATGATCCGCGACCTGCTCCAGGAGTCCTACGAAGCCATGCGCCACAACCGGCGGCGCACCGCGCTCACTATGCTCGGCATGGCCTGGGGCATCGCCACGGTCGTCATGCTACTCGCCTACGGCGATGGCTTCAGCCGCGCCTGTGCCAACATCTTTGCCAACTTCGGTACCAAGCTCATGATCGTGGTTCCCGGCCGATCCTCCATGCAATCGGGAGGAGAGAAAGCCGGTGCGCTCTTGCGCATCACGCTCGACGACGTTGATCTGCTCTCGACCAACGTCCCGCAGATCACCCACATCACGCCGAGTTGCAACAAGAGCGCGACCATGCAGTACGACACTCGTTCCTACACGATGAGCGTCAACGGTGAATATCCCAACACGTTCAGCATCCGCGCCCTGAGCCTCGATCAGGGACGCTTTTACAATCCCGAGGACCAGATCCAGCGCGCCCGCGTGGCCGTCATTGGTTCCGATACAAAAGAAAAGCTTTTCTCCGGACGCAACGCCCTGGGCGAGCACATTCGCGTCGACGGCATTAGCTTTGAAGTGGTGGGGGTTCTGAGTCCCAAAATGCAGGCTGGCGACGACAACATTAACCGCGTCGTCTACGTTCCCTTCACCACCATGAGCGATCTCAAGGATACTCACTACCTCGATTCGATTTGGTTCAATTATGAGACCAACGATTACCAACGGATCGAGCAATCTGTGCGCTACACCATGGCGGCGCAGCACAGATTCAATCCCGCCGACCGGCGTGCCCTTTTCGTCTTTAATCTTATGGAGCAGGTCCACCGCACGCAGATCCTTACGATCGGCCTGAGGATCCTGCTCGCCTTCATCGGAACTCTCACGCTCGGCATCGGCGGTGTCGGCTTAATGAACATCATGCTCGTCTCGGTCACGCAGCGTACGCGTGAAATTGGGGTCGAGAAGGCACTCGGGGCGCGTCGACGCCACATCTTCCTCCAGTTTTTGGCCGAGGCGCTCACCATCACCTTCATCGGCGGAATTCTCGGCATTCTTCTCGCCTACATCGTTTCGCTCACGGTTGGCCGACTGACGCTCTACAGCGCCGTCGCCAAACACGCCGAAGCCGGCGATGTGCGCCTGGTGATTGACCCCATCACGCTGATCGTTGCCGTCGTCATTCTCACCGCCGTTGGACTGGTCAGCGGCATGGTCCCCGCCATTCGTGCCTCCCGCCTCGACCCTATCGAAGCCCTGCGCTACGAATAGAACTAAGTGCATTCGTGCAAACATTTCCGCGTCGCAAACCTCTCGGACTATTCTGGCGGCTTCTGATACTGCTAGAATCGCAAAACTCACCGCAACAACGAAACTGGGGTCGTGTTAATCGATATTGGGGGAAGGTGACAAGGCAATGAACAAGCTGATTGGATTGCTCGCCTTATGTTTTGTGTTTTCTCTCTCCGCTCTGGCACAACACGAGGAACATGCAAGCAACAGCATCCGCCCCGAAGTTGGCGGCGGCCATCAGAACATTCCCAAGCATGGTCCCGCGAAAGTTGCCCATCCGCAGCCGGCCGAGGATAACCGGAAGTTCAACGATCGCGCAGGACATCCCGAAGTTCCTCACGTGCATGCCAACGGACAATGGATCGGCCATGATACCGGCCGAAACGATCCTCATTACCATTTGGATCATCCGTGGGAACATGGCCGCTTCACCGGGGGGTTCGGTCGCAGCCACGTGTGGCGTCTCGCAGGCGGCGGCCCCGGACGTTTCTGGTTCGGCGGATTCTACTTCTCCGTGGCTCCCTACGACGTTGGCTTCTGTGACGGGTGGCTCTGGGATTCGGACGAAATCGTCATCTACGAAGACCCGGATCACCCCGGCTGGTACCTCGCCTACAACGTCAGGCTCGGAACCTACGTCCACGTGATGTATCTGGGAATGTAAAGCGGCGGGGTAATTAATAAACAGTGGAGCGACGGGCGTCTCACCCGTCCTTCCTCTCGAAGCCTGAGAAGGGAGCCGGGCGGCAGGGTCGCCCGGCGCTCCACGGATGTCGCTTCTATTACTTCTTCTCTCCGCCCTTGTCGTCCTTCTTTTCGGTCTTGGTCTTATCCACGATCGAGATCAGTTCAACGTCGAAGATCAAAGTCTGATTGGGCTCCATACCGCGGCGCGGATCCCCTTCGCCGTAGGCAAGGCTCGAAGGGATGAACACCTGCCACTTCGATCCCACTGGCATAAGCTGCAAGGCCTCCGTCCACCCTTTGATCACTCGACCAACTTCAAACGTCGCCGGCCCGCGCTTCGCGGAGCTGTCAAATTCCGTGCCATTCACGAACGTCCCACGATAGTTACAGACCACGGTGTCATTCGCGGTCGGCTTCGGCCCGTCGCCCGCTTTCACAATCTTGTACTGCAGGCCGTCGGGCAATGTGACAACACCTTCTCTACCTTTGTTGGCGGCGAGAAAAGCTTCGCCGTCGGCCTTGTTTTTCGCTGCGGTCTCCTGCATCTTCTGCTGTTGCTGTTTCTGAACTTCGCTGTTCACTTCGTTCATCACGGCCTTCGCTTCGTCTTCCGACAGACGCGTCTTGCCGCTCGTCGCTGAATCTTTCAATCCCTGAATTACCAGATTCCAGTCCACTTCCACCGACTGCTTCTTCAGACCCTGGGAATAACCTGTCCCGATGCTCATTCCCAGCGCGTAGCTGAACTTCTGTTTTCGAGTTGTGAGTGGAGCAGGCGCCGCGGTTTTCGCTGCTGTTCCCGCCGTTTTTGCCGGAGCTTTCGGAGTTGTGGCTGCTGGAGCCGCTGCTGTCGTTGCCGGAGGGTTCGCTGGCGGAGTCTGCTGGGCGTAGCCATCTCCGGCCACCATCATCGCTGCGGCCAATAGTAGTGCTGTAGTCAGGAATTTTCGCATTGTTCTATTGTCACATTGCCCGGCATTCTGCGCCAGACCAGAGACCAAAAACCTCCCGGATACTTCGTTCCTTGAAGGTTGGGGTTGTTTGACGCCTCATGAAGCTGATCCCCGCCCTTCTTCCCCATCCCTTGGAGCGATCGCCCCCGTTTCGCTATAATCCCTGCCATGAAAACCATCCATTTCTTCCAGCTAGCACTGCTCGTCGTAGTACTTGCATCCACCAGTTCTGCCAAGACAAAAGTGGAACTCAAGGATGCCCAAGGCAAGGTTGTGGGTACTGCGATTCTGACGGAATCGGCTCCGGGAATAAAAATGGCGGTCAAGCTTGAGAATCTGCCGCCCGGCGAACATGCCATCCACTTTCATCAGAACGCGAAGTGTGATGCTCCCGACTTCAAGTCCGCCGGACCCCACTTCAATCCCGATAGCAAGAAGCATGGCTTGGAGAATCCGGAGGGCCACCACGCCGGCGACAATCCCAATTTCACCGTTGGCGCGGATGGTAAAGCGCATTTCACGTGGCAGGATAAAG
>Ga0187847_10002698_pt1 | contig 14128 bp, 14 predicted proteins | sample June2016WEW_4_10_FD_132458 | JGI IMG/M metagenome (GOLD analysis project Ga0187847, IMG submission 132458) | Peatland microbial communities from SPRUCE experiment site at the Marcell Experimental Forest, Minnesota, USA - June2016WEW_4_10 | ecosystem: Environmental > Terrestrial > Soil >...
AATCGATCGGCCAGGACATCGCCTTCGGTAGCGTGGTCGCAGCAGGCGACTGCGGCTGCGGGCGCCGCGCGTCCGCATCAACGACGCGCCACCACGGCTCGACCGATTCTGAGTGCGCCGGCTCAACGGCCTCGCCGAGGCGCGGCATCACCAGTCGCGCGCCCGCCTTTGGAGCCAACTCCAGCAACGCCTCAACCGGCTGGTCCCAAGCATGCATCGCGAGGCTGAACGTGCCCCAGTGAACCGGCAAGAATGGCCCGCCGCCGAGCAGCGCAAGCGCCTCGAGCGCATGCTGCGGTCCAAGATGGATATCGCCCCAGGCCGGATGGAAGGCGCCAACCTCGAGCATCACGAGATCGAACGGTCCGAGCCGTTCGCGGATCGTCCGATATTCCGTCGTGAGTCCGGTATCGCCGCTGAAGAAGACCGCATGCCGTTCCGAGCGCACGACGAACGAGGACCACAACGTCGCGTTGCGATCTTTGAGTCCGCGCCCCGAGAAATGCTGCGATGCTGCCGCGCTCACGGTCAATCCGGTATTCGGCACTCGGTGCGACTCCCACCATTCGAGTTCGACGATGTGTTCGGGCTGCACGCCCCAGGCTTCGAGGTGCGCCCCGACACCGAGTGAGGTCACGAACGGTACCCCGCGCTTGGCGAGTTCACGAATCGTCGGATAGTCGAGATGATCGTAATGATCGTGCGAGACGATCACGAGGTCGATCGGCGGCATCGCGCGCAGAGACACCGGCACCGGCTGAAATCGCTTGGGGCCGGCGTATCGCGACGGCGAGGCACGCGGCCCCCAAACCGGATCGGTGAGCACGCGAAGTCCGCCGATTTCAATGAGCACCGTCGAATGGCCCAGCCAGGTCACCCGCAATCCGCTGTCGATCGGCTTGGTCCAGGTTTCGAGCGGGTTCATCGACGGTAGAGGCCCGCGCGGCACCCGTCGCTCGCCTCCGCAGAGAAAGTCCGCGAGCGACGGCATCGACACGTTCGGGTCGCGCAGACCCGCAATCACCGGATGCACGTTGCGGAATCGATCACCCGCCCACAGCGGCGATGCCCGGATGCGCTCGAGCCGTGCGCCTTGCGATTTCCCGCCGAATGATTTCATGGGCCCATCTTAGCAAGTCCTCGCCGGCCCTGCGCAGCCCGGGTCATTCGACGCGGTGCGTCGAGAGCTGCTGGTATGTCTCCGGCGACATCGTCGACAGTTGCCGCACAAACGCCACGATTTGCCAAATCGTCGCATCGTCGAGGCTCTTGCCCCAAGCCGGCATCGCGCTCATTTTGACGCCGTGCTTGACGGTCCAAAATGCCTTGCGCGCATCGACGCGGTCTTCTTGCGCAAGATTGGGTGCGTGCGGATAAAGCCCCGCGCGAAGAGTCGATTTGGTGATGCCGGGCGCGAGATGGCAGCCGATGCAGAGCGTCGCGTAATGCGCCGCTCCGGCCGCGACCATCGTCGGATCCTCGAGTCGCGGCACCTCGATCGCATCGGCGCGCGAACTGATCGAGCGTTCCCGGAGTTCTTCGATGATCGCCGTCACGAACATCGTGTGATGATCGTCCGCGCCGATATCATAGGCGCCCGAGCCGATGAACCCTGCAACACCGACGGCCGCAAGCGTGACCGCGGAGACGATGCCCAACCCAAAATATGCCGCCGCTCGCATACGGCTCACTCCACCACGATCGTCGCGACCATGCGCGGATGAATCGAACAGGTGATGTGATACGTGCCGGGCTTGTCGAACTTGTACGAGAAGCTCTCATGCGTATCGAAACCGCCCGAGCGGAACAGTCCGGTATCGCTGATCACGTTATGCGGCTCGTCGTCGAGGTTGACCCAGGTCACCGTCGTGCCCGCTTTGACGGTCAAGTCCATCGGGCTATACATGAAGTCTTTGATCATGACCTTCGGCTCGTCGGCAGCCCAAGCTCTCGCCGGATTCAAATAGGAGGCGCACCCGAGCCCGGCAACGCCGGCCAACACCAATGCGGCCCCGATCTCTCGCATCGTCATGGCGGCCCTTCCTTAAGCGAGTACCGTGTCGTTGATCGACAACGACCGCGGGTGCTTGACGACGTTGATGCTGGAAACGCCGAGCATCTTCGGCAGCAATTCGGCGCCGACCTTTAAGGGGCCGGGCCCGGTGCCCTCACCCGCGATCGGTTGCGGATACGCCGTCGAACGCGCGGTGTGGAAGGTCACATTGCCTTCGACTTTCTGCACGATCTGGTGGATGTGGCCGTTTAAGACCGTGACCGAGCCGAAGCGGCGCAATTGATTCATGAGCTGATCCGCATCGCCCGTGCCCCAACCCCAGGGCTCGTAGATGTTCCACAGCGGCATGTGCGCAAATACGACGATCGGCATGCTCGTAGAGCGGCCCTTGAGGTCGGCCTCGACCCACGCGAGCTGCTCCAGGCCCAGCGTCCCAAGCCCACCCGGCTTGAACTGCAGCACGTTGACCAAGGCGACGAAATGCACACCCGAGTGATCGAAGCTGTAATAGCCCTTGTTGTCGGATGCCTTGCCGAATCGGTTGAAATACTCCGTGACCGTGGCGTCGGTCGTGTCGTGTTCGCCGGGGACCGTGTGCAGCTCCGTCGTGCGCAGCCGCGAGAGCAGCTGCTGCGCGAGATCGAATTCGGCCGGCCTCGACAAATGCGTGATATCGCCCGTGTGGATGATCAGCGCGGGCTGCTGAGGCATTCGATTGACGATGTCGATGGTCTGCGTCAGGGTCCCGTTGACGTCGGGATTGGCTTCCTTGCTGAAGCCGATGTGGGTGTCGCTGATCTGCACGAACAGCGGTTTGCCGAGCACCTTGCCCTCTTTGCTCTCGTCATAGGCGCCCGCCATCGCCAGATCGATCGGCGTGAATACCCCGCCCGACAAGGCGAACAGCGTCCCGGCGCCGCCGAAAGCCATGCATTTCAGGGCATTGCGGCGCGATAAATGCGATTGATGATCCGACATGTGCGTCTCCTGCAAAGTGGTCGTTCAGCAGAGGAGACTTCGGACCCGTCGAATTTATTCCCTCGCTATTGCCGATCGTCGTGCACGCCGAGATCCTGCAGCAGCTGCACGAGGCCGCGCAGCTCGTCCCAGCCGGTATCCGAGACCGCGCAATACGCCAGATTGCCGGCTTTCCAAAACGCCAAGTGGTAGCCATTGCGCGAGCTGTCCTTCGGCAAGGAGGCGTCGGTCGCGGCCCAGCTGAACACGTTGATCAGGTGCGAACCATGCTGGTATACGACGACCGCCGCGCGTTGATGATCGAAGTAATCGGCGCGCCCGCCGACGAGCCGATAGCCCTGCTCCGCGAAGTCGGCGACTACGGGCGACACGTCGGTGTGACCAGCAAACCATGGCTTGACGGTGTGTTTGTCGGTGGACACTACATCGATCAGATGATCCGGCATCAGCGATCGCACGTGCGCATTCACGAGCTCGTCGAGCAGCGGATTTGCAGATGGCGGCGCGAGCAGCAGGAACGCCAGGCTCGCAGCGACCGCGGTCGCGCCAAAACCACTGAAGGCGCCCTTCCAAAACGGCCGAGATCGCCAGCTGCCGGGCTGCTCCGATCGTGGGCGCGCGTTTGGCGCGGCGCCCTGTCGATCCAAGCTCTCCTGATCGAGCGCACGCAGGATGCTCGCGCGCAGCGGCGGCGGCGTACTGATGTACGGCAAATCCCGGCGTATCGCTGCTCGCAGCTGTTCGAGCTCGTCGAGCAGTGCGCGGCAGTCGGCGCAGCGCTCGAGATGCCGTTCGATTTCTGCGGCGCCGACGGCGTCGACCTCACCGTCGAAGTAAGCCTGCACTCGCGATGCGTCAGCGCAGGGCATGCGGTTCTCGGTCGGCTTCTTTCTGCCATCGCGTTTTCAGTGCGGCCCGTGCGCGTGCGAGCCGCGACATCACAGTGCCGATCGGCACGTTGGTAACCGCGGCAATTTCACGATAATCCATCTCCTCGATTTCCCGCAGCACGAGCACCTCGCGATGCTCGTCCGGCAGTGCCGACATCAGCCGCTCGAGCGTGCGTTGTTCGTCGAGGCGCATCGACGCGCTCTCCGGATCGGGCGTCGTTGCGATCAGCGCCTGGCCGTCCTCGGCGTCATGTTCTTCCGGCAGCGGCACAAAGGCGCGCCGCTGCTGCTGCTTGAGCGCCGTCAAATGGCAATTTCTCACGATGGCGAGCAGCCACGGTTTCACATCGGAGCCCCGCAGAGCCTCAAACCCTCGAAATGCACGCAAAATCGCCTCTTGGACCACATCGTCCGCATCTCCAGGCGCACGCGATAACCAACGAGCAAATCGATAGGCGGCGTCCATATGCGGCAGCACCAGCTCCTCAAAGCGGCGGCGCCTGTCATCCATTGAGCAGACCGCACTTGATATTCACGGCGTCCAAGCAGTATTCACCCAAAGCTGTAAGACTCGCAGTGCGCCCGATTTATTCCATTGATCGCAAATTCATCATAGCCGAAGCGCGGGCCGTTAAATTCATTCGGCATTCGCTTGCCGCATGGCTTCCCGCATATAGAGATCCTCGAGTTCTCGGCACAGCGCGGTCACATCGCACGCGGGGCTCTCGCGGATTCTGCGGCGCTGCGTGGCCCGCATCGGCGCCAAGTCTGCCTGCGTCAGTGCGGCGGCCATTGCGACAAAGCTCGGCTCATCGGCTGCGACCCAGTCGGCGAGGCCGGCGGCCGCGAGAATCGATCGGCTCGTGCGGCCCGCCCAGCGCTCGCCATTGATCGTCAGCACCGGGACGCCCTGCCAAAGTGCTTCAGCCGTGGTCGTGCCGCCATTGTAGGGAAACGCGTCGAGCGCCAAATCGATCTGATCGTATGTGCGCAGGAATTCGAGGTGTTCAGCGCGGCCCAACAGACTGAGCCGATCGGGCCCGATCCCGAGGTCGGCAAAGCGCGCCAGCAAATCCGCGCGGTTCGAAGCGTGGTCGAGAGCCGCATTTCGAACCAGCATTCGGGCCGTCGGAACCGAGTGCAAGACCCGTGACCACAGGCGCAGCGTTTGCGAAGTCAGTTTGTAGGCCGAATTGAGGCTGCCGAACGTGATGTGCCCGTTGTTCAGGGACGGCGGCGCGGCGACCTCGGGGGTTTCATAAAACACCTCAAACGGCAGGTAGCTGTTCCGGACGCGATAGATTTTTTCGGTGTAGTAGCACTCTTCCCCGACGGGCAAAGCGGCCGAGTCGGCGATCAGAACGTCGACTTGCGGGAATCCGGTGGTGCCGTACATGCCGTTCCAGGCGATTTGAACCGGTGCCGACCGATACAACAGCAGCGGCATCCGGGATTTGTGGCTATATCCATTGAGATCGATGAGCACGTCGATCTCGGCCGCCGCGATGTGCCCGGCGAGTTGCGCATTCGGGACCCCGCTGACGCCCCAGATTTGGTCATCGTCGCGATCCTGGTACCCGGAAGCCGCGCAAGGTACGGCGCCGTCGACGATCAGCGTGATCGCGAATCGCCGCCGATCATGGGCGTTCAAAACACCCATATACATTTTCATCCAGTTCTTTTCCGCAAAAAAGCTGCCGTAATAGGCAATACGAAGTCGCGGATTCGGCGCTCTGCGCGGCTGGCGGCAGGGTTGAACGCGCGCGGCCTCTCGCGTCGCCCAAGTTTCGCGGAGCTCGAGCACGCCCGCATTGTCGAGCGACGGGTCGCCGGGCGCGATGCATGCCAAGTTGCGGATGGCCATTTCGCGTATTCCGGCATCGTGCGCGCCTGCCGCGATCTTGTAATGACGAACGGCTTCGGAAACATACCCCAGGCAAAATACCGCCTCCCCCAAGTTGAGGTGCAGGCCGAAATCGTCCGGCCGTAATTCCAGCGCGCGCCGATAGGCTGCAGCCGCATCGGCGTACTCGAGCCGGGATGCCGACGCAGCCGCGAGGCCGTGCCAGGCGTCGATGAGCCCAGGATCCTCGGCGAGCGCGCGCTGGTAGAGGTCGATTGCCGCCGCATGATCCTTCGCCAATTGCGCCCGGTCGGCCGCGGCAAGCGCGTCCATGTGCGCCGAATTCGCTTCGAGCGGAATCTGCTCCACACCGGTCTCCGTCAAGCGCGACGATCGCTTGTGCCGATTCAAGTGTGCACGCCGTCCGCGGCCGCCGCAATGTCGTCAGCTACCGGCATAGTCGATTTGCCGATCCCGCTCGCGGCGCCTCAGATCCGATTCCACGAGCGGCCGCCGGATCAGGTAGAGACCGGTGTCGGTCAACAGGAAGGTCGTGCCCGTATCCTGATTCGTGAGTTCATCGCGAACCTGTTTCACATCGAACACCCGATTAAGATCGGGGAAATGCGACAAGTCGACCACCTGATACTCCCGAATCGGCGCGTTCGAAATCGCGCGGTCGGCGACCGCAAATCCGGCCTCGCCGAAGTTCACGATGGAACCCTGTAAACTGAGCCCTTGTATGATCTCGAGCGTCGGTTTTTTTGGTTTGCGCAAATCCAGCACGGCCTCGCTTTTGCCGTCCCGAAGCCGAACCAACTCTTTATTGCGACCGAGTGGCGCCACAAAATCATAGGTCCCCGTAGCCCCGAGATGCACCGTGCCGTCGCTTCTGATGTGGACCGGGTCCGTCACCTCGAAAATTGCCAGTTGCGCGCCTTGGTTTTGTTCCACGAAGAGAAATGTTCGGCCGTCGGCGGTTGCATGCAGCAGCATCGCTTCCCCTGTTTGCTGCGCCAATTCCGGCAGATCCGTCGGCGGAACGAGAACGATATCGGCGGGCGCCTTGGCGTCGGCACACGCTGCTGCCAGCATGCCGAGCGCGGCCAACACGACTCTCGAGCGCGCGAAACATCTAGGTTCAGTCACTTGCTTGTTCATTGCGGATTCTCCTGGTCAGTTGCCTTGTACCAAGAGCAAGACCCTTCGATTGCCGGTTATATTCCATCGGGCACAGTACCCGTGCGACGGCGGGATCAAGAGTGCGCTGGGGAGCCCGGCAGTATACCGTCGTGGCGGAATACGGCCGCAGGCAATACGCTAGCCGAAAGGAGAATCACCGATGCTCGACATCACGGAACGTCTGAATAATTTCGAGCAGCGCCTGCTCGCGATCGAAATCAAGCTCGGAATCACCAGTGAGTCGCTCGCCGTGCAACGCCCGCCGGCGCCGCCCGCCGCGAGGCCCGTGCCGCCGCCGCCAAACACCGCGTCGATGCCGAGTGCGACGCCGCGGCTGACGATCAGCGAATCCCGCGATGCCGAGCGGCGGCCGACGAGCCCGTCGCTCGTTCAGACGCAGCGCGAGCCCGTATCAGCGACGCAATTGATGGCCTGGGGCGCCGGCATCGCGCTGCTGTTGGCCGCGGTCTACTTCCTCAAGCTGGTCTACGACGTCGGGTGGCTCACGCCCGATCGGCAGCTGGGGCTCGCCGGCTTGACGGGCATCGGGTTGATTGCCACCGGAATTTTTCTCGCGCGCATCGATCGCGAATACGCCGCCTACCTGCCTGCGTTGGGCTTGGTGATCCTGTACCTGACGGCCTACACCGGCCACCTGTATTACCACTTGCTGAGCAGTCAGGAGGCGATCGTGGCCGTCTGCGCGATCACGCTCGCCGGAATCTGGCTCGGCGGCCGCTTCGATCACAGCGTTTTCATGGTCGTTGCCGCGACGGGTGTCTATCTGAGTCCGCTGCTGATGCAGGCGACGCCGAACCGTTTGATGGACGTCGTCATTTACTACACCGCGTGGAGCCTGCTGTTTTCCTATTGCGCGCTGCACGAAGGCCGGCGCATCACCTACATGCTGCCGATGATTTTCGCGCTGATTGGATTCGACATCGTTTGGCGGCTATCCGGCGAGACCGACTGGCTGCTCGCGGTCGGATACCAAGCGATTCAGCTGATCGTGTTCGCATCCAGCGCGGCCGCGTTCAGCGTGATCCATCGGCGGCCGCTGCGCGGGTTCGACGGCGCGGTGCACGGATTTGCACTGATCTACTTTTACGGCCTCGAATACCTGGTGTTACATCAGCATGTGCCGCAGTGGGCACCGATCGTCGGCCTTTGCAGCGCCGTGCTGCTGCTCGTGATCTATTTTGTCGCCCGAGCCGCGCTCAAACAGACGGAAGCTTCCGGCGTCGGCGGCGTCATCGTCAGCAGCTATTGTTCGATCGCGGTCGTGCATGCCGTGTTCTTCGAATGGATGCCGCACGGATTGTTCGTTTGGGCCGCGCTGCTCGCCGGCGTCGGCGTCGGTTTCGCCTATTCGCAGCTGCCCAACAAAAAGAGCCTCACGTTCAGGCCCGTGCTCATCATCGCCGGCCTGCTGTTCTGCGTGAGTTATCTGGCCTTGCTGCTGGGCGGCAATGCGCGCATCGAAATCACGATGCCGACGGCCGCGCTCGCGATCTACGCGCTGGCGCTCTATGGCGGATACTATGGATTCAGCCGGACGGACGGCGGCAAGGGGGCATCGCCGGTGATCTTGTATGCCGGCCATTTTGCGGTCATGGATTGCGCAGCGCAAGCGTTCGGAAGCGGGCTGACGCTGTCGATGGTCTGGGCCGTATTCGCGGTCGCGGTCATGATCATCGCGATGCTCGCCAAGGACAAACTTCTCGGCCAATCCGCGCTGCTGCTCTTTGCAGCCGCCGGCTTCAAAGTCCTGTTGCGTGATTTGGCCACGAGCGGCTCATTGCCGCGCGTGCTGACGCTGATCGTGCTCGCGGTGAGCCTCTATGCGGGCGGCTGGCTCTATCAATCGCTCGTCAGAAAGACCGAGAATTGATTTAGACGTGCTCGTCGCCTCGGTGTGAGGCACTTGCCGCTGCGACGATGTCCTTCACTTCCAGAATGTTCTTGGGGTAGCCGTCGCGCACGACCGTGATCATGGCCTCGGCCACTTCCTGCAAGGTGCAAAAGCCCGCCGGGTAGATCAATCTGCCGATTGGATAGAGCCATCCAATGAACCAATAGTATTTTTTGATATTTCTCTGACCGGGCGTCGACCTCATAAAACCGGGGCGAAACATGAAGGCCTGTTTGAACAATCGTATCAACGCATTTTCGGTTGCGCCCTTGACGCGCGCCCAGGCGACGCGTCCTTGTTCAGTGCTATCCGTGCCCATGCCGGTCACATAGCAAAAGCGCATCGCGGGATTCAAGCTCCGAAGGAGCTGCGCCACGTTGAGCGTAAGATCGTAGGTGACGCGCCGGTACTGCTCGCTGCTGATGCCGACCGACGATACCCCGAGGCAAAAGAAGCACGCGTCGAATCCACCGAGCTGCGGCTCGATGGGCCCGAGATCGAAAAAATCCGCGTGGACGATTTCCTGCAGTTTGGCGTGGGACACGCCGCCCCGCTTGCGATTGATGACCAGGACTCGCTCAACGTCGGGATTCCGCAGGCACTCGAGCAGAACACCCTCCCCGACCATGCCCGTCGCACCGGTGATGACCGCTTTGATTTTCATGGATTCGCCTGTAGTTCGTCATGACTTTGACATCTTCCAATAGCCCAATATCGCCGATTGGGTCAAGCACCGTTGATGTCGGTTGTTTCGATACCCGGTCTCGATATACTCGAAGCTCTCGTGGCCGCGCTGGTCGGCCGGAAGGCTACCCATGTTCGAATCGGTTCAAAATCGTGCGGCGGCACTTGCGCGCGACGGGCTCAAGGTTCGCAGACTCTTGGGGAGCTGCAAGAAGCTGCTGACCGAGCGCGGTGAAGCGGCGGGTGTTTCGCTCGCCAAGAATACCTTGGACCTCTACCGGAATTTGAACCGCAAGGAACAAGCGCGATTCTTCGAATCCCTGCACACGGAATTCTCACCCGACCCGCAGCGCGTGCTCGCCGCCGCGAAGACCTATGCTGAACAGCCGACGGCCTCGCATTTGGCGCAATTGTGCATCTGTGCGGAGCCGCCTCGCCAGGAGTTGTTGCGCCGACTCAACCGCGGTGCGGGCGGCACCGGCACGATCCTGCAACTGCGCGAACGCCTGCTGGAACTCAAGCGCGACCAACCAGAACTCGACGCCGTCGACTGGGATTTTCATCATCTGCTGTCATCTTGGTTCAACCCGGGATTCCTGCAGATCGTGCGCGTCGATTGGCGGACACCGGCGTACCTACTCGAGCAAATCATTGCGCATGAGGCGGTCCACGAGATTCGCGGATGGACCGATTTGCGCCGGCGACTCGAGGGCGACCGGCGGTGTTTCGCGTTCTTCCACCCGGCGCTGCCGAATGAGCCGCTGATATTCGTCGAAATAGCGCTCATGGATCGAATGGCCGACGCGGTCGGGGGTCTGCTCGATGCGCCTCCGGCCGCCGATGATTCGAGCGGCGCAACCGCGGCAGTGTTTTATTCGATCAGCAACTGCCAGCCGGGACTTCGCGGCGTCTCGCTCGGTAACTTCCTGATCAAGAATGTCGTCGAGGTATTGTCGAGGGAATTTCCGCGTCTGAAGCTCTATTGCACCCTCTCGCCGATCCCGGGGTTCACCGATTGGCTGTGCACGCTGCTGAAGCAAGACCAGTCGGCGCAACCGAAATCCTTGTCCTCGGCCTTGAGTGCGGTCGCTGCGGGCTTGGGCGCTGACGTGTCCAAGATTGCGAGCAGCCCGGATTGCGTTCAACGCCTGGCGCCGCTCAAGGAGCCGTTGATCCGCCTCTGCGCTACCTACTTGCTACACCGCGGAAACGGCAGCGCGCCGATGCCGGACGCGGTCGCAAGATTTCACCTGCATAACGGCGCGCGGCTCGAGCGCATCAACTGGCAGGCCGATGTGTCCAAAAAAGGACTGCGCGAATCGCTCGGTATGATGGTCAATTACCTCTATGAACCGCGTGCGATCGAGGAAAACCACGAGAAATTCGTGCGCGGCGAAGTCGTGGCTTCGCGGCGGGTGCGCGCGCTGGCGCTCGATCGATAGCCGCAGGTCCGACGGTCGCGACAGCTGGACTTGGTGGCAAGGCTCAGCCGCTGTCGAGCACCGTGATCGTACCGTCCACCTTCCTGCCCAGCTGTATCGCTCGCGGTGGTCCCTGGGGCGGGACCGTGACCTCGGCCCACAAGGCGCCGGCGCCAAGCTGGCGTGATGGGTCGACGCCGTGTTCCGAGATGAAAAACGCGAGGGGTTCCGTCAAAATCCAGCAAGGCCCAAGCGTGCAACTGGCTCTTTGTATCGAATGCCGGCCATCCGCATCCGGCACGGCGATCAAATCGTCGTCGCGCACCACGAGCCGAACGCGTTGATTGTACCCAGCAACGGTCGCGGTCGACGCGGGGTCGAGGTGCACCGTGACCGATATGCGCAGGTAGCGACCTCGGATCGGCAATTCCGGATCGACTGGCCTGGTCTCGATCCACACGCGCGGATAGTGCGCACGATCGATCAAGAACTTCCCGCCGACGCTGCCCAATAGAAATACCTGGACCGCTGCCACCAATAAACCGGCGTGCATCGCTTTCATGGCTTGCGACCCTCGACGCTCGCGATCAAGCGGCGGCGCATGCGCTCCATGACCCATCCGCCCCCCAGAAATAGCAGTCCAATGCCGATCATTCCCAGGGACCGACCGAGCTTGTCGAAGATCGCCGAGAAGTAGAACCCGAACAACGCTAGCGCGAATCCGGTCACGCCCACATTGACGCTCCCGCGCGAGCGTTCTTTGATACCCCATGCGACGATGCCGACGGCACCGATGCCATAGAGTCCGTACAGTGCGACCGCCCCAGAATTGCTATGCCAATCAGTGCGAGCGACGAGCAACGCCCAGGCGAGCGCAACGACCAGATAAGCCGCCTGTTTGCCGCGCAGTGCAAACGCCAGCAAGAACGGCAACAGCAAAGCCATCGACCAGGCGACGATCGCATTGGTGTTTCCGCCCACGCTGGCGATCGGGGTGTTATGAACCTCCGAATTTATCAAGCCGAGCGCGATGCATGCGGGAATCACGGTCGCGATACCGAGACGCGAAAGCGCCTGACGCCAAACCGAGTCCTGATCGCGTCCAAGCGCCCCCAAATACGTGAGCACCAACAAGGTCGTGCCGATCACCGGAATGTTGTCATCGCGCCATGCGATGGACCCCGGCAGCGCATCGATCCATTCACCCCAGAGCCACGCTGGGATCAAAATCGCAACCCAGAGAACATGCGGCCAATCGCGCAGCAGATACGCGCTGACGGCCGCACCCAGCGCCCACAGCAGCAGTGCAAGGGGCCAATGCTCCGCCATGTTGAATATCTGCCCACAAAGAAAAATGCCGGCGCCCAGCGCGGCGGTACCGGCGGCGTGCAGCGTGGTCGCAAGATGCGGCATCGTGGTTGCGCTCAAGGCACCGCCGACATGGAAAACCGCGACCGCGGCCAAAACCACGGTGTACCGAGCGGCGGGGCTCAGTTCCGCCCAATGCGCGGAGACGAACAGGAATACGCCCGCGATCAGCAATAAGCCGCCTAGACCGAACGCAATCGCGGCAAACTTGTGTGGCGTGCCAGGTGCGTCTTGCGCACTCTCCCAGGATCGAATGCGATCGGCTGTACCGGCATCGATGAGACCGGCTTCCTGCCAACGTTGCAACAGCCTGTCTGACGCTGAGGTCATTCCGTGGGTCGCTTGGCTCGGACGACGATATTCATGTCGGCGATCGCCGATATCGAAGCATTGACGATCCGCGTCGGAATACGCAGTTTCATTAACTTGTTCATCCCTGATACGTGAAAGCGCTCGAGCGCCACTCGGGTCCGCAGCAATCGCGCGCCGCTGCCACGATCCTTGCCACAACGAAGGATATCATTGTCCATCGGGTAAGATAGCTTTAGCCCCATGCCCGTCCACCGTCAATCCATGCTCTTTGCCGCCGCTGCGCTGCTGATCGCACTGATCTTGGGCGGCGTGTCGCGTGCCGCCGCCGGCGTCGTCGCCGCTCCGGCTGAGAGCCTCGAGATATCCCTGATTACTTATGGACCCGGCGCGATCTATTGGGAGCGCTTCGGCCACAATGCGATCGAGGTTCGCGATACCCAGAGTGGCGAAGCGGCTAGCTTCAACTACGGGGTATTCGATTTCGACGAACGTGGATTCCTGCTCAATTTTGCGCGCGGCCGCATGCACTACATGATCGACGCGGAGCGCAGTGATTTCGAACAACATTCGTATATCGAGGACGGCCGCTCGGTGACCCGCCAGCGGCTGGCATTCAGCGCCGCTCAAGCAGGTCAGTTGCGCGATTTCCTGCTGTGGAATTTGCGCCCGGAAAACGCTCGCTACGAATACGACTATTTACTCGACAATTGCAGCACGCGCATTCGCGACGTGATCGACCACGTACTCGGCGGGCACCTACGCCGACAACTGACGACGCGGCCCGGCGCAATGACTTATCGGCAGCAAATCGACCGGCTCATGAGCCCGCAGCCGTGGCTGATGTTGCTGATGGATCTCGGTCTAGGGCCATTTGCCGACCAACCACTCAATGCCTGGCAGGAGAGCTTCTTGCCCGTGGTGCTCGAGAACGAGCTGCGCTCGGTGCGCATCGATGACGGCCACGGCGGATCGCAGTTGCTCGTCGCGGCCGAGCAGCAGGTGGCGCCGGATCGCCTGCGGGCATCGTCCGAGCGACCGCCCGATCTGGGCCTGCCACTCGCGACCGCCGGACTTCTGATCGGTGGGCTACTGATCGGCGCGCGGCGCCGCGCACCCGTCGCCGGTGCCGTGCTCGGCTCGCTCTACGTGGCCTTCGCCGGTGTGGCCGGGATCTTTATGCTCGGCCTGTGGACGCTGACCTTGCATCACGCCGCTTGGGAAAATGCGAATCTGCTGGTGTTCAACCCGTTGGCTTTTGCGCTACTCGGACCGCTGTGGCGCGCATTTCGCGGCGCTCCGGCGTCACGCCCAGCGCTTGGGCTTCTTGGCGCCCAGTTGGCTGCAGCCGCGATTGCGCTGCTGTTGCATGTGTTCAGCCACTCGCCGCAGCAAAACCTGCCCTGGCTGTTTCTATCGATTCCGATTTGGCTTGCTCTGGCATGGACGCTGAGTCAACGCCCGCGAATCCCGCATCTCTACCTTAGGTGATTGCATTTTTCGGCGTGTATTTCAGTTCGCTGCGAG
>Ga0187847_10002700_pt1 | contig 14122 bp, 9 predicted proteins | sample June2016WEW_4_10_FD_132458 | JGI IMG/M metagenome (GOLD analysis project Ga0187847, IMG submission 132458) | Peatland microbial communities from SPRUCE experiment site at the Marcell Experimental Forest, Minnesota, USA - June2016WEW_4_10 | ecosystem: Environmental > Terrestrial > Soil > Wetlands...
AGTCGTAACTTCGGACCGACGTAATCCCCTCTCATCGAGTCCGCTGCCGGGAATGCATCGCTTTTGTGGTGTGCCGTTGCTGTGCCACATTGTTCTTCCGGATCCAGCTTAACCCACAGATTTTCCGCGTAGCGTCGGAGTAGCTTCCGTGCGGGCTGGTTGTTGGCAAGTCATTGATGTATTTGCTGATTGTAACCGAGAACGTCTTCAGGTCGTCTAACGGCCAGTTATTCCGGTCTAGTTGGGGATCGCCAGCGTCTTGGCGGCCATCAACTCGGCAAAGCGAGGATCCTTGCGCAACTCACTGAACTCGTTGTCCTTATAGACGTCGTTGATATTCTTGTAGCCTTCTTCGAGGGCCTTTTTCAGATAGTGCAGGGAGCGATCGGGTACGCCGGTTTTGGCGTACAGCTTGGCGAGGACGTAATCGTAATGGGCGCGGTCTTCGGGAGACGCCAGCCGGGCCTGCACCCCGGCGTGCGAACTGCGCTCGAAAATATCGGGATCGAGCTCGACCGCCTTGGAGTAGCTCTGTATGGCTTTTTCAAATTGCTTCTTGGCGAAGTAAGCCGCACCCAGATTGCTGTAATACGATCCCGCGTCGTTTCTCAGCGAGATGGCTTTCTCGTAGTTCTTGATCGCCGCGCTGTAGTTGTGGACCTCATAATAGGCGACCCCGAGATTGCTGTAGGCGTCGGCATGGTTACGATCGGCCTTGATGGCGCGTTCGAAGTTCTTCTTGGCTTCCTTGCCACGACGCATCATGAGTTGGCACATCCCGATTTTGTTGAACAGCGATGCCGCGTCAGGGGCGCCTTTGAGGGCAGTCTGGTAGTAGTCGATGGCGTCGAGGAAGTTCTTTTCCATGCGCAGCTGGTCGCCGCGCCGCTCAAGTTCGTCGGGTGCCGATGCGGAATTCGGTGGTTCACTGTGGTGCAGAGGCGGCGGGGTGACTTCCAGCTGTTCGCTGTTTTGCGAGGCCTGCGACGGGAGAGCGAGAAAGGAGGAGAACAGAAAAGCGATGGCACTGACGCGGATACAGGAAAACATATCCCACCCCTTGCCGAACATACAAGACTTCAGATATTGAGCGAACCCCAACGTCCGGCGTCAGGCAGCGTGCAAGTTTGGGACCGTCGAGCCGGCCGTTCCACGCGCTTCGATTACAGCTACAGCAATACTATTGCGGCGGCGTGCTGTTGTCACTACCTTTGGACGAAGCAGGGGTGTTTTTGTCACCCTTGGCAGATCCGCCGTCACCCTTGAAGACTCCCACAATCTTGCCAAACAGGCTTTTCTTCTTTTTGGCCTCTTCGTCTGATTGGACACCGCTTGCCGGCGCCGGGTTCCCGTTGGCAGCCGGGGGCGGAAGTGCCTTCTCTGAGTTGCCGCCAAAAAAGCGGGAAAACAACCCCTGGACGCCGCCGGTGTTTTGGTCGCAGGTATCGTGCGGCTCGGTGCCGGCGATAAAGGCGATGGTGTAGTCGTCCGGGCAGGAGGGGGTGGCTAGGCGATTGGTGATCTTATCAAGCTGCACGTCGACCACGCCTTCGGGCTGGGAGAACGATTTCACATCCGCGTAATGCGGGAAAGTGACCGCTTTCTTCATGAACTCAGCCCAAATCGGTGCCGCCGTCTGCGCTCCGCTCAGGTGAATATCGCTATAGTCGTCATATCCCACCCAGACGATGCACAACAGATTGCTCGTGTATCCCGCAAACCAGCCGTCGTGCGAGCTCCCGGTTTTGCCCGCCGCCGGAGCAGAAAATCCGCGCGAGCGCACTCCGGCGGCGGTGCCGAAGTTCATGACTCCTTCGAGCATGTTGGTCATGACAAAGGCGATGCGGGGGTCAAGGACCTGGCGACTTTCGGTTGCGAAATTGGCGACAACGTCGCCCTTCGAGTTGCGGACGGAATTGACGAAAATCGGGGACAACCGCATCCCCCCGTTGGCAAAACTGGTATAGGCGGCCGTCATGTCGATGGGCGTGGCATCATAGGCGCCGAGAGCCATCGCCGGCGTGGCTTTGACCGAGGCGATGCCGGCGGACCTGGCGAGCTCTGCCACCTTGTCATAGCCCACCTCTTCCGCCACCTTCACGGTGGCGTTGTTCAGGGAAAGCGCCAGCGCATAGCGAAGCGTGACGTCGCCGTGGTATTCCTCTCTGTAATTGCGCGGCTCATAGATCTGGTCGCCGTAGGAAAATGTCGAAGGCTGGTCGGAAACCGTGGACGCCGGTGTGATCACCGTGGTCGATCCGTCGATTGCCGTATTCATTGCCGCCGCATACACAAACGGTTTGAAAATGGAGCCGGTCGGTCGCTTGGCAAGCGCGTGGTTCAGCTGGCTGGTTCCGTAATTCCGCCCGCCGACCAGCGCCTTGATCTCGCCGGTATGCGGATCCATGGCCACCAATGCCACCTGTGCCTGCGGGCCCGGGGTAACCTTGATTTCGAACTTATTGCCGATCTTGGTCCGGTGGGTGCGCATTTTCGTGACCTGATCGTCCACCAGTTTGATGCCAATCTCGACCGCCTGCGCGGCCGATCGCTGCAGGTCCGGATCGAGCGTGGTGTAGATGCGGTACTCCTGTTCGTTGACCTCGCGTTCGCTCAGCTTGTTGACGATAGTATCGCGCACCATATCGACAAAATATGGGGCGTCGCTGGCCTCGACATTGGGGGGCGCCAATTTTAATGGCGTGGCCTTGGCTTTATCGCCCTGCGCGCGCGTGATGGCGTTGGTTTCGACCATCGACTCAATTACCGTATTGCGCCGTTCCAGGGCGCGTTCGGGATGGCGATACGGCGACAGATAGCTCGGGGCCTGGATCAAACCGGCGAGCAGTGCGGCTTCCGGCAGCGTGACCTCCTTCAGATCCTTGTTGAAATACGACCGTGAGCCTTCGGCCAGTCCCGAGATCGTGAACGAACCTCGTTGTCCCAAATCGACGCGATTCGCGTAGAACTCGAAAATCTGCTGCTTGGAAAACTTCTGCTCCAGCTCTACTGCAATCAGCATTTCGATCAGCTTGCGTTTGAAGGTTTTTTCCGGGCTCAGAAAGAATGCCCGCGACAGCTGCATGGTGATCGTCGAACCGCCCTGCTGGTGCCGCTGATGGGTGAAGTCGATCCAGGCGGCTTCGAATAGACGAAAAAAGTTGACGCCGCTGTGTTGGAAAAATCGCCGGTCCTCGATGGCCGTTACCGCCTCCACGACGACCTTGGGAATGTCGTCGTACTTCACCAGTTGCCGTTTGGAGCGCTGCTCGGCATCGAACAGAGAGGTCAGCATCTGGGGCTCGAGTTCATACGCCACCAGTTCTCCGGAGGCGCGGCTGCGGATCCCGGAAACCATTCCGTTCGCCACGGTAATGGTGGCTGCTTCCGGGCTGTGATAGGACTGGGGACCGGGCAGGACTTCGATCGAGCCGCCCCGCACCTGGTAGCTGCCGAGCGGAGATTCTCCCTCCTTCTCGGCGTAACCGGCGTGTCGCAGTTCGGCGGCAATTTCAGAGACGTTCGACTTCGATCCCACGCTCACCACCCGCGGCGAAGCGAAAATCTTGGCCGAACTCGCAAATACCGGACCGCGAAAGCGTTGTTCGATGATGCGGTCGTACTTGACATACCAGTATGCAAAAAAGCCGACCACCAGAAGCGAAAGGGAGAGAAAAGCCAGCAAGGCAATCCGCACGATGGGATCGCGAGACAGCCATCGAGCCTTGCCACCTCTCGCAGCGCGCCTTTTTCCACTTGCGCCGCCGCTGCGAGCCGTCGGAATTTTCAGCTTAATCGCCATGAGGACAGTTCGCGCACATCGACAGCAATTCCCGGTCCGAAACCGGTCTTCCGCCAAATCTATGCTTGTGGTTGATTCTAAATCACAAAGCGATTCCTCCATCCACTTGGATGCGTGTCAGCGGATGCACGGGTGTGGGTGAGGATCCGGGAAGATGGTGGTGAAGGACTCGGGGCAAAAAACCGGGAATGCTAATACACGCCCCGGTTGCTGGTTGAAGGATGGAAGTCGAGTGAGGTCGAATAACCGGGGAGATCGATCGGAACGCTGTATTCGGCGTCGATATTGAGACTGCCGCTGCCGTAGCCACCTGAGCGCGTGACGTGGACTTGCTTGGGGGTGAGCACGATATCGTAGCTGCGGGCCTGCTTGATCACGGCCTCGCGAATGTCTTCTTCCGAGCGCGTGCTGTACGTGGACTGTACGGACTCATTCTTGATTGCGTCCTCGAACTCATAGTTCGAAAAAAACGGCGGAATGATCTTGATGCCAGCCAAGGCCAGTACCGCGAAAGTGGCAAAGCCGAGGATCAATTTCACAGTGGCCATAAGAAACAATCGCTCAATCGCTGGTTGCGAGCGTCTGTGCCGCGAGTTTCCATCCTGCGCCGGCCCATTCGCCGGTTAGCGTGCGGCCGGGCGCAGATCCTGGAAATATTGCGTTATGGCTGTGATCTTAACGTCCTGTTTGTGGAGTGTCGAGCGTTGAACGACTTCGATAGTACCTTCGGTAACCTTCTTCCCCACGTTGACACGAAAGGGGATACCGACCAGGTCGGCGTCCTTGAACTTTACTCCCGGCCGTTCGTCCCGGTCGTCGACGAGAACGTCGTACCCGGCAGCTTCCAGTTGCCGGGCAACATCCTCGCAGGCAGTGCGAACCGCATCATCCTTCGAGTTGGTCGACACCACAACCACCTCGAAGGGCGCGATCGAAGGGGCCAGCCAGAAGCCGTTTTCATCGTGATTCTGTTCCACCGCCGCGGTCAGGATACGCTCGATGCCAATGCCGTAACTGCCCATAATCGGCGCCACCTCTTTGCCGTTGTGGTCGAGCACACGCGCTCCCATGGAATGGGAATACTTGTAGCCCAGTTTGAAGATGTGTCCAATTTCGACCGCCGTATCGATGCGCAGGGGAGCGCCACAATTCGGGCAAGCTTCACCCGCCGTCACACTGCGCAGGTCGGCATAGGCGGTCGGATGAAAGTTCTTTCCCGGCGTTAGATGCTTGACGTGGTACTCCTCTTTGTTTGCGCCTCCGACCAGGTTGGTGCGGCCTTCGAGCGCGCGATCGGCCAGCAGGATCGGCTTGGCAGTTTCCTGCATGTCTTTCGCCCACTCGATGCCGAGCGGACCGAGATAGCCGGCGGGCGATTGGAACAGGGCGCGGATTTCGTCTTCCTGCATGGGTCGCGTCGCCCGGCCACCGACGGCGGACGCCAGTTTACTCTCGTTCATCTGATGATCGCCGCGCATGAGCAGCACCAGGGCCCGTTGCCCCGTCTGGCCCGTTTTCTGATCTTCGTCGGTGATCATCAGCGCCAGCGTTTTGACGTTGTTCTTCGGCGACATACCGAGAAACCTCGCCACGTCCTCGATCGTCTTCTGCCCCGGCGTATGCACCTCGAGCGGCAGCCCGTCTCCAACCGGTGGCAAGTCGTCGACCGTCTCCAGCTTCGACGTGGCTTTCTCCATGTTCGCCGCATACTTGCACTTCTCGCAGCTCACGACCTGGTCCTCGCCAGCCGGAGTGCACACCATAAACTCCTGCGATTGCGATCCGCCCATCGCGCCCGAATGCGCGTCAATCACCATATAATTGAGACCGCATCGGTCGAAGATCCGGCAGTAGACCTCGTAATGCTTCTGGTAAGAAACGTCCAGCCCGGCCGCGTCGACGTCGAACGAGTACGCGTCCTTCATGATGAACTGCCGCACCCGCAGCAGACCCGCCTTCGGACGAGGCTCATCGCGAAACTTGGTCTGAATCTGATACCAGATCTGCGGCAGTTGCTTGTAGCTGCGCAGTTCCTTGCGGGCGATATCGGTCACGATCTCCTCGTGAGTCATGCCCAGACAGAGGTCAGCGCCCTTGCGGTCCTTGAGGCGAAACATGTTCTCGCCCATCACTTCCCAGCGCCCGCTGGCTTCCCAAATTTCGCGCGGGTTCAGCGCCGGCAGATAAAACTCCTGTCCGATCTTGTCCATCTCCTCGCGGACGATGCCCATAATCTTCTGGGTCGAACGGTTGCCCAGGAACAAAAACGAATAAATCCCAGCCCCCAACTGACGAATGTATCCGGCCCGGATTAGCAGCTTGTGACTGGCGACTTCGGCGTCGGCCGGAGCTTCGCGCAGGGTAGGAATAAAGAGTTGCGACCAGCGGTGCATAGTTTATGTTTTCCCATCCGAAGACAAACCTTGATTGTAAACGACGGGGATTCGAAATGATGGCACCCCCCGCGTTCCACCCGCAAAGCGGTCGGCGCCGGCAAAACCGAAGGCAGCGACTCCGCCGGACGTCGTCCGCTAAAATGCGATATGGTTGACCGTCCGCTGTGGAGCGAGGGCGCGCAAGGCACACGCCTGGCGGAGCTCACCGCCGACACCTCCGACCCGGCCAAAGAACTACCCCTGCGCCGCGATGTCCGCTCGCTCGGCATTCTTCTCGGACGGGTGCTCGTCGAGCAGGAGGGCGCGGTCTTTTTCGACGTCGTCGAACAGTTGCGCCGTCTCTTGATCCAGCACCGCGACCCGATGGCCACAGCCGATCTCGATTACACCCTCATCACCCGTGCGCGCGAGATCGTGGCGGCGCTATCGATTGACGACGCCCATCGCGTCACCAAAGCCTTTGCCATTTATTTCGAACTCACCAACCTTGCCGAAACCAACCATCGCAAGCGCCGCCGCCGCGCCGCCCGCTTGTTGATCAGCAAGGCTTCCGGCAAAATCGCCATTGACGGCTCTTTCCGTGGTACGCTGGCGCGCATGCGGTCGGCTGGAATCTCTGCCGACACCCTGTTCGACGCGCTCCGCCGGGTCAAGGTGACCCCGGTCTTCACCGCGCATCCCACGGAAATCACGCGTCACACCATCCGTCTGAAACGCCGCCGCATCGCCTCTTATCTCGAGCGTCTCGACCAGTTGCCCCTTTCCGAAACCGACGCCGGCGAATACGAATCGCTCATCCTGGCGGAGATTACCGCCCTCTGGCAGACCGACGAGGTCCGCCTCAACAAGCCCACCGTGCGCGACGAAATTCACATGGGACTCGACTACTTTCCCATGGTTCTGTTCGAGACCCTTCCGCGGCTCTTCGCCGAACTCGAGCAATCCCTCGAGGATGCCTACGGAGCCGAGATCGCGTCCCGCCCTCCCGGGTCTTCCGAAGACGACTCCTTCGACTCCGGGTCGCTCGACCGCCTGTCCTGCGGCTGGCTGTCGTTTGGATCCTGGATCGGAGGCGACCGCGACGGCAATCCCTTCGTCACCGCCGATTCCACCCGGGCCGCAGTTTCTATGGCGCGCCAGGTCATCATCGATCACTACATCGCCGAAGCCACCCGCCTGATCACCCAACTCAGCATGTCCACCCGCCGCATTGGTGTATCGGGGGCCCTAGCGCAACGCGCCCGACAATACGAACACAAGCTCGGCGAGAAATATTCCCGCTGGAAGCAGATCAGCTCCGCCGAACTCTACCGCCACTTCCTCGAGTACCTGGTTGCGCGCCTGCGCTTCAGCCGCAACTCGTCCAAGCACGAACACGCCTATAAGTCGTCCGAGGAATTTGCCGAAGACCTGGCCATCATCCGCGACAGCCTTTCGGCCAACCACGGTCAGCGTCTGGCTGAATTTGTCTCGCTGCTCGTCCACAAGGTGGCAATCTTCGGTTTTCACCTGCATTCCCTCGACATTCGCCAGCACTCGCGCATACTTTCGCAAGCCGTGGTCGAGCTGACCGCCGCCCCGCGCACTTGGTCCGAGCGTTCCGCTCCGTCGGTCGAGATTCTCGCCACCCTCCGCGCCGTCGCGGAATTAAAAAGGACTCACTCCAACCAGGCAATCCGCAATTTCGTTATCAGCAACACCCAATCCGAGCGCGATATCCTGGCGGTGGTTCGTCTTTCCGCTCTCGCCGGAGTGGCGGTCGAAGCCACCGGCAACGATCCCGGCCTGATGCCCGTGCCCTTGTTCGAATCGATCGACGCCTTGCGCTCCGCTCCGGCGGTCATGCGCCGCCTCTGGAAATCCACCGAGTTCCAGTCCCTGCTCGACTCCTGGGGACGCACCCACGAAGTGATGCTCGGCTATTCCGACTCCAACAAAGACGGAGGTATGCTGACCAGCACCTGGGAACTGTACAAAGCGCAACAGCACCTGCACGCGGTCGCGCGTGAGTGCGGAGTCAATCTGCGACTCTTTCATGGCCGCGGAGGCACCGTCGGCCGCGGCGGGGGTCCGACGCACGCCGCCATCCTCGCCCAACCCGCCGGCGATTTCTCGGGCGAGATTCGCATCACCGAACAAGGCGAAGTCCTCAGCTGGAAATATGCTGATCCGGTACTGGCGGAGTGGAACCTGGAAATCATGATCGCCGCCTGTCTGGAAGCCGTCGCCATGCCCAGCCCATCTGCGCCGGAAGTTATCGAGCGCTGGCACCATGCCATGGAGGCCATGTCCGCCGACGCCCTGGCGTTCTATCGCAACCACATCGCCGAAAATCCGGAAGTCCTCGACTATTTCGAACAAGCCACTCCCGTCCACGAGCTCGAGAACGCTCAAATCGGTTCCCGCCCCGCCCGGCGCCCCGCCAGTGGCCGCGCGGGAGTCGACCGCGGCCTCTACCTCGACGACCTGCGCGCCATCCCCTGGGTCTTCGGCTGGATGCAAAGCCGTCACGCGGTACCCGCCTGGTTTGGCGTTGGCTACGCCCTCGACCGCTTTGCCAACCGTGACGCCGCCAATGTCGACCTGATTCGAGAAATGATGCGCGAATTCCCGCTGTTTTCCACCCTGGTCCGCAACGTGGAAATCGCCATGGCCAAGGCCGACTTTGCCATCGCGCGCCTCTATGCCGACCTGGTTACCGACGCCGCCCTCGGCGACCGTGTCTTCGAAATGTTGCACCAGGAATTCGACCGAACCCGCCGGCTGATCCTCGCCATCAAAGGGCAGCAAGAATTGCTGGAAAAAAATCCCGTGCTCTCCCGCTCCATCCGTCTGCGCAACCCCTACGTCGACCCCCTGAGCCTCATCCAAGTCGACCTGCTCCGCCGCAAGCGCACCGCCCCTGTCGGCGCCGCCGATCCTTCGCTCGACTACGCCATAGGAGCGACCATCAATGGCATAGCCGCCGGCCTCCACAACACGGGCTAGGAAAACGGGGAGCTGCGTGGTGAACAGGGGGTAGCCGGCGCTCAGACCTGTCTGCGGTCTTTGAGGGTGGCGTCGCCGAAGTTGGTGGCCGGATACCGGTTGGCCTTCCTGCGCACCATTCAGTGAGAAACCGAGCAGCTACCGGGCCCTCCCTGCCGGTGCCAACTGCCAGCCACAGCGTTCGAACCCCCTCGGCAGACCGGAGCGGTTGCCGTCAAAAAGCTCTCGGGCCGCCGGAATGCGGAGCCGGCAAAAGCCGCGTGAGCGACGGCCACGTCATGAACACGCAAGCCAGCCTGCAGGCGGCTTCATATGCATGAAAAGCGGGAGGGAGTGCCTGGGTCATTGCTCGCGATGAAAAAAGGGACCGGCGCAGCGGATCCAGGGGGGCGGTCGCCTGTGCGCACCCGCGTTTTCGGCAGTACAACAGGCCACAGGGCAGCCCGGGTTGGCTAATTCTCGGTCTCCACCGGCTTGGCCTTCGGCGCAGGCAGTGCCTTGGCGGGCTTGCCCGGAGTGCCCGGCGCGGCCGGAGGAATCGGCGGCGTAGGCGGGAGTGCTGATGCCACCGCGCCCCTGCGAATCTCAATGTCTCCCCTATCGCAATTCATCACCAGCCGCGGGCCGTTCGCCCCCAGTGCGCCGCTGGCGCTCGCCGCTTTATCGCGATTGTCGACCTTGATCTCCTCGAAGTCACTCTCGATCTCTCCCTCGCGCGTGCGCGCCTCAATCTTCACCGCCGTGTTCGGGGGAATGTAAACTTTCACATCCCCTTTTCGATTATCGATCTGCATGTTTCCGGGTTTTTGCACTGCCACCGAAACCGACCCGTTCGAGTCTTCCAGGCGCAGATCGCCTGACAAGCCTTGCAGCGTTATATCCTTCGAGCGGGTTGACAGGCGCATCGGTCCCCACAGCGAATCGGCCCGCAGATCATCGGAATCCAGGTCCAGACTGCCCTCCAGCCGGGAAAACTCCATATCGGTGCGCGACGAATGGAAGCTTACGGTCTTGCTGATCCGTACCAGTCGCGTGCTCTCCTGAAACTCTCCACTCAAGTGCACAGCACCATCCACATCCTCGATGGCCACTTCATTCGCCTTGCCCTGGATGGTCACATCGCCTTTCACATGTGCCAGCCGCACGGAACTGCCGTCCAAATTCAGTGTGATATTCCCCTTGTGGTCGTTGAGGCTGACCTCGCCGCGCTGGTGGCTCACCTCAACATTGGCCGACATGCCCGCGATGGTCACATCGCCTCGGCGTCCGGCAACGATCAAAGCCGTGCTCGCCGGGACGTAAATATCCATGTCGGTGGTCACACCCTTGTCGCCCGCGCCCTGCGTGTTGGCGTTCAGAGTGATGATTTTGTCCCCGACCGTGATCTGTGGCTTGGTCTGCTGGTTGTAGCTTTCGGCCTCCTGCTCTTTTTCCGCGCGCACTTTCTTGCGTATCGAGACCTTCATGGTCTTGCCGTCGGCCACATTAATCGTAATCGTGCCGCGCTCGTCATTCACCTTGAGAGTGCTACCCGCCGGAATCTCCCGGTTCAACTCGTCGCTATAGTTGAACGTCGACCCGCCAAAAATCTCATCAATTCCTTCATCGTCGCCAATCTGTATATGCTCACCGATACTCTTCCAGTCGACCCGCGACGCCTGGGTGGCAATCAGCCCGGCCCCGATCAAAAAGAGCATAAGAAAAACGCCACCCACTCCAATGCCCCGCACCGGCTGCCCGTAACGCTTGGCCTGTTCGTATTCGATCAGCTTGATAACGCCCCACAGGATCAAGAGTGCTGGCCAGAAGCGGGCAAACAGCCACCCCAGGTGGTGGATATCGAGGACCCGCATGGTTCCCAGCAGGAACAGGATCCCCATCAGGATCAGAACCACCGGGCCGGCAATCGACCGTTGCGGGGGGCGAGGAGTCGGAATTATCGGGCTAGCCACGATTCACCTCCCCGGTGGGTGGAACGGGCGGCGCAGGGGGTATCGGTGGAGTGGGGGGAAGCGGACCTCCAGCCATCGGAGCATTGGCCGCCGACCCCCCGCCCGGATTGTGGCCCTCGAGCGAGGCGCTGCTTTGCAGCAATTTCATCGCGCCCACCACCAGCAGAATCACCGGCCAGGTACGGTCAAAGTGCAGGTTCGCCACGTCCAGGTTCTGCAGCAGGAACAAAACGCCAATGGTGAAAATGATCGCCGGCCCCATGAGCCGCCGCGTGCGGCAGCGCGCACATTGGCAGCTGACCACCGACGCGAACGCATTCTGCACCGCAACCGAATGCCCGTGGCTGGCCAGCTTCTCCCGCAGCCGTGTCGCATTCATTCTCGGTCCCAGCCAGCCCCAGTTGCGGGCGAACATCCAGCCGCCGAGCACGATCAGAATCACTGGCCAAAATCGATCCAGCCCGTACTCGGTCAAACCGAGCGTGTTCAGCAAAAACAGCAAGCCCAGCAAGATGAGGACGATTGCGCCCATCGGAACCTTGCTGGCTTCGATTTTCGTGCCACCCGAAAAGGTGGCTGCCAACCCGTAGGGATCGGGAGCGGGTTGTCCGGTCTGAATGGCTCGTGCCGAACGCACGGAGTCGATGATCTGGTAAACGTAAAAAAACAGAATTCCAAAGGCGCATGCGACGCCGAGGAGCGTGCTGTGGCCATTATCGGCGGCGGTGCATCCTGCGATCAGCAAGCCAGACACCACCAGATGCGAGAGTCCCTTGGCGTACTGCCCGTTGTAAACGGCGCCCACGCCAACCGGGAAGAATCCGGCCAGGATTCCGGCCACCGTCGGATTCGGTCCGCTGCCGGTTCCCGTCGCCACCGTTGGAGGTGGAACTTGACCGGGTGCTGGTGGATTGAATGCGACCGGCGTAAATCCCGCCGCCCCCGCAGGAACGCCTTCCATTTTCGCTCCCAGGCAATCCTCGCAATAGATCACGCCCCGCACGGGACGTGTACAGTTTCCGCACAGCGCTTTTCCGCAAGTGCGGCAATAGGCCACTGCCGACGCATCAGCATGATTGGCGCAGTTCATACAAACCTCCGATTCATGGTTCCCGCCACCGCAGTGGGAGCAACTTCCCGCAGCGCGGCCAACACCGGCTGGTCGTAGTCCTGGGAATAGTTTCGATCCTCTCTCTGTTCGGGTTGTCCACTCGTGTTGTCGTTCTTGCGATTTTCTTTTGGTTGGGAGGGGCCGGGTTCGGCGGGAGTGTTGGCCCGCTTGAGCTCCCGTACCTTCGATTCGATCTCGTACACAAACCGAATATTGTCGTAGTACTTCACCACTCGGATCTGTGCATCCGTGTAGGCATGCCGCAAAGCGGCCGGCCGCAAGTCAACCTTGGCAACATCCTTCGGTTTCACTCCGGCGGCATTCAACGCCAGCGAGAACGAGAAGAAGATCATGCCAAACGACATGACAAACCGCGGCTGCCGCACGAACGTCGCCACCGGACTGAAGAAAGCATCCCACCGCTCGCGCAATCGCTCACGCAAAGGAGTCGTACGACCGTCGGCCCTCGCGGTCAGAGTTCGCGTGCTCACCACCCCGCTGGTCGCCGCCAGAATGTTGTGCACCAGATGGGCTGGAGGTTCAATCTCCTCGAGCCCGCGCAGCCATTGCCGTCCGGCCTGCACCTCGGCGAACATCGGCCCGCAAATGGCGCATATCCGGCGATGAGCCTCAAAGCCCTGCCAGCGCTCCCCGCCCAGCTGCCCGTCGCCATCCGAGGCGTCGCCGTCGATAGCGAAGCCGAGCAGCGCTTCAAACTCGGCGCACTCCATCCCGTGTTTTGTTTCCCCTGGCATCAAATCACCTGCCTGTATGTACGTTGTAGAAGACGCGCAAGTTCCGCACGTCCCCGGTTAATTCTTGACTTGACGGTCCCCTCGGGAACCCTCAGAGCCGTGGCAATTTCCCGATAGTCCATGTCCTGCAGGTCGCGCAGGATCACCGCCTCCCGCAGCTCCGGAGACAGCTTTTGCAGTGCCAGGTGCACCTTTTCCCGCGTCTCCCGACCCTCGACCGCCGCGTCCGGAGCGAGGCGCCCGTCCGCAATCTGCTCGCTCAAAGGCTGCGCGTCCTCACGCTCGGACGACGTCGAATCGAGCGACTCGGTAATCCGGTCGCCCTTCGACTTTCGGAAGTGATCCACCAGCAGATTCCGAGTGATCGTCGTTACCCAGGTCATCAACGCGCCCTTGGCCGGGTCATAGGTGCCGAGAGTCCGGTACATCTTGATAAAGACCTCCTGCGTGAGGTCCTGGGCGTTCTCTGCATCCCCGGCAAACCGGTAGCAAATGTTGTAAATCCGCCGATGATAGCGCTGCACAATCTCTTCCCAAGCCGCGGCATCGCCCGAAACGCAGCGACGGACCAGCAATCCGACAACTTGGACTTCTTCCAAAACTAAATTCCCCTAGTCCGGGTGGGAGCAGGAGTCCCCGCCCCTCCAGGCCTGGCCGCGCCGCGGCCGCATCTTCCCGCCGAACGCCGTTAACAGCACACAAGAGATACGTTTCTGTAGGGCAGGAAGTTCCCTCGAATCACAAAGGTAGCGATTGTAGCAGGAGAGCAAACCGGAGCGCGCACCGCCGTTTTCCGGTCCTATGCCCCGGCCCGCTTTTCGTGGTCGCAACGGCTGCGCCACAGCGGCGAACTCAAGATCCGGACAGGGCCCAAGGCGCGACTTTCCCCACTCTGGAGGCGCCGGGCGCAGGAACAGGCCCGGGCCAAGGGGATTCTCGCCGCGGGCATCGACACGGCGAATGCGATCCCGGGTTTCTGCCTCGACCCGAGCAAACTAGTGTAGCGTCCGATAAATAACTGGCCAACTCAAGATTTCGTTTTTCGCCTTCGGGGCAGGGTACAGCCTGGCCGAATCTGTTCCAAGGTTTGTCGACAACGCGATAGCTTTTGGACGATC
>Ga0187847_10002702_pt1 | contig 14113 bp, 10 predicted proteins | sample June2016WEW_4_10_FD_132458 | JGI IMG/M metagenome (GOLD analysis project Ga0187847, IMG submission 132458) | Peatland microbial communities from SPRUCE experiment site at the Marcell Experimental Forest, Minnesota, USA - June2016WEW_4_10 | ecosystem: Environmental > Terrestrial > Soil >...
CGTCCGGCACGTCCGCGAAGCTGATTGTCAATGCGCCGCGACTCGTGCCGCTCGGTGCCGAAGATGTGCAATCCACCAGCCGCGATGACTTCGTCGTGCTCTTTGTCGGTTTCTTGCTTGTAGCGATTGAAAATCTCGGTCCACTTGTCGGTCGGCACCGTGTATTCGTTGCCCGCGTAGTACCAAACTGTGGTGGTCGAGTCGTCCACATCGGCTTGAATTTTGCCCTGCGCGGCGCGGCGGGGCTGCGCGATTCCCTTCTTCACGCACTCCTGTTTGCCCATGAATTCAGGATTGCCACCCAGCAGAATGTCGGTGCCACGACCCGCCATGTTTGTGGCGATAGTGACCATCCCTTTGCGTCCGGCTTGGGCTACGATTTCCGCTTCGCGCTCGTGATATTTCGCGTTGAGCACGACGTGCTTGATGCCTTTTTTCTTGAGCAACTCTGACAGGCGTTCCGATTTTTCAATGGACGTCGTTCCCACCAGAACCGGCTGTTCGGTGGCATAGAGCTTTTGAATCTCATCCGCCGCGGCAAAATATTTCTCTTTTTCTGTGCGGTACACGACATCGGGATTCTCGAGACGCCGCAGCACACGGTTGGTGGGAATCACCATGACTTCAAGCCGGTAAATCTTTTCAAATTCGGCCGCTTCGGTTTCCGCCGTTCCCGTCATTCCCGCCAGCTTGTTGTACATGCGGAAATAGTTCTGGAAGGTGATCGTCGCCAGCGTTTGGTTTTCGCGTTCGATCTTGACGCCTTCTTTGGCTTCGACCGATTGGTGCAGGCCATCGGACCAGCGGCGACCTGGCATCAGACGGCCGGTAAATTCGTCCACAATAATGACTTCGCCGTCTTTGACCACGTATTCCACATCGCGGTGGTAGAGAGCATGAGCCTTCACAGCGGTTTCGACGTGATGTTTCAAGTCCCAGTTTTCGGGGTCGGCGATGTTGCCAATACCGAGAAGCTGCTCAACCTTTTCCCAGCCTTCGTCGGTGACAGTGATGCTTCGGCGCTTTTCATCTACCACAAAGTCGCCGGTATATTGCACAGGTTCACCTGGAGGGACCTCAATCTCCTCGCCTTTTTCGAGCTTCGGAATAATGCGGTTCACTCGCGCATATTTATCGGTCGATTCTTCGCTGGCACCGGAAATAATAAGTGGCGTACGGGCTTCATCAATCAGAATCGAATCGACTTCGTCCACAATGGCGAAGTTGTGCTCGCGCTGCACGCAATCTTTAAGATCGAACTTCATGTTGTCGCGCAGATAATCGAAACCGAACTCGTTGTTCGTGCCGTAAGTGACGTCCGCCGCATACGCATCACGGCGCTGTTGATCGTCGAGGTCGTGCACAATTACACCGACGGTGAGGCCGAGGAACTGGTAGAGCTTGCCCATCCATTCGGAGTCGCGCTTCGCCAAGTAGTCGTTGACGGTGACCACGTGCACGCCTCGTCCGCTGAGCGCATTAAGATAAACGGGAAGCGTGGCGACCAGCGTTTTACCTTCGCCGGTCTTCATTTCGGATATCTTGCCCTGGTGAAGGACCATTCCGCCAATCAGCTGCACGTCGAAGTGGCGCATGTTCAAAACGCGGCGCCCGCCCTCGCGAACCACGGCAAAGGCTTCTTCCAGAATTTCGTCGAGAACCTCTTTCAACGTAGCCTTGCGTTCGTCTTCAAGCTGCTTACGCCTATCGTCGTCCGCTTCGGGGTCGTCGGGGACGCGGCTCATACGCTCTTGAATGCGCGCGCGAAATTCGTCGGTTTTGGCGCGAAGTTGTTCATCCGAAAGCCTTTGCATATCGGATTCGAGAGCATTAATGGCCGCAACCCGCGGCATAAGACGCTTGAGTTCGCGTTCGTTCTTGGTGCCAAATACTTTGGCAATGGCTTTATTGATCAAATCGTGATTCCTTACAGGCGGATAGCCGCAATGCGCTCCAAGGCGCAAATTCGCTTATTAAGAGCCTAGCATATTCGATGCCTTTCGAGCCCTCTTCGACGCGTCCCGAAAGTCCTTCGCAAACAACGGCAAATTTCACCGTAGCATCGAAAAGTTACGCCATCGTGTAAGATTTGCGAAACTTATGCCGACTTTCTACGATCGCTTTCGAGAATGCGCCGCTCGCTGGCCGAACAATCCCTGCCTCGAGATTCAGAAGCGCGACGCGGTCGAGAGCTATACCTACGCCGAAGTCCAAAAGATGGCAGAAAGCGTTGGGCAATGGCTTAGTCAGCAATCCTTGGAACTGGAAACTCGCGTCGCGATTCTTGCTGACAACCATCCGCGCTGGGTAGCGTCGTATTTAGGAATCATCGCGGCCGGCTTTACCGCTGTTCCACTCGATACCGCGTTCCATACCGACCAAGTAGCCAAACTCCTCAAAGACAGCGGCACAAAACTGATTTTCTGCGATGAGAAACATCTCAAGGTTACGCAGGAGGCCATCGCCGGACTTCCAGTCCAAATCGTGCTCACCAGCAAAGACGCAGCACCGGGAAATGGCGAGCCAACTCTCGATTCAATGTTTGCGGCCGGTCCGGGGAATTTCAAACCGATTGAACCGCCTGATGAAGCCGTGGCTTCCCTCCTCTATACTTCCGGGACCACCGCCGATCCAAAAGGCGTGATGTTGACCCACGGAAATCTTTTCGCGGAAGCAGATTCTGTCTTCAAAGTTATCAAGATCGGGCCCGAGGACTCCATTCTTGGGCTGCTTCCGCTATTTCACGTTCTTTCGCAGATGGCGAATTTGTTGTTGCCTCTTGTCAGTGGTACCCGCGTGGTCTATCTCGAGACTTTGAACACGACCGAACTATTGCGTGCCCTGCAAGAACGCGAAATCACAATCTTTTGCGTAGTACCTCAGTTTTTTAATCTGATTCATGACCGCATCTTCAAAGAAGCTACGAAAAAAGGCGCGATTGCCTCCCGGAGTCTAAGCTTGTTGATGAAGATCAACCTCGCCTCACGCAAGGTCGGCATCAATCTCGGCAAAACATTTTTCGGCGAGGTCCATAAGATCTTTGGGTCGAAGATGCGCTACCTGATCACCGGTGGTTCGCGTTTTAGCCCTGAAATCGCTACTGATTTTTATGCTCTCGGAATCGATGTGCTCCAAGCCTATGGACTCACCGAAACTTCTGGCGGCGCATTTATCACTCCTCCCGGCGGACTGGTGATTGGCTCTGTGGGCAAAGCTTTACCCGGACTCGAAGCAAAAATCGACAATCCGCAAACCCCGGACGACGGCGGACCACCTTCCGGCGAGATCATTCTCCGCGGAGCCATCGTGATGAAAGGCTATTGGAACCGCCCGGACGCAACCGAGGCCGTGATGAAAGACGGCTGGTTCCATAGCGGCGACCTCGGACACTTCGACTCCAGTGGAAATCTGTTCATTACCGGGCGACAGAAAGATGTAATTGTTCTCAGCAACGGAAAGAATGTTTACCCGGAAGAGATCGAAGCGCATTACTTGAAATCGCCGTTCATCAAGGAAATTTGCGTTCTCGGCTTGGAGGGTGCGCCGGGCGCAAGCTCCGACAAGCTCTACGCAGTCATCGTTCCCAATTTCGATGTCCTGAAGGAACGGAAAATCGTAAACGCAAAGGAAGTGATTCGCTTTGACGTCGAAAGTTTCTCGGCACAACTCGCCTCGACCAAGCGGATTGCCAATTATGAAATTTGGCAGGAAGAATTGCCGCGGACGACGACGCGAAAACTGAAGCGCTTCGAAATCGAGAAGCGCGTGCTTGCGAACCTGGCAAAAGGAAAATCGGGTGGGGGGGACGTTCCAACCGAAAAGCCGCTCACCGACGAAGATAAGGCACGACTGGGTCAGGAAGACGTACAACGCGCCATTGCCGTCATTCGAGAGGCCGCAAGCAGCCCGCCCGAGCAAATTCGTCCAGATTCGAATCTCGAACTCGATCTCGGATTCGATTCCATGGGCCGCGTCGAATTGCTGGTTGCCATTGAACAGGCCATTGGCGGAAATTTGGAAGAGTCGCGGCTGGCAGAAATCTACAACGTGAAAGAACTAGTGGATGCGATTCGGGAGAGCGCGGCCTCTGGGGCAAAGCCTGCACAGCAGCCCGGATGGAAAGACATTCTCGCCGAGGACCCTACGGACCCAACCGTTCTCGCTTTAGGTAAGTCTTTACCGGTTCGCGAATACTTTTGGCAATTTGTCGCCTCGGTGATTCGCGTCATCGCAAAAACCGTATTCCGTTTGCAACTTTCGGGAGCGGCGAACCTTCCCCAAGACGGTCCGTACATTATTTGTTCGAACCACCAAAGCTATGTTGATCCGGCATTTTTGGCGGCGATTGTGCCGGGCAATATCCTGCGCCGCAGCTTCGCCGTGGGGACCAGCGAGATTTTCGGGGGCAAAATCATGCGCAAAGTCGCCGCCTCAATGAATGTCGTTGTTGTGGATCCCGATGCCAACTTGATTCCCGCCATGCGGGCGGGCGCATATGGGCTGCGGCACGGACGTGTGCTCGTTCTTTACCCCGAAGGAGAACGTTCCATTGACGGCACGCCCAAGACCTTCAAGAAAGGCGCGGCGATTCTTTCCATCAATCTACAGGTGCCAATTGTGCCCGTGGCCATTGAAGGCTTCCATGACGTGTGGCCACGCGGGAAGGGCCCTCAGAAATTTGCCCAATTGAAAATAAAAATCGGCGATCCAATTGTTCCTCCGCCAGAATCGGCTGGTTCTGAAGAAGCCTATGCGAAACTAACGGCCGAAGTGAAGGCGCGCGTTGTCGAAATGTGGGAGACGCTGCGTTAGCCGTGTGGCGCGGGGGCTCGCACGCGAAAACGTGTCACTTTGCTCGCGGATGTGTCCTGTCATAAACCTCAAGCACGTGGCGGGTGGAAAGCTGTGTGTATCGCTGCGTCGTGGCCAATCGTTCATGGCCTAGCATCACGTGAATCGCCCGTAAATCCGCGCCCTCTACCAGCATGTGAGTGCCAAATGCGTGGCGCAGCGTATGAGGATGAATATCTGCCGATAAGCCTTTAGCGACCGCAATCTTCTTGACGATCCTGCCAACGCTGCGAGTTGTCAGCCGGCCGCCACGCTGATTGATCAGCAGAGCGTTCACGTTTTTGCGTCGCACCGCCAAAACTTTCTGCCGTTGCGGCAAGTACCTCGCCAAGGCGGACTTCACGGACTCGCCGAAAGGTACAAAACGTTCCTTCTTGCCCTTACCGCGAATCAGAATGACCTCTGCGCTCATGCCCATATCATCAAGATTGATGCCAATCAACTCGGAGTTACGAATCCCGCATCCATAGAGCAACTCAAACATCAACGCGTCGCGCTCCGGAAACGACGCCACTTCGGGCATCGCCCCATCGAGCACGCCGTTCATTTCTTCCATCGTTGGCACCCGCGGCAATTTCTTCGGCAGTTTGGGCGTCGCGACAAGCGATGCCGGGTTCTGTTCCACTACTCCTTCCTGCGCCAGCCAGCGATAAAGCGATCTCACCGCCGCGAGAGACCGGGCCACTGACGTTTTGCTCAAGCCTTTCTCGTAGAGGTGGGCAAGAAATCCACGAACCACAATGTGATCAATATTCTTCCATCCGCGTGGTCCAACATATGCGGCGAAGTTCTCCAGGTCGCCCGCGTACGCTTTTATCGTATGCGGAGAAGAATTTCTCTCGCGCAATACGCGAAGGAATTGATCAATCGATTTCTCAACACCAGTTCGAGAGGTTTTTTGCGTCATACCATGGAAAACCCGACATCAGGATGCGTTCTTGGATTTTGCTCGAGGGTGATGCTTCTGATAAACACTCTTGAGGCGATCGAGCGCAACGTGCGTGTAAATTTGCGTGGTGGAAATATCCGCGTGACCGAGTATGGTTTGCACCGTCCGCAAGTCGGCGCCGTTTTCAACCATGTGCGTCGCGCAACTGTGGCGCAACATGTGCGGACTGGCATGGCGACCAAGGCCATCCGAAGCATCGCGCACAAGTTGCCAGACGCGCTGTCGGGTCAGTCCATGCGCTCCTCGCGCCAAGAATAATGCCGAGGCAGTTCGTCCGTCTGCCAGAACAGGTCGGGCCACTTGCAAATATTGGGAAATCGCCTCTTGCGCAGATTTTCCCAGCGGAACAATGCGCTCTTTATCTCCCTTGCCGCGCACCAGCAAATATCCCTGCTCTAGCTTCAAATCTTCCAGGCGCACGTTCACAATTTCAGAGACTCGCAACGCTGCCGCATAGAAAACCTCTAGCATCGCATGATCGCGGAGTGCAATCGCTTCGCCTTCCTTGCTCGTAGAAGCACCCGCGCGCGGCGACTGAAGAACTGTTTCCATCTCATCCCGCGCCAGCGCTTTGGGCAATACTTTCCATTGCCGGGGCGAATCAATGTTTAACGTAGGATCGCGATCAATATGCTTGTCCAGCAAAAGATATTTATAGAAATGCCGCAGAGCGGAAAGTTTGCGCGCCACTGAGCGTCCATCGACAGAATTTGCAAAAAGCTCCTGCATGAAATCGCCGACGTCGGCGCGTGTGGCCCTGGTCATCGTCCCGCGGCGTTTTTCGAGGAATGTCGCAAACTGCGAAAGATCGGTCGCATAGGCCGTGACCGTGAGCGAGGCCAGCCCCCGCTCGACCTTCAAGTAATCGAGAAAACGCGCCACCACTTGAAGATTGGCCTTTAGCAGCATTTCATGATTTTGCGCGTTATCGGACCCAGAAAGAAGTGGCGAGTCTGGCTCCGGGCAGCCATCACGCAGGATTCAAGCTGTCCGGATTCAAGTTACGCAGCAAATCGACCGCATACATCGCGCCTTGCGGCGTTTCTTCATGCTTGAAGTATGCAAAGCAATCGCGTCCGCCGGTGCGATGCTCAGACAAACGCTCAACCATCGCCTGGCGTTCTTCGCCACTATAGGTCGGCTTGCGGTAACGGTAGTAGCAGAAGTCCGCGGTCACAACATCTGGCGTCGTGCGCTCTTCATTTTCCGCGACGCACAGTGCGCGATTATTTTTCTTGAGCAGATCGTAGATGTTGTCCGCAAACCACGACGCATTTCGAAATTCAAACGCAGCTCTAGCGCCGCGCGGCAAGATGGCAAGAAATTCTTCAAGTACTCCAACATCTGCCTTCATATTTGGCGGCAACTGAAACAGGACGGGCGCAAGCTTGCCCGCTCGCGCCAAAGGCTCGATGGTTGCAAAGAATCTGGTCAGAAAATCTCCGACGGTTTTCAGTCGCTTGATATGCGTTATCACCTGGTGGGCCTTTACGGTAAGGCGGAAATGCTCGGGCGTCTGGTCAATCCACTTTTGCGCCGTCGTTTCTTTCAGCAATTGCCGAAAAGTAAAATTCACTTCGACGGCATTGAGTTTCGTCGCGTAATAGCCCAGAAACTTCGTTTGCGCGAGTTTTGCGGGATAGAACTCTGGCTTCCATGTGGGATACGCCCATCCCGATGTGCCGACATAAATTTGCGCCATAACTGTCCCAGCAAATTATATTCAACCCGATTTTTTCAAACGTAATGCAGAACCACAAACCCCAATCCCTTGTCATCCCGAGCCGTCCGCAGTCGAATCGCGGCGACGACGTGCGAGGAACCTACTTCTGTCACTTTTTCTTCGCAGACTTTCGCTTCAATACAGCCTTCTTAACCACGCTCTTCTTCGAAGGCACTTCTTCCTCCTGCTTAACTCCATCCAACTTCGGCAACTTCTGCTTCAACGTTTCCAGTGGCGCAAACAAATCGCCTTGATTTTCCACGCGCTTCAATACTTGCTCCGCTTCAAACACCAGCAACTCGGCGTCTTTCTTTTTAAGGCAGCGTTCAACTTCTTCCCACGTCACCGGCGTCGAAACGGTCGGATGCTCCCGCGCCCGCAGCGAATAAACCCCGACAGTCGTCTTATGCTCGTCGTTCTGGCTCCAATCCACCAGAACTTTGCCAGTGCGCAGCGCTTTCTTCATGTCCGAAACTACGAGATTGCGGTGCTGGTCTTCCAGCAACTGCGCCAGCGCCCGGGCAAATGACTTTGTCTCTTCATAATTCGTTTTGGTATTCAGCGGGACGTAAATCTGCAATCCCTTCGAGCCTGAAGTCTTGGGAAAACTTTGCAGCTTGAAGTGATCGAATATTTCCTTCAGCCAAACTCCGACCTGGCAACACTGCACCATATCCGCCGGAGCGCCGGGATCAAGATCGAACACCAGCGACCGCGGGCAACTTAGATCTTTTGCCAGCGAAAGCGACGGATGCAACTCAATCGCCGCCAAATTCGCCAGCCAAACCATGGTCGGCAGGTCGTTCAGCAAAATGTAATGGATGGTGCGTTGATTGCCTTCGCTCCACACCGGCGTCGTCTTCACCCAATCCGGACGATGTTGGGTGGCATTTTTCTCGAAAAAAAACTGGTGATCCACGCCGTTGGGATATCGCTTCAGCGTGCACGGATGGTCTTTGAAATGCGGCACCAGCACGGGAGCAATCCGCGCATAGTAATCAATCACTTGCCCTTTGGTGAATCCAGTTTTCGGATAAAGAACTTTTTCGAGGTTGGTCAGTGAAAGATGTTTGCCGTTGATTTCAACTACCGAAGCAGTAGGCACAGAGAGATTTTACCGCGCCGCGCGATTGCGCACTTAGAACCTCCTTCCCTGCTCCACATGGGACCTTCGGGCGGCAGGCAAGTACAAGGCAGGGCTACAGTGAACATCCGATTGAAGTTTGGAGATTCAGCTTCGACACTGGCAATTGGAGGTGGAAGATGCCGGAAAAAGAAACGATTGAAAGATCCCACGAAGATGCCCGCGAGGGTAAGGCCCCATCCACGCAAGCGGGGGAGTTCGTGCGTGAGGAGATGCATCACATTCGTGAAGGCAAACACGGAGCAAGGTCCACGCAGCAGGCAGTTGTCATCGGCCTTTCAAAGGCCCGGCGCGCCGGAGTGAAGTTGAGTCCACCCAAAGGATCGCCTTCTTTGCGAAAAAAAGCTAAACAAGACTCCGCCGCCGCAGCGAAACCGAATCGCAAAATTTCCGGGAAGCGCTCGCGGGCTGTTTCGGCTGCGCTGAAACGGGAGCCTAAATCCGCGGCCAGCTCGCAAGCAATTTCCAGACAAGCAAAAAAGAGTGCGGCAAAGCGAAGCAAAAGCACTCGGAGTGCATCGGCTTCCGCCGCTGCTCGTACTCGAAAAGCAGCGTAAGCTCGAAAAGCAGCGTCAGCAATGTCGTATGGGTGGGCGTCCATTTGGGATACCGACTCGGTACGGAGTTTGCGAGGCGCACTGTTCGGGCTGCACTCCTGAGACCACGCAGAGTGCAGCTTTATGGATCATTAAGCGTCAGCCTATCGGGAGTTTCCGCAGAATCTAGTTAATTCGCACACTATCCAACCTCGACCAAGCTTCGTGCGGTTGTGAGGAGGTTGCCTGCATCATTTTTGTCGACCAGGGCCGAAAATCCAATGCGCTCTAAGTCGTCGGATGAAAGGATGTCCGCGAAGGAAGTAAAGAGAATCAGTGGAGTTTTGGGCAAGACTTCTTTCAAAATATGCGCGGCGCTTAGACCGTTCATGACGGGCATGGAAAGATCGAGAACGATAAGATCTGGTTGAAACCGCTGGGCCTTGAGGATCGCTTCCTGACCGTCTGAGGCTTCCGCGCAAACCTTCCATCCCGACTGCTCAAATATCTCGCGCAAAGTTGCCCTTACCACGGCGCTATCGTCGGCAAGGAGAACAGATTTCACATTAGCCCATTTCTCGCACGTGCTGAGTCGCCAGCTACGCTAAGTTTAGGCGGGTTCCTGAAAGTCGCAATACAGGGGTCACCGTAGGTTAACGTACACAATCGGACATCACATCTCAGCTTTGGATGAGCCAAAACGAAAGCTCGGATTGACGACGAGATGCGGCGCGAAACAAATCAGTTTTCCAGCCAAATAGGGTTATATCCGATGGGAACTTTATGGTTTTGAATTTGATAAACGTGACCGTAAACATCCGTATACTCCACGTATTGATCGGCGACGGTTACATTTTGGGTGTGGCCGAGACTGAGGGACGTGTTCCAAATCGCCTCCGCTTGATAGCCACCCGGTTTGGTAAAGGCACAACTCCAAATCGGGCTATTCGTGGATTGGGCTTGGCAAGGCTGCGTCATCGTCGAACCCACAAGCCAGTCGTAATAGAGCTTATAAGCGGTCGCGTTCGGTGTGGGTTTCTGTGAGGTTTGATCCCATAGATTGCCCTCAAGGACGTTATCAAAGGCATAGAGATAAAACCGGCTTGCTTTTGTAGAAAGCATATCGAGTACGAGACGGAAGCTAAATCCTGGTTGTTGATTCGCCGGAATAGGCGCACTTTGACAACACCAACTGCCTTCAGTAATCCAGATGGGTTTACCTGTTTGGTTGTATTGCTGCATGTCAGTCACCGTGCTACTGACACGGGTGATGATGTCTTCAGGGTTGAGGACATAACCATGAAGGCCAATAATATCCACGTACTGGCCGCCGCCGTCAGCCAGATAATCGGCGAGCCACAACATTTTAATCCCGTCCTTACTGTCGCCGGTTTCCGCGGGGCTGCTGATCTTGATTTTTGGGTCGTAGGACAAAGCAGTAGTGCGTATGTCTCTCGTCATACTCACTAACTGTTGCGTGGTGCCCCCCCATTCTTGCGGATTGTTGGGTTCATTCCAAACTTCCAGGGTCTGGATTTTCCCGGGCCCGACATGCTGCATCAGCGCGCTGACAAAATCTTTTAAATGCTTATCCGATCCCGTGCCGCCGGAATTTAAATCGTCGGGCGGATAGCAACTGCCCGGAACAGCGTTACCTTTATTGCAACTGCATGACGGGCAGGACGAAGCCCATGTGGGCGTGGAATATACCGTGTACAAAATGGTCTGTTGATTTTGCTCTAGGAGCGACACCCAGCGGTCGAAATAAGTCCAGTCATAGACCCCTTCCGCGGTATTGATCTTGGACCATTGAATACCCGCGGAGACACTGCGCCAGGAAGAAAACTCAATACCTTCCTGCGTCGGCCACGGATCCATTGGCGAGATGAAATGCATGGCGAACCATTGAGCGGAAACCGGGGGAGGAGTATTTTGCTGATTATCATCCCCGGATTGCGTCCAGGCTGAGACGGCCGCTAATAATAAGAAAAACGCCAGAGAAACATAGGCTCGCTTCATAAGAAACACCTCTGAGAATCGCGGCTCAAAACACCTCTCGTTCCGGAGTTGCACGAAGGAGGGTGCCGCAAGCTCGTGAATGTTGACACGTGCAGTCAGCGACACAGTCGTCTCTGCGCGTGAAAAATGGTTTCAAATTAGGGCTTGCTACTGTGAAGTGGCTGACCGTAGTGCGATTGAGCCGAGTATAGGGAGAGAAAGATGAGCGGTCAATAGCCGCACGAAATCAGAAGTACGTGCCCTATGTTCACCACTATGCATTATTCATCGCGTGGATTTGTCCGGCATTCCCCCCGACCTTACTTCATGGAGAGATTACTGATCCAACAAAAAAGCATCCCTACCGGGCGCCTTCCGGAATCGAAGCGAAGTTATCGCTAAGCGCTGAGAAGTCGCACGCTCGCGTAGGGATAAAGCGAAACGTCCGATTCCTGCTTACACAGCTCTTGCCAATGGAACTTCTGGACCGCCGGAAGTTTCCTCGCGCGTCGATGATATGTCTCGGGCACCTGTCTGCTTCAACACATCTTTCGCTTGGTCGCGTTCAGAGGCATTGTCGGTGTGCACGGAGAGCAAAATTCCTCCATCTTTTACAACTCCCTCGTAGCGCTTGGCCTCATACTCAGGAATGCCCATCCCGATTAATCCTCCCGCAAGGCCGGCAACGACGCCCCCAACTCCGCCTCCGGCAAGCATCGCCAAGATTGGCCCCGCAGCAATGAGGGGTCCTACGCCGGGGATAGCTATTGCCCCCACTCCGGCGAGCCAACCCAATGCTCCTCCCAGAACGAGCCCGGTTGTGGCTCCCGTAGCAGCGCCTTCCGGCGCTTTCGTCCCTTTTTCATGTGCGAATTTTTGTGTGTTCCAATTCTCCGGAAAGAGAACCGATACATCTTGATTAAGGAATCCGGCCGCTTTGAGACCTTCGATTCCCGCTTCTATGTCTGAACGATTGGAATAAATTCCGAATACAGCTATGTTCTTCAAAAAGGGCCTCCTCAAAGTTTAGGAGCTATTCCTGCGGTTGAACTGTAATTTGATTTGTGATCTTTTCGGACCCTGCGATCTCCGCGGCTTTGGCCTGAACTTCGTTCCGCTCATCAGCGGATCTTACCGGCCCCTTCAACGTCACTTCGCCATTTTGCGTAATGATTTTTACGTTATGGGCATATGCGGATAGATTTTTGTCGCTCATCAGCGCCCGCCGAATGGCCCGGGTCGTTTGGATATCCGGTGAGTTATTTTTTTGCTGGTCGGCGGCGGTCGGGGTCTCTGCTTTCTGATCGGACAAGTTTGAGCCGGTGTTGTCCGGCGGGTTTGGCGGCGTTGCTTGCTGACAATTTGCCATGCCAACTGAGCAAACTCCCGTCACCAAGAACATGAGCATTAGTCTCGCGATTCGCATTAGTTCCCTCTTAATTTAAGCTCCTTCAAAGTTAGAAAACTCTTGGGAAGAATGCCATCCGGTCAAAGCATCAATTTTCAAAAGGAATTACTCTATAAGTTCTTGAGGGCCTAGAAGCATTAACGCGGGAAATCTCGTTTGGAACGGAGGAAATTAGGCATCCAAAAAGCGCCTTCGCAAATACCTTCTCAGGATTGTGATGAACTCCAAGTGATCTACGCAATCACCGGACTCCGGGCCAACTGCCTTACGAATGCGGGGATACGATCCCTCTCGCGGGGTTCGCGAATGCAGATGAAAGCGCAATAGTCGCATCGAGTTACCGGCCTGCGCGGCGGTGACGGAGACAACGCATCAGATGCGGATTTCGTCCTCCTCAACATTGTGATCCTGTCGCGTATCGTCGCGCCTGGAAAGCAATGAATCGGCAGGTAAGGAAACTGACACAGTCGTTCCTGAACTGTCAGACTGAATGGTCATTTTTCCGCCGAGTTGACGGACGCGCTCCCGCATGCCGCGGATGCCGACTCCGGACGCATTCGACTGTATTTCGGAAAGCTTTTCGGCAGACATGCCCTTGCCCTGATCTTTTATCTCCAATGAAATGTTGTCTTCGGAGGAGGTGACACGGATAGCCGCCGTTTTACTGCCCGAATGGCGATGGATGTTTGTCAGGCATTCTTGAATTACGCGGAAGATTATGAGTTCCGCATCTCGAGAAAAGCGTTCCAACTCTTCTGGCAGGGTCAAACTGACGTCCAGTCCGCTCCGTTCACCAACCCCGTCTATATACCACTGCAGAGCGACGCCAAGACCGCTCTCGTCCAGCAAAGGAGGATGCAACAAATAGGATGCCGTCCGTATCTCTTTTGTCAGTTGCTCAAGTATGGTCTGCGCTTCCCCAATGTCCGCGGCCAATTGGGGCTCGCCGGCCGAAGCGTGTTGCGCAAGTTTTCCCAGAGTCATACCCAATACCGTTAAGGTCTGCCCTGCACTGTCGTGAAGTTCCCGGGCAATATGTCGACGCTCTTCGTCTTGAACGCGCATGAGGTCCTGAGAAAGCCCCTGGACGGTTTGAGCCTGTTCGAGAACTTGAGCATTCCGTTCTTCCAATTCTTTAGTCCGAATTTGAACTTCGGATTCTAGAGTCGCTGCGAGCTTACGAAAACGGTCTTCGGATTCGGATATCACAACCCGAGCCCGTACTTGGTCAGAAATGTCCCTGAAGTAGCAGACCACGCCAAATCCGCCTTCAGGCAAAGGGATTCGATCCACTCGCCATTCATAATATTCGGTGGCATCGCGGTCGATCCTGCGCTCAAACCATTCAGGGGTCTGGTACGGATCGCCGCTCTTTAGCGTGTTTCTGAAAATCTCAACAATTTCGTCTCCAAACCTTTTTTTCCAAAGCAAATGAATCACTTCCCGGAGGTCGCGGCCGATAAGATTCAGAATGTCACCGAACACGCGAAGAGCAGTAGGATTC
>Ga0187847_10002704_pt1 | contig 14109 bp, 12 predicted proteins | sample June2016WEW_4_10_FD_132458 | JGI IMG/M metagenome (GOLD analysis project Ga0187847, IMG submission 132458) | Peatland microbial communities from SPRUCE experiment site at the Marcell Experimental Forest, Minnesota, USA - June2016WEW_4_10 | ecosystem: Environmental > Terrestrial > Soil >...
GACGGCGAAGCCGTGCCGCACAAGGTAGATGAGCCCGCCTATCAGTACGACTGCTGCGGAAAGCGAAACTCCCACTTGGAGCAGCCTGCCCACGATTTCTTCGATGCGCCGGTCGGACCATTTCGATAGCTCTGCCGGCTTTTCGTCACTTTTCATATTTTGAAAATCGACGTTCAGATTTTTCCCGCGAGACCGCTATAAATCATTTGGAGCCCAAGTGCGACGATGACTGCACTGAAGACGAGGCGGAGCCACCGTGTCTCCGCTTTGACCAGAATGTGCGCGCCGACCAATGAACCAGTCAGTACTCCCAACATCACGGGCATGGCGAGACCGGGGTCAATATATCCGCGGCTGAAATAGACGCCGGCGCTTGCCGCGGCAGTGACGCCGATCATGAAGTTGCTGGTGGTTGTTGAAACCTTGAATGGGATCCTCATAGCTTGATCCATGGCGAGGACCTTGACGGCTCCGGAGCCGATACCCAGCAATCCAGAAAGTGCGCCTGCCCCATACATCAAGCCGAATCCGGCGGGAACGTGAGTGACGTTGTAATCTCGCGGGCCTTCTCCATCGGGGAAGCTACCGTTCAGGCGCAACTTGGTGGCAAGGGCGTCGGGCGGCACTTCTCGCTGCGCGTCTGTTCGAGGACGGCGCGACAAGGCCGCTGAGACGACAAGTACTAAGCCGCAAATCGTGGCCAAAGCATGGACTGGAACAACAGTTGCCAAGAAAGCGCCGCTCAATGCACCTAGCGTGGTGGCGATTTCCAGAAACATGCCGATCCGTATGTTGGAGAAGCCCTCGCGCACATACGCGGCCGCCGCTCCTGAAGACGTGGCGATGACCGACACCAGCGACGCACCAATGGCATAACGGATGTCCACATGGAAAAAGATGGTGAGTAGAGGAACCAGCACAACTCCGCCGCCCAGACCCGTAAGTGCTCCAAGCAAACCTGCCCCGAAGGAACCGATCCAGACCAGGGCGGTGAATACCAAGATCGTCATGCGTGTTCAGGCTAACATTCCGAGGCTAGCTATGGCAGACATGGGTCTCGATTCTAAGAAGGAGTCGATTTATTTCACGCGAGCGGCGGCTTGTGTAATTCGCCCGTGGAGTCATCAAACGCTTCCACGATCTCGCTTGTGAGTTTCTCGCTCGCCCGCCGTTGCGCTTCCAGAATTTGCTCCGTGCTGAGCGTCTCGGCCAACTTTCGCTTGTCCGCCGCGATCTTCTCGCGCATTTCCGTGTTTGTTTTTTCGGCCAACAGATACCACATGTATGCGGCGATTGGATCTTTTTCCACCCCTGCCCCGAGCAATTGCAACTCCGCCATTTTGATTTGCGCGCGGTTCCTACCCCGTTCGGCCGCACGGCGATAGGCAGAAATGTCGGGGGGCGTCTCCATCCCATCGTCGTCGAAGAGATCCATAACAAAGGATCGAATGGGCGAGCGTTGCGCTTCTGGCGCCAGGGTAAGAGACAGAAGCTCCACCCTCGTGGAAACTCCCAACTTTTCGAATATGCGCAGCAAGTAGTTCTTGATGGTGTGTTGGCTAAGGCCAAGGCGCGCGCCGATCTCCCGGTTGCTAAGTCCGGACGCAAGGCTTGTGACCACCTCGCGTTCACGCTTCGAGAGCAAATCGACACCCCTCGTGTTTAGCGTGCGTATCTGCGGGGCCGAGGCCAAGGCCTCGACTGCATAGGACATTTGCTCCGAATTTGCCCAGACTTCCCCGTGATGGACTTGCCGGATGCAATGAGCGAGAGTTTCCAGCGATTCGCGGCGGTTAAAAATGCCACGCGCGCCGGCTGCAAACGCCTCAAGGATCGCCTCGCGTTTGGACGAATCGAGCAGCATTACAAACCGCGTCCGCAGGCCGGAAAGGCTCAGCTTGCGAATCGCAGCGCACCCTCGGGTCGGGTCTTCATCGAGATAAGAGCTCACTACGGCGACGTCCGGGGGATCGCCCTCCGGAGCTCCCGCCGCTTTGCGTGCCAGTTCATCCGAACCATTGGCCGCTGTGACCAGAAAATCGGGGTTTCTGGCCAAGGCCTCGCCTAAGAGCTGAGTATGAATAGGGTTACTATCCGCCACCAAGACTCGGATTTCGGAAACCGCTGGATTCTGAGATTTATGTGCCATTATTACTAGGTTAATATATACTTACTAATAGAGATGAATTACTCATTACTAAAAGGAATAGTATACTTAATGTTATATACCTCTTGCAAGGACTTGCATGTTGCAATTATCTTCAACCTAGTTACGAGGGCACTCCCCGCCCCGGTTTTTGACTAACTCCCCCTGTGATTTGGCTGTTCCCCCCAAGCCAGACCCAAAGCGTTCATGATCCCCCTGTGCCGTTCATGGTTTTCGAATGCGAAAACCCACGGGGCGGAGCTACGAACGGGTCCCCCAGATGCAAAGTCGCAACCAATTGCAAACATTAAACTTACGAGTACGCATTTCTATGCAATGAGCATCTACTCGAATCTCTGTAAAGTAGCTCATCTTGGCAACTACCTTGGCAACTAAAGTAAATTCATTGACGGCGAACCTCACCAAGCAAGCGGCCCTGCTGGTTGTAACTAAGCGTCCGTCCGGTTTACCTGAGCTTTGGAGTTTGGTGCGATCGAACGCGTGGCGTTGTGAAACTGTGGAAACTGCCTGGGACGCACTGGAGCGCGTGCAACAAGCGTTAACGCACTCACATACGAATAACGATGCCATTGATGTAGTCCTGCTCGACGCCGCAGATAACGCCGACACGTTACACACGCTCTCTTTCCTTCGTCAGGTTCGTTCTGACCTCGCTGTCCTGCTGCTAGCGGATTCGAGTGACCGCTGGACGAATGCTAAGGCGGTGCGCTTAGGAGCACGAGGTTGTTTGACGCATCCTCTGCGGACGCCGGAGCTCCGAGACGCTATTCTGCAATGCCTCGGGGGAGCGGGTCACAAATCTTTGTCTATTCAACCCATGTCGATTCAGGAACCCGTCCCCGCTCCGGAACCAATCGGCGAGGCTATCGAGCGCTTTGGGGAAGGCGCGTTCTTTGTTTGCGCCACACCAGCCATGCAAAAGTTGCGCGTTCATGCAGAGTCGCTGGCGCAGGTCGATGCTCCCGTTCTGATTGTTGGCGAACCAGGAAGCGGCAAAGAATCGACGGCACGCCTCATCCACCGATTATCCATTCGCTCCGGTTTCCCGTTCCTTAAAGTGGATTGTTCGGCCTTCCCCGGCGACATGCTTGAGGCCGAGCTATTCGGTGTGGAGCGGAGGAATCCAGGAAAGCTGGTGCTGGCCGACAAAGGTGTGATCTACCTCGATAACATTTCCGCGATGCCTCTGACTCTTCAGGCACGACTTTTGCAGGTCATGCAGGAAAAGGGATTTAGCGCGCCTTACGCTCGGACGAATGACGCGCGAAGAGGCGGCGTGCAAATCGATGCGCGGATTATAGCGGCGATCGGGCCCGACGCCGAAATGGCCATCGGCGAAGGCCGCCTGCGGCGCGATCTTTACTACCGGTTGAGTGCGTTTAGCTTGCAGGTGCCATCGTTGCGGGAGTGCCGCAATGGCATTCCACTCTTGCTCGGCTATTTCATCAGCCACCTCGCCAAACAATATGGTTTGCCTGGGCGCACGCTTTCTCCAACCCTGATGCAAGCATGCCAGGCTCACCCGTGGCGCGGAAATGTGACCGAACTGCGTGATTTTGCCAAGCGCTATTTGGTCGTCGGGGACGAAGAACTCGCTTTGTGGGAACTAAAAAAACATGCGGGACATCGGAATGGGGGAGCTGAGGCGAACGCAGGCCGGAATGCCGAAGGCGGCCACGCAGAAGGCAGTAAACACTCCGCGCAGTCCGACGGACTAAAATCTCTCGTGCGCGACATCAAAGGCGAAACCGAAAGAAATGCGATTGCCAATGCGCTTGAAGAAACCCATTGGAACCGCAAAGCTGCGGCACGGCTGCTCCGCATCAGCTACCGCACTTTGCTTTATAAGATTCAGTCTTATGGTTTGACGCCTCCGACGTTGCCGATGCTGTTGCGCCAAGGAGCAAAACGGGAAGGACGAGTGGAATAATGACCGCAAAGGGAATGAACCCTGCCGGAACAATCCTGGTGAGCGCTTTATTTCTTACCGGCTGCCTGTGGGGACAAGCAGCGAACTCGGGTACAGCAGCCGTTCCCGCCGCAACCACCGCGCATGATGACAGTTATGTGATTGGCAACGATGACGTTTTGAGCATTAACGTTTGGAAAGAGCCGGATGTCTCCCGCACCATTCCGGTTCGATCGGACGGGAAAATTTCGTTACCGTTGGCAGGCGAACTGCAAGCCAGCGGGCAGACACCGCACCAACTGGAAACGGCGATTGCGGGCAAGCTCAAGAATTTTATCGCTGACCCTGAAGTTACGGTGATTGTCACGGAAATCAAGAGCCAGAATTTCAATATTCTCGGCGAAATCAATAAGCCGGGGACGTATTCGCTCAGCGGTGCAGACACCGTGCTGGATGCGATTGCCCTTGCGGGAGGGTTCCGTGATTTCGCAAAACGGAAGTCGATTTACGTGCTGCGCCGCGATGCCAACGGCAATGAACAGCGCATGCCTTTCAATTACAAAGACGTGATCAAGGGAGTGCACGCAGAGCAGAACATTAAGCTGCAAGCTCACGACACAATTGTCGTGCCGTAAGCCATCATTTTTGTTATGAACGAAAAAATCTTAATGAAATTCTGTACGGCAGTGATCGTGTCGAGTCTGAGTTTAGCGCATGGCCAGTCTTCGGGTGCGCCGCCGGCCGCCAGCGCGCCATTGTTGTCGGGGAGAGACGATAGTTCAGCTTTATTACTGGTTCCCCCTCCAGTCTCCGGTAGCAGCTATTCGCTGGCGTTTGTTTCCGAGGAGCGCAGTAATTACCTGAAGGGTGGCGTGACCTTTCAAGCGAACCACGACGACGATGTCATCACCACACCATCCGGCAGCCCAGTGGCCGATTGGAGCTATTCCATTTGGCCTTCGATTGAGATAAACCAGACTTGGCCCCGTTTTCACTGGCGGGTCGCATACATGCCAGGATTTACGTTTTATCAAAATCTGAGTTCTTACAATCAGCAGGACCACAACCTGTCGATCAGCGGTGAGTACCGTCTCTCGCCGCACGTGACTTTGGGCCTGCGCGATTCCTTGCAACGCACTTCCAACTTGTTTAACCAGCCCGCTTTTGGCTCGGAAGGAACCATCGGCGGCGCGCCGCAAGGACCGAATAATTCTATTGTTACGCCAGTTTCGGATGTATTGCGCAATACAGCCGGCGGCGATTTAACCTATCAATACGGCCGCAACGACATGGTCGGGGTGGGCGGGACAGTCACCAATCTGCATTTTCTTAATGCGTCGCAGGATCAAGGGCTGTACGATGCTGCGGCCCGCGGTGGCTCGGCGTTTTACACGCACCGCTTTGCCGCCAGGCATTATGTAGGAGTGAGCTACTTCTATCAGCAGTTGCTGACTTATCCGGCGGGGCCACAAAATCAGACGATCACCAATACCGTGATCGGGTTTTACACTTTCTATCCACGACGCACACTTTCGTTCTCGCTTTTCGGCGGCCCGCAACACGCTTCGACGCAGCAGTTTGGCACGCCAGCGGTTGAGCAATGGAGCCCCGCGGCGGGCGCGAGCGTGGGCTGGCAAGGGCGACATACGAGCGCGGCGGTCAGCTATCTGTACACAATTTCGGATGGCGGCGGCCTGGTGGGTGCGGTTCACTCCAACGCGGGAGCCATTACGCTCCGGCAACAATTGACCAGAGCTTGGAGCCTGGGAGCGTCGGGCACCTACGCGGACAACACGCTGGTGGAAAGCGCCGCTGCCACGGACCTGGATGATAACGGGCACACGCTCGGCGGAAGTGTCTCAGTGCAACGAACAATTGGTGAGCATTTCAGCGCGCAGGTCGGATACTCGCATCTGCATCAGGATTACGATAACGTTGCCGCACTTGCGACCGTCACCGGCCGGAACCGGGAATGGATGGCGGTAACGTACAACTTCACCCGTCCGCTGGGACGCTAAGGTTTAAAGCAGATGATGGACGAATTGGAAGAAAAATCGGGCGAGAGTCTGGACCTGAGCCATTACACCGCGTTGCTCCGGCGGCGCTGGTGGTATTTTCTACTGCCGCTATTTTTCGGCTGGGCGCTGGTTTGGGGCGCGAGTTGGGTGCTGCCGCCGAAGTACAAGTCTTCGACGCAGATTCTGGTCGAACAGCCCACCATGCCCAAGGATTACGTCACGCCGAACGTGAACGACGATTTGCAGGACCGGCTGCAAAGCATTCAGCAGCAGATCCTGAGCCGCACCCGGCTATTGCGCATCATTGAGCAGTTCCACCTTTATGCCTCGGATCGCAGCCACCGGACGCCGGAAGAGATTGTCGAACGCATGCGCAAGGACATCGAGGTCAATCTGGTGCTGGGCGAGAGCCAGCGGGAAGTGTCGGCCTTTGTCGTGGCGTATTCGTCGCGGGACCCGAACGTCGCTCAGGAAGTGACGACCGAGCTTACCAATCTGTTCATCAACGAAAATCTGGAGACGCGGCAGCAGGAATCGGAAGACACGACTGCATTTCTCACCAGCCAGCTAGAGGAAGCACGCAAAGCCTTGGCCGAGCAGGAAGAAAAAGTCCGAGTGTTCAAGGACCAGCATCCGGGAGCGTTGCCGACGGAATTGCAGAGCAACATTCAGATCATGAATGGGCTGCAGACGCAGATGCAGAGCGACCAGGATGCGCTGAACGCCGCCCGGCAACAGAACGCGTACTTGCAATCGTTGCTCACCCAGTATCACGGACTACAGAAATCAGGCGCCGCGGCGGGCGGTCCGCCGGGTGGCCTAACCGCGATCGATCAGGAACTGGCCAAGGAACAAAGTCAGTTGGCCGACCTGAAGGCGCACTATACAGATCAGTATCCCGATGTGAAAAAGATGCAGCAGCAGATTGCCGACACCCAGAAGTTGCGGGCGCAAATGCTCGCGAATCTGAAATCGCAACCTGTAACCACAGACCCAAGCGGGGAGGATGGCGGAAGCAAAGACGACACAGCGGTTCTCCAGTTGGAAGGCCAGATGCGGGCCAATCAGCTGGAAATCAAGAACCGCGAAAAAACCATCGCCGATTTGCAAGCCCGCATTGGAACCTATCAGTCACACCTGTCACAGGAGCCGATTGTCGAACAGCAGTTTGCCGATTTGACGCGGGGCTATGAGCAATCCAAGGCAAATTACGACGACTTGCTGAAGAAAAAGAACGCCTCGCAAATGGCCACGAGTCTCGAATTGCGGCAGCAAGGTGAGCACTTTAGTGTGCTCGACCCGCCGAGCCTGCCTTTGAAACCAGATTTTCCTAACCGGCTCAAGTTCTGCTTCGCCGGTCTGGGAATTGGCCTGGCGATGGGCGTAATCTGCGCGGGCGGGGCCGAATATCTGGATGACCGCCTGCACGACGAAGCTTCGTTGAAAAAACTTCTTCCAGTTGCCGTGATCGCGGAGATTCCGCCGCTGGCGACAGCGGAGGAAGAGCGCACCGAGACGGGCAAGCTGCGTTGGGCGTGGGTGAGCGGCGTGACGGCTGCGCTGGTCATGATTGTGGGTTCGGCATTGAGCTACTGGCGGGGATAGAATTTAGCAGCTGGGGATAGAATTTAGCAGCTTATGTACAAAGAATTTTTCCAACTCGAGCGCAATCCCTTCGAAATCACGCCGGACCCGTCGTTCTTGTTTCCGACGCGGCGGCACAACGAAGCGCTCGCAGCGCTCTACTATGGCGTGGAGAGGCGGAAGGGGTTCGTGGTCCTGACCGGCGAAGTGGGGACGGGCAAGACTCTGCTGGTGCGCTGCCTGTTGCAACTGCTCCATCGTAGCCACATTGCTTACGCCTATGTATTTAACAGCCGCTTAGAGGGAATTGAGTTTCTGCGCTATATCGCGGCCGACCTCGGTTTGCCGGCAGCGGGCCGAGGCAAGGGCGAGCTCCTGCTGTTGCTGACGAATTTTCTGGTGGCGCGGTATGAAAAGAAACAGACCACGGTGCTGGTGGTTGACGAAGCCCATCACTGTTCGGCGGAAGTGCTCGAAGAAATCCGTCTGTTGACCAATCTCGAGACGTCACAGGGCAAGTTGCTGCAAATTCTGCTTGTAGGTCAACCAGAGCTGGACGAAAAACTGGATTCGCATGAATTGCGCCAACTCAAGCAGCGGGTTGCGCTGCGCTCGCAACTCAAATATCTCAGCCTTGCGGATACGACGGGTTACATCCAAAAGCGGCTGGAACTGGGGGGCGCCCCTGCGGAGATTTTTGAGAAAGCTTTTCCCGAGGAAACGGTGCGAGTGGTCTATCGCTATTCTGGAGGCTATCCCCGGTTGATTAACACTATCTGCGAAAATGCGCTGATCAATGCTTTCGCCCGGCAAACGCGGGTGGTCCCGGCTGAGATTATCGAAGAGGTTGCTGCCGATCTTCGCCTGGACGTTGCGCCCGAGCCCACGCCGGCGCGGCCGCAGACTGTGCCTCCGGACCGGCTGGTGCAAGCCGAGCAGGTGCTTCTGGAGTTGCAAAACTATCTGCAAATGTTGCGGACGAACGAGTCGGCCGGAACAAAACCGCTATCGTCAATTCCGTTATCTGGCGGGTTCAAGCCGGAGCCGCTGAAGCCTGGGCCGGTGAAATCATGAGCCGAATATTTGAAGCACTGCAAAAATCCTCGGCTGGGAAGGCTGGCGGCTTTACCGATTTTGCCACTGCTTTGCAGGAGCCATTTTCGGCTGTCGTAGAGACAGGCACGGCTGAGACGGCGGCCACTGCATTGCCGGTCGCGGATTTTGATGACTTTCCCACAGTAAATGTTTCGCTTCGTCCGGGAAGCCGTTTGTTCTGCCTAACACAGCGCGAAAGTTTAGGAGCGGAAAAATTCCGCTTTCTCGGAGTTCGCCTGCGGCAGTTGCAGCAGAACCGGGCGCTCAAACGGATTTTGGTGACCAGCACCATCCCGGAGGAGGGCAAGAGCACGATTTCCGGCAATCTGGCCTGCACGCTGGCTCGCAAGCGCCAGCAAAAAGTGCTGTTGATCGATGGAGACCTGCGGCGACCGTCGCTGAATCGCCTGCTCGGCCTTGATCGCATGACAGGCTTAAGCGAGTATCTCAAGGGAGATGCGAGCTTGCGGGAGCCTCTGTACCGCGTGGAAGAGGCAGGCTTCTGGTTTCTGCCCGCCGGAACGCCCCCGGAAAATCCGCTGGATCTCATGAACTCGGCGCGCTACAACGCCTTGTTGGAACGCTTGTCTGGCTGGTTTGACTGGATCGTCATCGATACCCCGCCGGTGCTGCCTTTGGCGGACACCAGTGTGTGGGCAAAAGCCGCCGATGGGATTCTTCTGGTAACGCGGGAAGGGACAACGCGCAAGCGTCATTTGCAGCGCGGTATTGCGGCGCTCGATGCGGCGAAGTTGCTGGGCGTTGTGATCAATAGCACGCACAGCACAGAGCACGATAACTATTATCAGCATTACGGTCCGGCGGCCAAGCAAGCAAGCGACCGCAAATAGTTTTAGCCACGCTCGTCTCCGTATTACTCCCCCGACGAAAGACGACAACAACCAGGACCCCACCCGACGGGGCTGGTTTGATCGAGTCCGCCACGCGGCGGGCAGAAGAGGGGGATGTTGTGAAGTCGCGTCGTGAAAATGCGAGTCTCGGAGCGAATCCGAGTCCAATGACTTTAGACCGCGAGCTGGTAGTGCTACCGGAAGCGGCCTTTCAACGCATGGTCGCGCTTGAGCGAAAACGAGCGGAACGCGCCGCCAAACCTTGTTTGTTAATGTTACTCGAACCGGGCGACGCCCCGTTCTCGCTTCATAGGCAGCAAGTCCTCGAAAAGATGATCGAAGCCCTGCCTGCATTTAGCCGGGAGACGGATATGGCCGGATGGCATCGTCACCATCACACGCTTGGCGTTATCTTTACGGCGATCGATCCCGAGGGCATCGACCATATTCTGAAGACCATGCTATCCAGACTGAAGCACGCCTTACGTAATAGTTTGGGGCATGAGCAGGCAAATCGAATCAACATTTCCTTCGAATTGTTTCCCGAACGCCGCGACCCGGGCGAGGTCCGCTTCACCAAGATGGAGCCTGATTTCGAAGGGACGTCGAGGAGTGAGCGGCGGGGAACGCAATCAATTTCATGAGAACGGATGGCCAAAGTTTGAACCCGACGGTGCTGATTGTCTCGACGTCGCGGTGGTTTCCCATCGCGCGCCTGGCTATCGCCTTGTCCGAAGCAGGGTGCCGGGTCGAAGCCGTCTGTCCCCCGCGCGATCCGTTGTCGAATACCGGTGTGGTCGAACGCCACCATTCTTATAGCGGCGTGATGCCTTTGCGGGCCTTGCGGCGCGCCATTGTTTCTTCGCGCGCTGACTTCCTGGTACCCGGCGATGATCTATCCATTCGCCATTTGCATGCATTGTTTGGCAAGGAGAGACAACGAGGGGCGGATGGCGCCGCGGTTTGTGAGCTGCTTGAACGATCCTTTGGGCCGGCCGGCAGCTTTCCGGTGGTAGGGACGCGTGCCGAATTCATTCGGTTGGCCCAAGACGAAAGAGTGCGGGTACCGGACAGCGCCGAACTGCATAGTCCCGCTGATCTGCCAACTTGGTTCAAGCGTTCCGGCTTCCCGGCGGTGCTGAAAGTCGATGGGACCAGCGGAGGCGAAGGGGTTCGAATCGTGCGTAGCTTAGGCGAAGCGGAAGAGACTTTCCGGTCGCTGTCGGCGCCGCCTCTACTGGCTCGGGCGGTTAAACGGATGCTTGTCAAACGCGACAATTCGCTATTGTGGCGATCGCTCTTGCGGCGTTCCTCGGCGGTGAGTGTGCAGAGCTTTATTGCCGGACGCGAGGCCACGAGCGCACTTGCGTGCTGGCAGGGGAAAGTGCTAGCGGGGCTGCACTTCGAAGTTTTACAGAAAACGCATGCCTTTGGGCCGGCCACGGTGATACGCCGAATTGACCATCCGGAAATGATTCAAGCAGCCGAGAAGATTGTGCGCCGCTTACAGCTCTCGGGCTTGCATGGCCTCGATTACATGATTGAGGACGGCACGGAAAAGGCATACTTAATTGAAATCAATCCGCGGGCGACTCAGGTGGGCCATCTCGCCTACGGAGAAGGTCACGATTTGCCGGCGGCCTTGTGTGCGGCTGTTTCAGGCCATGCTGTAGCAGCTGAGAAAACTTCGACCCGCAACGACATCGTGGCCCTGTTCCCCCAAGAGTGGTTGCGCGATTCCCGCAGCCCCTGGCTTCGTTCCGCGTACCACGACGTGCCGTGGGAAGCGCCCGAGGTGCTTCGGGCTTGTCTACGCCGTCGCCCGACGCGCGCCTCCTGGTCGGTTGGGGACGCGCAAAAGCCAGTCGCCATGAACCCAAGACCTTCCCCTGTCGTACGGCTCGCCAAGTCAAATCGCGATTTGGACTTTTGATTGCAATATCCCCCTTGCGATCGGTACCAAACTTAGAAACAGCTAAGAAGTAAAAACACAAGATCAAGATGCGGACCGTCTCCCCCGGTTCTAACGAATTCGTCGATGCCCATACCGAGCACCCTTGCCGAACGGGCTACTGGCGTCCGGCCAAGGGCGGAACTAGGAGAGAACGTCGTGAATGCGCGCCATGCAACTACAGTCGTCCAAGATGCCCCTTCGCCCACCTACCGGTCTGGCCTCGAAATGAACCCGGTGGACGAAGCTTCTTTTCATCACATGATTGCACTCGAACGCAAGCGCACGGCGCGTTCGGGAAAGCCATTTTTGCTCATGATTCTCGAAGGCGAGCTGGGATTGCCGGCTGCCCGCGGGGGTATGCTCGGCAAGATTCTGTCGGCGTTATCGTTGTCCATCCGGGAGACCGATGTGACCGGCTGGTACAAAGAGGGCGCGGCGGTTGGCGTCATGTTCACCGAAATCAGCGGCGAGGAGCGTGAAGCCACGGTCGGCGCCATGATTAAGCGCATCCGGGGGACCTTGCGCAAGAGTCTGGAATGGGCGGAATTTGACCAGATCAGCATTGCGTGGCACGCCTTTCCTGAGGATTGGCAGCAGGGTACCCTGCAAGGGAATCCAGCGCTCTATCCCGATCTGGCCCGGCGCGAGCGCGCGCAGAAGCCATTTCGGATTCTTAAACGAGGCATGGATATCGCCGGTAGTGGATTGGCTTTACTCTTGTTTTCGCCCGTGATGCTGCTGGTGTCGGCACTGGTGAAACTCAGTTCCGAAGGGCCGATTCTATATAAGCAGCAACGTCTGGGGCAGTTTGGGCAGCCTTTCACGTTTCTGAAATTCCGATCCATGTATGTGAACAACGATCGGGACATTCACCGCGAGTTCATGAAAGGCGTGATCAGCGGAGAGCACGATGGCAAGATCGAAGGTGCGGAAGACGTTGTTTATAAGATGACCGACGATCCCCGCATTACGCGGATTGGAAAGTTCATGCGCCGCACCAGCCTGGATGAACTTCCGCAATTTATCAATGTACTGCGCGGGGATATGTCGCTGGTGGGACCGCGCCCGCCAATCGCGTATGAATTCGAGGAGTATGACATCTGGCACCGGCGCCGGGTGCTTGAAATCAAGCCGGGCATCACCGGGCTGTGGCAGATCAACGGTCGCAGCCGGGTGCGCTTCGACGACATGGTACGGCTCGACTTACGCTACGCGCGCACCTGGTCGTTGTGGCTCGATATTTGCATTCTGATTCAGACGCCGGCGGCAGTGCTGCTGGGCGATGACGCGTACTAACAGACACTTACTCAACAAACGCAGCGCAACTTTACTTCTTTACCTCATCGAGGAAGATGAATTTGGCTACCTCCTGTCTCCAACACGTTCAGGCGACCACGGGCCGTGTACAGGCATCGCCGGGAGCTGTCCAAACCTTGGATCCCCTACAAGATGGGCGCTGGCAACATTTCGCGCGAGGCCATTCGCGGGCTACGCTGTTCCACTCCCGCGCCTGGCTGGAGGCCTTGTCGCGCACGTACGATTATCGGCCGGTGGTATTCACCACCGCCGGACCGAGCCAAGAACTGGAGAACGGCGCAGTCTTCTGTGCCGTGGAGAGTTGGCTGACCGGACGGCGGCTTGTTTGCCTGCCATTTTCCGACTATTGCGATCCCCTTGCGTCCGACCAGGACGAATCGGCAGCGTTGATTTCCGCGATCATTGAACGGGAGTCACGGCATAAAAAGTGGCGTTACATTGAAATGCGGCTGAGTCAAGCTCTTGCAATTGCCGGTGCGGGCCCGCGTCAGGGCCGCATCCATACCTTGCATCGGCTGGATTTGACGCCCAGCCTAGAAGAGATCTTCCAGAACTTTCACAAAAGCTCGACGCAGCGAAAAGTCCGCAGGGCCGAACGGGAAAAACTCGAATACCGCGAAGGAGGCATGGAATATTTTGAAGATTTTTATCGTTTATTCACCAGTGCGCGAAAGCGCCATGGCCGGCCCCCGCAGCCGCCGGCTTGGTTCCGAAACTTGGCTGAAAGTTTCGGCGGCGACTTCAAAATACGCCTGAGTTGCCGCGACGGGCGCGCGGTGGCCACGCTGCTGACGCTGCGCCACAAAGATGCCATGACATACAAATACGGCGGGTCGGATCCACAGTTCAATCCCTTGGGCAGCATGCATCTGCTGTTCTGGAAGGCCATTCAGGAAGCCAAGATGCTGGGCTTGCGATGCTTCGATTTTGGCCGCAGCGAAGCCGAGCATACGGGCCTGATCACCTTCAAGCGGCGTTGGGGCGCGACGGAATCGGTGCTGCGGTATCTTCGCTACGGAGATCCATCCAATGTGGAAGACGTTTTCGAACCTTCGGCCGAGAGTTGGAAGTCCGTCGCAGCCAGCAGCGTCTTTTCGCTCTTACCGTTGCGAATTCTGCCCTTCGCTGGGCGGCTTTTATACAAACATGTTGGTTAATAATGGAGAGGTCGATCCGCAAGTCTTTGCTGCGCGCCGCTGATATGCCCGAAACAC
>Ga0187847_10002706_pt1 | contig 14108 bp, 8 predicted proteins | sample June2016WEW_4_10_FD_132458 | JGI IMG/M metagenome (GOLD analysis project Ga0187847, IMG submission 132458) | Peatland microbial communities from SPRUCE experiment site at the Marcell Experimental Forest, Minnesota, USA - June2016WEW_4_10 | ecosystem: Environmental > Terrestrial > Soil > Wetlands...
TCGACGTTGTCTTTGAGGGCAGAAAAGATCTGGTTGGTATCGCGGATCTGCCGGCCCAAGTGAGCGATCTTCAGCGACACCAGGCCGACCTCGTCTTCCGAACCAGACTCCTCGGCAGGCAATAGATCTCCGGCGCTGGCACTGTCGAGGTTGCGGCTGATGGCCTTCAAGGGGCCGAGGGCGACATTCGAAACCACCGCCGAAAGCACTAGAGAACAGAAGATCGCGACCACCGAAAAGAAAGCCGATTGCTGCAACTTCGGCGTCAGTTCGTTGCGTAGAAACACCGTGGAGACACCGACTCGAACGCTGCCAAAGACTTGCCCATCAAGTTCCAGGCCAATGCTCACGTCATAGACCGTGCCCGGGCCGTAGAGCAGTCGCAACTGGCGGCGGAAGTTGGCGTCCCGCAACACGCTGAGCGGGGCGCGCGGGGGAACGGGCTTGCCATTGAGTGCCGGATTGGTATCGAGAATCGCCACGCCATTCGGATCAATGATGGCGGCGTCGTAGATGATGCGGGAGTTTCCGACGACCGATTCGAGCATGTCGTTGAGGTTGGTGTCGGTCTGGAGATAGTTGGTGATGGCGGCGCGCATGGCCTTGGGATTTTCGGTGTTCACGCGCGTGCTGGTCAGATCCGGCACCGCTTTGGAGGCGGCGTACTCCAGTTGGTTGGTGAGCTGGGAAGCGGTTTCATCGGCCCATAGCAAACGCTGGCGGAGCAGTTGTGAGAGGTAAACCCAGGAAAAGCCGACGACGAGGGCCGTGAATAGAGTGGTGATCACGAGCACGATGATGAATTTGCGAGTCATGAAATAAGGCAGGTTTCAAGGTCTCAGAGTTTCAGGGTTTCAAGGTTTCAAGGTCAAACCTCGCGATACCTCGCACCTCTTTGAAACTCTGAAACCTTGAAACTGTGAAACCTGCTGATCTCACTCCTCCTCGGCCACCAGCGCATCCTGGGGACGTCCATATTCTTTCAGCTTGTTGTGCAGCGTCTTCAGGCTGATGCCGAGTATCTCGGCGGCTCGGGTTTTATTGTTCGTGGTGGCCTGCAGAGTTTTCAGGATCAGCAACTTTTCGGCTTCCGCAACCGTCGTGCCCACTCCCAGGTGCACGGCATCGGGATCGTTCCCCACCGGACGCACGGTCTGGCCAAAACCCGGGGGCAAATGTTTGGTTTCGATCAGCCCGCTTTCGCAGACGATCACGGCGCGCTCTAGAGTGTTGCGCAACTCACGCACATTGCCGGGCCAGCTGTAACTCTGAAACATATTGAGCACAGCCTCGCTCACATCTGCCACCTTGCGATCATGCTTCAGATTCATATCCGCGAGCAGGCTCTTCACTAACTCGCGAATGTCTTCTTTGTGCTCGCGCAGAGCGGGCATATGAATATTGAAGACGTTGAGACGGTAATAAAGGTCCTCGCGTAGTTCACCGTTCGCGACAGCATCGTCGGGAACTTTGTTGGTGGCCGCGAGCACGCGGACGTCGACCGACGTTTCAACCTTGCTACCCAGCCGCCTCAGCTTGTGGTCTTCAAGCACGCGCAAGAGCTTCGCCTGGGTGCCGACGGGCATTTCGCCAATCTCGTCGAGCAGGAGCGTGCCGCCTTCAGCCAGTTCGAAGCAGCCGGTGCGGCGCTCCGCCGCGCCCGTGAACGCACCTTTTTCGTGGCCAAAGATCTCGCTCTCGATGAGCGTTTCGGGTATGGCCGCACAATTAATGGGAACGAACGGTTTGCCGCGTCGCGGGCTGAGATCGTGGATGGTACGCGCCACAAGTTCTTTGCCGGTTCCGCTCGCCCCGGTGATCAGCACCGAGGCCGTGCTCGGCGCCACGAGTTCAATCAGACGGAAAACCTCCTGCATTTGAGGAGAGGCGCCGACCAGCAATCCTAGCGCGCCTTTATCGCGCAAACGGCGGCGGAGCGATTCGTTTTCGGTGCGGGTGTTGATGATTTCGCCGATGTTGGTCAGGATGGAGCGCAGCCGGCGGAAGTCGATGGGTTTTTCGATGTAGTCCTGGACGCCCAACCGTCCGGCGTGAAAGGCGGTATCGGTCGCTTTCTGGGCGGTCACCATGACGACGGCGATGGTCTGCGCCAGCTCCGCCAACTTCTCAACCAGTTCCATGCCACCCATGCGGGGCATCTTCACGTCCGTGATCACAATGGAGGGAGCAAAGGCGGGGATTTTTTCGAGGGCCTCCACGCCGTCAGCCGCCGTGTCGGTGCGATAGCCCCACCCCGAAACCAGTTCGGCCAGCCCGGTTCGTTCGTTGGCTTCGTCTTCGACGATCAGTACGCGTTCTTGGGTCATGAGTTGGTTTGCCGCCGGTACATACTGCATTATTCAGGGAACAGCGGCGCCCCGCAACCCGACGCAATGCCCCTGCGTCATTTTGAGACATCGTAAAGTTTGCAACCTTCCAGTACTAAACCGCAACTAGTGAGCAAAACAGAACAGTTCGCCGCCGCCGTCAATGCGATGATGCTCCGGCGAGGGGCAGATACAGTCATGGTAAGGACGCGCGGAGGCGGAATTTTAAGGATGCAGACTGACTTGCTCGACAATTTCGTATCCTTCCTCTTTTGCAAAACTGCCTGCTTGCTGTAGAATTCTCTGTCTCCCAAGGTGCAGTGTATCCGTGCGTGCCGTAAGGCTTTGTTGATTCAGAAGTAGCGCTTTATTGCTTTCAGTTCTACTAAAAACCCTGCAGTGGATTCGATTCGATTCGGAGGAACTCAATGTCAATTTGTCACACGACCCACCGGAGATGCGCGAGTGTCGCGCTCGTCCTGGCCCTCGCTCTCTTTGCCTTGCCGTCTATGCTGAATGCACAAACGGCTGCGCCTAACGCGCCGGCTCCACAGTCGGACAGCTCGTACCCAAAGTGGGAGTTGTTCGTCGGCTATCAATGGCTAAACCCCGGCGGCAACATTCCCGACGCCAGCGTCTCCCCACCTGCTCCTTACAAATTGCCCTCGATGCCGAGAGGCCTGGGCTCCAATCTGTCCTACAACTTCACGGAGAATTTCTCACTCGAAGCCAATTGGGGAGTGAACTGGACCAACGGCAACCATATCAACATCAACGAGGGTGCGGTGGGACCGAAGTTTACCTATCGTGCGGATGACGGCGTGGACTTTTTCCTGCACGGGCTGGTCGGCTTTGAAAAGATGTCGTTCCTGACCACCAACAACAGCACCAGCGTCGCCGGATTGCTGGGCGGCGGCATGGATTACAAGCTCTTTAAACATTGGAAGCTCCGCGTGTTTGAAGCCGACTACCAGGTGGCACACGAAAACTGGGCTGAGATCGCGCCGACCAGCGAATTCGGGCTGCGTCATGCGACCTATAACGGCGTCCGCCTGACGACCGGTGTGGTGTACGAGTGGGGCGGCGGCGCTCCCATCATTCCACCCGCAGCAGCCTGCTCGGTGCAGCCCTCCTCAGTCATGGTGGGCGAACCAGTGAACGCCACGGTCGCGGCCAGCAACTTCAACCCCAAGCACCCGCTCACCTACAGCTGGGCGAGCAACGGTGGCAAGATCGCGGGCAAGGACACGACGGCGAGCATCGACACCAACGGGGTGAGCGGCGGCAGCTACACCGTAACCGCGACGGTCACCGATCCCAAGGCGAAGATGAACGGCACGGCGAGTTGTACCGCGAACTTCACCGTGAAAGAACCGCCCAAGAACCCGCCGCAGATTTCCTGCTCGGCGAGTCCGTCGTCACTCCAGGCTGGCAGCAGCGCAACCATCAGTTGCACCTGCACCAGCCCGGATAACGTCCCGGTAACGGTGGGTGGATGGACCGCGAGCGCTGGCAGCATTTCGGGCAGCGGCAATTCCGCGACCCTCAACACCACGGGCGCTTCCGCGGGGCCCATCACGATTGGCGCTACTTGTACCGACTCGCGCGGCTTAACGAATTCGGCTTCGAGCACAGTGACGGTTGAAAACCCGCCACCGGCGCCGGCGCCACAAGCCACCAAGGTCAACGAGTGCCAATACCCGAACGTCAAGAAGCCGTGGCGGGTGGATAACACCTGCAAGGCCGAACTGGACGATGTTGCTCTCAAGCTGCAACAGGATCCGGATGCCAAGCTGGTCGTTGTCGGGAACGCTGAGCCGAGCGAAAAGCGTAAGAACCTGGCAGGCGAACGGGCGGTCGACGTGAAGTTCTACATCTCGGGAGGCGAGGCGAAACAGAACATCGACCCAAGCCGCATCGAGACCCGCACCGGAAACGCGGGCACGGCGACCTCGGAACAGTGGATCGTTCCGGCGGGCGCAACCTTCCCCAACGCCGGCAGCACGACCTTGGTCGACGAGAAGAAGGTACTGGCGATTCCGGATCATCCAAAGCCGGTGGCCAAGAAGAAAGCGGCGAAAAAGGCCGAATAACTGAGGTAGAAGAGCACGAAAGGCCGGTGAGGCTAGCCCTCACCGGCCTTTTTAGTGTTCGATCTTCGGTAACCTTGTCCCAGGCGTGCTAGGCTGTCTAAAGTTAAGCGCAGGCGAATATCGTTCGCAGGGGTCAATCTACGCGCATGGAATTCACAGGGAAACGGAACGTTCTCCGCACCACTTTGTTACTTCTTGCTGTCAGTCTTTTCAGCACCGCGCTGCTGGCTTCAGGCCCGTGGCAGGTGTTAGGTCCAGATGGCGGCGACGCGCGCAGCCTGGCTTACGACGCGCAGAATCCGGATCACATTTTGCTCGGCACCAGCACCGGCCAGATGTTCAGTTCGAGTGATGGTGGACGCACCTGGTCGCGCCTAGCGCGTTTGGGCGGCGACGAATACGTCCTCGACCATATTTCCATCGACCCGCAGGATTCCAACCGCATTTACGTCTCGGCATGGAGCTCGTCGGGCCAGCAGATCGGCGAAATCTTCCGCACTCGTGACGGCGGCCACACCTGGGACACGCTGCCTGCGATGCACGGCAAATCGATTCGCGCTATGGCCATGTACAAGGGTGATTCCCACGTTCTGGTCGCGGGCGCGCTCGATGGCGTCTATCGCAGCAAGGATAGCGGCAATAGCTGGGAGCGCCTGTCGAACTCCCCCGACATCAAGAATATTGAATCCATCGCCGTGGATCCGAAGGATCCCAACACGGTCTATGCCGGAACGTGGCACCTGGCTTGGAAGACTTCCGACGCCGGGGCGAACTGGCAGCATATTAATAAAGGTATGATCGACGACTCCGACGTCTTTTCGGTCATCGTCGACCATGACAATCCCTCGGTCGTGTTCGCCAGCGCCTGCTCGGGAATCTACAAAAGCGAGACTGCGGGCAACCTGTTTTCAAAGATTCAAGGCATCCCCTTCTCGGCACGCCGCACGCGTGTGCTGAAACAGGATCCGACCAACGAAAACATCGTGTACGCCGGAACCACCGAAGGTCTCTGGAAGACCACCGATCTGGGCAAAACCTGGAAGCGGGTTAGCGATTCCGAGGTTGTCGTCAATGACGTGATGGTCGATCCACGGGATTCAAGTCGCGTCCTGCTGGCTACGGACCGCAGCGGCGTGATGGCTTCGACCGATGGCGCGGCCACCTGGACCACTTCCAACAAGGGTTATGCGCATCGCTATGTATCCGCCATACTGGCCGATAACAAAGACGTGAGCACGCTCTACGTTGGCGTCGTCAACGACCGCGAATACGGCGGCGTGTTCTATTCCCATGATGCCGGGCAACACTGGTTGCAGAAAGCGGCCGGCCTTGGCGGCAAAGACGTTTTCACACTCAAACAGACTCCCAGCGGAACGCTGGTGGCCGGAACGAACCATGGCGTGTATTCGCTGGAGCATAACGCCAGCGAGTGGCACTCCATGAACGTGGTGGTGATCGAGCACACTTCGAAAGTGGTACGCAAAGGCACGACCAAAGCGGTCACCCACACGGCGATCGAAAAGAAGGAACTGGTTGCGCGCGTCAACGATGTGGAACTCGGTTCCGGGCGCTGGCTGGCAGCAACAACGGAGGGCATCTACACGAGCACCGACCAGGGAAAAACCTGGAAGGGTGGTCCGGTTCTGGGGCAGACGGATTTCGTTTCCGTGCGAGCGGACGAATCCTCGTTGGTTGCAGCTACCCATTCCGGAGTGCTCGTCTCGAATAACAACGGAACAACCTGGCACGCGACCAATGTGCCGGCGTATGTGGTTGGCATCCATAGCCTGGCGATCACTTCCGATAACCAGATCATGATTGCTTCCCGTCAAGGCGCGTTCCGCACCGCAGACGGCGGCGCGACCTGGCAGCATGTTGAGAACGGCTTGCCCGGCAAGGACATCACTTCCGTCAGCTGGGATTCCACTCACCACCGCCTGCTGGCCACGAGCGATGCAACCGGCGTGATTTTCGAAAGTCACGACGGCGGACGTTCATGGCAACGCGGTCCTGACAGCGGATTCCCGCTGCGCCGGGTAAGCGTAATTGGCGGACGGTTCGTAGGCGCGACTCCGTTTGACGGCGTCGTCCTGCAACCGGAAAACGAATCGATCAGCGCCGCTGCAGACGCGGGCGGCAACGAGTAAGACTGAACTCAGAACGAACCACGAACCGGGGGAGCGGAAACGCTTCCCCGGTTTTTTGCTGCGGCCCAAATCTCGCCCTTGCATTCCTGATAACCGTGTTAAACAATTCTTTTGGCGTCACTATGCGATTTGGGTGCGAACTTGCGATTGCGCTGAGCCTGAGTTTCCCTTTGTTGGGACAAACTCCTGCTGCTCCGGCTCCCGCGGGAAACCAAGCTTCAGCTCAAGCTCCCGCCGATGCCTCGGCGTCGCCGGAAAAGAAAGCGGGCGAGAGCGCGGAGAAGAAGCAGGCGGATTCTGGAGTGGCAGCCGCTGGAACTAAAAAGCGCCGCAAGGCCGCCGCGTCAATGCCGGATGGCACTCCGCGAAAGATCGTGGTGCGCGAGGGCGGAGCGAGCGAACCGGCGGCGCAGATTGTGCCCGGCATGACGGCCGAAGAAGCCTCCCGCGAGCGTCAAAATACGCAACAGTTGCTGAGTTCGACCGACGACCAACTGAAGCGGCTGGCAGGACGTACTCTCGATGCGCAACAACAGGAAACCGTAGGACAAATCCGCAACTATATGAACGGAGCGCGCGGAGCCTTGCAGGAAGGCGATGTAAGTCGGGCCAGCACGCTGGCCGAGAAGGCGCATTTGCTGTCGGACGATCTGCTCAAACACTAGGGGCAGGTGGCAGGCATCAGGTGTCAGGAAAATCCCGACGCCGACGATTCCGAACCGTTTCCTGGTATCCCTGCGGCACCAAAGGCCTACTGTCCGTCTCTGAAACCTGAGACCTTCGTTTTCTACTCGCTGGTAAAGTAGTCGACGGTCACGGGGTTCTCAAACAGCGAGTAATCGCGGGTGACGACGGTGATGCCGCTGTCGGTGACGAAGTAGCGCTCGCGGTCGGCTTCGACATCGTAGCCGATGGTGGTGCCTTCAGGAATATGCACGTCGCGGTCGATGATGGCTTTGCGGATGCGGCAACTGCGTCCTACATTAACGTGCGAGAACAGAATGCTGTTCTCGATCTCCGCGTAGGAATTCACCCGTACATTCGGAGACAGCACGCAATTCTGCACGGCACCGCCGGAAACAATGCAGCCGGAAGAAACCAGGGAATCGAGCGCGTGACCCATGCGTCCGCTTTCGGCAAACACGAACTTGGCCGGCGGATACTGGCGCTGGTGAGTGCGAATGGGCCATTGCTCGTCATAAAGATTGAATACGGGGCTGACGGAAACGAGGTCCATGTTGGCTTCGTAGTAGGCTTCGAGCGTTCCTACGTCGCGCCAGTAGAGGGCTTCCTTTTTGTTTTCATCGACAAAATTGAAGGCATAGACACGGTAATCACCCAGCATTTTGGGCAGAATGTTCTTGCCAAAGTCGTGACTGGAATCGGGATCTTCGGCGTCTTTGAGCAGCACGGGAATGAGCACGTCGGTGTTAAAGATGTAGATGCCCATCGAGGCGGAAATTTTCGTGGGATCGTAGGGGGATCGCAGCTCGGTCTGCTTCGGCTTTTCGAGGAACCCGGTGATGCGGTTCTCGTGGTCGATGTCGACTACGCCGAAATGGCGGGATTCGGAGGGATCGGTTACCAGGGTCGCGACGGTGACATCGGCGCCGGCATCCTGATGCTGCTGGAGCATGCGACCGTAATTCATTTTGTAAATATGGTCGCCCGAAAGAATGATGACGTATTTGGGCTGCTCGCTTCCGATGGAATAGATGTTCTGATAGACAGCATCGGCCGTCCCCATATACCAGTTCTCACTCACCCGCTTCATGGGGGGCAGGATTTCGATGAACTCGCCGATTTCGCGGCCAAAGATGTTCCAGCCTTCGCGGATCTGGCGGTTCAGCGAAAGCGCCTTGTATTGGGTAAGGATAAAAACGCGCCGCAGTCCGGAATTGACGCAGTTGGAAAGTGTGATGTCGATGATGCGGTAGATGCCGCCGAAAGTCACGGCGGGTTTGGCGCGATCGCGCGTAAGTGGATAGAGGCGCTCTCCGGCGCCACCGGCAAGCAAGATTCCGAGCGTATCTTTCATTGGCACACTATCCTCGGCACACCATAGAGATGCAGCTTGCCACCGGAACGCTGCTTTGAGCCAACGCGAAATACTAGCACAGGGGATAGATTCCGATCAGTGTCGCGCAACACACGACAGACACGACGACGCGGCGAGATTAGTCGAAGCGTGGTCACGACTTCCCTGCCCTCACACTGGCCGACGAGCTGAGCTGTAGCGAAGGCGCCGGACCGCGCCCCAGGCCCGCTCGACATCCTTGAGAACACTTCCCGGAAAGCCGCCAGCGCCCGCCAGAAAATCTTCTTGACAGCCGTGAGGCTGCCTTTTACTATGTCGGCCAACAAGAGCGAGCGCTCGCCTTGATGCAGCGCCGCCTGAAGCTATGCCCAAGCTTCTCGACGACACCGTCGCCAAGAACCGGCGCAAGATCGAACGCGCCGCGCAGGAGCTTTTCACCCGCCAGGGATTTCACGGGACCACCGTTCGGGAAATCGCCAAGAAAGCCGGTGTATCCATGGGCAAGCTCTATCTCTATTACCCCAATAAAGAGGACATCTTTATCGGTCTGGTGCAGCAGATGGAGCAGAAGATGGAAGCGCTCCGTCAGAGCGAGCTTTTTCCCTTGATGCAGTCACCCGATCCAGAATCGCTGAAGAAGCTGGGGATGGCCGTCGGCCGCTTCGTCTCGGAGAATCTGGACTACTGGCGACTCATGTACGTCGACGTCGTCGAGTTCCGCCACAAGCACTTCATTCACAGCTATCGAGAAATTGCGGGGGGTCTGCGCACCTATTCGACGGCATTGTTTCAGAAGACACCAATTCCCTTTCCAAGTGACGTGAACCCCGGTTTGGCCTATGTCAGTTTGTACCTGCAGTTTGTTACGTATTTTCTGGTGGAAGAACTCTTCGGCGCAAAGCGCTATCTGGGCGTAAGCGACGAAGAAGCGGTCGATCAGTTTGTCCGTCTGTACACCTGTAGCGGGAAGGCCCGGGCTCGGAAGAAGCCCTAAGCGCGACACATGATTGCGACACGAGGAGGAACTATGCGAACACTCACAACCCTGCTGGCGGCCGCCGCCATTCTCTGTTTCATGACATCGATGACTCTCGCGCAGACGGCCACCACCGGGCAAATCGTGGGCGTGGTGACGGATCCGACTGGGGCCATCGTAGTCGGCGCAAAAGTCGCACTCACCAGCGACGCCGGCGTGCGCCGCGAAACCACGACCGGCAGCAACGGCCGTTACACGTTTCCCCTGCTCGATCCGGGCAACTATCGAATCGAAGTGAACCAGAGCGGATTTGGCCCGCTGAAGCTGGAAGGCGTGGTAGTGCAGATTACCGCGACCACAGTCGCCGACGCTGGCCTCAAGGTAACCGGCGCGCCGACTACGGTTTCGGTGACGGGAGAAACGCCGCTGGTGCAGACGGAAAGCTCGGCCAAGGGCACCGTCATCGATGAGACGCAGGTGCGCGATCTACCCCTGCCGACGCGTAACTTCCAGCAATTGCTGGCGCTGACGACGGGAACGTCGGGCCCGATCCAGAACTCTTCCGATCTGGGACGCGGCGATGAGCCTTTATACGTGAACGGACAGCGCTCACTCTCCAATAGCGTGGTGATCAACGGAGTGGATGCGAACTCCATCGGCACGGGATCGATGCCGAATCTTGCCGTCCCATCGATCGATTCGCTGCAGGAATTCGTTGTACAAACCAGTTTGTACGACGCCTCGCAGGGTCGCAACGCTGGTGGAATCGTAGCGGCTGTCACGAAGTCCGGTACGGACAAGTTCCACGGTGATGTCTTCGAATTCTTTCGGAATACCGATCTGGACGCCAACAATTTCTTTCTAAATGCAATTGGGACGCCCCGTCCCACTTACGACCGCAACCAATTTGGCGCTACCCTGGGTGGCCCGGTAATCAAGGATCGCGCCTGGTTTTTTATTTCCTATCAGGGCAGCCGCGAAACCAATGGCACCTCTCTGACCAACTCGATGGCAACTGTGTTCCTGCCGGCATTCTTGGGATCGCAGCGCGATCCTGCATCTCTGGCTGCCCTTTCGATATGTTATGGCTTGGGTGGATTCGTCGATCCTACCGCGGCGGCGGCACTGACGGCCAAGCTTCCCAATGGGCAGTACATGATTCCCGGAGTTCGCGGAGTTACCACAGGGGCTGGTTGTACAGCCGGGAATCCGGGCGAACCGGTGCTGCAAACCATTCCCTCCAATTCGACGTACAAAGAAGACCAGTTCAACAGCAATCTTGATATCAAACTGAACAACGCAAATCGCTTTTTCGGCAAGTTTTTCTTTGCGGCCAACCGCACCAACCAGGCGCTCTATGACCAGTTTGGCGACGGCAGCCCGCTGCAGGCACCCGGCTGGCCGGCCGAGGAAGATGTGGACCAGCGCGTCCTTTCCATCGGCGTCACTTCAGTGCTATCAAGTCGTTTACTGAATGAGGTCAGGTTCGGCTGGAGCCAAATTTACGGTCCGAGCGACCCCTCTCAGCCGATCACTTCCTCGCAATTAGGGATTTCGTCGCCGCTCAGCACCCTGTTCCCGGGAATGCCAACTATGTCGTTCACGAACATGTTCACTCTGGGGCCGTCTCCATTGGGCATTAACTACGCGGCGACCGACACCAAGAGCATTGGCGATACGATGACGTGGACGAAGGGGGCACACACTTTCAAATACGGTGGCGAATACAAGCGGCAGATGCTGGACGCTCCCTATTTCGATGTGTTCCCCAACGGAGAAATGTTTTATCTCGGCTTTACCGCCGCTACGTGCCCGACATCGCTGGGGCAGGGAGGACAGGCCGACTGCGGGGTAATCAAAGACTTCCTCGAAGGACTGAACGGTCTCTCCGTAATTGGCTCAGGCACCAACAGCTTACACAATCGCGCCAACGACTTCTCGGCCTTCTTCCAAGATGATTGGAAAATTACCCGCCGCCTCACGCTCAACCTGGGACTGCGCTATGACTACTTCGGTCCCACGACCGAGACCCAGGGCCATTTTGTGGGCTTCATCCCGTCCGAGGCCACGACTGTTACTGTGCCCGGTGTCGGCGAGGTGGTCACCGGCGGCTTCGTCCAGGCGGGCAATGGAAACTTGCCTGGATTTCCCAAAGTCGGCAACGGCTTGGTCAAGCCGAATTATAAGAACTTCGGGCCGAGAGTGGGATTCAGCTATCAGGTAGGAGACACAGGCAAGATCGTTTTGCGCGGCGGTTACGGCATTTTCTATGATCGGCCCAACATGCGGCTGTTTAACAGTCAGCTGTTCAACATGCCTTACGAAATGCTGGCCACTTCACTCGCCACGCCAAACGAGAACCCATTTGTGCAGGTTCCGCTGCCCAGCGCTTTTCCGCTGACCCCGAGCGCAAATCCCACCATCTTTCCATTGGGGGGATATCCGGCATTCCTGCCGGTGACTTCAGCCTTTTTCGGCCCAATTGAGACTCCGGTTCCGTCCACCGGCCTCTATCCGGACCTGCAGGACTGGGCCATCCCGTACATACAAACCTTCAACCTTGGATTTCAGACCAGCATTGCCAATAACTGGATGTTGGACGTGGGCTATGTTGGGACGGAAGGACGCAAATTTCCACGCTTGTTCTCCTTCAATCAAGCGCTTCCAGGGTACGCTGGAACTTACGGCCTGACACCGGCTCAGAGCGGACCCTTCTTCCCTGGCTTTGCCAATCTGACTGCTCCCGGGTTGGGCAGCTTCCTGATGAAGAGCAACTCCAATTCCAACTACAACTCGCTTCAGGCGACTCTCAACAAACGCTTCTCGCACGGCCTACAAATGCTTCTCAGCTACACTTGGTCGCACTCGATTGATGACTACTCCGGAAGCCCCGTCAGCGATATCACGCTGCTTCCGGGCGACATGGTCAACGAACAACACAACCACGGATCTTCGGACTTCGATCGGCGGCATCGTTTCGTTGCCAGCTACTTGTATGAATTACCGAAGGCTTATCACGGAAGCTCGGCTTTCGGGAGAGAAGCGTTGAACTCCTGGAGCGTGTCTGGAATCGTGACGCTGCAATCTGGCACTCCATTCTCCGTCTACGGGGATGATTCCGCGTTTGAGTCAACCATGGCCGACTTGAAGTCCGGCCGGACCCTGCAATCCGCGATCAAGGGCGGCAACGTCGAAAGTCGCTTGCAGGCCTATTTCGATCCGACCGCGTTCACGATACCAGCAGCGGGCGATCCCACCTTCGGCCTGCTGGGAAGAAACATCATACGAGGACCCAAACAAGTCGAGACGGACCTCTCCATCATGAAGCTGTTTCCGGTGACGGAAAGCCAACACCTGGAGTTCCGAACCGAATTCTTCAACCTGTTCAATAACGTGAACTGGGCCAACCCCGTAAACATAGCGTCCTCGGCCAACTTTGGACAGATCGCATCCACCACGACCGGGCCCAGGGTGATTCAGTTTGCGCTGAAGTACAGCTTTTAGGAGGCGGATGAAAGGCACAGGTCTCGGCGGAAAGGTCGTCATCGTCACCGGGGCGGCGGCGGGGATCGGACTCGCTACGGCCCGGCGGTTTGCCAGCGAAGGCTGCCGAGTGGCGGCATGGGATGTCAATGATGCCGGGCGAGATGCGTTGCTGCGGGAACTGTCCGCGCTCGGAGCGGAGGCGCTTTTCCGCAAAGTCAGCGTTGCCAGTGACGCCGATGTCGAGGCTGCTGTCGAAGAAGTTGTCGGACGGTGGGGCACGGTGGATGTGCTTATCAACAACGCGGGCATCACGCGTGACTCGCAGTTCGTCAAATGGAAGGATGGCGCGGTTGCCGGGACGATGAGCGACGATGCGTTTGATTCGGTCATCTCCGTCAACCTCAAGGGCGTCTTTCTGTGTTCGAGGGCTGTGGTGCCACACATGATCCGTAAGGGCTCGGGGGTAATCCTCAACGCCTCGTCCGTCGTCGGTCTTTATGGCAATTTCGGGCAGACAAATTATGCCGCCAGCAAAGCCGGAGTCATTGCTTTTGCCCAGACTTGGTCGCGGGAATTGGCAAAATACAATATCCGCGTGAATGCCATTGCACCGGGCTTCATTGCCACCGAAATGGTGCAGAAGATGCCGGAGAAGGTCGTCCAAAACATGGTCTCGCACACGCCTCTCGGACGTATGGGCAAGCCTGAGGACGTCGCCGAGGCTTACTGTTGGTTGGCCTCTGATGCGGCATCGTTCATTACTGGCACCGTGCTCTCCGTTGACGGCGGATTGGTGCTGGGGACCTAACCCAACGCAAGTCACAAGGCAATTCAAAAGGACACATCTATGACGCGTTTCGCAACCATTGTCGCCACCGGGAGGTATGTACCTGAGATCGAAGTGACCAATGACATGCTGCGGGAGCGCTTCAAACATATCCCGGATTTCGTGGATAAGATGGAGGCGAGCAGCGGCATCAAGACGCGTTGGCATGCTCCGGAAAGCTGGGCGACCAGCGATGTCGCTTTGCCCGCAGCCAA
>Ga0187847_10002708_pt1 | contig 14101 bp, 7 predicted proteins | sample June2016WEW_4_10_FD_132458 | JGI IMG/M metagenome (GOLD analysis project Ga0187847, IMG submission 132458) | Peatland microbial communities from SPRUCE experiment site at the Marcell Experimental Forest, Minnesota, USA - June2016WEW_4_10 | ecosystem: Environmental > Terrestrial > Soil > Wetlands...
ACCCTGACCATCGACAATATCAAGCTGGTGAATATTGGTAATCCCATTGCGCTCACCTCCTCATTCAACCCTTCTTCGTACGGCGGCGGTGTCACGTTTACCGCCACGGTCCTGACCAACGGGATCGCTGCCGGCGATGCCACCGGTCAGGTGGTTTTTTCCTCTGCCAGCGGTCCGTTCAGCACCAACACGGTGATTGGCGGCGTCGCCACCAGTTCTCCGATTACCAATCTCCCGTCGGGGACGGATGTGATTACCGCGACTTACTCCGGCGGCAACTATCCGGGCAGCGCCAATACGCTCAACCAACTCGTCGCCCCCGCCCCGGGCATCGCACAAAACAATCTTCCGATCTACACCGACAATCTGGTGAACGGATTTCAAAATTGGAGTGGGGCAACGGTGAATCTGACGAACACTTCGCCGGTTCATTCGGGCACCTATGCCATCAGTGTTACCGATGGCGGCAACTACCAGGCGCTGGTTTTTGAGCATCCGGACTTCAATACCGGCCTCTACAACTATTTCAGTTTTTGGATCAATGGCGGCAGCTCTGGCGGACAAAAGGTGCAAATATGGGGATTGCTGGATGGCACCAATCAGTCGGCCTATTCCCTGGGCGCATTGCCGGCCAACACCTGGCAGCAGGTGACCATTCTGCTCGCCTCCCTGGGCGTGGGCCACAAGCCGAATTGCACCGGCTTCGAGATTCAGGGCAACGATGGCGGCGCGGCCCAACCGACTTTTTACGTGGATGATGTCCAACTGGGAGCCGCGCCGGCGCCGGCCACGGTCCACCTGGGGGTTGACGCGGGGCAGGCCTTGCAAACCGTGGATGCGCGCCAGTTCGGACTCAACACCGGCACCTGGGACGACAGTCTGACCAATGCCCAAACGTTGCCAGAGTTTGAAGCCAGCGGTTGTTTGAACTTGCGCTGGCCGGGTGGTTCAACTTCCGATCAATACCATTGGGCCGGTGATCCGACCGGGAATGCCACTTTTCGCAACATCGCCACCAATCTGGGCGCCCAGGTTTTCACCACGGTCAATTACGGCACCGGCACGGCCGGTGAGGCGGCCGCCTGGGTGATCTCGGCCAACCAAACCAATCATTGCGGTTTCACGTATTGGGAAATTGGCAATGAATGCTATGGCACGTGGGAAACCGATTCCAATGCGGTCCCTCATGATCCTTACACGTATGCCACCAACGCAGCGGCTTACATTCAGCAAATGAAGGCGGCTTACCCGGCCGTACCCATTCATGTGGGCATTGTCGTCGCGCCGGGAGAAGGAAGCTATTCCAACAACGCGACGCATTTTGCCATCAACCCACGCACGGGAACGACCAACTATGGCTGGACGCCCATCGTCTTGTCCGAGTTGAAAACCCTTGGAGTGATGCCCGATTTCCTCATTTACCATTTTTACTGGCAATACACCACCTATGGCTGGACGCCTTACTCGGAATCCGAAGACAGCGACGCCCTTCTGTTGCAGGTGGCCGGCAACCCGTGTCCCGTGGTGTGGAGCGACTGGGCCAGCGCCGCCGCCAACCTGCGCCAGCAAATCAGCGATTACCTCGGACCCGCCGGCAGCAACATCGAACTGTGTGTGACTGAGAACAACAGCGACGCCGGGGCCGTGGGCCGGCAATCCACCAGCCTGGTCAACGCCCTTTACCTCGCCGACAGCACCAGCCAGCTCATGAAAACCGAATTCCGATCCTATCTCTTTTGGGATTTCCAAAATGACGAACCGGGGGCGGGCGGCGATTATGACCCGACGATCTATGGCTGGCGGGGGGTTGGTGATTACGGGATCGTGAATGGGCCAAGCACCCTGTATCCCACCTTTTACGCCGAAAAATTACTTCAATATTTTGCGCGGCCCGGCGATTCCGTCCTCAATGGCACCAGCGATTCGCTCCTGCTTTCCGCCTATGCCGTTCATCGCACCAACGGCGCCCTTACGCTGCTCGTCATCAACAAGGACATGACCACGAACCTCAATGCGCAAATCGGGCTGACCAATTTTGCGCCATGGACCACCGCGACGATTCAATCCTACGGCATCCCGCAGGATCAGGCGGCGCAAAACAATGCCGGGGCGGCACAGCAGGATATTGCGACGACGAATTTCCCGACCGCCGGCACGAACTTCACCTATTCGTTTCCACCCTTGTCACTGACGCTCTTCACGTTTGAACCGGAAGCTTCGACGCTCTCCGTGTCGGGCCTCCAGCCAGGAGAGGTACAACTGCTGCTGCAAGGCCAGCGCGGCACGCCTTATGTCATTCAAAATTCGCCGGATTTGACGACGTGGACCGCCATCTCCACCAACACGCTCGTGGGGAGCACTTCGAACATCACCATCCTGGTTTTACCGGGTTCTCCGCAACAGTTTTACCGTGCTGTTTGGCAACCTTGAAAAAATTAGCGCGACCGGTTTTTCCTGGTCAAACGGCATCGCTGCCCGAGACAAACGGTTGAGTGCATTTCGGCGCGGCAAGTTGCGGTTGATCTGCGGCTGAAAGTTGAAGGTTGAAGGTTGAGAATGAAAACAGATTTCGCGTGTCCGGCGTCTTTCGCGGTCAAAACCTTTGCCCCTTTGCTGAATTTATTGCACGCCGACGCGGTAGAAAACGGAATCGCCGTTGTTGGCCGTGGTGTCCGTGTAGCTGGTGGTGATGGGTTGGCCGGTAATATTGGTTTGAATGGTCGTGAACGCCGGTTGCGCGCCCAAATCCGTGCCGCGTTGGAGGTAATAAGTTATACCGCTGACGCTTTCCCAGGTGACGGTGGTGCCGGAAACTCCGTTGGGTACGATAGACGTCAACTTCAGGACGGACGTGGGGTCCAGGGGATCCGTGCCGGCAATCCATTCCTGCCAGTTGTTCATGCCGTCATCGTCCGAATCAATGTAATCGGCTGAACCATCGAGCGGCAGGCCGTAACGCCGAAGCCACGGAATGGGGATGGGCAGCCCCAGGTTCGAACCCTGAAACTCATAAGCGCCCATGTCCTCGATGCCTCCGACGATGCGCGGGTTGCCGTCCAGGTCCGTGAGGATGATCGGGGCCGTGGGCGCAAGGTTGATGCCGCCATTGATGGTCGGCGAATTGGTTTGCTGGTGATAATCGCCGGTGGCCGGATTCACGAAGACCGGCGGGTTGGTGAAGCTGTCCACGTCGGGTGCGGCCGGGACCGTGCAGCAGTAGCTGAAGGAGCCGCCGGACCAGTTGGAACTGGCGGGCGCAACATTGTAATAAACGATGGTGTTGTAATGCGAACAGCCAAACGTTCCGCCGCTACTGATGGCTGCCGTATTGCTGCAAACCGTGCAATTGTAAAGCGTGGCATTCTCGGCGCCGCCGCCATTGGTGGCGGTATTTCCGTACAGAAGGCAGTTGTACAATATCCCGCTCAGGGCGCCACCGCCATTGCCGGACGAGTTGGCAGTGAAGATGCAGTTGGAGGACATCCCGGCGTTGGCGCCGCCGCCGTCGCTGCCGGAATTTTCCGACAACGTGCAGAAATAATTTGTGGATTGATAGGCCCCGCCGGAGTTGCCGTGATTGTGGCTCACGATGCAGTAATTCAACGCGCTTTGGTAGGCGCCGCCGCCGGAAGAAGCGGCCGTGTTCGAGATGACCAGGCAGTTGAACAGCGTGCTTTGGTAGGCGCCGCCGCCGGGACCGCCGGTGCTTGAATTCGTGGAGATTGTGCAATTATAGAGTGTGCTCCGATAAACGCCGCCGGCGCCGTAATAGGACCAATTGGCCGTGATCACGCAGTTGGAGGCCGTTGACTGGTACAGTCCGCCGCCAAAGTGTCCACCGGCATGCCAGGAATTGTTCACGACCGTGCTGTTGTAAAGCACCGCCATGGCCGCACCACCGCCATACGCCGCGTTGTTGTTCGTAAGCATGCTGTTGTAAATTGTGCCACCGAAGACGCCGCCACCGAAACCGTAACTGGGACCGGCGTTATCCCCGACCACAATGCAATTGGACACCACCCCGCCGGGGGCGCACCAGGCGCCGCCACCGCTCTGTTCGTTCGTGATGTCTCCGCCAATCACCCCGCTGCCATTCCCATTGGTCAGCGTAAATCCCATCAGGACGGCGTTGGTGCCGACATAAACGCAGCGTGTCTGCGATCCGCCCGCAATCACCGCCGCGCGCGGTCCTCCCGAACTGACCAGCGTGATGGCGTTGGTCAACGCCACGCGATTGGTTTCCGCGCCGTAAACCACCGCGCCGCTGTTCATGTACACGCCGTCACCGGCAATGACAAATTCCCCCGCCTGGGCTGAGGCGACGGCGTCCTGCAGGTTGGTGGCCGCCGTCGGCCAGTTCGTGTAAGGCGCGACGGGATTGGTGCTGGTCAAACTGACATAGTGCGCGGTTCCCGAAAACGGCGATTGGTTTTCATAAGCGCCCATGTCCACGGCGGCGCCGACGATGCGCGGGTTGCCGTCCAGGTCCGTGCTGTTGGTGGCGACGGCATTGTTGCCGGCGTCAATGCAGCGGGACCATGGCGTCAGATGAAAATCGCCGGCATCCGGGTTCACAAAGCCGGGCGCGTTGCTGATGCTGTTGTTCGGCACGGTGGGGTTGCCGAGTCCCAGAGTCGTGCAGCAATTGGTCAGGCGGCACATATAACAGTCGGCGTAGATCCCGTTGACGTTGTAATAAATGATGCTGTTGTTCAGGTTGCAATCGTCCGCTGCGCCCAGAATGCGCGAGAAATTTCCCGCGAGCGTGCAATTGTACAGGGTGCTGAGGTAGGCGGCGCCGCCGTCGCTGCCGGTGACATTGTTGGTGCTGCCGTTGCCGGTGAGGAGGCTGTCATAGACTGTGCAATTGCCAATGCCGCCGCCGTTGGCCGCGACATTGTTGCTGACAATGCAATTGACCAGTGTGCTGCCGTAGGCTCCACCGCCTGACCCGCCGCTCATTGCGATATTTCCGCTCAGGACACAATTCACCAGCAGACTGTTGTTGAACGATTCGCTGCCCGCGCCGTTGCCGGCGGACGCGTTGCCGGTGATGACGCAGTTGCTGATGACGCAAAACGTTTCCGAAATCACACCGCCGCCGTAGCCGGAACCCGACGCGCCGTTCGTCAACGTGAAACCGGACAGGGAGGAAAATTCAGTCAGATAAACACAACGGACCGCGCTGGGCCCGTTCGTGGTGCCGGGAACCTGATAGCCCATAATGAAAGTCACCGCGGGGCCATTCACACTTTGCAGCGTCGCCTCGTTGATGACATGAACCCGGTTGGATCCGGAAAACGAGTCGCCGCCGTATTGATAAATGCCATTCGTAACCAGGACGAGGTCGCCGGCGCCGGTGGTACTCATCGCATCTTGAATGTTTGTCGCCGCCGTGGCCCAGCTCGTGTACGGCACAACGGGGTTCGTGCCGCCGGCGTCCACATAATGCGTCGTGATCGCCGGGGCGGTATAAACCAACAGCACGGAACAAGCTGCCGCCAGGGGCAACGTGGATTTCATGGTCAGGGTTGGCCCTTTTCTAACATTTCATGAACTTATATTCAAGTTAAAACCATGAAACGTTAGCGGGTGGATGGGTTTTCAATCCGGGTTTTCCACCGTTTCCCCGTAAAATTAATCCTCCGCGTCTTCGCCCTTCCCGTGTCGCAACCGCGCTTCCGCCAGATCGATGTCCCGCTGGATGCGGCGCAGAACTTCGTCGCTGATAACGCCATCGTTACGAAGTTGCAGGATGGTCTTCCGTTCCTCCATCAGCGTTTCTTGTGACAGATGTTCGTATTCGGAGGAAAACAGGTGGCGTGGGGTACTGGCCTTTTCCGTTTCGGTGACCTCCAACTGGCGGATGCGGTCCTCGTATTCGATGCTCAATCGCCGTTTTGCGTCCGCCTTCGACGGGTTGTGTTCGGGAATTTGTTTGAGCCGGGCAAGGGCGGCTTGATTGGCTTTGAGCCGGGCTTCGCGTTCCTCCCTGGCGACAGACCCATTGTCCTTGATGCCGAGCCGGCGAATCAGCAGGGGCAGGCTCAAGCCCTGCACCACCAGCGTCGCCACGATCACAATGAAGGTGAGGAACAGGATCAAATCGCGGTATGGAAAAGGATCGCCGCCCTGAATCGTGAGCGGCAACGCCAGGGCCGCGGCGAGTGAAACCACCCCGCGCATGCCCGTCCAGGCCACAATCGTGACGTGACGCCAGGACGGGTACGGATCCTTTTCCCGGATGCGCTTGAACAGCAGGCGCGGCAGATAGGACGCAGGGAACACCCAGAGGATGCGGATGAGAATCACCGCCAGGCTGATGACCAGCGCATACCACACGAGCTGGCCGATGGAATAATTCGTATGGTCGGACAACGCGCGCAACACTTCGGGCAGTTGCAATCCGATCAGGATGAAGACGAAACCGTTCAGGAGAAATTCCACCATTTCCCAGACCGGCCCGGCCTGAAGCCGGGTCCGGAAACTGATGAGTTCGGGCATGCGCCGGCCGAGATACAGGCCGGCGGTCACGACGGCGAGCACCCCGGAAACGCCGAGATGTTCGGCTGACAAATAGGCGACAAATGGCGTCAGCAGTGAAACGGTGATTTCAATCGGCGCATCGTCCACGCGCTTGTGGAACTGCGTCGCCAGCCAGCCCACCGCCAGACCGACCAATATGCCGCCGACACCGACGACCACGAATTCCCCGCTGGCCCGGGTGAGGGAAAACGAACCGGTCGCCACGGCCACCACCGCAAAGCGATAGGCGACCAAGGCGGTCGCATCATTGACCAGACTTTCGCCTTCCAAGACGGTAACGATCCGGCGCGGAACGTTCAGCCGTTCGGCGATCGCCGTGGCGGCGATGGCGTCAGGCGGGGAGATGATGGCACCCAGAACAAACCCAACCGCGAGCGGCAGATGGAAAAAAAGGAACGCCAGCCACGCGACCGCGACCGTGGTAAAGAGGACGAGCCCGATGGCGAGCAGCGAAATGGGACGGAGGTTGGCGCGGAAATCGCGCCATGAGGTGAACAGCGCCGCCGGGAAAAGGAGTGGCGGCAGAAAGAAAAGAAAAACCAGTTCCGGATCGAGCCGGACCTTGGGCAACCCGGGAATCAAACCGATCAACACTCCGCCAATGACGAAAAAGATGGGATACGGGATATGCAAGCGGCGGGCCAGCAGCGCCAGAACCGCCACGGCCAGCAACAATCCCACAAAAATGTCGACGATGTACCCCGTCATGCCGGGCAAAAGATAGCAAGGCCGAACGCAGAAGCCATCCCCCTTCGCCAAGGCTATAGTGGACAGGGAAGGAAGCGGTCAGGAGCCGGGAGAAAAGTGCAGGATGGTCGCCGAGGCGGCCGCCACCTGAACCGTCAGGTTGCCGGAATCAACGTCTTTGATTTTTTCCCACTGGCCCGACCAGGTTCCCTGCGGGTCAATGGCAGCGCCACCGAGCATCACGCCCGTTTTGGCGGCCACATCCTGATTTGTCTGCACCAGATCCATTTGTTGCCATGTGCCTGAGCCCGAGCCGGGGAGCAGCCGGAGGGAAACCGACGCCGTTTGTGCCTCGTCGCCGTAGCTCTTGTTGATCAGGGTCACATAAACAGAGTTGTCGCGGTCGCGATAGGCGTAGGCATTGAAATTAAACCTGGGTGCCGTTTGAATGTTCACGCCGAGGGGTCGTCCCTGTGCACCCTGGCTGAAAGCCAGCAAGGCATAGGCTTGCGGTCGCATGGCAATGCCATGGCCATCCGGCTGATGCACGAACGCGGCATAGTTCGCGGCACCAAACCCGCCATCCCGCCCCACCTTTTCTCCGGTGTGATAATTCACGCCGAGGATGTGGTGCGCCGCCCACCAATGGGTGCAATCCAGCGCCCACAAGGTGGAAGCGTAGGTGTCGCTCGAATCTTTGGCCCCGCCATTGTAGCAACTGTTCATCTCATCTATCCGGTAAGGCACCCCCTGGGTGGCCAGCACCGCGCCGACCTGGGCATAGTCTCGTTCGTATTCGCCATCGAGACGGTTGGAAAGAAAGCGGGCCCGGGACGCGGGCGGGTCTTTTTCAGCCGCCCGGCCAGAGCCCAGAAAATAATAGTGATCGCTTGCCATCGCCAGGTGTCCGTCCGCAAACAGGACCTTGGCCAGGTTCAACGCATAGCTTCCGCTGGCGCTCGGTCCGTCAATCTGCGCCTCAGGTACGGCCTTCAGAATGGCGTCATAGTGGGGTTTCCATTGTGCAAAAAAGGTCTCAAAGGTTTTGAAATAAAAATTGGGCTCGTTGCCGATGGAATAGCAGTCGAGGGCATCGGTATCATGGGCTGCAATATAACCGGCCAGTCGCGCCGATTCGGACGGATCGCCATTTTTCAGGCGGAACGAATAAATCACCGTTACCCCGGCTGCCCGCGCGAATTTAAACAGCATGTCGATGTCCTTTTCCTGCGGCACCGGGATGCGCGGATCGTCCACCGCATTGGCGCCGACGCGCAGGCTTTTGATGCCGAGGGTCTGGAAGGCATTGACCAGCGCCTGATCGTCGGGGTCAAAATAGTATCGCCCGTTCGCGGGCAGCAGCATGGACATCTCGTAGCTCAGGCCCAGAAAACGGGGTGCCAGTTCGGGACCATTGCCATCGGTCGTCACGGTGATGGCCACAGGCTGGGTCTGGGCCGTGGCGACATGTGGAATCAGCAGCGTCAGGGCGAGCAACGGAAGCGAGAAAAGAAATTTCCCCGGGCACTGGTTCAAAAAAAGGCGGTTCATGGGCCGTGATTTTAAATGAGGCTGTCTCTGGTGACAATTATGATAATTTTAAGGTGGTGGCACAGTTTGGTGGGGCAAGCAGCCTGTCCCGCTCTGCGGTGATCCTCGCGAGCCGTCTTGCCGCGCAAAGGCCGACGCGTCAGTCGCCTCGCCCCACCGGACCGCACCATTACGAAATGCTTCTGGTGTTCAACCCCCCGATGGTGCACAATCATAATCATGGAACAATCATCGCATCAAAAAATGTCTTTACCGTCGCCCGTGTCCGGGCCGGAAATGGCCCCCCCAAAAACCGGTTACGGGGACGCGGAGGTGCAATTCGGCATGGGATTGAAGTTTGCGGCCGACCCGGGGGCGGCCCAGGATTACCGGCAGGCCGCAGAGTGGTACCACAAGGCGGCGGAACAGAACCATTCCATGGCACAATTCAATCTCGGAGTGATGTATGCCCGGGGACAGGGTGTCAACCGGGACGCCGCCCAATCGGCGATGTGGTTTGGCAAGGCTGCGCACCTGGGAGACGCCGGAGCCCAGTATCATCTGGGGGACAGTTGTCACCGTGCCAGCATTGTTCAGGCACCGGCGGAGGCCGCTGAATCAAGGATTGAAGCTTACAAATGGTATCGTCTGGCCGCCGCGCAAGACTACCGCAACTCGATCATGGCCTGGTCCAATCTGACGCTCAACATGAGCCGGGCGGATGTTGCGGCCGGCGATCAGCGCGTGGCTGAATTTGAGATCACCAAGACGGCAGTCGGTGGTTAGTCGTCAGTGGTCGGCAACCAAGGCTGGGGCGTTTCCAATTATAACGTAGCAAGTAGCGCAGGCTTTCCAGCCTGCGGGTTTTGGCGACTTTCCAGTCGCCACGTTTATGCAGAAAAACACGGGACCAGAAAGTCCCACAGACCCGCAGACAAGAATGTTGCATTGTAGAAACCATCGCCCGACACTGCAACGGTCGTTTCCCTCGCCCCGCAGCAAAGCGCGGGGAGAGGATGTCGCGCAGCGACCGGAGAGGGGATTTCAACACCACCTCGCCCCGGCCCTCTCCCCCAACTGCGTTTGCGGAGAGGGAGTTCAAATGGGGCGTCCTCAACTGTTTCGATGGTTTCTACAAACCAACAAGAATGTCCGCACTACATCAAAGCTGAAACCGCTCTAGGGCAGCCAGATTGCCCGCCAGAACTGCGTCGGGACGGATGGATTCACGGAATTGGTGATGTTCAGCGTACCGGCCAGGGGGGTGTTGGTGCTGATGGAGGTCCACGTAATCAGATTGGTTGAGTTCTGAATGACATAAGGAACACCAGCCTGACCCTGGAGTTGAAAGACGAACTGGCTGGCGGCCGGTGGGACCAGCAGGGCCAGCAAGGTTGCCGGTGCCGGTGAGAGCGACAGGATCGTGGCCGAGTACGGCGGGAAGGCGTAATTGAAGTTGGTGCTCGCGCCGGAAAAATTCGTCGTGGCGATGTCCTGCAAGGCGGGACTCCCGTTGGTTTCGGCAGCGTCATCCTGAGGGATTCCGTAAGAGTAAACCGTGCCGCTTGAGGCCGGAGTGAAGCCGGCCACGGCCACCTGACCCGTGGAAGTAAGGGACGGGTCCTTGTTGATGGCCAGCACCGTCAGGCTGCCATCCAGCCGCCGGACTGCATAAACCGAGAGCAGTGAGTAATCGCTGGTTGCCGTCAGCACGGTATCGCCGGGTTGAACGAAGTGTTGCATGAGTTTGAAGGTGTAGAACGTCGGATAGAGCGTGTTCAGGTTGCCGATGATGCCCAGGTCACCGTTGGTGCGCCAGCCGTAGAGCGAAGCCGAAAAGTCGCCGCTGGTGTCCGTGCCATTCCGCAGATCCCACCAGACGAAGGAATTGAACTCCGTCTTCGTCAACTGCGCGAGGCTGTCCGCCAGATAAAGGCCGTTGACGAGGCTCGTGGATTGTTTGCCTTCCGGGCCGGAATCGGCATTGTTCTCCGTGGCCAGCAGTTGAATGTTGGTGCCCGGGCTGCCGATATAATCCGTGATTTGCTGGCGCAGACTGGCGGCGTCGGAGGCCCAGTTCGCCGAAGCCTGCAGCAGGGCCGAGTCGTTGTCCGAGCCGGATTCGGAATAAAAGTGGTCCACCAGAAAATCCGGCGTCACGCCGGATGAACTCAAGGTGGCAAGCATCACGGGCGTCCAGCCATTGTGATAAACCCCTTCGCGCGAGTTATACGCCGGATGGCTGGTGTTGTTGACGTAACTGTCCTCGCCGGGCGCGGAGACCACGCCGACTATGATCGTTGGGTCCACGGCTTTCATCAAGCCGATGTAATTCGTGGCGCGCAAGGCATAGGTATAAGGGTCGTTGGGCACGGCGTTGCTGTCGGTTTCCCACGTGCCATAAACCTCGTTGCCAATCTCCCAATCCTTCAAGCCCAGCGGCGCAGTCCGCGAGATGCGGAGGAAATTTTTGCCATCGTCCGTCCCCAACGGTGCGGCGGCGCGCAACGAGGCCCAAACTCCCGCCGTCTGCCAGTTGATGCCATTGGCATCCAAGCCCAGGGACACCGTGCTGGCGGTGGTGGCATTGCAATAAGCCACCCAAGCGGCCGCCTCCTGCGGCGTGCCGGTGCCGTAGTTGACGGTGATGATGGTCTGGGCATTGACGCTGGCATTGGTGATGACGTGGATGAAATTGGCGAACGACGTTGCCCACTGCCAGGTGTTCGCCAACGTCGTGTTCGAGACCCAGTGGTATTGGTCGGAGAGCGAACCCCCCGGCAGGCGAAGGATGCGCGTGCCCAGCTGGTTGAGCAGCGAAACCGTCGTGGAGGTGTCGTAGTAACTGTCCCACGTGGCGGCGTTCAGTCCGAACCAGCGCGTGTCGGCGGTGCGGAGGGGCTGGCCGGCATTGATGGCAAAATGCGTCAATGTAGGCGGCGGCACGACGGCATTGAGCTGGATGTCATCCAGGTAGAAGGTGGATTCGGTCGAACCGGCAGCATCCTGAAGGGCGAAGCCGGTGAAGTCGTTCGTATTGGCCACGCCGAGGGCCGACAGGGAAACCGTGTATTGCTGCCAGCTGTTGGCCAACGGCGTCGCCAGATGATAGCGGGCGCTTTGCGTGCCCGAGCTCAGATTGCCATACAACTGGAGCTGTTGACCGCCGACGGTTCCGCCATTGAGCCAGAAGCTGATGCTGGCAAACCCGGTGGTGGTCAGGCTGGAATGATTCAACTGAATACCGCCGTAGGCGTTGGTGATGGTGACGCTGATGGAATGGCTGCTTCCGGTATAGACCGGTGAAGTATTGGCGTAGTTCAATGTGACATTATAGCTGCCGTCCGACCAGCCGTTGACCAGCGAATTGGTGTAAATGGCCATGTTGGTCTGGGCCAGGGACAACACCGGCACCGTCAGTGAAAAAGCCAGAATTAATTTCGAAATGGTCAGAGGGATTCCTCCCGGAACCTGTTTTTGCGGAGTCATTACCGCCCATTATAACCCACATCAGTGCTAAAGTCCAAATCAGTTTGAACCGGGTATTCGGTCCGATTTACCGGCCGGCCCATGGCCAGCCGCTCGGCGCTTGCTGCCACCGGGTCGGTTGATATAGTCGCGGCCGTAGTGGCGTACCAACGAGGACCCGACCATGTTACGACCGCCATCCTTGACCCAGGTGCTGCGATACCCGGTGACGACGTTTGTCGCGGGGCTGGCGCTGGCCGTTACGGGCATGTGGTGGTCGGGACAAAACATCGACGGGATGGTCATGAACGGCCGGGTATGGGCGGATTGGGAGTTGTGGCGCGCCCTGACCTGCACCTTGCCCCATGTCAACCTCTTCCACCTGGCGTTCAACCTGTATTGGTTCTGGACGTTTGGGACCCTAGTGGAACGGGTGTACGGCCATCTGAGGTGTGCCGGGATTTTTTTGCTGCTGGCGTTCGGTTCGTCGCTCGCGGAGTTCACATTTTTCTCCGGCGGGGTGGGTCTGTCCGGGGTGGGCTACGGACTTTGGGGCATGTTGTGGGTGCTGGAGAAGCGGGATGCGCGGTTCACCGATGCGGTGGACCAGCAGACGTCGCAACTGTTCATTTTCTGGTTTCTCCTTTGCATCGTGCTGACCCTTGCCAACGTGATGCCGGTGGCGAATGTGGCGCATGGCGTGGGGGCGGGCATGGGAGCGCTGCTGGGATTGGCCGCGAGCAGCCGGGGCGCGGTGCGGTGGCGGAGCGTTGCGGGTCTGGCGGTTGCGGTGATTCTGGGTCTGGCCGGCTCCACCGTGTTCTGGCCCTGGGTCAATCTTACGTCCTATGCCCAACCGGTGGTCGAACAGGCCGGACTGGAGGCATTGAACCGGAACGACAGCCCGCGCGCGGTGAAATTGCTGGAAATATCCGCGCGGATGCGGCGGGCGCCGGCCCGGGCCTGGTACAATCTTGGCGCCGTCTATCGAGTTCTTGGGAGGGACAATGACGCACTTACTGCCTACGAACACGCCGCCCAAATGCCCGACGCCGACAGCGACATGCAGCAGGCGGCGCAGCAGATGAAGGATTATCTGGCCTGGAGAAATGGCAATTCAGGACAGGAACCAGGATCCCCAACCAATACCGTCCCGGCGGTTTCAAGCCCGCCAACCAATCAATAAACCATCGCGCGTTCCCGTGCGCGGATTTTCGTCAAAAAAAAACCGCTCCTCCCGCAACGTGGGAAGAACGATTTTGATTCCGGCAATGGTCGCCAAAATGACGGCCTCCGTTGTTCAGGTTTATGACGTCGGCAGAGGGTTGCGCCCTCCGCGACACCTGCGGCTGACACCAACCGGGGAGTGAAATTTCCGATTCCGGACCTACCGGTTTACCGGAGGCAGGGGATAGCTGGATAGCGCCCGCATGTATTGCGCCCGTTCAAACGTGGCCGGGTCGGCGCAGTTTTTCTGGCTCAAACTGCCTTTGAGCTGGGTCACGGATTCGTATTCGTGTTCCTCCAGCCACGCGACCATTTCCCGCTCGATCACGCCGATTTGCTGGACGCCATGCCGGATGAGCACGGAACAGAGCATCGTCACGTCCGCGCCGGCCATGAGCATTTTCAGCACGTCGGTGGCGCGATGCAGGCCGCTAGTCGCTGCCAGACTGGCATTCAGGCGGAGGTAAAGAATCGCGATCCAGCGCAACGGCAGCCGCATCGCCATCGGGGTGCTCAGCAGGATGTTCGGTTTCACCTCCAATGTTTCCAGATCAATGTCCGGCTGGTAGAACCGGTTGAACAGCACCAGGCCGTCGGCGCCCGCTTCGTCGAGCCGCTTGGCCATGTTCGCAAAATTGCTGAA
>Ga0187847_10002710_pt1 | contig 14097 bp, 10 predicted proteins | sample June2016WEW_4_10_FD_132458 | JGI IMG/M metagenome (GOLD analysis project Ga0187847, IMG submission 132458) | Peatland microbial communities from SPRUCE experiment site at the Marcell Experimental Forest, Minnesota, USA - June2016WEW_4_10 | ecosystem: Environmental > Terrestrial > Soil >...
CCAAGCTTCGCTCGGCAGGACAGATGCGGACATCTGCCCCTACGCAAGCAAGCCAGCCTCAGTCGTAATACTCCAACCCAAGGTGCGTTATTAGTTCTTCTCCGCGCAGATGACGCAGCGTGTTCTTTAGCTTCATCAACTGAATGAACAGATCGTGCTCGGGATAAAGTCCGGGCGCGGTCATGGGCGATTTGAAGTAGAAGCTCAACCACTCCTGAATGCCGATGCCTTTCAGTTCCGTGCTGCGCGCAGCCAAGTCCATGAAGAGAACCAGGTCGAGGACAATCGGCGCGGCAAGAATCGAGTCGCGGCAGAGGAAATCGACTTTAATCTGCATGGGATAGCCGAGCCACCCGAAGATGTCGATGTTGTCCCAACCCTCTTTGTTATCACCGCGTGGCGGGTAATAGTTAATGCGAACTTTGTGGGTGAAGTTGCCGTAGAGGTCGGGATACAAGTCCGGTTGCAGGATGTGTTCAAGAACCGAAAGTTTGGATTCTTCCTTGGTTTTGAACGACCCTGGATCTTCGAGAACTTCGCCATCGCGGTTGCCGAGGATGTTGGTAGAAAACCATCCGTTCAGGCCGATCATGCGGGCTTTGAATCCCGGTGCGAGAATCGTCTTAATCAGCGTCTGACCCGTCTTGAAGTCTTTGCCGCAGATGGGGGCATTATTCTCGCGGGAAAGGTCGTGCATGGCGGGTAGATCGACGGTCAAGTTGGGCGCGCCATTGGCAAAGGGCACGCCTTCTTTCAAAGATGCATAGGCGTAAATCATCGAGGGCGCAATGTTGGCATCGTTCTTGGTCAGTGCTTTTTCGAATGCCTTTACGGATTGATGAGCGGCGGTCGGTTCGATGTAGCTTTCGGTGGATCCACACCACATTGTCACAAGACGCGATGCGCCGGAACTCTTGCGGAAGTCGCGAATGTCGTCGCGAACTTGTTCCGCGAGGTCCATCTTCGTCTTGCCTTTTTTCACGTTCGGACCGTCGATCAGCTTGACATAGTTGCGATCAAATACGGCTTTGCGCGGTTTGATCTTGCTGAGAAACGGCTTCACCTTGTCGAGCAAATCTTTTTCGAGAACGCCAGCTTTTGTGGCGGCGGAGTACATATCGTCTTCAAAGATGTCCCAGCCGGTGAATACGAGGTCGTCGAGCCCGGCGAGGGGAAGGAATTCTTTGATCTTGGGCGAGCGAGCGTCGGTGCGTTTGCCAAGGCGAATCGTGCCCATTTGCGTCAGGGAACCGATGGGCTTGGCAAAGCCCTTGCGGACTGCTTCCACGCCGGCCACGAACGTAGTCGCGACGGCACCCATGCCCGGGATCATGATGCCGAGCTTGCCCTTGGCTGGCTTGATTTCACTAGCAGACGGGGAGACTTCTACTTTTGCGTGCTTCTGGCGCTTCGCCATAGTCAGGCTAATTCCTCTCGTGAGGGGATATATGAGAACTCTGTGATGTTAGGCAAACAGTTATCGTCTCGTATCGTGGTATGTTTTGCAACCGCGCGAGAGCGAACGAGCGTGAGCGCAATGTAATGGTAGATTTTGCGCATCAAGCGGAGAAGCGGAGAAACAGTCCAGACACACAACGACCGCAGGGGAGAGTCAAATCCGACACCTGCGGTCGAGAAATTTAAGCGGCTTCTTTGGTAGCTAATGCTGGAGCCGGACGCCGCGAATTCGCGGAAGCGTCCACGATCTTCATCTGCTTCCAGTCATAAGGCAGCTCTTTGCCGCAATCGAGGCAAACGACATAAGTACCCGTGCGAGTCGCGGCTTGGCTGCGATTGGAACCGCGCCGTGTCGTCATGGGAAAACTATATCTTGAATGCCAGCAGCCAAACACCGCGTCAAATAGTTTCATAATCATCAAGCTACCTCCAGAACCCCTCCAAATCCCTTAGACCACACTTCCATGAACCCGAATCCTACAAATTTGATTCGGTACAGATGCAAAAGGGTGCATTCAAAGTTTTAAGTACTCGTGAAGGTTTACGCTGCCAAATGTCTAAGGAGTACCGTAAAGCTGACGATAAACATTAGCGTTGCGGACAATGGCTTCCACGTATTCGCGGGTTTCGGTAAAGGGAATGGATTCAACAAATTCCGGCACGTCGCGGTATTTCGGCTGGGCCAGCCAATCTTCCACGCGATCAGCCCCGGCGTTGTAGGCGGCGAGGGCATATTCGACAGAACCAAATTTATCAACCATGCTCTTAAAGTAGCGTGTGCCGATTTGTATATTTGTGCCGGGAGCAAAAAGTTGATTGGCGGAGAAGTGGGACAGTTTTTCTTCTTTGGCCACGGTCTTTCCGACGCGGGGAAGCAACTGCATTAGGCCGACCGCGTCTTTTTTCGAAACGGCATTCGGATTGAATTCGGATTCCTGCCGAATTAACGACGCGACGAGATAGGGATCCAGTCCGTTGTCGCCGGAGAATCTTTTCAAATCGTTCCAGTAGGCTTTGGGAAAAAGCGCCTCCCAGAAAGAGCGGGGAAGCGCGGGGATGTCCACGGAGAAATAATTAGGTTGAGCGCGTTTTAGAGTTTGAATCGCGAGATCATAACGTCCGGTATCGCGATACATGCGCGCGATTTCAGCGGGCAGCCAGTTGCCCGGTTCTTCTTGCGCGGCAGCTTTTAATTCCCGGACCGCGAAATCGAGCAATGCGCCGTTTTCCAGTAAATGCGCCTTTTGCACGCGGAGATTGTCGTCAGGTGGTGTACCCGCCGTCTGAGGCGCAGTATTCAAAGGCGGAACTCGATCAAGTAGAGTGATCTGCGCGGCTGGAGGTTGTGCCGGCATGGCGGCGAGCTGACGCCGGGCAAGTTCGCCATAGTAATAATTGCGAAAACGAGAAGAAACTTTCAGGTAATAAGCGCGGGCAGTCGCTACCTCGTGGTCTTCTTCGGCTAAACGTCCGCGCCAATAGAGCGCTGCTGGAATTTCGGCGGAGTCGGGATAGAGCGCGATTTGCTCTTCAAATCCTCTTTTCGCTTCTGCGTCGCGCGTCAGGCGCAGACTGAGCCATGCAACCTTCCAATGGGCATACGATGCACGGTCCGCAGAAGGAAAGCGCGATTGCAATTCACGATAAGAATCAATGGCGTGATCGTAATCTTTGCGCAGTAGGTAGATATTTCCCGAGCTCAAGAGGGATTGTTCAAACCACGAACTCGTTGGCGCAGTCTGGCGAAGCTGGTTGAGATAATTCAGAAAGCCGTCGTCGTCGTTCGCGGCGCGAGCAAGCTCGCCGAGCTCAAAGAGTTTCTGTCCCGATTGATCGGTGGTTGTGGTCGTCAGGGAATCGAGAACCTGACGGGCTTCGCGACTTTGGCCGGATTTGCGCAATGCATCAGCGAGAGAAAGTTCGGTTGATGCACGATTGGCGTCGCTTACATCCGCAAGGAGATCGCGATAAGCATTGGCTGCGTCGCTATAACGCTTGCCTTTGTAAAGCAAATCTGCCCGCGACTGTTTTTGTGCAAGCGTCGGCGGGAGCAGGGAAGTTGAACCTTGAATCTTGGTTAACTCAGCTTCGGCTTCCGGAGCCTCAGCGCTCAAGGGCATCGCAAAGTAGATATTGCGAAAGATCGTCGCCGCTTTTGTCGGTTGGCCCACGGCCTCGTAGGCTCGACCCAAGGCATATTCCAAGTCGCTTCGGATGGGTTGACGGTTGGCCTCCAGTAAGGGGAGCGCTTCAGAAGCTCGATTGTCAGACAGAAGCGCATTGGCGTTTAGCACGCAGGCATCGCGGACCAGAAGCGACGCAGGAAAAGATTTTTCGAATCCACCGACAGTTGCAACTGCCTCGGCGGCTTTTCCTGTTTCCAGGTAGGCCGTCGCCAGATAGTAAGCCACGTAGTCGCCAAGTTCACCCGCATGCAACTTCGCTCGATTCAGAGGCTCAACCGCGCCCGTATAGTCGTGGTCGAGAATGTGCGCATATCCGACCACGAGCCATGCTAGGGCGGCGGAGTCCGACGCGCTGTGCGCGTGTGCGTAAGCCTCGACGCCCGCGTAAGCGGCGGGAGAGCGGTCCTGAATTAACTGCTGGGCCATCGGCTTCAGACTTGCCGAGGACACAAAGGCTTGTCGCATTCGCTGCAACCGGACGGATGAGCGCTTCTTGGGTTTGCGCGCAGCGTGTGTCGTCGCCGTCCTGGGGTGCGTCGAGGTGGAAGATGTCGATGTCGAAGGCGATGAAGGTGTCGAATCGGACGAAGATTGGGCGGCAGCCAGCGAGAGGCAACCAAGAGTCCCTAAGAAGAGTACGAGCAATAAATGCGAACGGTGCACAGCGAATTTTTCTGCCAGCAGGATGGTTTTAAGCTATCACGGCTGCGGGTCTAAATGTTGGTCAGATTGATCAACGCTTAAAGTTTGCGCCCATGAGAGAAACGTCGTCCTCGGCGAGGCTGCGTACGACCTCTTGGCTGAAATAATCGGCGCTGGCTGCCGCAGTCGTGCCGTAGCGTTTCGTGTAAGTCGCTCGGCTCTTTTCGATGTCGTCTTTCAGCCGGTCATACAAATCGCGATTCTTGCGGCCTTCGGTCACCTTCACTTGGTTGTAAAGCTTGATTTCGTCCATCAGGAGGCGGGCAAAGCGTTGTGCTTTGCGATGGGTCTCGGCATCCTCAGCCGACATTTGCGGAGGAGCGACGCTCGCTGGCGCGGCCGCGGCCATAGCAAGCGGAGCAGCAACTGCCGCGGCTACGGCAATATGAGTCGGAGCATGCGAAGCAAAGGGATCGGAATAGGACGTGACCGTCTGCACTGCGGGCACATCGGCCTCGCCAGTTTCAGTCGGACTTTCTTTCAGAGCCTGCTTGCGCAGCGATGCGACTTCGAGCCAAGCGCTCGTAGCCTTTACGAGGACTTCAATCGCCGTACTATCGAGAACGCCCGCCACTCCGGAGTCGGCATAAACCAAAGCTGCAACTTTATCTTTCAGCAGCAAAGGCAGGACTAGAACCCGGTCATCTTCAACAGCACCGAACCGCAAGAAGAACTCTGGATCCATCTCTGATACGCGTCCGCGAGCAGTGACACGAGAATGAAGAGATTCGTAAACTACGCCGCCTGAAGAGTCCAAAGCAAAATCTTTAATGCCGTCGTTGTGTTCAAATCCGCGGCCTTGCCAACCGGTTGCAGAACCGCCTTTGACCACGAACAATGCAGCCCGTCCGCTGTACGGAGCCGTGCTCTCCAATAGCGCACGCAAAATTTCTTTTTGCGTATTCCCACCCTGAATTTGGGAAAGAGATTTCAGCAGTTCCGCGGAGGCGCTTTCAGCCGGCGCATTTACGGAAGCGCCCGACATGTGCGGACGTACCTGCTCCAACACGGTGCGGACAATTTCTTCCCGCAGTCCGGGCAAGTGGCGTTCCAGAGCCTGGGTAACCGCTGCGGTGATGACTTGATCGATTCCAGTGGTATCTGACATTAGTTCCAATTTGAGCCGAAATTTGACCCATCCCGCTCAATCGTTGATTATAGGGCCATTGCAGGTGGTTACCCCGAATGACCTTGGGACGTGTCCGGCTGGTTTTATCGCGCTAAATGGCAATCTAGCTCAAAATCCCATCTTCTGCCTACGAGCAAAAGCATTCGCGAAACACCTTAGTTACCAGCTACAATAAAAAGCTGGAATTTTCATTAATCGGCAAAATTGTTGCATCGAAGGAACGATGAGCGCCATCGAAACAAATGTAAGCGAACCGGTCAGCGATGAGCTGAAGCTGGTGCAGGCTGCCAAAGGCGGAGATGTAAGCGCCTTTGAGCAGTTAGTGAAGCGTTACGATCGTAATGTATTCCGCATCGCGCAGCACATTACGCAGAACCGCGAAGACGCAGAAGATGTAGTGCAAGAGGCTTTTCTCAAAGCCTACAACAATCTTCAGGGTTTTCAAGGCCAGTCAAAGTTTTACACCTGGCTGGTGCGTATCGCGGTCAACGAAGCGCTGATGAAGTTGCGGCGCCGTCGCCCGGAGCGCATGGTTTCGCTGGACGAGGAGGTTAAGACCGAGGAAGATTCGGTCCCTCGGGAAGTTGCCGACTGGAGCCCGAATCCAGAGCAACAGTATAACCAGGCTGAACTCAGGGAAATCCTGACGAAGACAATTCAGGGACTTCCGCCGGGATTCAGAATGGTGTTTGTGTTGCGAGATGTGGAAGGTTTATCGACCGAGGAGACCGCGGAAGCGCTGAATTTGAGCATTCCGGCGGTTAAGTCACGGTTACTTCGTGCCCGGTTGCAGTTACGCGAACGGCTGAGCCGTTATTTTCAGAAACGTGGGAACGGAACGAACAATGCAAAGCCTGGGGATGATCTAGCGTGAAATGCTCTGATTTTTTGCAAGAGCTAACCAACTACCTGGACGGTGTGCTCGACGACCGGACCAAGACAGAACTCGAGGGACACCTCGCGTGGTGCCATAACTGCTATGTCGTTTGCGACACCACGAAAAAGACCATCGAGATCTACCGAGATTCCACCCTATACGAACTCCCCGAGGATTTGAGAACGCGCCTCCGCAGTGCGATCGTCTCCAAATGCAAATCGCATAAACCAGAGGCGGAAAAAGCGTAGTCCCAGCGTCCGCATTCCGAATCTTGCCCGATTGCCCTGCGTGTTATACTCATAGCCGCGATAGCTAGCGGCAATCCCGGGGCAAATCCTGTGATCTCTTCTCGGGCAAAATCCCGCGTATCCAACGTAAATACACGCAGATAGTCTGCACACATCGAGGTTATTTCCATGTCCGGCCACTCAAAATGGGCGACAATTAAACACAAGAAGGGCGCGCTGGACGCCAAGCGCGGCAAGATTTTCACCCGCCTCATCAAAGAAATCGGCATTGCTGCCAAGAATGGCGGCGGTGATCCTGACACCAATCCGCGGTTGAGGACTGCTATTCTCGCTGCCAAGGCGGAGAATATGCCACAGGACAATATCAAACGCGCTATCCAGCGCGGAACAGGTGAATTACCGGGCGCGATCTACGAAGAGTTCACTCTCGAAGGTTATGGGCCCGGCGGAGCTGCTGTGTTACTGGACATCAATACCGACAATCGCAACCGCACAGTCAGCGAAGTTCGCCACGCTTTCGGCAAGAACGGCGGCAACATGGCAGAAGCCGGCGCGGTCTCGTGGATGTTCCACAAGAAGGGCGACATTGTCGTTCCAAAGTCAGCAGCCAAGGAAGACGATTTGATGAACATCGTTCTCGAGGCTGGTGGGGAAGATTTGAACGATGATGGCGAAAATTGGGAAATTCTGACCGAACCGTCGGCTTACGAAGGGGTACTGGAGGCGGTTAAGAAAGCTGGTATCGAGCCGGCATCGGCCAGCGTCGCCATGATTCCGCAGACCTACGTGAAGTTGGAGGGGAGCGCGGCCAATACCATGATCCGGTTGATGGAAGTCCTCGAAGAGCATGACGACGTGCAGAACGTTCACTCGAACTTCGATATCGACGAGAAGCTGTTGGAAGAAGTGGCTGGATAACAAGTTTAAGTATTTAGCAGGAGCCGCCCACATCGGGCGGCTTTCTTTTTGCGTTGGACAAAAAAGTTTTCAACACTCTGGTGCAAAACTTTGTGGAAAAAGCGGAAAAGCACCACGTAAGTAACTGTCAGAGAGAACTTTTAGCTCCTTGCACAATCTTGGGTGCGAGAATTTTTCGTGAACGCCAAAAATATGAAGACGCGCCTCGACAAGTTAATCTTTGAACGCGGACTAACCAGCTCGCGTGAACGTGCACAGGCGCTCATCATCGCAGGAAAGATCCTCGTTGCGGGTCAGAAGATTGAAAAGCCGGGAACGAGTGTTGAGTCCGATGTTGAGATTCGCTTGCTTGGAGAAGATTTAAAGTATGTCGGCCGGGGCGGTCTCAAGCTGGAACGTGCACTGGAACACTGGCAAATCGATGTAAAGAATAAAGTTTGCCTTGACATCGGCGCTTCCACGGGCGGCTTCACCGATTGTCTATTGCAACACGGTGCTCAACTTGTCGTAGCCGTAGATACCGGCTATGGACAAATTGACTTCAAACTTCGCCAAGACGGTCGCGTTAAGTTGCTTGAAAAGACCAATGCCCGCTATCTCACTCGTGAGCAAATCCAGCAGGCGATCGATTTCACCGCCATGGATGTTTCTTTTATCTCCGCGACTCTAGTCTTGCCTGCGGTGATTTCGGCCGCGTTTGGCGATGAGAAATCAAAATCAGGACGCCAGATCGTAGTCCTTGTGAAGCCGCAATTCGAAGCCGGACGTGAACTGGTCGGCAAAGGCGGGATTGTGCGCGACGAAGCAGTACAGCAACAAGCCGTGGAGAAAGTCTGCAAGTCCCTGAAAGAGCTTGGAGCGGCAAAGACTGACGTGATCGATTCTCCCATTCTCGGCGCAGAAGGGAACCGAGAATTCCTACTTTACGCTATTTTCTGAATGGTCTGTGTTCGGGGTTTCCTCTGCGATCGCAGCATTGTGCCCGCGTTATCTTCATATCTTCAATATTAAAGGCTCTATCCTTTCGAAACTTCGATACAATTTCACATCCGCATGAAACAGAATCCCGACGACAAAATTGCCGCCATTATTTCTAAGCCGGGCAAATCGGAACTTGCCGGGATTCTTCCGAAACTGATCACATGGCTTAACGATCACGACTACAAAATTATTGTAGATCCCGAGACGGCCTACCTCGCCGCGACCCAGGAAGTTGTGCCAAGAGAGCAGATGGCGGCCCGATCGCCGCGCTTCGCGGTGGTTCTTGGTGGGGACGGCACGTTGATCGCCGCCTCCCGCTGCATGGCTAAAGACAGCATTCCGGTACTAGGAGTGAATCTAGGCACCCTAGGATTTCTCACTGAAGTCCCGATTGACGAGCTATTTTCTGCGCTGGAAAGCTTAGAGGCCGGTCGCGCCGGAGTGCAGACACGCTCCATGGTCCACTGCCAGGTGCACCGGAAGGACGAGTGCATCGCGCAATATCATGCGTTGAATGATGTGGTTGTCGGTAAGTCCACGATTGCCCGGCTGAACCACTGCGATGTCTTTATTGATGGTGTTTTTGTTTCCAGCTATCAAGCCGACAGTTTGATTGTTTCCACCCCGACCGGCTCGACGGCGTATTCGCTCGCCGCCGGCGGACCTATACTCATGCCGGAAGTCAACGCGTTCGTGGTGACGCCGGTCTCAGCCCATTCACTTACGCACCGGGCGCTCGTTGTGCGCGATTCCTCGCAAATCGAAATCGTGGCGCGAACCGGCGAAGAAGACGCGTACCTCAGCGTGGACGGCCAAATCGGCATGCCGATCTATGATGGCGACCATATCTTCTGCCGCAAATCCGACTACACCGTGAAGTTGCTTCACTTCCGCGGGACATTCTTTGACGTTTTGAGGGCAAAGTTGAAATGGGGCCAGAGGTGACAACGCAAGCTTTTGCGTCGCCGTCATCCCGCAAACCGCCGACTAACTCTATGCGCTTGATCCTATCGCTGTTTATTTTCTTTTATTCGCTTTCTCTCCCCGCACAAACCAAACCTGCTGCCGATCTCATTATCAGCAACGCCAACATCTGGACGGTGGATCATTTGCTTCCGAAAGCTCAAGCTGTTGCAGTTCTCAGGGATCGTATCGTCGCTGTCGGCTCCAATGCCGACGTTGAAGCTTGGCGTGGGCCGCAAACTCGCGTAATTGATGCCCAAGGAAAACTGCTACTTCCGGGTTTCAACGACGCGCACACGCACTTTGCCAGCGGCGGCTTCCAGCTAGAGAGCGTGCAACTAACCGACGCAACCAGCACTGAAGAATTCGTTCGCCGCATCGCGGCACAAGCAAAGAAGATGCCCAAGGGTGAGTGGATGCAAGGAGGCGACTGGGACGAAACCAAATGGACTCCAGCCAAACTTCCGACAAAAGAGATGATCGATGCCGTCACGCCAGATAACCCTGTATTTATCTATCGCTACGACGGGCACGCCGCGCTAGCAAATTCGTTGGCGTTGAAACTGGCCGGAGTCGAAGCCAACGCGCAAGATCCTCCGGGCGGCGTCATTGTGCGCGACCCGCAAGGCAATCCCACCGGCATTATGAAAGATGCGGCGCTGGATCTTGTTGCCAAAGCCGTCCCTGAATATACGCATGAGCAAATGCTGCGGGCCGTCAAAGGCGCTCTCGCTCACGCCGCCTCGCTGGGCGTAACCAGTGCGCAGGTGATGGACCCTGATTACTCGGAAATTGCTGTCTATACAGAACTGCGCGAGCATCGAGAACTTACGACGCGAATTTACGCCGCTCCGCTCATTACCCATGGCGTGGACGATCAAGCGAAGATTGGCATTCGCCATGCTTTCGGCGATTCTTATTTACGCATTGGGGCGGTAAAAGCCTTTGCCGACGGCTCCCTGGGATCGCGGACCGCTTACTTCTTCGATCCTTATACCGACGAACCCAACAACCGCGGACTGCTCTCGGATGAGATGCAATCCCTTCCCCAGATCCGTAGCCTCATGTTGAAGGCCGACGAAGCCGGCATCCAGATTTGCACCCACGCCATTGGCGATCGCGCCATCTCGACTGTGCTTGATCTTTACTCGGTCATCGACAGAGAGCACCTGCCTGCCGATCGCCGTCTTCGCATCGAGCACGCCCAGCACATGGCCACAAAAGATTTCGACCGCATGGCGCGGTTGCATGTGATCGCTTCGGTGCAGCCGTACCACGCCATTGACGACGGCCGCTGGGCTGAAGCGCGCATTGGGCAGGACCGCGCATCGCGCACTTATGCCTTCCGCACATTCCTCGATCACGGCGTGCGGCTCGCTTTTGGTACCGACTGGGATGTTGCTCCTTTGAATCCGATGTTCGGGCTGTACGCCGCGGTCACGCGCGAAACCCTGGATGGCAAGAATCCTCAAGGATGGTTCCCCGAGCAAAAGTTGACCGTCGCGGAAGCCGTGGAAGCGTACACATTGGGTTCCGCCTACGCGGAGTTTCAAGAGAAAGAAAAAGGCTCGATCACGGTAGGGAAGTTAGCTGACATGGTATTGCTCGATGGCGACATCTTCACGATCGCGCCGGATAAGATTCGCGATGTAAGAGTGCTAAAGACGTTTGTCGGCGGAATACTCGTCTGGGACGCATCCGGGCATTAAGATTTAGAACCCAGACCTAGGAAGGTGCTTCTTCGCCGCGGATGAGATCGCGGAAAGTCTCGCGTTTACGGATCAATTTCGACATCTTGCCTTGCACCATCACTTCTGCGGGGCGCGGACGTGAGTTGTAGTTGGAAGCCAGCGACATTCCATAGGCGCCGGTATCGAGAATCGCCAGGAGATCGCCTTCTTCGGCCTCGGGCAGCGCGCGATCACGCGCAAAGAAGTCTCCAGTTTCGCAGACTGGACCCACAACGTCAGAAATTTCCCGCTTGGCCTCCGGATTTAGATCGACGGGCACAATCTCATGATGGGCCTGATAAAGCGAAGGCCGAATCAGGTCGTTCATGCCGGCATCCACGACCAGGAAGTTTTTTTCTCCGTTCTTCTTGCGGTAGGTAACGCGCGTGAGTAAGACGCCAGCCGGGCCAATAATCGAACGCCCCGGTTCGAGCAGTAAATGAATGTTGAGACCGCGTAAGGGACGCAAAAGAGCCCGCGCATACGCACCGACTTCCTCGACAAAATCTCCGGCGGACCTGCTCGTGTAGGAAATACCGAGCCCACCCCCGGCATCCACATATTTGATCCGGTGGCCGAGGGCGCGCAGATCGAGTACGAGATTCGCCACGCGCTCCATGGCGGCTGCGAATGGTTTGGGTTCTGTGATTTGGGAGCCGATGTGCACGCTCACGCCAGCCACTTGCAGCCACTCCGATTTCGAAGCCTGTGTGTATAAGCGCGTGGCTTCGGTGATGGGGATGCCAAATTTGTGTTCCCGCAATCCTGTGGAAATGTAAGGATGCGTCTCCGTCGGAACATCCGGATTTACACGGAAAGCAATCCGGGCCGGTCGCCTCGCTCTGGCCGCGCTATCGGCAAGAACCCCCAGTTCGGATTCGCTCTCGACATTGAACAAGAGAATGCCTGCCTTTAGCGCCGCCTCGATTTCATCGGCCGTCTTCCCCACGCCGGAAAAGACAATCATGTTCATGCTGTGCGGGCTCACGTGCTGGATTCTTTGCAGTTCTCCCCCGGAAACGATGTCGAATCCGCAACCTTGTTTGGCCAGCAAATGCAAAATGGCTAGGTTGGAATTGGCCTTGACGGAATAGCAAATGGTATGGGGCGCGGCCTCAAACGCATCCTCGAAAGCCGAGATGCGCCGGATAATCTCCGTCGCCGAATATACATAAAGCGGCGTGCCGAAGCGTTCTGCCAGGCGCGACAAGGGGACTTGGCCGCAGTAGAGGGTGGCTTTCCCATTTCGGCCTGTGACGTAGGGAAATGCGGGCGAGGCCTTCGGAAACTTGCGTGAAGGAGTCACTTCTTTTTTCCGTGCCCTGTTTTTTCTTTTTTGTCTCCGCTTTTCTCAACGACTTTAATGGCAACCACGGTTTGATCGTCAAAAGCATCCATCCCGGCGGCGTGTTCGTTGGCGGCGGCAAACAGCCGTTTCACTACGCAATCAACGGATTCGTTATGACACTGCTCCACAATTTTTTCCACTCGCGAGCGCCCGAATAGTTCGCCGGCCCGGTTCGTTGCGTCCAATATGCCGTCGCTGAAGAACACGAATACGTCGCCTGGCTTCGTATAAAACGTGTATTCGTCGTATTCCGCGTCATCGAATAAGCCCAGAGGAAGTCCAGTGGCTTCAACCACTTGAGTTTTTCCGTTGCGGCAGAAAATTGGTCGCGGCAAGCCGGAATTGGCCACTTGCAGTGTGCGGTCGTGGTCATCCCAAACAGCGTAGATCAGTGAAACGAACTGGCCTTCGATCCGGCGCTCGCCCAGCGAGTAATTTACAGCGGCGAGCATCTCCGCCGGCCCAGGCTCGATGGGTGCGTGCGAGCGCAGAATGCCGCTCACCAAGGCCGCGTAAATAGCGGCCGGGGCACCCTTGCCACTGACGTCTCCGACCGTAATTGCCGTACGCGAGTGAGAGTAGTTTACGAAGTCATACAGGTCACCACCGATCGCACGAGCCGGGATGAACTTGGCAGCAATCTCCAAATGCGCAAGATGGGGCTGCGACTGCGGCAACAGCCGCACCTGAAGTTCGCGCGCAAGTGCAAGGTCACGTTCCAGGCGGCTTTCCTGGAGAGCAATTTGCTCGTACAATCTCGCATTCTCAATGGCAATAGCAACCTGTGCTGCCAGGGTTGAAACCGTGCGTTGATGGTCATCCGTGAAGAAATTGCGGCGCGTATGTTCCAAGTCGAGAACACCGATGACTTTGCCTTTGTCGATCAGTGGCACAGCCAGTTCCGACCGCGTCTCCGGATTCACCATAATATAGCGGGGGTCTCTGGTTACATCTGGAACGAGAACAGCTTCCTTGCTCAAGGCGGCGGTGCCGATGACTCCTACGCCCACGCGCCGGTCACTCTTGATCTGAATGTTTTCTTCGAAGCGCAGCGAAAAGCGATGCTGCAATTTTTCTCCCGTGGAATCGAGCAGAAGAATGCTGAACATCTGATAGTCAATGAGCTTGCGCAGCAGTTCGGCAACGCGGCTGAATAGCTCATCCAAACTCAAAATAGACGAGAGCTCGCGGGAAATCTCGTTGAGCAGGATAAGAGTCTTGGCTTGACGCGAGCTACGTGTGTAAAGCCGCGCATTTTCAATGCCCACAGCCATGCGAGACGCAATGAGAGTAAGCAGCCGCTTGTGCTCCTCCGTGAAGGCATGAGGGAGGGGAGATTCAAGGTCAAGCACGCCGATTACCCGATTTTTCACAATCAGCGGAATCGCAAGTTCCGACCGGGCCGTAGGTACGGCGGATATGTATTCGGGATCTTGCGAAACGTCACCCACCAGTATGGCCTCCCGCTTCTGAGCGGCTATGCCCGTGACGCCTTCGCCCACCTTAACCCTTGTTTTCTCAACAAATTCTTGGGGGTAACCCACCGAGAACCGGAAG
>Ga0187847_10002717_pt1 | contig 14069 bp, 11 predicted proteins | sample June2016WEW_4_10_FD_132458 | JGI IMG/M metagenome (GOLD analysis project Ga0187847, IMG submission 132458) | Peatland microbial communities from SPRUCE experiment site at the Marcell Experimental Forest, Minnesota, USA - June2016WEW_4_10 | ecosystem: Environmental > Terrestrial > Soil >...
CGACCCTGAATTGCGAGCTAACGAGGTCGCGCCAAGAGTATAACATGGCCTCTCGTATTACAATAGCTGCGTGGCTGGCTTTTATGAAACCAGGCGGAGGGCGGGCAATTCTGCCACCCACGATTGGCCGCCCTCCAGTCTGGTGTAAGCTCACAGTATGTGCAGATTTACAGTTGCATTGTTGGGCCTGGTACTCGCCGTTTCGGCCACGGCCGCATCCAAGAAGGTCATCCAGCCGAAGGACTTCCCGACCGGAAGGCCGTTCAGCCCCGGCATCCTGGTTGACGATACGCTCTACGTCGCCGGGCAGACCGGCACGGATCTAAAGACCGGCCAGCTTCCCGAAGACTTCGATGCCGAAGTGAAGCAATGCCTGGACAACATCGGGCTGATTCTGAAAGAGGCGGGCATGAGCTTCGACGACGCCGTGGCGGTGCAGGTGTACCTGACCGACATGAGCCTGTTCCCGCGTCTGAATGCGGTGTACACGACCTACTTCAAAGAGCCGCGTCCCGCGCGCACCACCGTGGGCGTGGCGAAACTGGTAGGCACGGCGCGCATCGAAGTCACCGTGACGGCGCACCGCTGACGATGGGCAGTTCCAGGAAACTGGCGTGACGGGCATCGTGATAGAGCGCGATGTGGGCAGTGCGGGCGTCCTCGGCGGATTCGCTCGCCACCACGCCGCCGGAGTTGTAATTCTTCTCCACCTGGATGGAGTTGGGCGAGCGCAGCATCAGGCGCAGGCGGCTGCCTTTGGCGATGCGCCGCGAGAACCACGTGAAGCCATGGAATTCGTATTTCACGATCTGGCCGGATTCGACCGGGCTGGGCTTGCGCGTCGAGTCGCGGTAGCGGGCGCGCATGGCATCGCCGGTCAACAGCACGCTGCCCCCGTTGGGCAAGATTTCATAGAGGTTCACTTCGAAGTCCGTATCGGGCACGTCCATCGCGATCCAGACTTCGAGGCGCACGGCGCCACTGATCTCGGTGTCTTCCGCGAAGGGCGCGCTGTGATAGATGAGGCCGTCGCCGAACAGGTTGAGCGGTTCGGTTTGATCGGTCAAGTAATTCGGATTGCCGGCGGTTTCGAGTGCGCCGGGACGCAGATCGAGGGGATCGTAGACGTAGCGGTCGGGAACGCTGGCAGCGGGTAAAGCCGCGGGCTTCTCCGGACCGAGAGTTCCGGAATGGAGCGCGTCGTTGGCTTGGCCGTCTGTCGAGTTCAGGTACAGCGTGCGCGTTCTGTTGGCGACTGCTTCCAGGCTGGCGGCGTACTTCCACTCTTCCGGGCCGACCGCGTACCAGGCCACGCGCTGCTTCAGGAAGGCGGGCTTGGGGCCGTCCTTCATGGTCCAGTCATACCATTCCCGGTGCAGGTTGTTCAGGTCGAGCAGGCTGGCTTCCCCGAACTTCAAGCCGCCCACGTCGCGATTTGGCGTGCGGGTGCCGGCGTGATCCCAGGGCCCCACGATCAGGTTGTGCCGGCCGCGGGCGGCAGGCGAGCCGTAGCGCATGTGATCGCGATAGTAGTGCAGGGCGCCGGTCTGGTCGCCATCGTAATACCCGGTGATGGTCAGGATGGGGATGTCGATCTGGGCGAACTGTTCCGGCGTGGGATACATGGCGTCCCAATAATCGTCGGGCTGCGGATGGTCCATCCACTTTTGAAAAACGGTGGAGGTGTTGCCCACCATCCGGTCGAGTTCGCGGAACGGCAGATTGCGCGTATAGCGTTCGCGGAACTTTTCGCTCCAGAACGTAGAATCGCCGAATTGCTTTGGGTTGCCGGTTTTGCCGCTGGTGTAAGTGAGCCACTGGACGATGTAGGACGTGAACATGCCGTTGGAGAACGGGAAGTCCACAGCCGCGGCGGCCGCGGCGGCGGGCACGATGGTGGCGAGATGCGGCGGATGCTCCTTGAGCGTGGCCCACTGGTCGAAACCCGCGTAGGAGCCGCCCCACATGGCCACTTTGCCGTTCGACCACGGCTGTCGCGCCAACCATTCGACGATGTCGTAGCCGTCGCGCGCTTCGTTGGCGAACGGCTCGAAGCCGCCCTCGGAGTTGCCGCGTCCGCGGACATCCACCAGCGCGAAGACGTAGCCATGGCGCGCGAAGTAGGACGCGCGATCTTCGTAGCTATCGGCGATGTAAGGCGTGAGAGTAAAGACCACCGGCAGCGGCGCGGGCATCGCCTTAGGCTTGAAGACGGTGGCGTTCAGGCGGATGCCGTCGCGCATGGGGATCTTGACTCCCCAGAGGAAGTCGATGACGGCGGGGGCTTGTTCGGCATGGAGCGGCGCGAATGCGAGGAACGCCAGTGAAAATATTTTGCGCATGATTTGTCGAGGATAACTCATCAGGCGGCCTGAGAGGCCGCCGCAGGCTGAGAGCCTGCCCCACCATGGCCTACCAGTTGGTGATGGAACCGTCGGGGCGGAAGTAAGTCTGGGCGCGATTCGTCATGCGCTCGGTGATTTCGGCGATCTGACTTAGCGGTTTGAAGTCTACCTCCACGCCCAGGCCGGGGCGTTCGTTGGGATACAGCTTGCCATCCTTGAAATCCAGACACACGGGCAGGTAGGGAAACGTGTGGCCCTGGAAGTTGTACTCCATCAACACGGGGCCCGAGAACGTGCCGAGAGAATTGACCAAAGCGGCCGTCGAGATGGGTCCGGTGAAGTGCGGCACGATGCCCACGAAGTGCGTTTCGCAAATGGCGGCGATCTTCATCATCTCGGTGATGCCGCCGACGTTGGGGAGGGTGGCGCGCACGAAGTCGATATCGTGGTTCTCCACCAACTTATTGAAGTCCCAGCGATTGCCCCACTCCTCGCCCGCGGCGATGGGGACCTTCGCCATGCGGCGCAGGATGGGGAGATCCTCCTGGAAGGCTTCGGTGCGCACGGGGTCCTCGACGAAGAAGGGCGCGAGGGATTCGATGAGATTGCATCCGCGCACGGCTTCCTGGAGATCGAAGCGCTGGTGGAAATCGACGACCCAATCGCCGTCCTTGCCGACGCCTTCACGCGCCTGCGCGCACTCGTCGTAGAGGCGATTGACGCGTTCGGTGGTGTTGTAGGTGGTATTGGCAGGCGCGCTGGCGGCGTCCATGCGGAAAGCCCGGTAGCCGGCGGCGATGGTGCGCTGCGCGCGCTCCTTGACGCTCATGTCGAAGTGCATGCCGGGAATGCTGCCGGCGGTATTGTAGCACTCGCAATGGTTGCGCACCATACCGCCCAGCAGCGCGTGAACCGGCACGCCCAGCGCTTTGCCGCGGATATCCCACAGCGCCAGATCGAGCGCGCCCAGGGCGTGCTCCTTTTCGCGCCCGGGTGGATAGAAGAAAGCGCGCGACATGTCCTGCCAAAGCCGCTCGATATACTGCGGGTCCTGGCCGATGAGGCGGCCGGCGCACTGTTCCAACATTTCCTTGGAGCCGCCTTCGCCGATGCCGGTGATGCCGGCGTCCGTCTCGATGGCGACCACCAGATCGCTTTGGTTGAAGAGCGGATTGGGGGCGGGCGGCGCGTAGACGCGCACTCGGGTGATTTTGGTTTTGGGGACCGCGGCGAAAGCCCGCGGAGGTCTCACGGCGCCGGCTACCGATACCGCCGCAAGCGAACGAAAGAACGTTCGGCGATGCACGAGGTTAATCTATCACGGCGCTCCGGGGCGGGGCTGAGAGCCCCGGCCCAGAGGGCACCCCGGCCGAGGGCCTGCCCCACAAAGGACTAGAATGATGTTCAGGAGGCTGCAACATGCGCGGCCTGTGTCTGATCGCTTTGTTCCTCGCGCCGGCTTGCATGAGCCGCGGCGCGGAGTCATCTGAAGCTCCCGTTCTGCAGTGGTTCACGGCGCTGGGCGGCTCAGGCACCAGCACCGCCACCGCCGTGGCCACGGACAGCCTGGGGAATCTTTACATCGCCGGAAATACGACTTCCTTGGATCTCCCCACGGTAGCGGCGGCGCAAGCGCACCCTGGAGGGTCGACCCTAGTTCGCATCGATCCGGCCTCGGGCGCAAGCCAGAGCATATACTTCCAGGGCATCACAGGCGTGGGAACCGTGCAGAGCGTAACGGCGGACCCCGGGAATCCGCAAAGCGTTTACGCAACCGCATCCGGCGGCGTTTTTCACAGCCGGGATGGCGGGAATACATGGGCCAGGCTGGCGCCCATCCCTTCGAATCCGACTGTATGGTCGCTGACGGTCGACCCCACGAACAGCAACACGCTGTACGCGAGCACGTCCCCGGCGGGCGCGTTCAAGAGCACGGATGGCGGCGCGAGTTGGACAGCGATTAGCAAAGGCGTCCCTCCGGCTGCGGACGGCACCTTGGGCGTTTATCAAATCTGGGTGGATCCGAAGTCGCCGGCGGTCCTGTTTGCATGCTCCGCTACGGGGTTGCTGCGCAGCGCCAACGCGGGGGCGAATTGGACTCAAGTTCTGGGCGCCACTTCCGATCTGGCTTTCGATCCATTTACGGCGGGAACGATCTATGCCTGTGTCAACTCGGGAATCGCCGTGAGCAAGGATGACGGACAGACTTGGACGTCGCCCGTTTCCTTGCCCGGTCAGGGGGCTTTCGCCTTCAGAATCATGGCTGACCCATTTCATCGGGGCACGCTGTATGCGGGTGAATACGGCCTGTTTCAGAGCACAGACTCGGGCAAGACGTGGACAGCGACGGGACCCTCTGCCGCGACCTCTTATGCGGCGGCGATGGCGGCCGATCCCAACAAGCCGGTATTGTACGTGAGCGCCTGGCCCAACGGCATTCTGATGAGCACGGACGGCTTCAACACGTTTACGACCCTGGCGCGGCAACTCCCCCAGGTGAGTCAGATCGTGGTGGCGGGGAGCAGCCTGTTCGCGGTGCCCATGCAGACCACCGACGTGTTCGTCGCCAAACTGGATACCAACGGCAACATCGTGTATGCGACTTACTTTGGCGGAAGCGGGAACGAGACGGCCAACGCGATGGCGGTGGGGCAGGATGGCAGCGTTTACGTGACCGGCTCTACGAATTCTCCGGACTTCCCGGTGACGCCGGGCTCTTACACGGGCGGGGGCCAAGGGAGTTATGTTTTCAAGCTCAAGCCGGACGGATCGCTGGCGTGGTCTACCTTCTTTGCAGGCTCCAATACGACAGTAAGCGCCCTGGCCGTCGACGACGAGGGCGAGGCATATCTTGCCGGAGCCACCACCGGCGGCCTCCCAACCACGGATGGCGCGTACCAGACCAATTATCAACCGCCGACGCAACCCGCGTGCGGCTTCCCGTCGATCTTCTGCCCTCTGCCGCCGCCGACACCCACCGCCGCGTTCCTGACGAAATTCAACGCCAGCGGGACGGGACTCGTGTTTTCGACGTACATCGCCAACGATCCGCAGAACAACCCGATCGCCAATGCGAACGCGCTGGCTCTGGTCCCAGATGGCCGGATCTATCTCGCGGGCAACGGCGAGGTGTTCCTGATGAACGGCAGCGGCAGCGCGCTGCTTGCCTCCAGTTTGCAGCCGGTTTGGACCAGCGCGATGGTCCTGGACAGCAGCCAGAATGTGTACGTCACGGGCTTCGGCAATGCCCCGGTCACCGCGGGAGCGTTCGAAACATCGCCAGAGCGGGTGATCCCGAGCCTGCCCGGCACCCAGGGAGGGAGCCAGCCCGCATTCGTGATGAAGCTCGACGGCGGCCTTTCCCAGATCCTCAGCGCGACGCTTCTGAGTGGCGAGGCCAACGACGCGGGCAATAGCATCGCGATAGATTCTTCAGGTAACGTGATCGCCGGCGGTAACACGACTTCCAAGTCCTTTCCGACAATCGCGCCCTTTCAAGGGAACTTCGGCGGCCCGGCCAGCCTCTCGCCCCCATACGGTTCAGGGTACGTAGCCGGGTTGGACCCGACCCTATCTCACCTGCTGTTCTCGACATTCGTGGGCGATGGGCCGTTCACTCTGGCGGGCGTGGTCCCGGATGGCAACGGGAACATCCTGCTGGCGGGGTCCACCGCGACGACCGTGTACGCCAACAAGATCGCGCTGCCGCCGGCGCCCGCGACGCGCCTTGATGCGGTGATCAATCCGGCCAGCCTGATCGGGGGATCGCTGTCTCCGGGAGAGACCATTGTGGCGCTGGGCGCGGGCTTCGGGCCGAATGCGCAATTGACTATCAACGGCGAGCCGGCGACGGTTCTTTCTCAATCGGCGACAAGGATCGCGGCCTCGGTGCCGACCGATATCAGCACGACTGGCGCGTTGCAGGTAAAGGTCGCCTCGGGCGGCGCGGTTTCCAATGCGGTTTGGATGCCGGCGGCGGTGGCCTCTCCCGGCATTTATTCGGTCGATGGCAGCGGGGCGGGCCAGGGTTATATCCTGAACGGCGACGGCACCGTGAATTCACCGGCGAATCCGGTGGCGATGGGTTCCGAGATCACGATTCTGGCCACCGGCGTCGGTCCGATGCATTTCGTGGGACCGTATGCCGTGACCAATCTTCCCGTGTCGGTCTTCGTGGACGGGTTCTATGCGGACGGCATCGCCGCGGCGATGCGGCAGGTCCCAGGCTTGCCCGGTCCGGTGTACGAGATCAGCGTTTACGTGCCGAATCCGGCCACCTACGCCAGTCAGTATCCGACGTTGGCCGGTTTCACCATGCCGCCACAGGTTGAGGTGAGGATGATGCTTGGCGACGTGAATCTTTCCAATCCGGATGGGTCAGTATTGATCAGCCAGGCGGGGATCGCGCTGTCCGTCAAGCAGTGAGGGACTTGCCAACAGGCGTTCTTGGCCTACAAGGCACTTTATATCGTCCTCGATATTGAACTCACCGGAGTCCGTGGTGGATTTTAGGTTCCTTACGCGGGCGGTTTCGAGTCTCATATTCGGCCTTTCACTTCATTCGCGAGCCGGCGTTGGCTAGCATCCAAAGCGCCATATCCGCGCTGGTTGACAAGTGAACATAGCGTTTGTGGGGCGGGCAATTCTGGCCTGGGGTCCCCTCTGGGGACGGCTTTCAGCCGGCCTGGAGCCGCCTGAGAGGCGGCTGCGGCCAAGATTGGCCGCCCCACGGTGCAACCGAACTGCCAGTATTCAAAAGGGACTATCTGTACGATGTACTAGCCTGGTACTCTCAGCCTCGCCTGCCGCTGGCCAAGGCTGGCTGGGACACGCCGGTCATCGTTGCGAGAGATCGCGGATGAAGATGTCTTCAAACCGCATGTTCGCCTCCCCGCCCGCATGCAACTGGAGCGCGATAGCACCGTCGTCCACTTCATTCACCGGGTCGGTGAAGTCGATCACCTGCACGCCGTTCAACCGCGCGCGATGGTGATTGCCCACCACGGTGAGCACGTAATCGTTCCACTCCGTGGGCTTGATGACGAACTCGTTTTCGGGCGACGGCCACACGATCCAGCCGCGCCGCGCGGTGTAGATGCCGCCGGTGTGATGGTAGATGTTGCGGTCGATCTCGAACTGGTATCCCTCGGCGACATCGGCCGTGCCCGGCTTGAAACTGGTGCGGTAGAAGATGCCGCTATTGCCGCCGGTGACGCACTGGAAGCGGATGGCCAGCTCGAAATCTTTGAAGTGCTTTTCGGTCATCAGGTAGCCGTAGCCCTTGGTGACGCCCACGCCGTGAATGGCGCCGTCCTCCACGGTCCATTGCTCGCCGCCCACCTTCACCCAGCCGGTGAGATCCTTGCCGTCGAAAAGCGAAACCCAGCCCTCCTGCGCGTCTTTCAGGCGGGGTTGCTGGGCAGCCGCGGCGGCCGCTAGGGCCAGGGTTATTATTATGCTGCGCATTAGTTGCTCCTTCGGGCGGGATGAGCGGGCCTGAGAGGCCCGCGCAGGCCGAGGGCCTGCCCCACTTTTCATGCTCCAATCTCGTTGCGAATGGCCGTGGCGATGCGATCGGTGAATTCGTCCACGCGCGCCAGGTCGGGTCCTTCCACCATTACACGGGCCAGAGGTTCGGTGCCCGAAAAGCGCACCAGCACGCGCCCCGCGGAGCCGAACTCCTGCTGACACTCTTCGATCTCGCGCGCTACCATTTCCATCTCGTGGAGCGCCCGCCGCTCCCGCACGCGCACGTTCTGCAAGCGCTGCGGATAGATTTCCAAGCCGGCCGTCAATTCCTCCAGGCCGGCGCTCGCGTTACGCGATATCTCCAGAACGCGCAGCGCGGTCAACAGGCCGTCGCCGGTGGTCGCGAACTGGCGAAAGATCACGTGGCCGGATTGTTCGCCGCCTAGCACCGCGCCCGCGCGCACCATTTCCTCCAACACATACTTGTCGCCGACCGGCGTGCGCAGCAACCGTATGCCTTCACGGTCCAGCGCCCTTTCGAGGCCGAGGTTGGACATCACCGTGGCCACCACCAGGCCGCCATCCAGCTTTCCGGCCGCTTGCAGCGCGCGCGCGGCGATCAGCAACACCGCGTCGCCATCCACGATTTGCCCGTTGCCGGCAACGAAGATGGCGCGGTCGGCATCGCCATCGAATGCCACGCCCAGACCGGCGCCCGATTCCAGCACGGCTGCGCGCAACGATTCCACATGCAGCGCGCCGCAGTTCAGGTTGATATTGCGTCCGTTGGGCTCGCAGCAGATGGCGTGCACCTCCGCGCCCAGGCGGCGGAACAGCGCCGGCGCGAGTTGGAACGCTGCGCCGTTGCCGCAGTCGAGCACGATGCGCATGCCGTCGAATCCGCCCGCCACGGTGGATGCCAGGTAATCCAGGTAGCGCTCGGCAAGCACGGGATCGGGCGCCAACGGCAGCGGCGCGCCGGGGGTTTTGCCGGCATGACGGAAGATTTCCTGCTCGACCAGATGCTCTTCTTCGTCCGGCAGTTTGTAACCGGAATGGCCGAAGACCTTGATGCCGTTATCCTGGTACGGATTGTGCGAGGCGGAGATCATCACGCCGGCGGTGAACGAATCGGAGCGCGTCAGATAAGCCACGCCGGGGGTAGTGATGACACCGGCGGAAACCGCGCGCACATCCTGCTGCGCGAGCCCGGCAGCCACCTGCGCGGCGATCCACGGCCCGGATTCGCGCGTGTCCATGCCGATGAGCACGGCGGCGTCCGGCGAGGCGCGGCGCAGGTCGCTGCCGAGAGCCATACCAAATGCATGCACCGTGGCCGGATCCAGCGGATACTCTCCCGCCACACCGCGAATGCCGTCCGTTCCGAATAGTTGTTTGGCCATCTACTTTTTTCCGACTGTAACTTTGACTGTAACCTGCGGCGAGTCTTGAAAGCGGACCCTGGGATCGTTCACGTAGGCTTGCAGGCGATAGCGGTTGGTTCCCGCTTCCGGTCTCACGCTGAGCGGATCGGTGTGGGCCGACGCCACGCGCGCCACGCGGCTGGCCGGGCCCGTGATGGCCAAGGCGGAAGGCTCCGCGGTTGCCTCGAGCACTTGCAGATCCGCCGGCAAGCCATCCGCAAACTGAACCTCGACAGGCACACTGCGGGTGGCGCCGGGTTCGAAGATCATCCGGATTTGGGCCGGAATGGCGCGCAGCAGTTGCACGCCGCGCGGCAGCCGGACATCGCCGCTGTCGATGGTGAAGGTGCGTTGCCCAGGCTCGACGTCGGCCATATCGAGGATCACCGCGGAGCGCCGCGGCGCTTCGGGCAAGTGCAGCGCTTCGGATGGCCCGCGAACTTCCAGATATACGGTCTCCACCACATCCGAATTGATTTCCACGGCCGGCGAAAGGTTCTTGTATTGCACGGGCACGGAAATGAAGGTGGCCAGTTCCGGCTCGCTGGCGACTGAAATCCAAAGGAGCACGGCGGCCGCCAGCGACAGCAGCTTCCAGCCGATGTTTTGCGTGAAGAAGTTCTTCATGCAGCCAGCGGGACTAAAGTCCCGCGCGGGCTAAAGCCCGCCCTCCTTCCCTTCGTCGCGATGGGTTTCCATGGGAATATCGGCGGCGAATTCGTCGATCAGTTGCGGCGCGGTGCGCCGCACGCCGAAGTGCGTGCAGATCCGTTCATCCACTTCGCGCAGGTTGAGGCCGGTCGAGAGTTCTCCGAAAGCGGCGACGGAGATGCGGCCCGTTTCTTCGGAAACCACTAGCGATAGACAGTCGGTTTCCTCGGTGATGCCGATGGCTGCGCGGTGGCGCGTGCCGGAACTGGACGCCACAGCCGGGTTCAACGCCAGCGGCAGAAAGCAAGCGGCGGCCGCGATCTTGTCTTTCTGCACAATCGCCGCGCCGTCGTGCAGGGCGCCGCCGGGATGGAAGATGGAGAGCAGCAGATCGCTCGAGATCTGCGCGTCCAGGCGCACGCCGCTTTCGATGAAGGTGCGCAGTCCGATGTCCCGTTCGACCACGATGAGCGCGCCGGTTTTGTCCTCGGCCATGCGGCGCACCGCGATCAGAATATCTTCGGTGAACTCCGGCCGCTGGTAGCCGTGCGCGAACCAGCGCTTGCGTCCCAAGCGCGCCAGCGTGCGGCGGATCTCGGACTGGAACAATACGATCACGGCCAGCGCCAGGTACGGCACAATATACGAAAGCACCGAGCGCGTCGCTTCCAAGCCGGTGTAGAGCGCGACCACGTACAGCGCCACCATGATCAGGATGCCGATGAGAATGTGGCCGGCGCGGGTGCCCTTCACGATCATCAGGGCCTGATAGATCAGGACCGCGACCACCAGGATGTCGACGACGCTGGCGGGCGTCAGGCTGGGCAGTGCCACGAGGGCGGCGCAGTTGACGGGGGCCGCGCTATTGGAGTAGGCCGCGAATTTCAAGCCAATCCTTTAGCCGCCCGGCCCAACTGGCCAGAACGGCGTCCGTGGGCGCGAGGCCGACGCCGTGCGGGCCGCGCTCGTAGATATGCATCTCGGCCGGCACACCGGCCTTGCGCAGAGCCAGATAGAACAGCACGCTGTTTTCGGCCGGTACGCCAGTGTCTTCGTTGGTAGAAAAAAGGAAAGTGGGCGGCGTCCGGGCCGTCACCTGCGTTTCGTTGGAGAGGCTCGCCACCAGTTTGGGGTCGGGGTTGTCGCCCAACAGATTGTGCATCGAGCCGGTGTGGGTGTAGGGCGTGGTGAAGGAGATCACCGGGTAGGCCAGGATCATGAAATCCGGCCGGCAGGTCGCGCGATCGATGGGGTCGGTGGCGCTGGCATCGCCGGCATCGAAGTGCGTGCCGGTGGTCGATGCCAGGTGACCGCCCGCCGAGAATCCCCAGATGCCGATGCGGCCGGGCGCGATCCGGTAATCGGCGGCATGCGCGCGCACGAAGCGGATGGCGCGCTGCGCGTCGAGGAGCGGAGCGGGATAGCGGTAGCGCGGCGCGATGCGGTACTGCAGCACGAAGGCCTGGATGCCCAGCGAATTGAGCCAGCGCGCGATCTGGTCTCCTTCGTGATCCTTGGCCAGGAAGCCATATCCGCCGCCGGGGCAAACGATCACGGCGGTCTGGACGGCGGACTTCTCCGGGGCGGGGTAGACGGTGAGGCTGGGCTTGTCGGAATCCTCCGTGCCGGCGGCTCCGGGAGCACCGCCGGGCCACAGCAGTTCGACCTTGTGCTGTGCGGGAGGTTGTTGGGCCAGCGCGGCGGCCAGGGGCAGGATGAGTGCCAATGCTTTCACGGTGACTATTGTAACGTGGCTGGCGAATGGAGGGCGGACTTCGGTCCGCGTGGGGCTTAAGCCCCGCCGCGAGTTAAGCTGTCCCTGGAGGCCCCCATGTCGCGAGCAAGAATATGGCTGGCAGTGCTGCTCGCCGCGCCTATTACCGTCGTAGCGATCGGTTCCACGGCTTACATTCTCGCCGGCCTCATGAGCCCTTGCGTTGTCTGGCGTGGATCGGACTCCGGCGGCGCCTACGCCAGCGCGCATCATCCGTGCACAGACCTCGAGGGTTTGGGCGAGACCATGCGAGGAGTTCTGGTGCTGGCGGCTGTGCAGGGCGTGATCATCCTGGCGGCGGTTCTTGGAATCTGGGGCACGGTTCGCTCGCGGCAATGGATGGTGGTTCTCGCAGGGTGCTTGATGATTCTAGAAGTATTCCCCTTGGTATTCAGCTTTTTCCCTCTGGCGTTGTTGGCGGGTATTGGGTTCTTCTGGACGGCGTACCACATGCCGGCCTGATGCGCCCCAGCCCGCATAGCCACGCCACGATCCGGCGGGCCCGCGCGGATCTCAGGCGACTTTCGATATAATTGCCGGCGAGGTAACGGCATTGGTCCATCCTCCAAACGCACTGGGTTTAACCGCCGCATTGACGCTCTTCCTCTCGCCCGCGGGCGGTCAGGATCGGCTGCGGCGAGAATCCGTCGATCTAACCACGGTCTACAAAATCAAGACGGCGGAGTTCGGACTCGCCGGCGGCAAACCGAAATCCCAAATCGCGGATTTGGCGTTCAACCTAACCGACCGGTTCGGCCCGCGGTTGACAAACTCACCGCAATTCCGGCGTTCGGCCGAATGGGCCGTGCAACGCCTTCGCGAGTGGGGAGTCGGCAACGTCCACCTGGAAAAATGGACGGCCCCGGCGAACAAGCCGCTGCCGAGTTGGGAGTGTACGTTCTTTAGCGCCTCGATGGTTGAGCCCACCTACGAGCCGCTGATCGCGGTGCCGCGAGAATGGTCGCCGGCGACGCCTGGGAGTATCACGGCCGAGGCGGTCATCATTGAGGGACCGCGCACGTTGGAAGAACTCGATAGCAAGCGAGGGAAATTCACGGGGAAAATCCTCCTGACCGGAGGGCCGCCATCCCAGCTTCCGCTTCCCGAGACGCCCCTCGTGCAGCGGTATTCGGCCGAGGAACTGGCGAGGCTCGCGACCGAGAGAATCCCCGTTCTGGACCTATTCCCGCCGCCGCCGGAGCCGACACCGGGGTTGGATTTCTACCTGAGGAATGAGAAAAAGATCGACGAGTTTTGGGCTCAGGAGAAACCGCTGGCGGTGCTCGTCAGCGGCAAGGGCTTTGGCGACAACGCGACTGCATTTCAAGGCGGCACATTACTGACGGGTTTTAGGGTGGAGGGGGCGAATCCCAAGCCGATGGCGATTTTGGCAGCCGAGCATTACAATCGCATCGCACGGCTGCTCACCCGGAATGTTCCGGTGAAAGTGCGACTTGAGATCCGGACGGCGGTCGATGAAACATTGAAGAACGAGTCCTTCAACGTGATAGGCGAAATCCCCGGCGGTGCGAAGAAGGACGAGGTCGTGATGGTTGGCGCTCACCTCGATTCCTGGGCGGCCGCGACGGGCGCCACCGATAACGCCATCGGCTGCGCGGTCATCATGGAAGCCATGCGCATCCTGCACGATTTGAAGGTACCGATGGATCGCACCGTACGGATGGCCCTTTGGGGCGGCGAAGAGCAAGGAGCGCTAGGCTCGCGAGCCTACGTCAAGGAGCATTTTGCGGATGTGGCGGATATGCACCTGAGGCCAGAGCACGAAAAACTCTCGGTTTACTTCAACCTCGATGGCGGCTCGGGCCGGATTCGGGGTATATACCTGCGCCGCAATGAAATGGCGCGTCCGATTTTCGAGGACTGGTTCGCGGCGCTGAAGGATCTCACGCCCGGGGCGGTCTCCATTCGCGATATCGACGACGACCAGGACGTGTACTCGGATCACATGTCTTTCGATGCCGCCGGCCTTCCGGCATTTCAATTCCTGCAGGACCCGCTGGACTCCGAGACGCGTACGCACCACACCAACATGGACACATTTGACCGCATTCAAATGACAGATGCCGAGCAGATGGCGGTGGTAGTCGCTTCCTTTCTTTACAATGCAGCCACACGTCCGGATCGATTGCCACGTAAGGAGCTACCCGCGCCCCGCCAGCCCAAGCAGCGCCCTTAGTAGTGAGGCGAGCCTGCCAGCGCGATTCGATCCCGCGAACCAATACACGGGCGACTACCGCACGCTATGGAACGTTGTTGGTAATATTTTCACTTTCAATGGCGTTACCTCGCGCTCGATCCTCTCGCGGGGCTTGCCGCGGACGACGTCGTTCGGTAGGGTCCAAAGTGCGAGCTACGGTTTCAGCCGGTACAGCATCCTCGGAAACG
>Ga0187847_10002726_pt1 | contig 14019 bp, 8 predicted proteins | sample June2016WEW_4_10_FD_132458 | JGI IMG/M metagenome (GOLD analysis project Ga0187847, IMG submission 132458) | Peatland microbial communities from SPRUCE experiment site at the Marcell Experimental Forest, Minnesota, USA - June2016WEW_4_10 | ecosystem: Environmental > Terrestrial > Soil > Wetlands...
CCAGGCGCCGGAAAACTGGTTCGAGGACGCCGGCTCCGGCCAATTGTACAACGGCACCGCTGTGGTGGTACTGGATTCTGAGTACGCCCAGACGGTAAACACAGGCATGGACTACCACGTCTTCCTGACACCAAACGGCGACTGTAAGGGACTGTATGTCAGCCAAAAGTCGCCTACGTCCTTTGACGTCCACGAGCTGGGGGGCGGCAGTTCCAACATCGCCTTCGACTATCGCATCATGGCAAAGCGCAAAGGTTACGAGAACATCCGTCTGGCCGACTTGACCAACAAAATCCAACGCGGAACGAATTCGAAAACCCGAAGCGGCGCTCTGCCCGAGCGCGTGCTGCCCGGTGCGGTTGCTGACGTGGTGCAACTCCCAACTGCACTTCCGCAGGCGCATGTTGTAAACCTGTCGCCTCGCGCCGCGCAGCCGACCCAAAGTCGTGCACGAAAACAGACCTCCGACCCTCGCTGATCGGAGGTTGCGGGTCTGCTTCGCCGATGCGCTTCTCGTGCTTTCCGTGGGCGGCCGCTCGCTCGTTCGTGGCTCCAAGCTCACCGTCGGGCAGATCGTGTCCTGCGACAGCCACCGCGCCGATCTCGCTTTCCGGTGGAGCGTCCGCATGCAGATGCCAGCCAAGCGTCGCAGGCAAATCGCCGCGATGGGTGGCGCAGCCGTGCGGCGACGAGCACAAAGTTAGTGATAGCGCTGGACGGCGCGCGCTCTCGTTTTGAAAAACATGGGCCCCAAACTGTGAACTTTGCGGGGCGCAATGGCTGCCACTTCGCGCAGGTCGACCGCCGGCCCGTTCCAGGCGCGAGCCGCCCGTGTCCCTCGCCACGACCGCCGGGGGGCGGACGGGCGACGCGATCGGCGAAGTGCGAAAATCGTGCTTCATGCCCATCGGCGACGATGTGCTGTGGCGCGCCAGGCGCGCTCTCAGTTTTCACGCGCCGAGATTTCCAAAAACTACGCTCTAAGAGGCTGTATAGCGGCAAAACGGACGTCGCGGGTACCATGAGTAAGCCGTGACAGGCAGGAGCCTTAGCAGCCGTGTTTGGCTCTGTGGTCCGCGAGAGCGCGTCTCGCTTCTGCGCACGCGTGGCGCGCATCCTTAGATACTGCACGAACCGCAATTAGGTCTACGCCGGTCTTGGCTGTCGCTACGGTGGTTGCCGCAAAAAGATTTGATGTGGCGGCTTTAAGTGCGTCGGTAAGGCGCATCCTTTCAAGACACACTGGACGCGGGATGCCATGGGTCGGCATTCGGTTATGTCAACCTCCTCGGTTGTGGTTTGGCTAAGAGGAAGAGAGAGGGATTCAGACCGCCTGACTCAGGTACGATGATCTGATGAGTGCAGCAGAATTGCTCAGTCGCCAACTAGTGTGAGCCGTTGCGACATGCTTGTCAAGGGGAAACGCACAATATTTCCGATAACTTGCCGCGTTCGCTGATACTAAACGACTCCTATTTTTAGAAGAATAGTTTTCGCAACTGTTAGCGATCAGGACGCCCTTCCGCGAATCGGGATCCGCGATGCACCATCGGCCATCCCGCCACTCGACGCAGCCCATCGCGGCCTCGGACGGGCGCAGCCTGCAGCGCAGGAGCGTAGCTGGCGACTTCGCGCATCGTGATGCCGGCGGCCGGTTACGGGCACCAGCGGCCCGCGGCTGCCGGTTGCTGCGCCACGGGATCATCGAAGTTCGGGTTGCTTGATGGCTGGGACAATATCCTCATTCGTCGCGGGGGTAGCCAGGGCACGGTGGGTTAGCCCCATCGCACGGTGATTTCGCAGGGCAGCTAGCATTAGTCCCAACCCAGTAGTCAATCCAGACCTTGCATCTCGGCCAAGCAGGGCTGGAACAATCGAAACCTGGCGGTTTAACACCGTTGATGGTAAACTTCGGGGGCGAAAACGTTACATTGAATGAATAGCCCACACCGTCGAGGAGTTGGGAAATATTCGTCCCTGCGCTCGTCGATGCCGCAACCACCATTTTGCCGTTGTCCGGAGTCGAGATGGTGGCGTTCTCGTCGTTGCTGGTGACAATCCAGCTCTTCCCGCCAACGCTGTATGGCCCGTTGGGGCCGATTTTGATAAAGCATGCTTGTCCTGGGGCTGATTGCCCCGCGGAATCCAGTCCTCCGTTGATAGTTACTGCTGTTGCGCTCGGGGGCTGAAAAGTCGCGAATGTCCGAACCTCCATGGTCCCATCCGCCACCGTGATCGGTGAGTTAACGGGCATGCCCGCGAGGGGGGGAGTAAAACTAGGTTTACGGCAACCACACAGGACAACCAACGCGCAGGCCGGTAAGATCAGGCCGGCGGAACCGATAGCATTTGCGAACTGCGTTCTTGTCATTTCTTCTCCTCTGATTGACTAGCGGAAACCATCCGCAGAAGGGGACGCCAGAATCTCTGCAGATCGGGCCTGCCATGGTACAACTGAAACGCCACCTTGCCCCACTGGCGCTCCATTGCGTCCAATTGCGCCTGGGCGGCCAGCGCCTCGCGCCTCGCTCCATCTTGATCGTGGAGTGCCTCGCTCGCGCGGGCCTGCATTGCCTTGGCTCGCCAGTTCGAATCCGGCAGCTTCGACAGACCGTCGCCCGCCGACTGAATCGCTGCAAGTACTCCTCTCCAATCGCCGGTTTCAAGGCGCGCCTCGGCCACCCCCAAAATGGACCCCAGGAGCACGCCTGCATTAGACGCCCGCGCTGCCATCTCGAAAGAGCGCTCGCAGCGCTGCCGCCCTTCCTGCTTGCGGCCGATACGAATCAGGGCTAGACCCAGCATCCGGTTCAGGTCTGCCATTGTGTCCGATTCGTCACTCTTAACCCTAGAGAGCAAACGGTTGCACGTTGCAACCGCTTCCGGGTACTTGCCCTCGCTCAGAGCCAACTCCGCCCGTTGGTGGTTGATATTGAACCTCAAATCCTCGAACTTCGCGGCAGCGGCCTCCGCCTGGTCGAACCGCGCCGGGGCCTCTGCATAACGGCCCAGAGGCCACAAAGTCATGCCGCATTGGAGAGCGCCATAGCCGACATGCTCAATGTCCCGGCGCGCGGCGGCAAGTTCCAGCTCCTTTCCGTAATGTTCGAGCGCCTCCGGAAACTGCTCCAGCCCTAACATCGCGGTACCCATCCCCTCTTGAACCAGCATCATCTGATAACTGTCTTGCAACTTCTCGGCCGCCGCCAGCGCTGGCCGGTAAAATCCGAGCGCTGCGTCATATTGGCCTTGGTAGAGCTTGGCCCTCCCCAGCAATACCTGGCACTGGACGGTTTCGCGCGCAAAGTTATTTTGTAGATAGAAGGCGATTGCTTCCTGCGCCTCAGGCACCCATTTGTCGATCTGCCTCTCTTGCTCGTGCAGGCTCGCCAGGCGAAGCTGGGCGCCGGCGATCAAACGCCGGGAATCGTCCTGCCGGGCGAGGCCCAGCCCCATCGCGTAATACTTCTCGGCCTGCTCAAAATCCCGCTTACGGCTGAAGGCTTCGCCCAATACCAACAGGCCCCGCGTCGCCAGGCTTTCGATGCGGTTCAAGGTTGCGGCATCGATGGCCTCTTCCGCGTAGCGTTTGGCTGAGTCTGCATCCCCGGAGAGAATGGCCACGGTCCCCAACTGCAACTTCGCGCGAATCTCCTGTTGCGCGTTATGCGTCACCTGGGTGATTCGCAGCGCCTCGCGCAAAAAGCCCTCCGCCGCCGGCATTTTCGCGCGCCTGTTCGCGTCGGCGCCGCGTTGATAGGCTACCTCGGTCAGCCCTTCCTGGTTGCTTGTCAGTTCATAGAGCTGTTCGGCCTGAGCGAACGCCCGATCCGCGTTCTTCGCATCTGACTTCAGGCTGTACAGCACCGCCAGCCGGAGCCACGCTGCCGCGTTTCTGGGAGGCCCTTGTGCCGCGATCAGATAATTCCGGATAGCTTCGTCAGGCTTGCCGGCCAAGTCGTAAACGTGCCCCAAGTCCAAGCGCACCTCCGGCTGCGCGACTCCGCCGTAGGTCAGCATGGCTTCATATTTCCGGGCCGCCTCGGGGAATTGACGAGTGATCGTCAGGTCTACCGCATCCAGATACAGCCGGTCCATCTCGGAGAGCCGCGCGCCGGCCACGTATCGTCGGGCCAACTGCATCTCCTGACTGGCCTTTCCCTGCGCGTCGAGATCGGTCCATGCCTCCGCCAGGCGCGCGTACGCCATGCTGAAATCCGGTGCCAGCCGCGCCGCCTCCCCGAGTTCTTTTGTGGCCGCGAAGTAGGCGCCTGCTTCCAGATCGTCCGTGCCAGTCCGATAGAACCGCGCGGCTTCGGCCGGGGGCTGATAGTGCCGGGGCCAAAGTGCGTAGCCCGCCACCCCCGCTAGCGCGATCGCCAGTGCGGCAACGCCCAGCTTGCGGGGCGTCCACACGGTCGCCGGACCCGGTACCGCAGCCACAGGCTCGCCCTCGACGGCCTTCACGACGTCGCCCGCCGCGGCGAATCTCAGCGACGGATCGGCATCCAGGCAGCGCACCACCGCGCCATTCCACCGTTCATCCAATCCGGGAACCACTGTGCGCGGCGCCGGAACCGGCTCTTGGCCGCGGCGCAAGGCGGCCGCTAAAGGCTCGTCCGCGACGAATGGCCGAGTCCCCGTAAGCATCCGGTAAATCACCATGCCTAAGGCGTACACGTCCGACGCAACCGTCGCGGGCCGCCCGGTCAGCAACTCGGGAGCCATGTAGTTCAGTGTCCCCGCCAGGCGCTCTGGCAGGGTCGCGGTGCTCTCACCCTCCAAGCTTGCTTTCCGCGCCAGGCCAAAATCGGTGACCACCGCCCGGACACCTTCGCCGGAAGACGCCAGCATCACGTTGGAGGGTTTGAAATCCCGGTGGATTACGCCCGCCGCATGCGCGGCATCCAGCGCCGCGGCCATCTGGCGCACGATGGGCAAAGCCTCGTCTACGCTCAGGCAGCCGACGCGCACCAGCTTTTGCCCCAGTGTTTCGCCTGGCAGAAACTCCATACTCAGCAGGATTCTCTGCGGCGGCGAGCCGTCGGCCGGGTGGCGCGCCAGGTCGAAGACTTTGCACACGTTCGGATGAGCGATCCTTCGCGAAAGCTGGATTTCCTGTTTGAATCGCGCAATCATCTGCGGGTCGGACGCGATTTCGGGCAGCAGTGTCTTCAGCGCGACTCGGCCTTTCAACTCCAGGTCCTCTGCCTCGTAGACCTCGCCCATGCCACCGCGGCCCAACACGCGCACGATCCGGAATCGGCCCAGAATCAGTTCGCCTTCCCCGAAGACGCCCGTGTCCTGCAGTATGCCGGGCTGCAGCAGTCGGACCAGCGGCTCACCAATCGTGCCGGTTGTCCGGTCGTTGGCCTCCAGAAGGCTTGCCAGCCGGTCCGCCATCTCGCCGCTCTCCACCCGGCGCACCTCTTCAATCAGGGCCGCCCGCTCCGGGAGGGGTAGATCCACCGCCTTGTCAAACCATTGATTCAGGCGGGCGAACTGTTCGGGAGTCAGGTCCATCACGGCTGACTTGGAGTTTCCGTTTTGGAATCCAAGTCCACGTAATTATACACCCTGCTTACTTCCCCCTTGCTGTCCACTCTCTGCCGGAAAGCTCGCACGGGATGGCGCTACCAACCCTGCGGACGGCGGCGTGTGCCAGCGGCGGGCCGTGTGATACGCCGCCTGCGGCGGCGGGCGGTGCCCTCCCACGTTGCACCACCGGCCATCCGGCGTCGGACGTAGCCCATCGTGAGCGCCGCGGCCTCGGACCGGCGCAGCCCGCAGCGTAGGAGCAGGCTGGTCCTTCGCGCAGCCTTGATGTCGGCGGCCAGTTCCGGCCAGGGCCGTCGTCCGCCGCGAGAGTGAAGTGACCAATGCTCGCGGCGATGAACACGCAGGCTGACTTGCCCAGGAGGCGTGCGAGCGGATGACGGGCGTAAACCCTGTTCGTTCGTGGCCCTCAGGCGGCGCGTGGGCCGGAGACCATAGCGGCCAGTCCGAGCGGCGGTACCTGCGCCGCTGGGCTGTGGTCCGGGTGATGCGGCAATCGGATAGTGAAGGTGGAACCTTTGCCAGGTTCGCTGACCACCATGATCGCGCCGCCCATAAGCTCGCAAAACCGCTGGCTGATGGCCAGTCCTAGACCTGTCCCCCCGTACTTACGAGTCGTTGAGGCGTCTACCTGCGAAAAGGGTCGGAACAGTTTATGCATCTGACCGGACGCTATGCCGATACCGGTATCCGTGATGCGCCATTCAACATACTCCGTGCCATCCACGGTTACCGGGACCACATCAACTGCGATTGTGCCGTTTTTGGTGAATTTGCAGGCGTTGCTCACCAGGTTGTAGAGACTTTGCCGAAACTTTACTACGTCCACGTGCATGGCCGGGAGGTTGGGAGCACAGTGCACGATCAGTTGGTTGGCGTTCTGCTTCGCCAGTGGCGCCATGGCGCCGGCCACGTCCTCCAGGATCTGAGCAGGCGGCACGTCCTCCCACACCAGTTCCGTTCTGCCGGCCTCTATCTTGGAAAGATCGAGTACTTCGTTGATCAGGGTGAGGAGATGCCTGCCAGCGGCGGTGATGCGCTCCAGGTCGGCAATAGAATGTGCCTGATGGTGTTCCTCGGCATCCTCGCGCAGCATCTCGCTATAGCCAATGATGGCGTTCAACGGCGTGCGCAACTCGTGGCTCATATTCGCCAGGAATGCGCTCTTGGCCCGGTTGGCCTCCTCGGCGGCATCTCGGGCCACGGCCATTTTCCTAGCGCTCAGGATCTCGCGTTCCGCGCGTTTGCGGTCGGTGATGTCCCGCGCGATTCCCAGGATACCGCTCGGCTGCGCCCCGTCCCGGATGGTTTGCAGGCTGACTTCCACGAGCGTGCGACGGCCATTCCTGCCGGCGATATCCCATTCGCGAATCGGGTACACTTCGCCGCGGGAGACCCGTCGGACGGCCTCCGCCAGCTCTTCTTGATCTGTCGCCACCAGGGCTGAAAGGGGCGTCCCCAAGACCTCCGCCTGTGTGTATCCCCAAATCTGTTCACCGGCTCTATTGAGCGATCTGACAAGCCCTTGTGGATCGGCCGTCACGATAACATCGTTGGCGTTCTGCAGCAGGTTCTGGAAGCGTCGTTCCAGAGCCGCCTCTCGCTCGATCCGTTGGCGGATGACCGCAATCTGCGTCCGGACTCGGCGTCGCAGCAAGAATACCCAACCCAGCGCGAGAAGGATGACGGCGACCAACAGCGCCAACAACAAGACCACGCGCGGCCCGGTCCACCAGGAAGGCTGTCGGAGGATTACGATGTCATCGGCCGAGTGCAGCAGAACCTGGAAAGAGGTAGGGTGCTGGTATTCGTCCGTTTCCACAGACCACACGCCTCGCATCTGCAGTCGGCTCCCGTTTCGGATTCGACGCATCCGATCCGTGACGACCCGTCTGTCCAGCCGGCCGGTGAACGTGAAGTTCCCCAGTTGCATGGTGAAGAGGCGGTACTCCCCCCGCTCGGACTGATCGAGCAGCCTGCCGTCGATCCTGACGAGTTCTGCGTCGTGATGGCCCGTGAAGCCGGCCGCGGCGCTGAGCGACACAGGCACCGGCAAGCGACTCTTGCCGATTTTTCGAAACGTGCCATCCTGAAGGATGGGCGCATACCGTCCGGAGCTGGGGAAGCCCACCGCATCCACCAAGTCTCCGGGTTCGACGACCGCCGCCTGTGCGGTTTCGACTATGACTCCACCCGAAGCGTCTTGCACGTAGGCCCAGTGACCCGAATTGCTGAGTGTGACTACACCCTGAATCCGGGTGCGCCGGTCCGCAGACTTAGCCGGGCTAAACTGCATCACGCTGCCGATGGAGACCGGCGGCAGCGTGTAGGCGTCCGGCGCCGCCTGATCTACCGCCACCTGCTGCAAGCTTGGAACAAAGAGTTGAACGCCCACCAGTTGCCTGCGTTCGTTAAACAGCGTGCCGCACGCGCCGCGAACGGTCACTACTGCGTCGACCAGGCGACTATAATCGACATCCGGGCGGAAGTCCCTGACTCTGGCTTTGAACTTGTGGCTGCCAGACGCGAAGTTGATCACCAGTTGAGGCGGACCGCGGCGCATGTCCGGAGGCAGCCGATCCTCGATCGCAACAGAATGAACGATGCCTTCGACCTGGACCCACTGACTATCTTCCTGGCCTGTCATGAGGTCCTCGATGCTCTTTGGGGCAGGTGAGGGCAGGCTTGCATGTCCAACAACTTGGATTTTCGTGTGTTCGATCGAAGGTGCAAACTCACCCGGCGTGGTGTTGCCGTCCACTTGGACCAAGTCACCAACGGCGATCCCCGAATCGGCGCTTTGAAAGAGAAAAATTCCAGCTGTCCGATCCTGGAAGAACGTTACCAGGTATTCCGGCGAGTGGTAGGTGATGACTCCCTTCAAATGGATGGGATACTGCTGGCTGGCCTGGGTCGCCGTAAGGGACCGCACTTCAGCCACCTTTGTAAGGACCCTCGTGTGGCCCTCCTGGCGAGGCTGCGCCTGGCCTCTGGCCGCAAGCGCGAGCGGTATCAGCATCAGCGTGCCGATGATTCGGCAAGCGTGTGCGCTTACCATGGTAAGCGTCTTCTTTGCAGAAGCTACCCCGCCTCGGGATTGTGCGTCAGTACGTTTTCTGGCACCCCTCCAGCGGCTAAGCGCACAAGAAATAGCACTGCCAGCACCCCCGAACTGGCATCGCTGAGTGGAATGCTCCATCCTTGTATAGTATAGATTTCACGGGCAAACAGATGAGAAAATCCTGTTTTCATAACTAAAGAGAGCGCCGAGAGGTCGTCCGGGAGATGGCGTTTGTGGAAGGCATGTTCCGTCCGCCGATGCCCGGCATTCCGGAGACCGTAACGCCAGGGACCCACATGGTGTTGCCGTCCAGAATAATGTACGCCACGGTTCCCAGGATGGCGGTGCGCACTTGCATGCCGTTGTGGCAGGCCACCGGGGTGCTGTAGAGTTGCGTGACACTGCTGTTGACCGCTTGAAAAGCGGCCAGGGTCGCCGTGTATGCGCCGGTTGTGCCGTTGAAGGTAGGATTCTGCGGTTCCACGGAGAAGTAGCTGCCAGTCCCGGTCAGCGAGTTGGACGTAGCCCGTAGGTACTCGGCATAGTCGCCATCGCTGGCGTTCAGGGCCACGGTAATGTTGACCTCGTAGTTGGCGCTCAGCGGCCCCTGGACGGCGACCTTCGAGATCAGGCTGCCGCCCGATGTGGTGGCGCTCAGGCCCCGGCCGGGCAACACCGCCAGCGATCCGTTCTGCGTCCAGTTTGTCGTGTTGATGGTTTGCAGCGTGTCGGTGAAGTAATACTGGTAGCCGGGGGAGTCTGCCGGCTTTGCGGTCAGGAACCAGCGCTGCTCGTTTGAATTGTCGGGAGCAGAGAATCGTACGCCTTGATGATGGCTTGATAGCAGGCGCAGGAGGTTGACTCCAGGCCCGCGCGGTCGACGACCGTGATTTTTCCCCGCAGGTATCGAATAAACCCCGCCTTTTTCAGCATGCCCGTCGCCAGATTTACCGTCGCCCTCCGCACGCCCAACATATGCGCGAGAAAATCCTGCGTTAGCGGAAATGTATCCTGGCCGGCACGATCATGCGTCATCAATAACCAGCGGGCGCAACGTTCTTCCATACTGTGGATCCGGTTGCAGGCTGCTCCATAAAGGACCTGCCGCATCAGGGCGTAGAAATGTTGATGGATCAGTTTCTGCACTGGCGGCCGGCTATCCATCAGTTTCCGGAAGGTGCCGGCCTCGACCGGCACGGCCGCGCCGGGTAACTGAACGAGATTCAGTCCCATCGCTCCTTGTGCCTGAATCAGCCCCGAGGCCCCCACAACCCCTCTTTTCCAATAGTGGCCATTTCCACTTGCGGCCTGCCATCGGTAGTGACCAGCAGCGACACCATTCAGGTTAAGGGGAAATAGACAGCATCGACATCGCCGTCTTGCCGAACGAGCCGCGCACGGAATCTCAGCGAAACCACGTTGGCGTCCCGCATCAAAGCATCGTAGTCTCCCTGGTCCAGCATGGCCAGGAGACGGTTCGTCGTAGGCCGACATTTTCCGGTTTCTGCTTGGGCATATTTGTTCCTCACCGAGCTTCCGTCACCGAAGGCCGCTGTCGCAACAATTGGCGGACCGGTCGACGGCTCCGATCCCCATTGTTAGTACTACGGACAGCTTCGTGCATCGTGTCGGTGTCGCGGTCCGCCCATTTTCCACGCCGGCCCAGTTGAACGGCCGCAAAGACACTACGCTAACCTTCACCCGTATCGTGAGGGAGCCATGATCAAGCGTGGGCCGCTAAAGCACGATGCTCTCATCAGCAACGCTTTCCCAGTCGGCTCCCGAATCCAATCCCTCCAGCCGAACGCTCCGATCATCGACACTGCAATGGAGGGTCCAGAGTTTGGCTCCCTGTCGGAGGGAGTATCTGTGCACTTCTTCGTGCCCGCTCATACCGGCCCGAATAGCCACGGAATGAATAGGCACCTGGTTCTGGGTGAGAAGCTGCACGGCGCTCTTCGCATCGCTGGCCAGGAGCACTCGATGTCCCTTGCTAGCAAGGACCGCTTGCGCCAGGCCAAGGATGCGCAAGTCGTTAGCCACCACGAGAACGGTGTGCTCCACGCCATTGTGGCACTCAGCCTGCACTTTGCCAATCACCTCTTTTCAAACGCCGCAGGCGGGCTGCGCACCTACGGCTTCAATTTGGCCTAATCAGACAATTAGCAGATTCCAATCGCGTCGTCTGGTCAAAATTGCTCACATTTATGGAATAATCCGGACCAGTCCCGCCACGAGGTAGTAGCCGTCCGCACACCCGATTCCGAGTACTCCGTGCCGACGGCCAATAGCGAGCCCTCGGGGATCACGGCGGGGCCGGACGGTGCGGTGTGGTTTACCGAATTCAACGGCAACAATATTGCGCGGCTGCGGTTTGGACCTTGGAGGGTCTTCGTGCTCCTGCTTCACCGTTGGAGAACGTGAAAGCGGGGCTGGCGGGGTGTCTGACGCCATAGGCGTTCACCGAGATCCTTTCCGTGTCCATCCTAACCAGGCCATTGCTCCGGGCGCAAGGACCATATTCGAACGTCGTGGAGAGCGAGATGGGCGGCACGAGTTCCGTTTCCGTGATGGGACGGACAAAAATGCCAAAATCTGTCGACCTTCCATTTTGACCGGATTCTCACTGGAGAACAAGACAGCCAGTGGGGCCATCTCTGGACTGGGGCTCTACCGGTGACTTGGACAACACCGCCACTGCCCCCGGTTCCCCCGTCGCCTGGCGTGTGACCGATAAGGGGCCAGGCGGGAATTTCGCCCACCGCGGCGCGGCATACTCCCGAAACGCGGGAAGCACGTCGTTGCCGTCCGGATGAATCCAATCGGCGGCCAGTCGCCGCTCGACACGCGCCACGGTTGGCGGTTGCCAGCTATGAATCGGGAATGAGTATTCTCCTCGGAAATGGCGACGGTACTGCGGCGTCGCCGCGGCAAGAATGCTCTCCAGGAATTGAGGGCGGGTGCCAAAGCCTCACGTGGACTATCCGGTTGTCTACCAGACGCCAGGAATGAGACGCTTCGTCCGTGCCGAGTACGCCGCGTATTCGTCGCCAAACTCCTCAACCATCATCCTCTCCTCCGCGCGGACGCGAAGCGCGCAGAGGATCGCGAACGCGATCAAGTTCGACGGACCTGCCACCCAATTCGGGATGACGAGCGCCTGGCCGATGGAATACAGCGCTAGCGCCAAGTACATCGGGTGGCGGATACGGCGATAAACGCCCTGCGTGATGAGTCGATGCTGCTCACGTACCTCCAGGGTGATCGACCAATTTGTACCCAGGTCAGCGTGCGACCGGTAGAAGACCCAGAGGCCGATCACCAAGCACATCACACCGGCGACGAGCGGGCCGGTGCCCAGCGCGTACTCAGCGAACGAAAACGCTGGCGACGCAACCCAGATCAGAGGGACGAAGAATCCGACCCAGGCGAGAACCTGGAGGCAGGTCTCTAGCGGAGTTTTATAGCTTGTGGCGACTTTGACAATTCGACTCCGGTGCCCGTGCGGCGCTCGAATGGCGATCATCACCAATGTACCTGTGAGCACCAGCGCCTTCGCTATCCACGGATTCATGGCCGAACACCGTCCCTTTCACACCGGACTGCGACTATCGTCAAAGTGCTTCTGTCCGAATAACTCGCTGCAATGCCGGACTCGCAGAACCTCCACCACGCGGTCCTATAGCCAAGGAGTCGGCACTCCCGGACGACGCAGGGCCACCGCTGGAGTTGCGGAGGACCAGCGGAGGAACGCAACGTATTGTCATCGTGCCATCTCCATGTGATTCCCAGCCGACGATAACCTGATTTGCGGCGGCGTAAAGCGAAACTCGAACCGGGCCGCTAGCTACCATAAGAATTGTGGAATCTGTGATTTGCGGTTCGCGAACCGCGTTCATCGAATATGCGGCGTAATACGCAACTGCGTGCAGGGCTGACGCAGTGGGCGCGGCGAGGCCGGAAAGTGTTCCATGGTCGTGCCTGTCTGCGGTGACGTGAGTTTTCGCCTTACGCGCCGTTTCGATGCCCGCGGTTTTGCTGGTAACGTAATGTCTCCACGGTGCTTTGCCGGAACTGACGGGTGCAGCGAGCTTCGCCTTACACCGCCGTAGACTACAGCAATCGTTTCGGAGAGCTCGCCACCCGGTTTGGAACACGGCCATCGCTCCTTTCCTCCGCTGGTCCTCCGCTACTCCAGCGGTGGCCTCCAGGACGCAACTTTCTTCCGATATGTGCCACAACGCCGCGCGTGCGGCCGCACTGCCTAAACCAGATCGCCTCGTGAAACGTGACACAAACGTGACACTTTTCAGGCTCAATCCAAACATTGGACCCCTACGATGGTAGCAGCTATCCGGTGACAGCGGATCGGGACTTGTGAATGTAAACTTGTACACGGAGGAAACCTGACGATGAAAATAGCGTTCGTTTTCGCGCTCTCCGCGCTTGCCACAAACGCCCAAGTTTTTAACTCGTTCGAGGTTTGCGGCGCGAGCGCGAGTGCGCAAAATGGCACGTTAGTCAACGGGATGAACGGGAGAGGGACAGTGGTCGGCCGTGCCTACACGGCCACCCACCAAGCCGTTGGATATATGCGCACTATTGACGGGAAGGTCACTTGCATCATCGTCCCCGGCTCCAATTGGACGTCTGCCCAATCCATCAATAACGCCGGAATAGTAACGGGCTCTTTTTCCACAAGTCCTGAGGAATTTGCCGAGGCCTTCATCCTCAATACCGACGGCAGCCTTACCACTTTCTCCGTTCCCCAAAATGCATTCACCTCCCCTGCGGGCATCAACGAAAGTGGTGTTGTGGCGGGTACGGCTACACCCACCTTCGGATTTTATTCGGCATTTATACGCGCCGCCGACGGCACGCTAATCAATTTCGACGCTCCCAGCGGGACAACCAGCGTGGCCGGGATCAACGATGAGGGCGCCGTCACCGGATCGGTTACCAAAGGACGAATTGGCTTCAGTCTCGGGTTCGTGCGCTCGCCGGACGGCACATTTCAGGAATTTGCCTTTCCCGGCGGGTGCGACCAAGGGGTAGACGCCACCTTCCCGGCGGCCATCAACCAAGCGGGCGATGTTACCGGCCATTACGACGATTGCAGCGGTAAAGCTCATGGATTTGTGCGGACCAAGGACAACGTCTTTACTACGTTTGATCCGCCAGGGTCGGTAGATGCGTTTCCCCTAGCCATCGACTCGCAAGGCGATATCGCTGGTTACTTCATAAACGGGGCGGGCGGCTATGTCGGCTTCGTCCGCGCCGGCGGAGGTACGAACGCGATTACTACGTTTAGTGTGCCTGGATCGGTTTATACCGCAGGGGATGCTATTAACGGCACAATCATGGGCGGGACGTACCAAGATACCGGTCTCGTCTATCACGGG
>Ga0187847_10002730_pt1 | contig 14007 bp, 14 predicted proteins | sample June2016WEW_4_10_FD_132458 | JGI IMG/M metagenome (GOLD analysis project Ga0187847, IMG submission 132458) | Peatland microbial communities from SPRUCE experiment site at the Marcell Experimental Forest, Minnesota, USA - June2016WEW_4_10 | ecosystem: Environmental > Terrestrial > Soil >...
CAAGCGCCATCGAATACTCCTTGGAACAGGTCTTATTATCCTAGAACACAGAAGCAGACAAAAAGTCGCACTTCGGTCCCCATTCTATAAGCTGCGCCAGCGGCTCGTCAGAGTTTCCCTCGTGGCGCGTGCCTGCCTCAAGATCACGCTCATACAGTAGTTGCTCGCGCGGACTACTGGATGGACGGCGCATACGGCCTCTGTCAGGATTCGCGCTAACACCGGAGGTGCTTATGCCGACGAAGCAACCGATTACGCTGTTCCACTCACCTCAATCTCGGTCCTCCGGAGTGTTGGCGCTGCTCGAAGAGCTGCACGCACCCTACACCATTCATGCACTCAACATGAAAACCTTTGAGCAGCGCAGCAGCGCGTATCTCGCGGTCAATCCGATGGGCAAAGTGCCTGCCATCTTGCATGGTGATGAACTCATCACCGAGCAAGTCGCGATCGGAATCTTTCTCGCCGACTTGTTTCCGGAGGCGGGCATTACGCCCGCAATCGGCGATCCTCTGCGGGGACCGTACCTGCGTTGGTATGTGTTTTACGCCGCCTGCTTTGAGCCTGCGGTCGTGGATAAGGCATTGAAGCGCGAGCCGGGTCCGACTGCGATGCTGCCGTATGGCGATCTGGACACGACGATCAACGTTCTTGTCGCTCAATTGGGCGCGGGCCCGTGGATGCTCGGTCAACGATTCACAGCGGTCGACGTGTTATGGGGCACGGCATTGACATGGATGACCGGCTTCGGCCTCGTCGAGGCCGTGCCGCCGATCAAATCTTATGTAGATGCGTGGAAAGCGCGACCCTCGGTAAAAAGAGTCGCCGAGATTGAGGCCGACCTATTGAAGTCCCAGGGCAGCGCGTGAAACCGCAGAAGTGCCGGGACACGACGGCGATGCGTCGCGCATCACAGGGGCGTATGCGGGCTTACGGGCTTGGCGGCCTCGAGAGCGCGTTTGGCTGCGATTGCGCCGAGCGCTAACGCCTCCGTTTCGAGCTTCTTCGCACTTTCGTCGAGCGCCTTCATCTCGGCCGACCGTTGTGCCGCATCGGCATCGAATGCTTTCATCGCAGCCGCTTGTTTCGCCGCGCGTTCGCCGAGCGCCATCGCCTCGGCTTCGAGCTTCGCGGCGTTTGCGTGCAACTGTGCCGCCTCCGCATCGAGTCTGCGAGTGTGATCGGTTGCGAGTGTAACGACCGAGGACGGAGAGGCCGCCGCGGCTTCGCCCGATTGACCGGCGATATCGCGCGGTCCTTCCATACTGGGCGGTCTTAGCTCGGCGGCGAGTCCGACCATGGCAATTGATAGTGCCGCGAATGCAACTGCGACCAGGGCGCTGTGCTTCGACAGTTGGATCGACATGATTGTTATCCTCCGTTCTAGAAAGGAATTCGACGGCACCATCCCGGCCATGGTCCATGAGCCGGACGAACGCTGCTGACCGACGGCGATCAGCGTTTCGCCGTAGGCCGCGAAGTCGCAGCCGCTACGCAAAACCCGAGCATCACAGTCAATCTCGATCGCACGGCGCAAGCGATGCAACAGCCACCAAACGGGCAGATTCCACGGCATGACCGTGATCACCACCAATGCGATGGCCAACCACCACGGATCACGGCCGTCGAGATGCGCGCGCTCGTGCGCGACGACCAACGCGCGCTGACCTCGCGGCAGTCGTACAAGCCAAGAAGGTACGACGATGCGCGGCCGCAGCAGCCCGAAAACCGCCGGGCCTAAGTTTGGGGCGACAACGACCGGCACCCCTTCCATGATCGTGGCTTGCCAAGACCGCGCGCGCACGGATAGCTGCGACGCGCTGAGTCCCAGCCATAGCGCGACGGCTGCCGACAACGCGATTCCTCCGGCGCGAAGCCATTGATCGCCGCGGCCGTCGAGGGTCGCTCGCGTCGCGGTGTCGAGCGCCGATTGGATGAATGGCTGGATCGACGGCGCAGATGCGGGAAGCAGCGGCGCGAGCAACGGCAGCAGCACGGCGGCCAGCATTGCAGCCGCCCAAACGGGTCGGCTCGGCAGACCTCGGCTGCGCGCCGCCTGCTCCCCGAGCAGCGCGGCGGCGCCGAGCACAATAGCAGCCTGGGTTGCGTAAGCCATGGCGGCCGGGCTCATCGATCGACCTTCGGTGGTTTTGCAGCGAGCAGCTTGCGCATGCGTTTGATCTGCTCAGGCGTCAAGGTTCGATCGGAAACCAACTGTGTGAATAGCAACTCGCTCGAACCCTCGAACAGCTTGTCGGTCAGGTGCTTCAGCGCGCTCTTGCGCGCCGACTGCTGTTCGATGCTTGCGTAGTAGCGGTGTCCACGCCCCTCCTCGACATGGCCGACGAAGCCCTTCGCTTGGAGAATTCGCAAAATCGTCAGGACCGTCGTGTACGCGAGCCGATCCGGCAGGCGCTCGCGCACTTCCGCGACGACCGAAGGACCGTGGTCCCATAGCACCTGCATCACGTCGGCCTCTCGATCAGTCAGCGCTACGCTCATCGGTATTACCTACTAATCTATTAGTAGATCATATCGCGGGTCGCGGCTATCGTCAACTAAGTCATTAGTAGGTCTCGGCGCGCACGCCGTCATCGCGTCTATCCCGACAGACTCTGGCGACACGCCTTGTTCCAGGGGCTTGCAGCTATTCATACTGGAACCAATCGGGATCGGCGCCTGCGCACGGATTTGTGGGAGTTGGTGCGCCACATGGTTGCCGCCCGACGCGGGGAGTCAGATTGGCGTACTACATGGAATTTGATGGGGTGAGCCCGGCCTCGCTTGGATCTGGAATGTTTCAGGGCCCGTGTCGCCTCGTGCGTAATCGCGGCGGCCGGACGTGATGCTCGTCCAGCATGCGCTCAACACCTTGATGTCGCTGCTGGGATTGAAGGACGACAAGGGCGCGCCCATCACCAGCTACCTGAAGCGCGAAGGTTATATTGGACCCAAGACCAACGAGTTGATTGCCGCGTATCAGCGCAATCTAAGATCACGCGGTTCGCTCGTAAAAGCGGATGGTTCGGTCGATCCCGCTCCCCGCAGCGGTTGGACCGGTCATGGGAATGCACAGTTCATGATCGTCTACCTCAATCGTGAGCACCGGAATGTCTACGGTAAAATGACGGATCAGAATGATTTTCCGCAATTGTTACAGGCTGATTTGCGGGTCAACAAGCTATCGCATTGACCGCTGACCTCACCATCGCGTGCTGCAGCGACATGCATCGCCAGCACGATTTGATCTGCGGCGATTTTCGGCGTAAATATTGCAATCAGTAGGTAGCGATTGTTTCGTCGGCGCGTGGCTGCGGCGGCTGGATCCAGAGATTAGAAACGCCGCGGGTCTGCGTTAGACGTTGGTCAAACTCGCACGATCCCACAACGAGGGACTAACACGAAGCTGGGCGCAAAGGATTGCAAACCATGAAGTCACACAAAATCGTCGGCCGACCGCTTTTGCTCGCGCTGGTCTGGGCGCTCATCGCCGTTGCAACCTCGTCGACTGACGCGCAAGCCGCAATACACATTGGCGGCTGGTCGCTACGCGCGAATGGTCAGGTTGCGCAAAATTTTGTATATGGCGGACCGTGTCCGGTGGCGCTCAAATTCGGTTGGGGAGTCGTCAGCAGCGACCCGGTGGAGGCGACTTATATATTTTTGAGAAATGACGGCGCAACCTCGCCCGCGAGCAGCATCGCAATGGCGGGCGGCGGCCGTTCGACGCCGATCTATGACGACTGGCAACTCGGCGCGAATCTGCCAAATTTCTCGAACTACCACGGCTGGGTGGAACTCGTTGTCGACTCGCCGAGTCGCTTATCCCAGCGAATTAACTTCACGCTGCATTGCAGTGCCGGCGATACCGGCGGTTCGTCAGGCGGCAACGTGCGTGTCGGCGGCGCGGCGTTTTTTGCGAATGGTCAGATTGCCCCGGATCATCAATACACGGGGCCATGCCCGGTGACCCTGAAGTTCGACTGGGGCATCGTCAGCAGCGATGCGACGCAGATCAGCTATACGTTCTTGAGAAACGACGGTGCGCGCGGCGCCTCAGCGATGCGGTCGCTGCCCGGCGGCGGCCGCTCCGTGCCGTTCACAACCCAATGGCAACTGGGCGCCAATTTGCCGCAATTCCAAAACTACAACGGCTGGATGGAACTTCACACGGATCCGCCGCACTCGCTGTCGAATAAGATACCGTTCACGCTGCATTGCCAGTGAGCGCGCCGCTTGGCGATTTGCAGAACCAACCCGACAACTGCAGGTCCGGGGCGTTAGTCTTCCGGCGCAAGACCCAGGCTCCGTCACATTTTTTCGGGCGTTTCGCCCGTAATCTCTGCAACCATGTGCGAGCGCTACGTCCTGCCGGATCAAATCACCGCGGAACGAGAGTTTCTGCCGGCTCGAGCATGGTGGAGCTTTGCAGCCAAATTCAATGTCGCGGCGCAGCAATATGTGCCGTCGATACGCTGGCACAGTGGCGAGTCCGAAGCCGCGATGATGCGCTGGGGATTGGTTCCCTCATGGGCGGAAGGCAAGTGGATTGACGAGCCACCCGCGTGCGTCGATATCGCAGAGGTCCTCGACTCACCGGCGTTTCGCGGTCCTTGGCTCAACAGCCAACGCTGTATTTTGCCGATCGCCGGCTTCTATGTCTGGGAACTTACCAATGCAAAGTACCGGCAACCGCACTTTGTTCGGGTACTCGATCGAGCCGTAATCGGCCTTGCCGCAGTTTGGGATCGCTCGGTCGCCGGCGATGACGACGTCATCGAGAGCTGCGCGGTCGTGCGCGTGCCGGCCAATACGCTGTTGATGGAACTCGGCAGCACCCGAATGCCCGCGATCATCCGGCGCAAAGATTATCGGATCTGGCTTCAGGGCACGCCGGTCGAGGCAAAGGCGACTCTGCATAGTTACGATCCGAAGCGGATGCACGCGTACGCGGTCAGTCCGCGGATCAACTCCACCGTGCCGGAAGGCCCCGAACTGATTCGCCAGGTCTCTTAGAGACCGCGAAACGGGGAAGCCGACCGGTCAACGCGGGCCCACGCTCGCGCCCGAGGTGATGAGAAGCTCGTCGAGTTGCGCGAACGACTCAGGCATCCCACCCTCCATCCCGGCGATCGCGCCGTCGAGAGCTTCCTTCGAAGGATAAAGTTCGTGCATGACCAGCAGCGTCTTGCCGCTCTTTTCCTCGAAGGTCACCGTGGTGACCGCACCATCGTCACTTTCCTCATTGGTCCAGACGAGGCGCGAGTGCGGTGTCACCTCGATGTACTTGCCGAAGAACGCCATCGTCTTGGACGCCCCGTGGCCGAACTCGAATCGATACCTGCCGCCGACACGAACGTCCGCCTCGCAGGAAAGCAGAGACACGCCTGTCGAATTCGGTGCCCACCACGCCTTGAGCAGCTCAGGAGTGGTCCACGCCTCGAACACCACGCGCGGCGGGCCGTTGAAGGTTCGCGTAATGACCAACTCACGGTCGGACTTCCGTTCCACTGTCGTGCGGTTCTTCAAGGGGCTAGCCTCGCTTTCTCTTCTTGCGCCCATCAAGCTTCTCCTTGCTTTTCAGTTCCTCGATAAGCTTATCCAGCTCGTCGAAGCGCGCGTCCCAGAGCTGGCGGTACCGCTCAATCCAAGCCGCCTCTTCGTCTAGTCGGCGCAGGCCGAGCGTGCAGGTCCGCACGCGTCCGACCTTCTCGGTGGTCACGAGCCCCGCTTGCTCCAAGACGCCGACATGTTTCTTCATGCCCGTTAGCGTCATGTGAAATTTCTCGGCAAGGTCCGTGATCGAAGCGTCTGCACGCGCGAGCTGCTCCAGAACGCCGCGTCGTGTGGAGTCGGAAAGCGCCGCGAACGAGGCATCGAAGTAGACCCGAATATACTGAACCATATGGTTCAGTATGTAACATACCGATCGGCGGCATGCAATCAGCGGCCGGCTGCGCTGCGACTTTCCGTTCGCACAGGCCTTTGTGTTGCGATGATGCGTCAATGCGGATGCGGCGGACCCGGCAGCAGCGACTGCAGGGCCTCGCGTATCGTCGTCAGCCGAGGCGGCTTGCTGAGCACTCGGTCCACGTTGAGGGGTGCTGCGCCTTCCGCAATAATGCGCTCCCCCCAACCCGTCAATAGGATGACGGGCGTTTGCGGTGACGCGGCCTTGATCGCAGCAGCGACGCCACGGCCGTCCATGCGCGGCATGCCAAGGTCCGTGATGACCGCCGAGATCGCGCCGGCATGTCCATCGCGCAGCGATTCCAGGAATGTGGCGATACCGCTTTCGCCACTGGTCGCCGTGAGCAGCTTGTGGCCGTCGAATTCCAACGTCATTTGCAGCGCCTTGAGGACATGGGGGTCGTCGTCAATGACCAGCAGCGTGAGTCCGGTTGGGGGTGCGACGGGTGGCGCCGGCAGGGCCTCGGGCGATGCGGTTGCCTGCGCGAACGAGAGCCGCAGGGTTGTGCCCTGTCCAGGCGCGCTATCGATATTGATGGTACCGTGGTGACGTTGCATGATCCCATAGACCATCGCAAGCCCGAGTCCGGTGCCCTGCTCTCCTTTGGTGGTGAAAAAGGGTTCCAGGCAGCGACGCCGAGTTTCCTCGTCCATCCCAGTGCCGGTATCGCTGACTTCCACCACGGCAGAATCGTGGGTCGTGCGCGTGCGCAATGTCAGGGTCCCACCTCCTGGCATCGCATCGACCGCGTTGAAAATCAGATTGGTAAGCGCTTCTCGAATCTCACTCTCGATGCCGGAGGCTCTCGGCGACGAGGCTGCGAGTTCGGTCTTCAGTTCGATGACGACACCCCGCTGCTGAGGCATCGTCTGCCAGCGTGCACGGGTCAACTCGATCGCTTGCTGCACGAGATCATTGAGATGCACGGTCGACAACCCGCTCTCGGTATCGCGCCCGCGATAAAACTCCCGCATACGCGCCACCGTTTCAGCGACATCGTTCGCCGCCCGCTGAATGGTCTCGAGAACTGCGCGTGTTCTGGCGGACAGGCCGGGTTCGCTTTCGAGCAGCGAGAAGGCAAAGAGCGTGATCGGCGAAATCGCATTGTTGATGTCATGCGCGATTCCGCTGGCCATCTGACCCAGCACTTTGAGTCGCTCCTGCTGCATCACGGCTTGTTGCGTCGTGCGCAAGTTCTCGAAGGCGACCTGGAGATCCTCGTGCAGCCGGGCCTGATGAGCGGCGAGCGCCACATGCTCGCTCAACTGGCGCAAGAATTCGCACTCGCCGCTGCTGAACGCGGACGCCTGGCGTCGAGCGGCAATGAGTACGCCGAATACCTTGCCTTCGATTTGCAACGGCGCAATGACGAGCGATCGCAGACCGCCGCTCGCTAGGAGCTGCGGAAAGGCCGCTTGCAGCTGCGTGATGTCGGACTCGTAGACGAGGGCCCCGCCCACACAGCGGGACATTCCGTCGCCGTCGACGGGAATCTTCGCATCGGCGCTCAGGTTCAGGGCTGCGGCGAGCGAGTTGCTGGCGGGCGCTACGGCGCTTACGGTAAGTGCAGCGGCCGCGGCATCGTAGACTCCAATGCAGCTGAAGTCCGCCGGCAGCTCGGTTTCGACCGCGCCGATCGTGACCTGAAAGATGCTCGTGAGATCCTGTCTTTCGCCGATCGCTCGAGTGATTTTCTCGAGCAGATGCAGCCGCTGCAGCTGCGCCTGTAATTTCAGTTCGGTGATCTTCTGGGCGGTCACATCCTGCAACGCGCCGCGCATGCGAACGACCTTGCCCTGCTCGATCACGGGACGGGAGATCGTGCGCACCCACTTGCGTTTACCGAGCGCGCTGACGAACTCGAGTTCCAGATCGTAAGGCGTGCCGTCGGCGAGTGATCGTTGTACCGCGGCCTCGATGCGCTGCCGCGACTCGCCCGGATAGAACTGCAACCCGAACTCCTTGCTCGGCTCGACGCTAGAGTCGAGGTCATGAATGCGGGCGATCTCGTCGGTCCAGCGGCCCGCCCCCGAGGCCGGGTCGATCTCCCAGCCGCCGACCTTCGCGAGTTTTCCGGTCTCCTCGAGAAATTCCTCCTGCGCCTTGAGCAACTGGTTGCTGCGGCCGAGCTCTGCAGTGCGCGCGAGCACGCGTTGCTCAAGCTCTTCGTTGGCGACTCGCATCCCCCACATCGCCTCGCGCCAGCGCAGGAACAACCAGACGCAAAAGATCGTGAGCATCACGAGCGCCGCCGAAACGATCAGCATCAATTGCCGCAGCCCGGCAAGCAGCGCAGGCCAGTCTTGCGGCACCATCTCCGAGGCAAAGACGAAAAATCGATCCTCCGCCTGCAATGCCTCTGGGTCGATTCCGAGGACGTCCGCCGGCAGCAGTCGCTGCCAGGAAAAGACGTGGCCCTTGTCGATATACTGGCCTTCGCGGCTGCGCAGGATCTGCTCCCAGAGTGTCGGGTCACTGCGCTCGAGCGAGAACTCCCGGCCCTGCGGCGACATGAAGCCCCACTCCTGCTGGGGATTTCGCCCCATTAGCCAGTATCCTGACGCATTCAGCAGGCGCAGGCGCTGCGCGCCCGTTGGGAGCACCTCCTGTAGGCGCGTCAGGAATGCGTCTCCAAGATAATTGAGGATGTAAATCCCACGGCGTTTGCCTGACGAATCGAAAACAGGAACTGCGAGGCGCAGTGTCGGCTTCGGTGGCTGCTCGACCCGCCCATTCTCGACATTGAGGTCGAAGGCGGACAAATACAGCGCACCGGACGGGAGTCGGTTCGCTGCGAGGAAGTAGTCGCGATCCGACTTGTTCTGCAGTCCCGCAGCATCGACGGCGTTGCCGCCGCGATTGAGGCGTATGATCTCCTGACCGTTCTGGTCGATAAAGCGAATCTGATCGTAATCGCTTTTGCGTTCGCTCATGAATTTGGCGCGCCGGGTCGCCGCTCGCAGTGCCTCGGGTGCGCCGGTCTCGAGAAAGCTTCGCAGTGCGTCGCCGTCAGCGAGGAGCCGCACATCATCCGCGACCGGGCGCAGCTCACTCTGCAAGAGTTTGGTCATCAACGTAACGCGCAGGGTCTCCCGATCGGTCTCGCGCTGCACAATCTGACCCGCTTCGTAGCGGTACAGGAACCAGCAACCCACCAGCAGCGCGGCGAGCGGGAGAAATATGAGCGCCGCAGTGACCCGCCGCGCAGGTGCGCGGACTCCTTCAAAGCGCGGTGAGTTGCTTTCGTCCAATATTTCTTGCCGAATTCCCGCGAGAGCAGCCTAAGTTGCAACGTAGCAGATTCGCAAGCGTTGTGGCAGCACGCACAACGCGATTCGTGCGGTCTCGATCACACGAGCGCCATTCGGTGACCGCACGGGCGGCGCACGCGGCGCTACGCGCGTACTGAGTCGCGTTTAGATTCAGGGTCCAAAAGAGCCTAGCAGCACCATTGAAATGCAAATCAGGCGGAGACTTTGAAGCAATACGCGCGGTGATAGGCCAGGAACGGGCGCTGCGATTGTTCAAATGGGCCCACGTTGATCGCTCGAGAAATGCCCCAGGCAGAGAGCACTTCTGCCGGACAGCGTGGCGATATGAGAAGATCCCCGTTGTCGGCAAAGCTGATGAATCCCTTGGCGAACAGATGATTGATATGTGGCGCCAACAACAATCCATTGTTCTGCGATAGCCGCTCGACTGTCGAAGACTCGCTCCACGGTTTGATGTGGCCGGCAATCAAATGATGAGGGTCACGCACGCCTGTCACCCGGCAGTAGGGCTCCACACCCAGCAATGTGTCCCTGAATGCCCCCAGGCCGCGGCGCGCCTCGATCAGCACCTCCTTTTCCATCGGTGAAAGTGCCGCGTCCCGCAGGATCGACAGGTCCTCTGTGAATTCATCGGCAAACGGGTGTGCCTCGATGGATGCGTTCTCCACCCAATCCGCTGTCTCGCGCGCCACTTCATCCGATACTTGTGCCGCATAAGACGGGTTCGGCAGCGCGCGCTTCACGACCTCCTCGAGATAGCGCAGAACAGCGGGTGAATGCGCTCGCCGTCGCTGATGATTGCCACCGTGGGCAGTGCCACAGGCGTCAATTGCCACGAAACACGCCTCGCGTATGCCCACAAGAATTCTTGGACCTGCGGCCCTCGCGACGAAGGCCTCTTCACAGCCTGGTCCGTATTCATACTGACCGCCGCTCCAACGGGTACCCGGTGGCGCTCGCGTTCTCGATAGCAGCACGAGTTCATCCTTCGCGGCGGAGAGTTGTAGGCATCTGACCAAGCCAACCGTCATTCGAATCGACGATGCTTCCAATACGATCGCCCATCGGTCCGGATGTTTGGCGGCCGCATAGTCGATCGCATCGGCAATCAGTGATTCCCACCGATGGCGGCACTCCGGGGTCACCGATTCGAAAATCAGATCAAACACGGCGCGCGCCGCGCCTGGGTCGCGCCTCATCGAGGTTAAGTCGCTGTAGACAACCGGCGCATGCGGCCGGCTTTGACCGTCTCGATTCTGCTTTCCCGCAATGGGTCGCAATGATTCAAAGCTCTCCTGTGCTGCGGCCCACCGCCGGTTGAGTTCCTCGACGATCACTTCGGGAAGCGCAACGCCGGATGTGAAGCTGCTCCACTTGAATCTAGACAGGGGACGATGCTGCATCTCGTCCCACGAAATCACCGGCGCTTCATTGAGATCGGTAAAGCGTATTTTCACGTACAAGGCCTTGATTCTTTGCCGTCGCTTTTCCGGATCCCAGTGTTTGTCTTCAAAAGGCTGCGAGGCGGTCACGCCCCGACCCACGAGACCCTTGAGTGCCGGCCCCAGACGCATCAGGAAAAATTCGCTGCCTTTCGGCAGTTCCGTGCGATTCCCGCAAGACCAACGCCCGGTCAGAGAGCCCTTGCGCCGAATTCGAATGATGTCCTTACGGAGCGAGTCCCAGGGGTACTTTGTTGGGTTCCAAGATAATAAGAACGCCGCCATGGCTTGAACCTTCCCGTGTGCTCCAGAGCCTATGCCGGATGATGCGCTCGGAAGCCCGTTGCGCCTATCGACATGAGCCAATCCGACCCTTCGAGATTGCTTTCAGGACCTGCATTCGCGGTGAACCCGATCCACCGGCGTAGACAATTGTAACCCTGGATTTCGTTGATTCGGCGGCCACGATCCGGGCCCCGTGCGGTTGACACCGTCACGCGGAACCCCGACGATCACCAACTAAAGCCCATGCATCAGGCAGCATACCGATGGCTCTTGAGCAAGACCCTTTGGGCGCCGGCCACCAGGAGAATTCGCGATGAATTCGAGACCCACGAAGGTTCCGAACCCCGATCATTCGATCACCATTGAGCCGAGCGGACTCCATGTGGTGGTATCCGTGGCCGGCCGCGTAATCGCCGATACTCACCAGGCGCTTGCGCTTCGCGAAGCGAGCTATCCCGTCGTTCTGTACGTTCCACGGAAGGACGCGGACATGTCTCTGCTGCAGCGATCCCGATTTACGACCTATTGCCCATACAAGGGCGACTGCTCCTACTTCGATATTCCCGCCGGCGGTGAACGGTCGTCGAACGCCGTGTGGTCTTACGAGGACCCACATACGGCCGTTGCAGAGATTAAAGACTACTTGGCGTTCTATCGAGATCGGGTCGATACCATCACCGAAAAGTGACGATGGGAGCTCGGTTGCATCATCGCCCGCCCGCGCCAGTCACGTTGCGGCGGCGACAGTGATCATAGCCGCGAGAGCCAGCAAATACAGTAAAGGGACCGAGGATGCGAACAGAGCAGATCCGCGAGCGCGACGTCGGGAGCGAATGTAGCTGATGACCGCTCCTGTGTAGACGATCGGATAGAGCACCACGCCATAGCTGCCGCAGACCCTAACAACAAGCTGTGCGCCACGAGCCCGGAATCATCGACCGGATTGAAGAATGGCACCTCGGGCTATGGGTCGAATGAGGACCACGTCGACTGCGCCTGCTGGGAACAGCGGTATTCCGCGGAGGCACACAATGGTACATAGGGAGCAGCCGCATAGGGACTAACGCCGAATGGTTTCGGCGCATACAGGCCGTTCATCAACAAGCGGGAGTCGACATTCTCATCCGAATTCAGTGGGCGCATCCCGAAATTTGGTTTGTACAATTCGGAAGCCAAATTGTCGGCGCATGCGGCCAGAAATGACGCAGTGATAAGGACCGGAATCAACTTGATCATGCGGGCGAGCTTCATGACGACCTCGGATTCAACCTGCGCTGCCAATTACACTGCCTAAAGACCGCGGCGGCTTCACGGCTCGGATAGATTCATATCACAGTGCATCCGAAAACTCAAAATGCGAGCGCGTCCGTTCGCCAATCAGCGGTTGCAACCAGTCTGTGTGGTCAAGGTCAGCGGCGCTGGGAATTGCAATGCGCCGCGAGGGGCCGGAGAATACAGATGATGGATACCGATGCTCCTTGGCATGCCCATATCTACCATGGTCTCGTTGATCGCGTTCCCGCCGAAGTCCTGCGCAAACGTCTGCTAAGACTTAAGGAGTCGGGGAATGTCCCACAACTGCGGTTCGTTGGAGAACTGCGCGATCGCAAGGTCGGCCCGCACCCGGTGCCACAGTTTGAGATTCATTTCACGGCAGGCTTGGTACCGACCATTGAGGAGATCATCCGCGAATCCGGTCTGACGGCGCTCGTGCATCCGCTGACCAATGACGATCTCGCGGATCACACGCGGCTTGCCCGATGGATCGGCAAGCCCATCGAGCTGGACTTGACCGTGCTCGATCCTCCCGGAATCAACCAGGGATTCGCCCGCTTCGGGAGGACGGATTTTTAGCCGCAGATTCGAAGCGGCGCGCCATTGATTGCAAGCGCGCTGACTGGCGCATCGCTCTTCGCCGTCTTACCATGGGAGCGTGGACGAAGAGCATTACGAACACAGCACGCTGGGGGAGATGGAACTTCGCGTGCGCGCGCTCGAGACCGTGCTCGCCGAAAAGGGCTTTATCGATCCGGCGGCGCTCGATGAGCTCATCGAGACCTATCAAACCCGCATTGGCCCGCGCAATGGAGCTCGGGTAGTTGCGCGGGCTTGGGTAGATCGCAACTATCGCGATTGGCTGCTCACAGACGCGACAGCCGCCATCGCAGCGCTCGGTTACGGCGGTCGGCAAGGCGAATACATGGTCGCGGTGGAGAACACGGAAGCCCTGCACAATCTCGTGGTATGCACCCTGTGCAGCTGCTATCCATGGCCGGTCCTGGGGCTGCCGCCCACTTGGTACAAGAGCGCACCCTATCGTTCCCGCGCCGTCAAGAACCCGCGCGACCTGTTGTTGGAATTCGGTGTGGTGCTCAGCGGCGAAACGCAAATCCACGTCTGGGATTCGACCGCAGAAGTCCGGTATTTGGTAATACCGCGGCGCCCGACTGGTACGGAGTCGTTGGACGAAGCGGCGCTTGCCGCATTGGTCACACGAGATTCGATGATCGGCACTGGAGTCGCCATGAATCCCGCAGCGAACGCCAAATGACTTATACGAGCCACGCCGATCTAGGCGGTCGCCTCGCGGATTGGCCGATCACACGCGTAGCCGAGGACAATTGCTTTCACGCGAGCTGGGAGCCACGTGCTTTCGCACTGACCTTAGCCATGGGCGCCACCGGGGCGTGGAATCTCGATATGGCCCGCGCTGCGCGTGAGACACTTCCCGACTATGCGAAGCTCACGTATTTCGAGATCTGGATTGCCGCACTGGAATCAATGCTGCTCGAGCGCAGCTTGCTGCAGCGGTACGAACTTGTCGCTGGTCATGCGATAGGCGAGCCCGCTTCGCTGCCGCGCATATTGGCAGCGGACACGGTAGCTGCAGTGCTTGCCAAAGGTACGCCGACGCTGCGCCCAGCGACGACCAAGGCGCGTTTCGAACTCGGCCAAGAGGTTCGCGCGCGCCTGGGCGCGTTGCCGCATCATACGCGATTGCCCGCCTACGCTCAGGGTAAGCGGGGCGTGATCGATC
>Ga0187847_10002731_pt1 | contig 14006 bp, 15 predicted proteins | sample June2016WEW_4_10_FD_132458 | JGI IMG/M metagenome (GOLD analysis project Ga0187847, IMG submission 132458) | Peatland microbial communities from SPRUCE experiment site at the Marcell Experimental Forest, Minnesota, USA - June2016WEW_4_10 | ecosystem: Environmental > Terrestrial > Soil >...
AGATGTTGCGCGAGAAACTGGACGGCATGACGGACGCTTTCGAAACCGGCGCCATGCCTCAGATTCACGTGAGCGTCGGCACGCTGGCGGCATCGAACCCGGCCGCCCGCGAGCTGGAGCGGGTCTCCGGCGATTAGTGGCGCAGGCCCCCGGCCTGCGAACCCCTGCCCTGGCGCAGGCTGTCCAGGCTGCAGAGTCGCCAGTTGTGGCGGCTTTTCTTGGCCGCTGCGGAACATCACGTCCCCAGGACCAATGTCGAGATGACTCTCGACACAGCAGGCAAGACTGCCCGCGCCACGGCACGACTATTCCCGAATCCGGTTGCGCCGGGCCAGGCGGTACTCGCGGCGTTCGCCGGCTTCGCGGAAGCGGCGGTGCTCGGCTTCGGTTTCCGGAATCACCGGCGGGACCGCGGTCGGAACGCCGTTTTCGTCCAGCGCGACGAACGTCAGGTACGCGGAGCACGTATGCCGCTGGGAACCGCTCATCAGGTTTTCTGTAGTTACACGCACGCCCACTTCCAGGGAGCTGTGGAAGACTCGATTCACGGCTGAGCGCAGCATGATCAGTTCCCCAATATTCACCGGGTGCAGAAAGTGTAGGCTATCGACCGAAGCGGTGACCACGCCGCGCCGGGCGTGCCGCATTGCTGCCATGGCACCTGCCAGATCTACCAGGTGCATCACCTTGCCGCCCAGCACGTTGCCCCAGCCGTTGGCGTCGATGGGCAGCGCCAGTTCGGAGTACTCGGAAGCGGACTCGCGTACAGGTTTACCTTGCATGGCACTCCTTGAGATTCCCTTCAGGACCGGTCGGATTCGGATCTCCGGCGCAGATAGCTGGCGGTGTAGGCGCTCACCTGACGGCTGGTCAGAGCGCCCTCGGTGGCCGTGGTGAGCTCACCGCGCGTGACCGAGAATTCCAGCGGTCCGTGGGCGAAGGGCCGGTGATCTCGTTCCAGCACGTAGTACAGTCGAAGAGAAGCGCCGTCATCCGAGACGATGGTGAAGCGCACTGCGTCCGGGCCGCAATCCGCCGGAAAGCGGTCGCAGTGGCCCCGGGCGTAGCCGAAGTTGCAGTACGGCTCGAGCACGGATTCCGCGGGCGGGTAGGGCTGGTCCGGAACTGCGCGGCAGACACCCGCCCATGCGTCGCCCAGAGGCAGCATGGCGCGCCGCAAAGACGACGCGTACGGAAGCGGCTCGATAGGCTCGAAACACGGGCACGACATTTGGGAGGTATAGTAGCACAACCATGGCGAGCAACCGATTAGAAGTGTTGAAAGGCATGGTCGCGGCAAACCCGAACGATCCGTTCGCGCGATACTGCCTGGCGACGGAGCACAAGAACCTGGGCGACCTGGAAGCCGCAGTGCTGGAGTTCCGCGCTCTCATGGCGGCCCATCCGGATTACGCCGCCACCTATCTGCACGCCGGACAGACGCTGGAGCGTCTGGGCAGGACCGAGGAGGCGCACGCCGTGTACCGCCAGGGAATCGAGGTGACCACACGCATCGGTGATCGCCATGCCTGCGCGGAACTCGAGGCCGCGCTGGGCTGAGCGCAACGCGTCGATTGTGGAGGGCGACGCCCTCGCAGGAGCGCTGCTGCAACGCCGGCGGTCTCTGCCGCTGGTTCCTTGTGTCGAGAACAACACCGGCGGTGAAGACCGCAGGCGCTACCGTGGCCATTGGAGACCCGGTTCGTCGGTGCCGCGGCCCAGCTTCACCCCCGCGTTATCATGATGAAATGACGACTGCGCTTCCTCCTGTCGGCACATCAGCCGCGCAGGAGTTCATGGACCTGGAAAAAGAGTACTTGCTGCAAAACTACGCCCGCTATCCGCTGGCGCTGGCGCGCGGCAAGGGTTGCTGGGTTTACGATCTGGAAGGCCGCCGTTATCTGGACCTGCTTGCCGGCATCGGCGTCAACGCTCTCGGACACGCACATCCACGGATCACAAAGGTAATCCGCCAGCAAGCCGGGCTGATGATTCATTCTTCCAATCTTTATTACCACCAGTATCAAGGGCCGCTGGCGAAGCGGCTGGCGCAGATCAGCGGACTGCAACGCGCGTTTTTTGCCAATACCGGGACGGAGGCTGTCGAAGGAGCGCTCAAGATGGTGCATTCCCACGGCCGCGCCATCCACCCGGAGAAGTTTGAGATCATTTCGCTGGACAATTCGTTCCATGGGCGGACGATGGGCGCGCTCTCCGTGACCGGGCAAGCCAAATACCGCACCGATTTTGAGCCGCTCATCCCCGGCGTGAAGTTCGTGGAGAAGAATGACGTCGCCACGCTGGAGGCGGCCTGCAGTAGCCGTACCGCCGGCATCATTCTGGAAATGATCCAGGGTGAGGGCGGCATCAATCCGCTCACTGCGGAATTCGCCGCCAAAGCCCGCGAGCTGGCCACCCGCTACGATGCTTTGCTGGTGGCTGATGAAACGCAGTGCGGCGTGGGCCGGCCTGGCGTGCATTTTGCCTATCAACTCTCCCAGCCGGTGATTCTGCCGGACGTGGTGGTGGCCGCAAAGCCGCTGGCGTGCGGTCTGCCCCTGGCTTTTATTCTTGCCAACGAAAGAGCCGCCGCCGCGATCAAGCCCGGCATGCATGGCACCACGTTCGGCGGTGGGCCTCTCGCGTGCCGAGTGGCGCTGGAGTTTCTCGATATTCTGGATGAGCTGCTGCCGGCCATCCAACGGGTGGGCGCGTACTTCAAAGATTCACTCCAGGAATTGGCCCGCAAACATTCTTTCGTGAAGGAAGTCCGCGGGTCCGGCCTGATGCTGGGTGTCGATCTGGCCATTCCCGGCAAACAGCTCGTGCTCGACGCCATGGCGGAGGGCATGCTCATCAACTGCACGCACGACACCGTGCTACGCTTCCTGCCGCCCTACATCATTACCGAAAGGGAAGTCGATCGCGCCATCCGCATCCTGCGCAAGCTGTTTCGCAAAGTGAAATAGGGGCAGCGTTCAACCGGTAGGACAGACCATCGTTTGTCGCGGTCTGTCGCCGTTTGCTCAAACGCGCAACCTGACAGACGACAACGGCCGATCGTCTGTCCTACCGGCTGGCCAGCGCTTCCTGAAACAACGACTGCGGGCCCTTCAGCCATGCCGCCGTGCCTAACGGCGGCGTCCCCAGAACGATCACGCTCTGGTCATCGCTCTGGCTGAGCACGGGATGCTGCTTCCAATGTTTCGCTGCCGCATCCTGAGCCACACGCTCCTCGACCACCTGAAAAATCTTGTCGATGGGCGCGTCCCGATGTTCCTTGAGTTCGGCCAGCAGATGGTAAGTGAACAAGCCATGCCCGTAGCGTTCGTCTTCGTATGAGAATTCCTCGGTTTGGCTGGCGGCGAGAATGACGCGGCCGGTGCCCTCGCGAATCTGGTCCATCGTCTTCGGCGAAAGCGATTGCGGAACGGCAACCGTCTGCGTCACTGCGCCCGCGCTGTGGCAGGTGTCCAGGATCACCACCACGCGAAACGCCTTCAGCCTGGTGCGCACGGCGTTGGAGATGTCGACCATCGAAATAGCCGTGGAATAGAGGCCATCGTGGGTCTCCATATCGGTGTCATGGGTGACGATGTAGCTGACGCCCGCCACGTCCTCCTCTCGCGCCGTTCCGTGACTGGCGATGTAGATCACTGCCAGGTCGTCTTCGTTCGCGCTGCGCGCCAGCCAGTTGATGGCGGCGCGAATTTTCACCGTGGTGGCCTCTTCGTCCTCGATGACCTGGACATGGTCCGGCCGGAATTGCCCGTATACCGGGTCCTTCAGCAGCGCCGCCATGGCGTCGGCATCTTTGCGGGTGTAACGCAGGTTCAGCCGGGGTTGACGGAAGCGCGCGATCCCAACCACCAGCGCCCATTTCTGGGAAACCCCCGGCTTGCGCAGATCGCGAGTGGCGTGTGGAGACGGGGTCGCGGGCTGCTCGGCGTGCGCCGCCACGGCCACGCCGCGCATCGGCGTCGCCAGGTGAAACGGATCGTCCGCATTCTTGAGTGCCTGGGAATTACGGTCTGCTGCCTTGGCGACCTGATTCTGCGGGTTGCCCTGGCCGAGTTGCCGTTCGAAGAGGGCGCGGTAATAGTAGGCGTCGCCGTTTTCGTCGCAGGCGAGCTGCGCCTGCTTGAGCAGCATCAGGCCGCTTACCAGATCGTCCCGGCGGGCATGCATGGAGACCAGTTCCAGCGCCCTCACCACTAAATCCTTGGAGACGGGACAGCCCTCTTGGGCCTGGCCGGATTGGCTCAGCGCCCCAACCAGCAGCGCCAGTGCCACCCGGCCCTTCACTAGCCGCCGCCCTTCTTGGCCGGCGCTTTGGCCGCGGCCGCGCCCGTCGCCAGCTTCTTATAGTGTTCCAGCGCGACTTCGATGCGATTAACAGGCTCGATGAAGTACTTCTCGTGCGGGTTGGCTTCACCCGCTTTCCGGTAATCGATCACGGCCGTTTCGAAGTACTTCCGAGCCGCGCTGGGAGTCTGCGCCTTGTAGCCGAGCGCCTCGTTACCCAAACCGAGGTTGTAAAACCGGTACGCGTCGTCCTCCGGCTTGGCCAGGGGCGGCATGTTTTCCAGTTTGTCCACGAACTCGCTCCACTGGCCGGCCTCGGCGTAGCGGTCGATTTCATTGAAAGGCCCGCGTGCCAGCATCGCCTCCACCCGCTCGTTGGTAGTCACCAGGCGGGCTGCAATTCGATCGGCGGCGCGGTTGACCAGAATCTGCTCCAGGTCGCCCACGGTGTGCGGATCGTCGTCAGCCGATTTCGATTTCAGCGGATGCCGTACTTTGCTCAGCATCTCTTTGCTGCGCGTCACCGTGTTCACGTCTTCGCTGAACTTCACCGTCACCGGTTCGGCATCGATTGAGCGGCCTGCCCGGGTTCTGGCCTGGTAGGTCACTGAGAGTGTGCCTGTGATGGTGTAAGCCGCAGCCGGCTGTTGTGCCGGTTTGTTCTTGTTGGCGGCCGCCAGCGGCGCCGCGTAGGGGTCAGCCGACGCCCGGGGAGGTGGAATGCTGAAGTTCATGACGCTCACCGAGATGACGGTGTCCGGCTTGTCCGCATCGAGCGTCAACTGGTTGTTGAAGCGGAGCAACTCCGTTTCAATGGCAGCCTCCAGCTTGCCGGCGGCGTCTTTGAATTGGGGGTTCTGCGCCGAGACCTTAACGGTGAAGCTGGCGCCAGGCAGTTGCACCGCTGCCGGAAGCTTCCGCTCCAGATTGACGGTTTTGTGATTGATGAACCAGCCAAAGCCCTGTGCAACCAGTGACGTGGCACCCAACGCCAGCGAACTCGCCAGCAGCATTCTTCTCATTGCGCTCTGCCCGCGCCGACGCGGCGCGATGCTGTCCCCTTCCAGTTTGTGTTATCTTATCACGCCGATGACGGACCCGCCGTTGCTTCAGGCCGCCCGGATTCAATGGCCTGCGCATCCCGGGCAGCTAGTAGTCGCCGGGAATATTACCTTAGTTACTTTTGACAACCTATGCGGGAATCGGCTTGAATGCTAATTTTTTGATAACGTCCTTTCCAACCGTGGACCTGTCCGGTGCGGCGACACACCGGCGGTCCACGGATTCCTCACACACCCAGATCCGGCTGCGGTAATCTCGAAAGGTGCCTTCCCTGCCATCGCTCGGCCAGCGCTTTCATAGCCGCCGCACGCGGAATTTCACCGAATCGGTAATCCGTGAGATGACCCGTCTGGCGCTGCGCCATGGCGCGACGAATCTGGCTCAGGGATTCCCGGATTTTCCAGCCCCCGAAGAGATCAAACGCGCCGCCGCCGAAGCCATCGCCGCCGACATCAATCAGTACGCGATCACTTGGGGCGCTGCGCCGCTGCGCGCGGCCATCGCCGCCAAGTACACGCGCTGGTACGCCATGGAGTTCGATCCCGAAACCGAGATTACCGTTTGCTGCGGCGCCACCGAAGGCATGATTGCCGCCCTCATGGCCGTGCTGGATCCGGGCGACGAGGTCGTGCTCTTTGAGCCTTTTTACGAGAATTACGGGCCCGACACCGAACTTTGCGGCGCCGTTCCCCGCTTCGTTCCGCTGCGGGCGCCGGACTGGAGTTTTGATCGCGACCAACTGCGCCGCGCCTTCACGCCTCGCACCAAGGCCATCATTGTCAATTCGCCTAACAACCCTACCGGCAAGGTGTTCACTCGCGACGAGCTGGAGTTCATCTCGGCCCTATGCCAGGAACACGACGCGCTGGCCATCACCGATGAGATTTACGAACACATTCTGTTCGATGGCGCGGTGCACGTTTCCATCGCCTCGCTGCCGGGCATGCGGGAGCGTTCCATCCTGGTGAACAGCATGAGCAAGACCTACGCCGTCACCGGCTGGCGGGTGGGCTGGGTGCTGGCGCCCCCTGAGATTACCAACTCTATCCGCAAGGTCCACGATTTTCTCACCGTCGGCGCGGCCGCACCCCTGCAGCAAGCCGGCGTCGTGGCGCTGGCGATGCCCGACTCTTATTACGCGCAACTGGCAGCGGACTACCTCGGACGTCGCGATTTTATGGTGGAGTCTCTGAGACTAGCTGGCTTGCGTCCCTTCCTGCCCCGCGGCGCCTATTACGTGATTACCGACACCTCCGCTCTTGGCTTTCGCGACGATCTGAGCCTGGTTCGTCATCTAATTGAAAAGATTGGAGTAGCGGCGGTGCCAGGTTCGAGCTTTTATGTGTCTCCCGAGGGCGGTTCCCAGCAGATCCGCTTTTGTTTCTGCAAGAAATATGAGACCCTGGAGGCAGCTCGAACACAACTTCTCAAGCTCCAATAGCCGCTACGTGGGCGAGGGGGTAGGTCCATGCTGCAAGAGTTTCTGCTGCCGGAAACCACCGTACGCGAAGCCGGCGCCGGGTCTCAGATTGATCTCGGCGACCAAATGGGCGGAACGCTGCTTCTGACCCTCGGCATCACGCGCATCATCGAACAACAGAGCATCGATATCTCGATCTGGGGCTCCGCCGACGGCTCCGATTGGGGATCGAAGCCCGTGGCCTCATTTCCTCAGAAGTTTTATTGCGGCACCTACCAGATCGCCATCGACCTCGCGAACCGGGCGGAAGTGCGCTATCTCCGCGCCAAGTGGCAGGTGAATCGCTGGGGCAAGGGCGATCCCAAGCCTCTGTTTACCATCTACTTGTTCGCACAAACTTTGCAGCAGGAATTCGCCGCTGCCCCAGCGTAACCGGCAGCGCGCTGACCCTCTCGCGCCGGTCTGTTTCTCACGCCTTCTGGGTTTTGTCGAAATTCGCCAGCAGGTTTTGCGCGAACCGGAAGAACCACAGGTACAGGCGCGAACCTGACGGCGCCGGATCGGGCAGCGCGCGCGCCGCCGCCGACAGAATGATCGCCGTCACCGCCCCTGTCAACCACGAAGGAATTGTCATTTTCCGATTGCTCCTTAGAAGCTCTTTCCCACGCCAACTCCAAACACCGGCTCAACCGAGCTTGAGGTGATCGCCGTCACCCGCATGATTCCGGTGAGATAGAAATGCCCTTTGTTAAGGCGCTGTCCGATGTCGTAAAGAATGGCCCCTCCGCCGCTGAATGACCCCAGCGTGGCGACCGGCGAGACGGCCAGGCCCGCGTCTCCCAGCGCCGCCAGCGACCAGTTGCCGGTTTGCGCAAACAGGTATGCCGCCCCCGTTCTGGCCGTGCTCGTGGCGCTGGTCAATTCAATGGTGGACCATGAGTACACCTTGCTCTGGCCCACCTGCGCGGCGAACGTCGTCCACCCGGCAATCGACGGCCCGGCGGTGTTGTACCGGTTGTATTCGGCTCCCGCGCCAACAAAATAACCCGGAGCGTAGTTGACGGTGCTGGGCGTTTGCGCCGCGAGGCAGCGGGCCGCCGCCAGTTCCGTCAGAATCACCCACCAGAGCCGGAGTATCCTTTTATCCATGTTGTGTCTCCTCTATGAAGTTGTCGCCCAGCCGGACACTAGCTACCCCCGGAAGCGCCGACGACACTCGGCGCGCCCGTTCGCCGTCCCGGCCAGTGAATCGGTGGCGCCCCTTTAGGACACTGCTGTCACCACCCAGAGGTCGTCCGACAGGTTCTGGCTGGTGATATATGCGTAGGGAATGGCGAAGTAGCCGTCGAGTCCCCAGTCCGCGCCCCACGAGTTGGCCCCAATGAAATGCTGCGCCGGAATGCCCTTGACGCCGTTGTCGCTGTAGCCGACCAACCGCACGCAGGGCCCCGCGCAAGCTCTCATCCGCCTGCGGCATCGGCACCAGCCCGGTTTTCGCCACCGCATCCGACTCGAAGGACTCGTAGACAGAAATCCCGAGTACGACGCCCCGCCCCGATGCCAGCGCCGCTTTGATCGAGTTCAGGTCCTGCGGGACCCTGCTGTAATGGATGGCTTTCGCCTTTAGCGCGTCGGCGTAACACTGCTTCGGTGGCTTGACCGCGAATTTGCGCGGGTTGTACGGCCACTCGGACTCCGGGCACGCGCCCTGCGCGCCCACGCTCTTGATGCCGTCGCGGATGGAAGCCCCGGCATCTTCCGTCACCGTGCCTTCCATCGCGCGCTCGTTATAGTAGATAAACAGCCGCGACAGTACCGTCGGTGGTTCTCCCTGCGCCAGTGCCTGCGCTTCCAGTTCGGCAGCAATCCCATTTCCCGTGCATGAGCCAAGCTGCCCCTGGTCGAAAACCGGCGGCTACTCCGGCCGCATATCGAGGTCTGGCGGAACCGGCACTGTTTGGCGCGGCCGGTAAACCAGGTCGCGGTGGTCCGGCACATCCGGCTTCCAGCCGTATCTGCGTTTCGTTTTCATTTCTTGTTTCCGTCCTTTCCTGTTGTTTTTGGGGCCGCTCTTGTCTGTCGGCGTCCTAGTTGTCTCAGTAGCGCCGGCGGCCTTGCCGCCGGTGTTGGGCAGGCGTCAACCAGCCCATCGCCCCAGGCGCGTTTCTCCCTGCATCTCGGCAGGCTGCGCTCCCGCCCTGCGGATGCGGAATGCAGCTGTCGCCGGCAGGGATTGTTCCGTCCAGGTTTTGCTATCTTGAAAGTACCGGCTGGGGATTCCTATGATTTCGCGTGAAGAAGCGCTGGCACTGTTTGGTTCCGACGACCTGATTGGCATCGGCATGGCTGCCGACGCGTTGCGCCGCAAGTGGCACCCCGAAGGGGTTGTTTCTTACATCATCGATCGCAACATCAACTACACCAATTTCTGTACCGAGTACTGCAGCTTCTGTGCTTTCTACCGGCCTATGGGCCACGCCGAAGGCTATATCCTGCCGGCGGAGACCATCTACCAGAAAATCCAGGAGACCATCGACCTCGGCGGCACCGGCGTCCTCATGCAGGGCGGGCTGCATCCCGATCTCAAGATCGAGTGGTACGAAGACTTGTTCCGCGGCATCAAGCAGCGCTTCCGCATCCATCTGCACTGCCTGTCCGCACCGGAAGTCACCAACATCGCCGAGGTCAGCGGCCTCAACCTGCGGGACACCATCAGCCGCCTGATGGATTCGGGCCTCGACTCCATACCCGGCGGCGGCGCAGAGATTCTGGACGATGCCGCGCGCCATCGCATCAGCCGCCTGAAGTGCTCGGTTCAGGACTGGATCGATGTGCACCGCACCGCCCATCAGCTCGGCATGCGGACCACCGCTACCATGATGTTTGGCTGCGGCGAAACCATTGACCAGCGGATGAACCACCTGGAACTGGTGCGCAATCTGCAAGAGGAGACCGGCGGCTTCACCGCATTCATCCCGTGGACCTTCCAGCGTGAGAACACTTCGCTCGGCCGATTCGTCAAAGAGGAAGCGACCGCTGTCGAATACCTGCAAACGCTGGCTATCTCCCGCATCTACCTCGACAACATCGAGAACGTGCAATCTTCCTGGGTCACACAAGGGCTCAAGACTTGCCAGCTCGGCCTCCGTTTCGGCGGCAACGATGTGGGCAGCATCATGATCGAAGAGAACGTGGTCTCCGCCGCCGGCGCCCACCACCGCGCCTCCGAAGAGGAACTGCGCCGCATGATCCGTGACGCTGGCTTCGTCCCCAAACAGCGGGATACGCTTTACCGAACCTACTTTCTGAACTAAAACCCGCGGCTTCACGGAACTTTTCCGCCCATCGCCCGTCTTCCACGTACAGGGGTTTCTATGAAGGCTCTTGTGTTCCTGTTGCTGGCGGCCGCCCTGGCCCTGTCCGCAGCCGATGTCAACGTGAGTGGGAAGTGGTCGGGCTCGTTCAGCATTACCCGGCCTGACGGAACCAACGACGATGGCACCGCCTATGCTGTCCTGAAGCAGGATGGAGGGCAGCTCACGGGGACGGCTGGACCCGACGAAGACCACCAATGGACTCTCGACAAGGGAACCGTCACCGGCAACAAGGTTGCCTTTGAGGTCAAGTCCGCCGAAGATGGCACCATCTTCAAGTGCGATCTGGTCTTGGACGGCGATCACCTCAAGGGCCCGATCAGCGCCACCGCCCCGGACGGACAAGTCTTGGCCGCCAAGGTGGACTTCAGCCGCGTGAAATAGAGGCTTCAAGCAGCTTCCAAATAGCTGTTCGCAGCCCTTCCGCGTTGTGAGCTTCCAGCGCCTGGAAGCCTTCTACCGCGGCATGCGGGTCCGCCAGCAGGTGGCTGCCGGTTTTGGCAATCTCGTCCACGCAGTCGAACCCGGCTTTCCACGCTTTCGGTGCCCAGTCGATGGCCTCCGACACGACGGAAGCCACGCCCTCGGCGACGCCATCGGCGGTCACCATGTTGAACGACTCGGTATAACTCGGCTGCAGCAGCAGGTGCATGTGCCGCACCGTCTCGCGGAATCGCGGCCACGTCTGCCACCCGTTCTCTACTAGCCGGGCGTGCGGCAGCCCAGCCATCATCGCCCGTACCGCGTCCATGATCCCCAGCCCGCCCTCTGCGCGTCCCGACGAAACCCAGAATTCCAGCGGCGTGCTCCGCTGGCCAGCGATCTCCAAGGCCGCGCCTGCTGCGCTCATCAGGTTCTTGAGCGGCCGCGTGGCGCCGAATGCCCCGATGCGCAAGGCGCCGCTGTTGAACGGTGTGCGCAGGTATCGCCTGCGCTCGGGCTCCAGGTAATACAGGTTCGCCAGGTAAGAGCAGGGAGCCCGATATGCGGCCCGGATCCAGTCGCAGAACTTCCGGCTGTTGCCTGCGACGTGAAAGTTCCAAGTCCCACGCTCCAGTTCCATCGCGTCCCGCAGGCGTCTGACGCCGTTGGCATCCGCCTGCAGGAAACCCACGTTCGAATGACAATTCACCGAAAACGTAATCTCCGGGTGTTCCGCCGTCAGCCGCTGCCAGTGCTCCGTTGGAATCCACGGCGCCGAAGTGACTACGTGCGACACCGAGGCATCCAGCCGGCTGCTCAACTCCGCGGCGCTGGTGATCGGCCAGACTTCTGCCGCGATGCCGCTCGCGCGCAGCACTTTGGCCGTGTTGAGTGCAGCCACGCCCAGTCCGATGTGGCTGATGTTCCGGTTGGCCGCGAAGTTCTTGTATGCCAGTATTAGGCGCTTCACAGAGCGCATCCTTGAGTGCCTCTTCCCGCCCCAATAGTAAACGGGCGGCCCCAGGGCACCCTCCGCCTTCAGTTCGTTAACTGCTTAACAGACCTTGAGATCCGATTTTGGATCGGTGGTGACTGACAGCGGTCCCGGCGCGGGCGTCAGCGTTCCTGCGCGCCTTCGACTCCAGGCCACCAACGCCGCGGCCCGCGCTGACATGCACTCGTCTTGCCGCGTTGGGCTACACTGAAGAAGAAGTGGCTCGCGCCACGGTGCTCTGACCCTGCCGCCCGTTGATCCCAATATCGAGTCCCAAGTTCTTCCCAAGCCACCCCTGCGCGACGACAACCGGCAGGTAGCCGGCAAGATCGCCATTTTTCAGTACACCACGGTCATCGCTTTCGTCTTTCTCATCTCCGGCTTCTGGCGCCTCCAGGTTCAGAATCCACAGTTTTATGACGAACGGGCCCTCGCCAACAGCGTAAAATCGCAGCCGCTGGCGGCGCCGCGCGGGCGCATCCTCGACCGCGATGGACGCGTCATCGTCGACAATCACAGCTCGTTCCGGCTGCTGCTCACCCGCGAGTCCCTCAACGAGGCACACCTGGCGCCCATCGCTCGCGGCCTGGACCTGGATCTGGATGATCTGCTGGCCAAGGTGCGCCGTTATCGGACCCGGCCCAAGTACGATCCGATCGTACTCAAGGAGCAGGTCACGTCGGCCGACCTGTCCTTCGTCGATTCGCATCGCGACTTTTTCCCCGAACTGCTGCTCACCCAGGATTACAAGCGGGCCTATCCGCAGAACGGCATGATGGCGCACGTCATCGGCTACACCGGCGAAATCAGCGAGCAGGAATTGGATCTGCCGGAGTTCGCCAAGTACGATCCGGGCACCGCCATCGGCAAGTTCGGCATTGAGCGCCAGTACAACGACACCCTGGCCGGCGTTGACGGCCAGCGGCAGGTGGTGGTCGACAATCGTGGCCAGGTGCGCCAGGTGCTCAAGACCAAGCCTGCTACCGCCGGCAAGGATCTCGCGCTCACCATCGACCTCGATCTGCAGGCTGTCGCGGAGCTGGCCATGGATGGCCGCAACGGCGCTGTGGTTGCGCTTGATCCCCGCACCGGCGAAGTCCTCGCCATGGTCAGCCGGCCGGCATTTGACCTCAACAAATTCGCTGAGCGTATCAAGGCATCGGACTGGAAGGCCATCACCGACAACCCCGACCACCCGATGTTGAACCGGGCGATTCAGGCCCAACTGGCTCCCGGTTCGACGTTCAAGCCGATCATGGCGCTCGCCGGCCTCGAGACCGGCACCATCGATCCGAATTGGAGCGTTCATTGCGCCGGCGGCGCCACGTTTTACGGCGGCTACCATAAGTGCTGGCAAAAGAAAGGGCACGGCACCATCTCTCTGCACAACGCCATCGTGCATTCCTGCGACGTGTTCTTTTACACCCTGGGCGACAAGATGGGCATCAACCACATCGCCTACTACGCCGACCTGGTGGGTTTTGGCCACCCGACCGGAATCGATCTGCCTCACGAAGGTTCGGGGATCGTACCCTCGCCCGAATGGAAGCTGCGCAATTACCGCGAAAAGTGGTGGGCGGGTGAGACCATCTCTGTGGCCATTGGTCAAGGCGCGCTCACGGTAACCCCTCTCCAGCTGGCGCGCGCCATTGGCGGCCTGGCCATCGGCGGCATCTGGCACCATCCCCACCTGGTTCGGGATTTGGGCGCCACAGAGAAACCCGATCAGTGGCCGCTCGACCCGGATCACGTCAAGGATGTCATCAACGGAATGTATGGCGTCGTGAACGAAGGTGGGACCGGCGGTTATGCCGCGCTGAAAGGAATTGAGGTCTGTGGCAAGACCGGGACCGCGCAAGTAGCGTCGGCCGACCTGGCCAAGCAGAAGGGCGGCGTCGAAATGGCTGACAACGCCTGGTTCGTTGGCTTCGCGCCGCGTTCTGCGCCGGAGATCGTCGTCGTCGCCCTGTTCGATCACGGCCGGGAAGGCTATCTGGCCGCACCCATCGTGCGCGATGTCATGAAGGCCTATTTTGACAAGAAGACCAGGCTGGAAGCTTTGCGGCAGCAGCAGGCTTCTGTCACCGCACGCCTGTCGGAAATGACGCAACTCGGGATGCCCGGCCCGGCCGCCGCTGTTCCGCTCCACAACTGACATGAACCGATATCTCTCCGCGCGCGACATGGATTGGCCGCTGCTGCTGATTACGCTGGCGCTGTGCGGAGTAGGTGTTCTGCAAATCTACAGTGCCACCCTCGACAACCCGCAGTACCACAGCGCCTGGTGGCGGCAGATCGTCTATATCGCCGGCGGTTTGCTGCTCATGTGGCTGATTCTGGCGGTGGACTATCATACGCTGCTGCATTACGTTCCGAGCTATTACATCATCTCGGTGGTGGCGCTCGCGGGCACTTACCTGTTCGGGCA
>Ga0187847_10002733_pt1 | contig 14004 bp, 13 predicted proteins | sample June2016WEW_4_10_FD_132458 | JGI IMG/M metagenome (GOLD analysis project Ga0187847, IMG submission 132458) | Peatland microbial communities from SPRUCE experiment site at the Marcell Experimental Forest, Minnesota, USA - June2016WEW_4_10 | ecosystem: Environmental > Terrestrial > Soil >...
GATTTCAGCTACAGCAATTGCCACAGCATTTGGCGGTTGCGTATTTCCAACGAGCGGTCATGCTGACATTACCTGCGGCGAGCGGCAACTCGTTGCCTATTGGGAAGGTGATGTTTACTCGTGCGGGGCAAGAGTTGGTACCCGTGGCGGGAGCTGCACCGATAAATGAGTTCTTTGATTTCGTTAATAGCAGGTGGGTCACTCTGGGATTGGTCGTGAATCCGGGCGCATAGGCAGATGGCAGACGCGGCTCCGGCGGGTCGGCGTCGGTTGTCGCCAAGAGGTGTTGTCCGTGGTGGAACGCGATGCTGGAATCGAGGCGGAATTTGCCCCACGGATGGGGCAACGGACTCGAAGGCGTCTTCGCAGAGAGTCCGGAAGGCGAGTCGGGCTCGCGCGCCTGATCCGCAGCCGCCGGGCGAGGGCAGGACGCCCGAACGGCCCGGCCCGATGGAGAATACTTGAGCATGTTTATGAGAGGTATCCGCAGGCGGGGGCTGACTGAACGCGGAGGCAGCGAGGCGAGCGACATCTATGGCTGATGTAATCACAAACCCCTTTATATCGCTTTGGAGCGACATACCCGCTGCCGACAATTTTCCGGCGCAACGCCCGTTACTTGCTCATTACACATCCATCGAAACGCTCGAGAAGATACTGAAATATGATGAGATTTGGTTCTCCAATCCACTGTATATGAACGATTTGGAGGAGTTGCGATTCGGACTAAATGAGGGGGCGGCAGCGTTCCCTTTACACACGGGGATCCGGAACGCATGTGGTAGCCCAGACCGTTATAAGATTTTACTAAGCGCCTTCGAGCGCCAGTTCCGTGAGTTCGACCAGATTCATGCCTTTGACACCTATGTGCTTTGTTTCTCCGAGCATCAACCTGAGGATACTGACGGAGCATTGTCGATGTGGCGAGGATATGGTGACGAAGGCCGTGGAGTTGCCCTCGTGATCGATACTCAAAAACTTAACGTCATTGAGACTCCGTTGTTCATCATTTCCAAAGTCACCTATGCGTCTCGAGACGAACGGTTGAATTGGATTAAGAATAAGCTGGATGAATTCTCCCTGTTGCTTGCCAATGTGGCGATTTCTGATGAGATGTTGTATACGGCAGCGAACGCATTGCTCGAGCGAATTAAGACGTTTGCACTATTCACGAAGCACCGAGGGTTCGGCGAGGAGCACGAGTGGCGTTTCGTGCACCTCAAGCAGTACGATCGCGCCAATCATCTTGCGAAAATGCTCGATTATGCGATGGGCAAGCGCGGATTAGAGCCGAAACTGAAATTCAAATTGGCGCCGATCGAGGGCGTGACAGCGCCGGATTTGAGCCTGGAACAGCTTGTATATCGAATTATTCTTGGTCCGTCGATTTCGAACGGGCTTACAGCAAAAACGTTGGAGAGGATGCTTATCCAACTTGGCAAGCCAGCATTGGTTGACCGGTTGCGGTTATCGGGCACACCGTTTCGTCCGGTGTAGGCAACACCTTCAGATTCGGAGGGAAAGACGTCATTCCGCGGCTTGTCGACAGTGGTCGACAGATTGTTCTATACAGTTGTTGCGCTCTCCGACTACTGCATGAAACTCTCGCGCCTAGTCAATTCGATTTGCTCTGGTCACGTCTGCGCCACCTTGCAGTGAATACACGCCCGCCGCGGAGTAAAATTCACTGGGCATTACCTCTTCGCCTAAGGAGCAGCTCATGAAAGAACCAGGACTTGATGGTCGTCATCGTGATAAGAGCGCGGCCAAGAAAAGAGAGATTCAGCAGAAACGCAGCGACACGCTGAACAAGAATCTGCCGAGGCCGATTCCGGAGTTCTCGCTCAATGCGACGCTCGGGCCAATGCGCAAGGAGACTGGGAAGGTCAGTGAAGAGGCGGTGAGGAGGGCGGCGAAGCGGATGCGGGGGTAGGCAAGTAATATTGGAGAGCGGTGCGTATCTTTCTCGGTGCGGTGAAGCGGGCGACTCGCCGAGATGTAGCGGCGCTCCGCGCACGGATTGCCCGCGATACTGGGGATTCAGGCTCCGACGATGACGGTCGAGTCGGCTGATGTCTACGCGTAGATGGCACCTACCTCTGTGGAAGAGCAGCGAATCGGGGATCCTGGTCCCGGGCGACCAATCCTCAAGCATGTCGATGTCCTCGTCGATGACCTACCTGCAGATCAAGGAGAAGGCCGTAGGACTCCGTAGTTTCTACGAATCGAGATCCATTCCGCTGCCCAATAATTGCGGCCTTGCGGAACTGATCCAGAACGCGATTGACACGTCCGACCACTGGCTGATGGGGAGTCACGAGCGGATCAGCAGTAATCGACTTTTTGGAATGGTTCAATTGGACCGCATCGCCGACGCGATTGCGCCCCTCAATGAGATGAACGATTGCTCTAGGTACCTCATTCACATGACGAGCGGAAACCTGGATCCGTTCAAACGCGAAAGATCGAAATCCCGAGACACGCTTTGGGAGCTCGAGCTCCTCGCTACGCTTAAGAATCGCAGGTTCAATGCCGCGCTGGAAGAGCCCCCCGATATCGTGGTGAATTTGAACGGGGCTTGCATCGGGATAGCCTGCAAAAAGTTCTATTCAACCAAGCACGTACAGAGCGTTTTGTCTGACGGTGTGGCTCAAATCGAGGACTCATTCGATTTCGGAATTCTTGCGGTGAATATCGACGACCTCATACCGCCGGATCAGATTTTCAAGGCGCCCACCCAGGATGAAATGGGGTGCGCTCTCAGCAGAGCGAACTTTCAATTTCTCGGGAATCACGAACGACATTTCCGCAAGTATCTCTCAACCGGCCGATTACTGGGTGCACTCGTTTCCATCGGTGGAATCGGCGACGTGTTCCAGGACAGTCCGCGCCTGCAGACGGTCCGGCAAGCGACGATATGGGTCATTCCCGGCTTGGCACCAGTGAAAGAACGCGTGATTCATCAATTCCGCGATCTCATCATGGGTTAATGGCGGGACTTGACGGAATGCCAAATTCATTGCGGTTTAATGAGGCTGGATTGTTCTCGTCGCGACGGTGTGGGAATACAGCGGTGTGGGTTGTGCATACCGATCGCGCGGATCCCTGGTTGAGAAGTCGAACGCGTCGACTGGAAATAGCAGCTTAAGTGGGTAGACGAGGGTCGGGCAGACGCCGCTCGCGCGGCTCGGCGACGAGTGTCGCCAAGAGGGGTTCTCCGAGGGGAGCGATGCTGTCGCCGACCAAGAAGGGTTGGGCGACGCCGATGGTTGAACGCGATCGGCGCTGTCGCGCCCGGTATTCTCGGGACCCAGCGCGAGGTCGCGAGTTCATTTTCCGGAGTGTGAAAAACAGGACGTTTTTTCCACAGTCCCCACGGATGGGTTTACGACGGTCCGGAAGATGAATTCGCGAGCTCGCGCTTTTAACATCGAGTATCGTGGCACGAGCATGGACACCATCACGACAACCCTCAAGCGCCAATGGTTCGCCGAAATAGTCGATCGCAAGCGGAAGAAATGAGGTCGGCGAAGGTGGTGAATGCCGACGGGAGGCCTGGCGTAGCGCGCAAACGGCTTCTTGGAGAGGCGTATTGGACTGTGCGCCCGAAGCCGGCGATGAGATTGCGCTCGGTCTTGGGGTCTCGCGACCGAAGCAATGGTGAAATCAGCCCGCGTGCGTCCGCCTCAATACTTCACGCCATTCGGCTTCTGTCACCTTTACGCAATCCTTGCCGATCAGGCTGAACGGATGCGTTTCGCGCACGAACTCGCCGCTCCAATCCTCGCCGTAGTCCCACATTCCATACAACAAACACGGTTTGCCGTCGCGTAGAACGCAGTCGGCCTCGGCGTGTACGGGCTCGTCGAGTTGCTCGTGGATCGGGGTCGGTTTGAAGTTCGGGTCTGGTGCCGTCCAATTTCCGGCTTGCGTGCCACCATCATCTGGGTCAACTACGATCGTCGTCATTTCACTACCTCCAAAATGCAAGAAGCCCGCGGGTGCGGGCTTCGGGTAAATCGGCGCCATGTTCATGGCTGCTGCGCTCTCGACTCATAACGCTGATCTCACGCGAGGATTATAGCAGAATGCGCACCGCTGTAGCTCGATTGACCGTATCGCCATGGTTGGTTCGGTGGGGACCTCGGTGTTTCCGCAATATGTCAGGTCTTTGGCGAGAGACAAAGACGCGACCAGTCGCGCAGCCTTCTTTGAGAATGCTCGAATGAATCGTCTGGTGCGAGGCGCTCACGAGCGGCCGCTAAGACTCTATCTGCAAACTGCGGGTGAACCTCCAGCGGAAGTAAATTAGCCCAAGGATATTTATCGAGAGACGCGAGCGCATCAATCCACTCGTAAACCCATTGTGACTGCCGGCGTATTTCGGATCCTCCCTCGTCGAGCCAAAGGAGGGATTGATCGAGCATCGTGTATCGGTAGCGCCAACCGGTCGCGAGCTCTTGTGCGATCAGGCGGATCCCGCCGCCTTCGGCGCCGACATTGAGTACTACGATGGGAGGGCCGATTGGCGTGCTGACCGGGCGTGGCGCAACGGTGGGTGTCGTAGCTGCGATAACCGGCGGAGTCTTCAATGCGGCGAGCTCCGCAGCCGCCGGCGGCGCGTCCCCGACGAATATCCCGCAGTCGCCAAACATTTGCAGAACGTCTTTTAGTTGCTCATCATCGGTCAGCACGGTGAGCAAGGTTTTGACGGCCTCGGCACGAATTAGGTATCCCTGGGATTTGCCGAGGGCAATCAGCGATTTGAAAACGGCTTGTCTTTGGTTGGCGTCGGTCATGGAGATGTTGAGTAGCTAAACTCTGAAGTTGGTGAATCTTCGGGATTCATCTTACACCGGGCATAATTCCGAGTGGTGGTGATGCTGACGACGGCACTGGATGGACGCATGCGATTAACGCGTCACGGAGGCGAAGCGAACGAGAGAATTGCGCATTTGTGACGGCGTTCGCCTCGTTACATGGGGCGAGAGCGATAACAACGGGCTCAAACCCCTTAGTATTACAAGGTCCGAAGGAGCGATTGCATGGATTCCAAGACTCCGCGCCACATAGCCGTTCCAGCGTTCGCGATTGGAATGTGGTCACTGTGTATTTCGATAATTGCGCAATGTCGTCAAGTTCGCGTGGGTGTGCATCCCGTCCGGGGAAGCACTGGCCGTACGCGGCGGGATCGCGCTTGATGGAGTGCGTCGAGGGAAAATGAACAAGCTCACCGAAAAACAGTTAGATAAGATCATAGAGGCCGCTTTCGACAATCCGGTGTTTGCCAAATGGTTTTTGGGAAAAACACGAGTCGGCCCTCTGGACGCAGAGCGCAAATTCTCAACGTCTGCTAACCCGTGGGGCAAAATAACGGCGAGAATCGCCGACCCAGTCACGGGTGACATGCACGAAGTTACGCGAGAATGTGAGACGGACATTCTGGTAGTCTTCGAAGAGGCGATTTCACACAAAAGATTTGCCCTGCATATTGAAAACAAACTGGCGGGCGGCAAATTCACCCCGCTTCAGCCCGACTTTTACCGCCCCAGAGCGCAGAAGTGGCTCAAAGATCCGAAGTACGGAGCTTATACGGAGTTTGCTACTGTGCTGATATCACCCCAAGTGTTCTACGACCGCTTCAAAAACGAGTGCGCGAAATTCGATTACTTTGTTTCGCACGAGGATATTGCGAAGCATTTGCCGGCATTCGGTGAATAGCCACACGTCAACGACCGGTGAATTACCAATTGAGCGGCATTTTCGCCAAGTCCCTGGAATTGGCGCATGACAGACGCAGACGAGCCGATGGTGATCATCGAAATCGGCGCCGAAGGCGGCTCGATTACCGTCGTCTCGCGCACCAGTGCCGAAGGGGTTCCGGAATATTCAGTGCGATTGCGGGATCAGACGCTTACGTTCCTTGCCGAAGACGAAGTTGGCACGGTGATTCGGTCGAATACCCCTTGGTCGGAGCGCTGAGAAGATGTGGTGGCGTCCCTCGGACGGTGGCCGTGGCCGATGCTGGTTCCTCAGTTTGTTCATGCGGATTACGCCGATCGGATTCTGATGGCGGTAAAGGAATTCAGAGGGCGCGATGGCAAGGCAGTGAGGGAGTCGGCGATTGAGCGGTGGGCGAAGGCCTGTCGTCCGGGTCAGGGGGAGTAGGGCGGACGCGGCGGAGCCGCTCGGCGACTGGGTCGCCAAGAGGGTCGTCCGTGGTTATGGATGGAGTGGGACAATATCGCTCTCTTACGGATGACCATCGACGCAAGTTCTGTCGCCCTCACGCAATTGATGCGGCTCTTTCCGGCACGGCGAGGTGACGAGCCATTACGCGTCCCACGACCGCCTCCCTCCTCCACAACCCGCTCGCCTGCCACGAGCGCGCCCTCGTGACTTTATTTGCCATTTGCAGGAACGATTGCCCCTATTGCCACTTGGGGTGGACGGCTGCGATACTGCCTGAGCAGCCCACGAACCGAAGAAGCGACAATCGCAGGGGATGCTATGCCGACGATCAGGCGGCGCTGGATAATTACAATATTGGTTACTGCTGCTGTAAGCGGGTGTACTTCTATTACGATCGACGATTGCGGAGGCGCAATTGAAAGGCCGGGAAGCGCACGAATTCGATCATCCGATGTTCGTATGCAGCTTGCCAATCCGGGCGCGGCGGCAGACCGCTTCTATCTCTACGCGGCGATGTCGGCGCTCGCGTACGAGGGATCTGGCAAATGCATCGACGAGAAGTCCAAGGAAGATTACAGTGCGCTGCGAGCTGCGTTACCCACGGAGTGGCACCGAGTAAACGCGGTTGAACTGGCCGATCCTTGCGGTGACGACAGAGGACTCGCGTATCAAGTCTGGGAAAGGCACGGGCAAAACACGCACGACGTCGTGATTGCCTTTAGAGGAACGGTTTCCGGACTAAGGAGTTGGATTTACGGGAATCTATGGGGAATCACCCATTTGTTCAACTCCGACACCCAATACTCGCGTGCAAGAACATATTCTCACCGCGTGATCGAATACTTTCGGACCCGTGCAGATGACGGCGTCACTCTGAGATTCTATTCGACCGGTCATTCTCTCGGCGGCGGTTTGGCACAGGATGTCTTCTATGATCGTCCGAAGGATTTTGTGCAAGCGTTCGCGTTTGCCCCATCCTCGGTGACCAGTTTTACGGAGCTACCAAAGGCATCGCATCTTGACGCATGCGATTGCGAGACAGAGACGTTGGATCATGAAGCGCGGATTTATCGTATCTACGAGGCATACGAGATCCTGGGGAATCTACGGTTTCCACACAAACTATTCTTCTATCCACAACGATACATTCAAGAAGTTCGCTTTTCGTTCCCATCATCCTGGAACGAAGTCAGCCGTCATTCCATGAAGACACTGGCATTTGAAATGATCAATTTGGCAAAGACGGCACCATCGGCTAATGGCGGTCCTTGGTTTGCTGGCTTGGGCGACTCTAAGAATCATATGTCATGTACCGAGCTGTTCGTCCAAAAGCAATCTGGTAGCTGCGCGCTGCCCGCGCCGGAGTCACACGGGTGCCCGTTATGAGATCGAGGACTGTCTTATTAGCCGTTGCGCAGCGCTTCTTATGATTTACTCATGGCGGGTGGTTCTTTAATTCCGCATAGGTCGGACCGAACAACTGAGTAATTATGGGTACCTCAACCGTCGCTCTGTTCCTTAGCAGCTTCCGATTTATTTGCAGCAAACTGTGGGGACCCCAGTCGGATTCGACGCCGGTTGACACCACTGGCGCGGACGCCGTGGCGGAGCTGCGTTCGATGTCGGGTGCGCTCACTGAGATTCAGACCGCCCTCACGGGGATTAGCGATGCACTAAATGCGATTGCCGTCGAGACGGCACGAAACTCGGCAGCGCTCATGGACATCGCTATCTATGGTGAGCAGCTTCGCGCGAGAGGTAACCTGCACAGTGCCTATACCTTGCTCTATTCGGGCGTTTTCGATGAAGCACTGCTGCAGTTTCGAAAGGCGCGCGAGCTGGATCCATCGAATATCGCGCTGTGGAGCGGCATTGTGACGCTGCGTTGTCGACTCATTGACGCTCCACGGTCCTCGGATACCGACGCGATGTTGGCCAGTGTGGAGTCTGATTTTCCGAGCTATCTCGAAAAGGCCCTGCGACTGACCTATTCATGCGGCCGTTTGCCGCTGGCGGTGCGCATGGCTTGCCTCTATGTCTTATATTCCGCTGCTATGCAGTTAGAGCGCTCCAGCGAAGAGGAGCTCGCCGCTTCATTACTAATTGCGACCGCGTTATCCGACCATCTGACGGAAACCACTGTCACTTTGCGGACACGACCGCTGTTGTCACTGCGTCCGCGTGGCTCGATACCGTCTATGCTTCAGCGAGTAACCAACCTGCACTGGCAGTTTATTCGCGGTGACATTGAAGAGTGCGTCCGCAAGTGTCAGCGAGGGGAATATATATACGCGTTAGCAACGGTGACTGATCTTCAGAAACGATTTGGATTGCTACCAGCATATGAAAATATTCGCGGCGCAATTGCTCATCTTGAGACGCTGTTGAAGGCGATCGATAGTGATCAGAAGCGGGTTTGGGATATTGAGTGGAAGCTTAAGTGCGAAGACCCGGAGCGCATTCGTCGCGAGATTCAGCTCAACGAGTTTGATCGCAACAGCATTTGGCGAACGTGGGTTGTTATAACTATTGTTGTCTTTGTGCTACTGGTCGGATTCATCGGAATTATCCGGACTGCCGTCGTCATCGCATCGTTGACCGCAGTCTTTCTGGTCTATCTTGGGATAGAGCGATTTAAACGCAGGCGCACGGTGTTAGCCAAAGTCCGCGCGACCAAAGAGACCTTTCCTGAGCTCCAACGAGAGGCATCATCAATCCGACTGCAGCTGGCGGCGAATGAAGAAGGTGTCCGCGCACAAGTCGGTGTCTTCAAGCAAGCGTTGGGGATTAGTTAATTCCAGTCAACAAGACGCATGCCGGGTGCTGGCGGTCGAGCATTGCGATCCGACGAGGAAGAACTGCCCGCTGAAGCTGCTTCGCTAAAGCCGCATGAAATCTATCGCCGCATATTACGGATTCCGAGAATCCGACGCCGCTCCCCGGCTTGTCGGCTACTGTCGTCAAGCGGTGCTTATACAGTTGTTGCGATCCCCGACTACTGTATGACAATCCTGCGTTCAGTCGACGGGGCATTGTGCGTCGCAGCTCACGTACGTAAAACTCCGTTTCTTAAGGTCATTCTAATTCGGCCCGAAATCGCTCATACAGTCAATCACCGTAGTGTCCGTATAGGGCTGGATCGATCCGCTGGCATAGCCAGCGCTAACCGATGCGAGCACGTTACCAATCGGACAATTCGTATAGCTTTGCGGAATTAATGTTCCGGTAAAAGTATTGCTTTCAACCGTGGCAGACAACATCCCAGAAACGGCAATTCCTTCCCCGAAATTCGTTAGAATACCTGCTGTTGTGTTATCAGTGGCTGAGGCACCCGATCCAATATCGGCATAAATACCTGAAGACTGTCGATCGCCCCACCAAGCCAGAGAACCGACAGCCAACCCAATGATAAAATGACTATTCGGGCTGCTCCATAGTGTATTGCTTGTAATGCTCGCGCCAGCAAAGCTCGGCGAAGGGGCGGGAGGCGAAGTCACGTAATATGTGTCATACGCCAGCGCGCTGAACGCAGAGTGACCGGCGCTGACAATCGTGTTGGAGGACACGATCGATTGTTGAACATTTGGATAGCTATTGAATAAGACGACGCCCACATCCGTGGGGTCTACAATTTGGTTGCCTTCGATCGTCGCGTTTTGGCAGCCCACGCTGATGCCATCGGTGTACTCTGAAGTTACTCCCGCGTGCATCGCAGGATAGGCGGTAATGACGTTATTGGAAATCGTATAGCCATTACACTGGACACCACTTAGGGGTCCCATGCCGTGTACGTTCGTCCAACCGAGAGAGTTCGAAATGAAATTTGAACTTACTGTCATGGCAGTCCCGCCTGTAATCTGCACGTTAATTGCAGCAAGCACATACGAATTCGACGCCTGCCGTTGACCGTCCACCCAAATATTCGTCAACGCTGCGCTCGATGTCCCATTACCGACGTTGACCAGGGCATTGGCAAACGGAGTTGATCGCACCAAACGAGCCATGAAAGCATGTTGATTGTGCGTCGGCGCTCCATAGGTTGTTAGGGTCACTCCATCGGGAATGTACAACGTCGTGTCCAGATACACGACCGACTTTTGCTGTAGTTGAACGGTACCTCCCGACGGTGTTTGATCAAGTAGCGTTTGCAACTGCGTCTCGCTGAGCCCGCTATAGCCGGCGCCCGACGCGGGAATTTGAATGGCCAGACCACCGGTACCGAGGTTATTGAAAGAATACGACGTGCCGCTGCAAATACTCGACACAGATTGAGTAAATTCGCTTGATTCAAAAAAATCCGCGACCACCGAGGCTAATGGTGTTCCAGAATTGAGAACCCCAAGCCAGTGCTGATATCCGTTGGCGTCCGGTTCACGATTCAATATCGCCCGGTACAAGATCAGGGTGATTGCGTCGTTGTCGTATTGGAGGCTGTTAAACTCGGTGGAGGTGAAAAACTGACTGCCCCATGTCTGCAATAGCGTTGCGTTGCATCCGTTAGGCTCAAAATATCCCAAGGCTCCTTTCCAGCCGGTAGGGTCGGGCGCGCGACCCAATACCTCAGTATACATTTTAGCAATGAACTGCCCAGGGACGGCTGCCGGACTTATATTGCACAGAAGGAGCGAAACCCACCCAAATAGCATCGCACACGTTCTTCGTGAAACGGACCGCTTCCGCGTGCAGCCCACAGAAAGCAGCGGCATTAATCGCTGACAGTACCGGGGAAAGATGAGAGCGTCCATGTTGCACACCTTAGTTAATATTCGCGAGGTGATATTGTCCATACATTCAAAATACTCCCACGTTTATACAACGTCAAACTGACCCGAGCGCTCGCTCAATGAACAACGGAGCAGGTCGACGCGACGACGCGCCAGGTATTCAATGGTGCTGATTGACAAAATCGTGACGGGCCGTTGACGGGCGAGAATCAGCTGCACATTGTGCGCGTCCTCAAAGTCGAGCATTGGGATCGCACGAAGACGATGGCGAAGAGGTAAGGCAGACGCCGCTAGCGCGGCTCGGCGACGGTCGTCGCCAAGAGGGGTCTCCCGTGCTAATAGATTCTGCGACCCATGCTTTCGGTGCTGATCATCCCGGCGCGGCGAGATAACGAGCCGTGACGCGCCCCATTACCGCCTCCCTCCTCAACAACTCCCTCGCATGCCCGCATCGCGTCTTCTTGGATTGCTTCGGTAATCCTGCTTTACGCGATCCGGTGAGCCCGTTCGTCCAGCTGCTTTGGGACAAAGGAACCATCTACGAGAAGGAAGTCATTGAAGGTCTCGGAATGCCGTTCGTGGATCTCTCTGGCCTGTCGGGCGATGAGAAGGAGGCCGCGACGCGCGCGGCGATCGATCGGGGCGACACTCTTATATATAGCGGGCGACTGTCGGTCGACGAGCTTTTTGCGGAGCCGGATCTGCTGCGCAGAGAAGGCGCCGGAAATGTCGCGATCGACATCAAGTCGGGCGGCGGGCACGAAGGCGGCGCGACTTGGCCCAGGCCGCCCGCGAGATTGCCTAAAAAAGTTGGTAATTTATCCAATCAGTCTTCAAAATCCGAGGAGTACTGTTCCGATGTAAAGCAGCAGCAGCTTAGTCGTAATTCCATCGAACGGTAACGGCGCCGTGTTGTGGTCAGAGGGATGTTGTCCATGCCACTATTGGATCAAATAGCGGAAATTGCGGCTCGGGGCATTAACAGAGTCCCGGGTTCTGCCTGGCCCATCCTCATTCTATTCGGCCTCGTCGGCGGCTCCGTTAAAGTCCTTACCCTGCTTAACAATGGTCTCCGCAAGCTCAAGTCGATTGATAGCCTATTTCAGAGACGGTTGGTACCGTGGTTTTATTCTGTTTCGGAACGGAACAGGGTCGGAAGCCGCCGAACAATTGCCGAGGACATGCTCTCTCGCATTAAGCAGATAGATGCGGACAAGGATAAGGATTGGAAGCCTGACGAGTACTCCGATCTCGAGGTTGAAATCGAAACCGGCTCGAATTTGGGCTTCCAATTTAAGATGCTTGGATTCGGAAGACGAACCTCTAGACTGATTCGAGAACCCCTAGAACGTACGTTGCTTCGCCGCCATCCTCGACTTGCGATCCTGCAGGGCGATCCGGGATCCGGCAAAAGTGTTGGTCTGCGGCATCTTACACGTCAACTCTCAGAACGCGCCGCGGTGGCATCCCAATTGCAGGCCGTCATTCCGGTCTACATTGACCTGCGATCATTCAAATTGCCGGCGAGGAGTCAACTGAACGGCAATGCCGTCGAGACGTTTGTGTTGAACTTTCTCAATCCAAACAATGCCGCACAATTACAGCAGACTCTTAAAGCCGTATTCGCCAGAGCGAAGGATCAGGAAAACTGGCTTTTTCTGTTTGATTCGTTTGACGAAATTCCAGCGATTCTGAAAGCGACGGAAGCGGACGAAGTGATCGCCGGCTATGCCAGCGCAATCGAAGACTTCATGCGACGATGGAAACATTGCAGGGCAATTCTTGCATCGCGCTTATATCGCGGTCCGCACAGTTTGCAATGGCAGCGCGTGACAATCGTACCGCTCTCCGAGTCGCAGCAGAGGCGGCTGATGCGACAAGCCGGCTTGACGCCGGACCAAGAGTCCGTTGTCAAAAGTTGTCTCGTTAGGGAAAATAGCGATTTATTTCGCAATACGCTGGTGTTCCGGCTTCTCTGCGACTTCGTCCGCGCTAACAATGTGCCGCCGGATACGCATTTTTCCATTTACGAGAGCTTCGTCGAAAAACGCCTTTCCGGAGACGCCTTCCGTCTTCGCGGGGAATTCTCTCTGAACAGCGATGACGTTGCGGAGTTTGGGGAGTATGCAGCATTTGCAATGGCTCGTGATGACAAACTTGGACTCGCGCCAACAGTGCCGGAACTGATTCAGTCGATTCGACGGAATGGATACTCGAATACGTCCTCCAAGAAGACCGAAAAACTGATGAGGGCGCTCGAAGCAGCATCGCTCGCTGAGCTAATACATGAGGACGAAAGGGAGACCGCGATTTCGCGATTTGCGTTTCGCCATAGGCGCATTCAAGAATATTTTGCGACAAAGCGCATACTCCGACAGGTCGACATTATTTCTCCTGATACGTTGCTTCTCGACGGCCGATGGCGTGAGACTGCGGTTGTTTTGATGCGTGTTGGCACAAGGACCCTCGTGGAGAACTTATGTACGCAAGCGGCGGCAATGCTGAGAGACCGAGCCGCTTCGTTACTTGTCGGCCCAACAATTGGCGGACGCGACCCGGACCGCTGGCCGTGGCCGCCGGGGGCGCTTGCGCTATTGTCGTTGCTTCAAGACGGGTTAGCGAACCGTTCCGACGTCATTTCGCCGGAATTGAAAGAGATCGTAGAGGCAATTTTGATGCAAGGAGAGCGCTCCGGGATCCAGTTGGACCTGAAATTCAGCCTTGAGCTCTTCGGCGCGGCCTCGGAGAAATTCAAGGAGGAACACATAATTCGCGCGTTCGATGGGCAGAGTGAACTGTTGATGGAGGCCGCCTACGCGCAACTGGGTCGGCTCGCGACGATTGCGGGACCGGTCAGTGGGGTAATTCGTGGCGCACTATTGAAGGCGGCCCATCAAGGACGGCTCAACAGCGACTGGCAAACGGTGATCGCAAGCATCTCGCGGCTTCGTGACCCGAAACCGTATATCGCCGTTGCCAAACTGCTCCGCATTCGCGGGTGGGTCAATCAGCTGCAGGCGATTGCAGCGGTTTCGATTTGCGAAGAAATGCTGACGGTACCGGCGACTGCGATCAGCCTTGTATCGCA
>Ga0187847_10002734_pt1 | contig 13999 bp, 13 predicted proteins | sample June2016WEW_4_10_FD_132458 | JGI IMG/M metagenome (GOLD analysis project Ga0187847, IMG submission 132458) | Peatland microbial communities from SPRUCE experiment site at the Marcell Experimental Forest, Minnesota, USA - June2016WEW_4_10 | ecosystem: Environmental > Terrestrial > Soil >...
GTTGAATGCCTGCAGCGCGCCCAACAACGCGAGGAGCAGCAGGAATGCGCTCCCTAACAGAGCAATGGTCCTGCGTCGTGGATCGCCGCTCAGTGGCATGCGGCGATTATAGAACTGAGAAGGGACCAGGGACGGAGCGACTGGACGCTGGGATGGGATATTCGCTCGAGGCCCTCTTTACTTCAAGACCAGCATTTGCAGCCAGCCTCCCCAGACATCGGACCATGCATGGGTGATGACGTTTGCGCGGAGATTCCTGCGCGAGGCAGCGAGAGCTCCAAAGAGAACCCCAAGGATGCTGATCACGACGACGTTCCTCCAGCCCTGATAGGCGTGAAACAGGCCAAAGACCAGGCCTTGCGCCAGGACGGCTACGACAACATTCCCGGTGAGCGCATGAAGCTGGCGCTGCAGAAACCCACGAAACGCCAGTTCCTCGCAGATTCCGGCGGTTATCGAGACCCCAATCCAGACGAGAATCTCGACGGGGGTCTGGGGTAGAAGACTATTGACAGTTTTCGCGGTGTTGGGACCGATCAGATTGGAATCCAGCATCCGGTGAACTCCAAATGCGGCGCCCTCCCAAACCACCCAGAAGGGCACCGCGATTGCGAGATCGACGGCAACGCTCTTCCATGAAGTCCAGTGACCGCCTGAAAGTGTTTCAAGATTGCCGCCATAACGATGGACGCCGGCCCAGCAGAAGTAAAGGAGAGCCCAGTCCATTGCTGCCACGGTCAGGTAGATCTGAATCGCCTGACCATGACCAGCAAGTTGACTGCTGGACGCTGCATCGGAGCCCGCCGTGGGCGCATGCTGAGCGAGAAAGCCCATCGCGACCACGCCTGCACCGATGAGGAGGAAGCCGATGAGCCATCCCCAGGAGGCAATCTGTTGGGGGCGTTGGCGCGATTCAGGATCCGTTGCGGCGAGCGCTTCATGTGCATGCATGGTTTTTCTCCTATCGGGTGGAGAGCTTGGACTGCTGTTCGCCGGCAATCCGGTTCAGTTCGGCCAGGGTCTCTTCCGCCCAGCGAACATGTGCTTCCAGTTCGTACTCTCCAAAGCGAGCCGCTATCTTCCAGTACGGAACGTCGGGATACTGCTGGTTCTGGGCGAGGACTTCGTGTTCTATGCGCGCGAGCTCCTGAAGCACCGCGCGCTCATTCGCGAGCATGCGCTCCAGATATCCGATCAGGATTTTTGGGGACGTCTGCGCGCCAAAGAAGAGCTTCAGGAGCAGCTCATTACGTGGGATCTCGGGTTGCGGCGGAACGGCCAGCCAGTTCGTCAGGCGCTCGCGTCCTTTTTTTGTAATGGAGTAGACGTGGCGGTCGGGCTTACCTTTTTGCCGCTCTGTCTTGAAGGTGACGAAACCGCCGCCTGCCAGCTTCTTCAGGCTTGGATAAATTTGCCCGTAGCTCTCACTCCAGAAGTGACCGACTGACCCGCGGATGGTCTGTCCCAGGTCGTAGCCGGACATGGGCTGGATAGTCAGGAGGCCGAGAAGCATTTCCATGGTTGAGCTTGAGCGTTTCGCCATATCGCTAATAGCCATATATCTATTAGATATTTATGTCAACAGAAATCTTCTCGGCGACGTTCTAGTCTTCACGCCATGTACTTAAGCGATTGAAAATATTGGAAGTTTTGTCAGGAGATCTGAGCCCGTTGGGCCCGCGGCCCTCCGAAGGCATGGATAGTTCTGGTACCGGCAAGTACTTCCCCTGAATGCGGTACGCCGCGCGGAATGAGATGTTCCTGACCGGCGTTCAAAGGAATTCGCTCACCTTGAACGATCAAGGTGTAACAGCCTTGTACCACGATCATGTATTCGTCGTAGTCGTGAGTATGTTCCGTGGATGGTGCTGTTTCGCGGCAGATCCAAAACGCCATCTGGCTTCCGTCCGCTCCGTCAAATACATAACCTTCAACGCCCGGGGTGGCTTGATTGGAAGTCGCTATCCGGTTCGCGGGATGCTTCATGAACTCAGGAAAATCGTCGATGGACTGCAACGTCTTTGACCTCTCGCAAACCACTGTAACCCTTTTCCATCTCTCAAATCTGTGAGCAATCGAGCGGGCTCAGGATCAGGTTGGTGATGTTGGTGACAAGCTGATCGGAACTGTAGCGCGGGCTGGTGGAAAGCTTCTTCCACGCCGGATCGTTACGGAAGAGATCCCACTTGGCTTCGAGCTCCTGCTGGTTGGCGAAGCCGAGCATGTAAGTCAGGCTGGGCATACGCGAGCCGAAAAGCGTGTCACCGAAGAAGACGGGATGAAATCCAGCATTGAGAAATATCTCGAACTCGCCGGAGTGAAACATTTCAACCTTGCGCACGTGGTCGCCATTGCTGGGGCTCTCGTAGGTGCGCAGTTGAAAGACGCGCTTGCCCTTGGTGGTGGCGGAGGCAGGCGGCGTCAGTTTTGGCCAGCCTTGGAAGGCGGCCAGAAGAGACGTTTCTACGCGCTGAAACGAAGGAGCGGTGGCGGTTGCATTCCAGAATGGATCGGCAGTCTTGAGGAAAACGGCATCCTGAGCGAGATGCAGATCCAACTCGGCAAGGGCTTCGACGGAAGGGCCCGGAATTAGCAGATAGAAGGTCGGGGTTTCGGGGCCAAAGTCGAGACTAAATGCTCCGATGGACCCGAGGCCCAACCGTGCGAGAGCAGGGATGAGCGCATCGGTGAAATAGGCTTCGGTCAATTTTGGCTGGGAGTTCCGCAGCAAATCATAGCGGCGGACCTGGTAGAACTCCCGGGAAGCGGAGGACGGGGCCTGTGCCGCCGCAGAGCCGGCGAGGGCGAGGGATGAACTTGCAATCGATGCTGCGAGGAATTGGCGGCGCTCCACGAAGACCTCCTTTTGGAAAGCTCCATATTACGGCACGTGGCGCAGCACGGGGGATTGAGGGATCAACGCACCAAGGGACTTTCAGGAGCAAGCGGGCGTCCTCAATTACTACCGGACCAGTGCCGCTCAGATGCCCTCGCTTTATGGTACGCCTCGTGGCTGATCGAGACATCAGAAGGCTCTGACCGCCGATTCACGTTAAGAACACTGGAGAGCACGATGAAAGAACTCACTCTCGCAATCATGTTGTTAAGCCCTGGGTTAGTATGGGCCGCACCGAAGACGGCGGAGTACACGGTTGACATTCACGTCACTGCGTCACATCTTGAGAACGAATGCGATTCGACACCGAGCCGAGTGGCATGCGCAAAGAAACTGAATCTGAACGCAGCGATCGATGGAAAGAAGCTTGAGCTTGACGGTGGCATTGACGACTATCTGATGCGGGTAGGCGACTACAAGGGGAAGGTGGTTGAAGACGCTCCGCAGGGCAGCGGGGAGTATCTCCGGAAGTACGAAGTCGTGCTCGCAGACGGGACTAAACGCAAATTTGAAGCGATTGCCGAAGAGGAATAGGCGCGGAACGACATTTGGGACTGTTCAGGTTGGCCTGGTCGCAGAGAGGGAAGATCAAGGCAAACTTGACGAGGAGATGAACCGTCGAAGCCACCGAGGGAATTTACCGAGTTTGTGGCGTTACTAGAAGGCCGCGCGGTTGTAGACTGTTTGCACACAGTACATTTTTTGCCAGGCACAAGTTCTGACGGCAGTTTCCATTCAGTTTCTATAGGAAGCCATCGGTTTGACCTGAAGACTGAGAATTGACTCACACGTCATTCAGGCAGCGGCGCGCATTGCAGGATTTCAACTTGGTTTTCAGGAGCAGAGCGAGAGTTGGATCTTCACACACTTCACGTCGAACACGCGGCGCTGCTCACGCTATTCATGCTGCTGACGTTGATCAACCTCAGGCTGCATCGCAATGTTGCGGGCCTCATCTGGTTCGCTGGATTTGGTTCGTGCATCTGTGCGGGAGCGGTACTGGTTGCATTGCGAACCTATATCCCAGAGGTGGTTTCCTATGCCCTGGGCAACGTGATGTTTTCGACCGGTTACCTTTGCCTGCATCACTCAATGACGAGGTTTTTCGGCAGCGGCGCGTGGCAATGGCGAGCACAGGCAAGCCTTGTGGTACTGCAGGGCTTGGCGCAGATCCAATTTGGCTTGCGCCACCCCGATACGACTTACCGACTGATTGCTCTCAGCATCATCCTGTCTGCACAACTGGCGATGACCGCGTATTTTGTGGTGCGGCATACGCCGGCGTATATGCGTGCGGCGGGATGGTTGATGGGCATCCTGCTGGCATTGCTCAGTCTCGGAAACGTGGCGCGCCTGGGTGGGTTGTTGATTCAGCCCGCTCCAACGAATTATCTGCGCGGTGGCGGAATGCTGGCCTGGACCGTGCTGAATACCACCATTCTGCAGGGCGGCGTGCTGGTTGCATTTGTCTGGATGACGGCTGCGCGTCTGCATCACGACCTGGAGGTGCAGGCGCTGACCGATCCACTCACCGGATTGTTGAATCGCCGCGCCATCGAGATGTTTGCGAAGCGGACGATCGCCTCCAGAGCACGAGGTTCACAACCGGTTGCGGCGATTCTGGTTGATCTGGACGACTTCAAACGCATCAACGACTCATTTGGACATCTTTGCGGCGACAACATGCTCATTGCCGTTTCGCGATGCATTGAAGAGAATCTTCGCCCTGGGGATATGCTTGCACGGCTGGGTGGGGACGAGTTCGTGATCCTGCTCAATGAAACGGATATTGAGGGGGCCAATATAATTGCGGGGCGCGTGCGATCCGCAATTGAACAACTGCGGATCCAATATGAGCGGAACGAGGTCTCCGCTACTGCCAGCTTTGGCGTGGGGCAACTGAACGACGCCGCGGAGGGGTGGAAAGAGCTGCTGCTGAGTTGCGATCGCGCCCTCTATGTCGAAAAAGGCCTGGACGAGAAGCTCGCGATTGGCAAGCGATGACCGGCTCTGCATTTCTCGCCATTGACTTGGCAGCATCTGAATTCCCAACTGAGCGAAGAGAAAACTGTACGCGTCCGCGGTTTCGTCAAGAGCATCATCCTTGTCAGTGCTTATGCCGTCTTTGGCGGGGCGGGGTGGGCGCTGCCCGCGACGCAGCAAATGAGGCAAAAGTTACGGCTGCTGCCGACAGCAGGACCGCGCGCATGAACAGAGAGACTCTCGTCGTCATCCGGCGATTTTCTCCTTGAGGGCCCTGATTCTGCAACCATACAGGCGCAGAAGGTCTAAAATTCCTTTTCGCCGGTTTACTGGAACAAGTCTGGAGAGAACGATGAAAAGATTCGTGTTTGCACTTGGGGTTGCGCTTTTGATAGCCGCTGTGCCGAGCTGGACTGAGAAGCTGGCTCCGAACCCGGCCGAATATACGGTGGCGATTCATGTTCAGTCTTCACGCCTGGCGGTGGACTGCAGCGACGTGACCGGCGGAAACAGCGTGTGCGGCTGGGTGCAGCAACTCAAGGTACTGATCGACGGAAAGAAATTCGAGCTGAACGGCACATCAAGAAGCGCGGACCTTCTGCGGGTGGGTGACTACAAGGCGAAGACGCTCAAGGAAGAAACCAAACACCCCTACGAGTATCTGCGCACCTACGAGTTTCTGTTCCCTGATGGAACGGTCCGCGACTACTACGTGTCGAACGAATCGGAGTAAGTGAGCCTCTACGCAATCAAGCTGGCGGCGGCGGTCCATGGCCGGTGCTGGCTCTCCGCAACGCCGCGATGAGCGAGCGTTCCGAGCCAGGTGTTCAATCCTTCGGCAAGGCCCGGGTCCTGCTTGAGCGCTTCGCGTGCGCCCAGGTTGGCGAGACGGAGCAGATAAGGGAATGTCGAATTGGTGAGGGCCAGCGTGGAGGTGTGCGGCACAGCACCGGGCATGTTGGTGACACAGTAGTGCACCACACCATCCACGACGTAACTGGGATTAGAGTGGGAGGTTGGCTTGGCAGTTTCTACGCAACCACCCTGGTCAATGGCTACATCCACGATGACCGCACCCTTCTTCATACGAGAAACCATGTGGCGGGTGACGATTTTGGGAGCTGTCGCGCCGGGGATGAGTACGCCGCCGATGACCAGATCGGCTTCACGCGTGGCATGAGCCAGGTTGTAGCTGTTTGAGGCCAGGGTGTAGAGGCGGCCACTGAAGATGTCGTCGAGTTCGCGAAGGCGGTTGAGGTTCACATCGACCAGCGTGACACGTGCGCCGAAGCCAAGGGCGACTTTGGCCGCATTTGTACCGACGACGCCTCCACCCACGATGCAAACCTGGGCCGGCGGCACGCCGGGAACGCCGCCAAGCAGGATGCCACGGCCGCCACGCTCTTTTTCCAAATAGGTGGCGCCCACCTGGACGCTCATGCGGCCCGCTACTTCACTCATGGGTGTAAGCAGCGGCAGGCTGTTCTGGCGGTCGCGGACCGTCTCATAGGCGATGCCGATGACCTTGGACTCAAGGAGTTTGTCGGTTAGACCGCGAATTGGTGCCAGATGCAGGTAGGTGAACAGAACCAGGCCCTCGCGAAAGAAGACATATTCCGATTCAACGGGCTCCTTGACCTTGACTACCATTTCAGACTTGCCCCAGACGTAGCCTGCCTCGCCCACAATCTCCGCTCCCGCATGCTGGTATTCGTCGTCAGGAAAACTGGAAAGTGCGCCTGCCTGGGTTTCGACTAGCACGGTGTGGCCGGCTTCAGTAAGGGCCTTGACGCCCGCAGGGGTAACACCCACGCGGGACTCTTGATCCTTGATCTCTTTGGGAACGCCGATGATCATGGTTTGCTCCTGGTTGGACTGGATGACCTGTGACGAAGCTGGATTGGAACTGGCGAGAACGGTTGCGCCGGGTTCAGTTTAGCCTTTTTCGGTTTATGGGGGAGGGCTACTGGCGGTCCGGAAATGTATCCCCGCGGCGCTGACAACCATCGTACGAGGCGAATTGCTTTCGATGTGTGCAAAGTTCGTGATAGAAGGACATAATGAGAACGAAACGTGATGGCAATGCACAATCTGCGCGCAAATCTAGCGTCGTAGACAGAAATGCAGGACTATATGGCGTTAAGCCGGCGCTGCTCGACGAGTTGGACGACGCGATTTTGCGTTTTTTGGAGGGGAACGGGAGGGCGACCAATTACGAGGTGGGTGAAGTGGCGGGACTTTCGGCTTCGGCGGCCTCACGCCGCATACAGGCTCTGGAGGCTTCAGGCGCGATCCGGGGCTACCGCGCCCTGATTGACGACCGGCTTCTGGGCAAGCGCATGACGGTCATCATCCGCATCACTCTGGAACGTCAATCGGCTCCGGTGCTGGCTGCGTTTGAGGCGGCAGTGCGACGGTCACAGGCGATTGTGAGCTGTCATCTGATGGCCGGGCAATACGATTACATGCTGGTGGTGCGGGTTGCGGATATCGACGACTATGGACGGCTCCACCAGAACGAGCTTTCGCGGTTACCAGGGGTCACGAGGTTGGAAACGAGCTTTGCGTTGAGAGACGTGCTGGAGGTGGGGCGCCCGAACACTTGAAGCGCGAGTGCCCAAGGAGTGGCCAATGTTGATGATTGCGCTCATAGTATAGACAAAATGCGGGTAGCAGGAAAGGTTACTCAAGATGTTTGTTATGAGAGATTCATGTATCCACAAGGGGCGATGCGTGATTCAATTTCAATGAGCCAATTCTTCAGAATTTTGGACACTGAAAAAGGGGAGCGTTGCCTGATGGCGGACTCAGACCAGAACGAACCCGAGAACAACAAGAACGATAAGAACGAGTTGCCCAGTGGGCATCTGGCGGATGCGGTCGGCGGAGTTGTAGCTGTACACCAGCCAGATGGTTCTGCGAGCGAGGTAGAGATGGGCTCCCTATTTGAGCCGAGCGGCAATACGGAGATTCAACTGCAGGAGGCTGTTCCAGCTAAGGCGCGTTGGCTGTCGGAGGCGATTGCGGAGTTGGAGCTTCCACCACAGGAAGCTGTGCACGCGCAGTCGGACGTACTGTCTGAGCCAAGTACGGTGACGGGAATTCAATCGCAAGGGGCTGTAGACGCAGAGACGAGTCCATTGATTGAGCCGCGTTCATTGTTTACGCCAGATACAAGACCGGAGATCGGTCGAGAGGGGTCGATTCCCGCCGAGATGAGTTCGCCAATTGAGCCGAGCGCAGGGGCGGAGACTCACGCCGAGGAAGCAGTTCACGCTGTGATGGCTTCCCTGTTTGAACCGAGTACCTCGGTTCCGTCCAGTGCGGAAACGGAGATTGGCCATCAGGAAGTTGCTCCGACTGAGACAACGTCGCCGATTCAATCGAGTGCGGCAGGAGAGATCCCCTCTCAGGGAGCGCCTTCGACTGAAGCACGTTCTCTGCTTGAGTCAATTGCCGGAACGGAGACTAGCACAGAGGCAGCGGCGCCCGCAGCGACGGGTTCGCTGATTGAGCCGAGTATCGCAACGGAGAGTCACTCACAGGAAGCGGTTGCCGCTAGAACGGGTTCGCTGTTTGCATCGAGCGCGGAATCGGAGACTAGCGCAGAGGAGACGGTACCTGAAGAGACGAGTTCGCTGATTGAGCCAAGTAAGGAAACGGAGATTCAACAGCAGGAGACGGTTGCCCCAGAAACGAGTTCCCTACTCGAGCCCAGTTCTCTGCTTGCATCAAGTGTGGAAACTGAGGTCAGGCCAGACGAAGCGGTACCCGCAGAAGCGAGTTCGCTTCTGGAGACGAGTTCGGAAATGGAGACTCAGGAACCGGATGTAGTCCCGTCTGAGGCGAGTTCGCTGATGGGATCGAGCGCGACGATGGAGACTCAGCCGCAGGATGCAGTTCACGTTCACGCTGAGACAGGTTCCCTGTTTGAGGATGGTCCCGTGCTTGCATCAAGCGCGGAAACGGAGATCGGTCCAGAGGAGGAAGTACCCGCAGAAATGAGTTCGGTTCTGGAGTCGAGTAAGGAAACTGATATTCAGCGGGAGGAAGCAGCTCCAGATGGAGCGAGTTGGCCGATTGAATCCGATGCGACGGCGGAAAATTACCCCGAGGATGCAGTTCACGTTGAGACCGGTTCTCTGCGGGCATCGATTGCGGAAATGGAGATCAGTCCAGAGCAAGAAGCGTTACCTGCAGAGACGAGTTCGCTTCTGGAGCCCAGTACAGAGACAGAAACTAGCCTAGTAGGGGAGGCGGTACCGGCAGAGGCGAGTTCACTGATTGAATCGAGTACGACGACGGAAGCTCACCCCGAGGAGGCAGTTCACCCTGAGTCGGATTCCCTGCTGACATCAGGCGCGGAAACGGAGATTAGCTCAGAGGACGCGGTACCTGCTGAGACGAGTTCGCTTCTGGAGCCGAGTAGGGAAGCGGAGATTCACGAGCACGACGCTCTTTACACGAAGATGAACGCGCTATATGGCTTGAGTGCAGAGGTCAGCGAGCGCGACGAACCTGCGGAGAAGATGGCCGCAGAGGAGCCTCAGCCAGAAGCCGCAGAGCCAGACGAAGAAGAAACCGAGCCACCTGCTACCGTTACCGAGGCGAGTCCACCTGCTGGACCCGCCGAGCCTGAAAAGCCACGATCGAACCCTGCATTTGTATTTGCAGCGGCGGCGATTGCAATCTTGATTTTGATCGTTGGCGTGTTTGTGGCTATTTATTGGCAACAATGGAATTCAACTCCAACGGCTGATTCGACCCAGACTGCGCAACCAGCCTCGCCGACGGACGCCAGGGATTTAGGAACCGTGGATTCCAGTGCGGTTGGTTTGAAAGGCCATCTCACAACAAAATGGGATGGATCGCTCGCGTACAGTTTCGTCGTTGAGCCGGACAAAACGGCGCTCCAGACCGCTTTCGCCATGAACGTTACCAATCCTCCACGCGCTTCATCGGTTACGATCCAGATCAAGAGCTCCGACGGTGTGGTGTTGTGCTCCCATGATGTTTTGTTGCGGTTCTACCCCAGAAAAGTTGCGACGATCAACGGAGGAACTGCGGATCAACAGCCCAAGAAGCCGCTCGGAACGAAAGGTGCCGAGCTCGATAGTGAGGTCGCAGCAGAAACTGAACGGGAACAGGACAAGAGCATTTTCCAGGTCAATGCCGGTCGCAACGGAAGGATCGAGTCCATCAGTTCCCAGGGAGAGATCGCGTGTCCTCAGTCGGCGTATCAAAGCATGGGTTACTGGAGTTTTCTGCCCGACTTCCCAACTCCTGACGAGCAGATCGCATGGGCTAACCAGCAGGCGAACGCAGAAGAGACTGAGGTGAGCGAGCCAAACGGGTCTGCGGCACGCAGGCGAATAATGGACAAATCCGTGGCAGTGCCGGGAACCTCTTCGATCGCCGGAGATGACGCCATTGTGGAGTATGACGCCTCGGCAGGACGCATTGGGACGGGAGCGGGGAAAGTCTTTTTCATTGACAAAGCAGGCGCGGAAGCCCATGCGATCCAGGGGTACGATCTTCCTGTGACGTTCCGTTACATATGCGATCAGTCCTCGGCGTGCACGCTCACCCACGGGGGCGTGGTGATAGCGCACGCGAAGTTGAACCAATAGATCGACCCACTTTCCGGTGAAACTCTGGAGTCGCCCAGGTGAAGGCATATCGATCCCACGCAGAAAAGCTGTGGGCGAACGAATCGATTTACAACGGACGCATTCCGTCGTCGAGCAGATTGTCGCGCTGGTTTCTGAGTGCTTTAATAGAGGTTCATTCCCTGAAGATTCAGGCCAAGCAACCCGAAGAGGTGCGTTCCAATGATAGAGTTCGAAGATGAAGAGCTCGAAGTCGAAGGCGAGCAATGGCAACAGAAAATAAATCATGAAGACCAGAAAGAGATGTTTACTGAGGCGCCAGAACCGGTAGGGGTGAAAGCTGAACCTCCCGCAGAAGAAGCCTCCGATCCCGGCCAGACTCCTCCCCCTAGTACAAATCAGGCAGCGAATCAGCAACTCCCCGGGGTCGATGCGTTCGTTGCCGAGAAACCTCTCCACGAGGTGTGGATTCCACGGATATTGAAGTTTCTTGAAAACCCAACCAACCGCTATGCATCGATAGGCGTGGGATTGGGGATCGTGGTTGGGGTAGCGGTTGCTGCGTTTACCTGGTACGGGAGTAACCCAAGCGGGCGATACGATCTGGGCCCGGTGATTTCCGATGCGGCTGGTTTGAAAGGCCGCCTTTATGTGAAATGGGAAGACCAGCTTCACTACCGACTGGGGATTGAGCCGACCTACCCGGAACGAATTCCGGGATTCTCGCTTGCGGCGGGCAATCCACCTCGGCCGTATTCCGTCGCCATCCAACTCCGGGATGTTCAGGGTTTTGAATTGTGCTCCAAAGAGATTCTGCTGAGATACGATGCCAAGCGTGCCGAGGCGCTTGCCCCTGTGCCCCATGGTTTTGAGGAAGAAAAGGAGACTGACTCAGACAGATTGGCAGCAGAAGCAGCCAACCGTGCGGAGGCGGATGCGGAAGAGGCTGCGCGGGAAAAAGGCAAGGACATCTTCGAACTTCAGGCTGGGCCGAGCGGACAGATTGTATCGATTAATGCGCAGGGGAGTTTGCCCTGCTCACAAAGCGCCTATGAGAACGCTGTTGCCTGGAGCTTTGAACCCCAGTTTCCATCCGTTGCCGAACAGAAAGATTTGCTGAAGAACCTGAAGGAACGACAGGCGTACACGGAAGAGCTTGCGCGCAGAGCTGCAAACCCTGTTAAGAAAACCAAGAAACCCGCTCCCAATACGGTCGTGTTTTACATTGAGGGGGACGATATGATCGTCGATTTCGACCCCTACTCGGGAGTCATTTCGACCCGCGGAAGAAAGACATTTTTGATCGACAGGGCGAGCGCGGAAGCCGCTTCACTCAGAGGGGGCGACTTACCCATGAGGGTCCATTACCGCTGTGACCAGAATGAAAACTGCGCCCTGATGACCCAGGGCGCGGGTGTGTTGCATACGCGGTTGAGGAGATAACCTTGGCCGTTTCCGGCAGGGATAGCGATTTAGTCAGGCCGGCTCACCCACGGGATTGGCTTTGAGGGAAAATCACTCCGCGTTATCGATCTGAGCGCGCTGGAGTTTGTCAGAGTAATCGATGTAAACAGATTTCCAAGTGGTGTAGAAGTCTATGGAGCCGAGGCCTTCGCGGTGGCCATTGCCAGTTTGTTTGACGCCGCCGAAAGGCAGATGCACCTCAGCTCCGATGGTGGGGGCGTTGATGTAGGTGATGCCCGCCTCGAGGTCGCGAATGGCGGTGAAGGCGAGGTTCACATCCTTTGTATAGAGCGCCGTCGAAAGACCGTAGTCGATGGAGTTGGCGATCTGGATAGCCTCCTCGAAGGTTGAGAACTCGATGAGGCTAACCACAGGGCCGAAGACCTCTTCGCGAGCAATGCGCATGCAGGGTTTGACGGCGCCCAGAACGGTGGGCGCAAAGAATGTCCCTGAGGCGTAAATGCCTTCCGTGAGCGGTTGGCCGCCGGTGAGTAACTTTGCTCCTTCGGCCAGGGCAATAGCCACGTACTTTTTCGAGGTTTCTACCTGGGCAGCGTTGATTTGAGGGCCGACATCGACGCCCTGCGCGAGACCGTTGCCTACTGCGAGTTTTTTGACGCGCAATACCAGCTCGGAAGTGAATCGGGCCGCGATTCCCTTTTGTAGAAGGATGCGGCTGGTGGCGGTGCAACGCTGGCCGGTGGTTCCGAAGGCTCCCCAGAGAGCGCCTTCAAGAGCGAGTTCAAGATTGGCGTCGTCGAGCACTATCTGCGCATTCTTCCCGCCCATTTCAAGCGAGATGGGCTTGAAGAGAACCGCGGCGCGCTGGGCAACTTGAGACCCGACTTCGCTGGAGCCGGTAAAGCTGATGGCGCGGACGTCAGGATGCTCGACCAGCGGCGCTCCGGCGTCGGGTCCGAAGCCTGTGACGATATTGACGACACCCGGGGGCAAACCGGCGTCCATCAGCGATTGCACCAGGTTATAAGTCGAGAGCGGGGTATCTTCCGCCGGTTTGATGACGCAGGTGTTGCCGCAAACCAACGCGGGGAAGAGCTTCCACGAGGGGATAGCCATGGGGAAGTTCCAAGGGGTGATCAGGCCCACCACTCCGACCGGCATGCGGACGCTCATGGCGAATTTGTTCTGCAACTCACTGGGGGTGGTCTGGCCGAAGAGACGACGGCCTTCACCGGCTACGTAGAAAGCTTCATCGATTGCTTCCTGCACGTCGCCGCGGGTCTCAGCGAGGACTTTGCCCATTTCGCGGGTCATGTCATGGGCGTATTTTTCTTTGTTTTGGATGAGACTATTGCCAGCTCGTATGAGGATCTCAGCCCGTTTGGGGGCCGGGACCAGACGCCAGGTGGCGAAAGCCTCTTTTGCGGCAGCGACGGCGAGCGCCACGTCGTCCCCATCGGAGGCGGGAAATTCGCCAACCACGTCAGAATGGTCGGCCGGATTCAAATTCAGGATGGTCTTGCCGCTGCGAGCGGGGATCCACCGGCCGCCGATCAGATTTTCATATTGAGGATGAGCCATGGGGAAAACCTCGAAAGACAGTTGTCTGTGGTCAGTTGTCAGTTATCAGGGTGCAAGAACCAAGGTCGCGGCCAGCCGAACCGGCAAACACCTGAGTTTATCGTATCGCTGGGCTGTTGGAGCATGATCGCGATGTGTTTGCGCAATGACGATACGGATGCGGCTCAATGGCCGTACAATAAGCGTTGAGGTAAACCTGGTTTCCAAATGTCATTGAACGGCTATCCTTCGCGCTCCACGCGCTCGCACGGGCTTCGCTCGCTCTTCAGCATGTTTTCAAGCGATCTGGCCATCGATCTGGGCACCGCAAACACGCTGGTCTTCGCGGCCGGAAAGGGCATTGTTGTCAACGAGCCCTCCATTGTGGCCATCAACAAAAACACCGGTGAGGTGGAAGCCGTGGGCAAAGAGGCCAAAGAAATGCTGGGCCGTACGCCCGGCAACATCGTGGCCATCAAACCCATGAAGGATGGCGTGATTGCCGACTTCAAAGTCACCGAGAAGA
>Ga0187847_10002735_pt1 | contig 13983 bp, 9 predicted proteins | sample June2016WEW_4_10_FD_132458 | JGI IMG/M metagenome (GOLD analysis project Ga0187847, IMG submission 132458) | Peatland microbial communities from SPRUCE experiment site at the Marcell Experimental Forest, Minnesota, USA - June2016WEW_4_10 | ecosystem: Environmental > Terrestrial > Soil > Wetlands...
GATGGGTGGTTCGCAAAGCGCCGAGAACCGCGTTCTACTTCATCCAGAGTGCCACGACCGGGTTCATCGTCAACGCATTCCTGTCTCGAAACCGCGTCTCCCTGAAAGAGGCGTTCGAAGGACTTGAGCTGTGTGAGGGGAAACTTTCATGCACAGTTCTTAGAGGGCTGGACGGGAGCAATCCCGTCCGGCTACTCGATTGTCCGTCCGCAATCGTCGCGTCCTGTGGCAAGGTGCTGAGCAGGCTATAATGACGCGCATTATGGTCCTCACCTCGGGCACGAAACTCGGCCCCTATGAAATCCAGTCGCCCTTAGGGTCTGGGGGGATGGGTGAGGTATACCGTGCAGTCCAGAGCAGCCTCGGTCGTCAGGTCGCCATCAAAGTCCTGCCCGCGGACAAGGTCGCCGACCCCGAACGTAAGCAGCGCTTCGTGCAGGAAGCGAAATCGGCTTCGTCGCTGAACCATCCCAACATCATCACCATTTACGACATCGGCCAGGTCGAGGGTGTTGACTTTATTTCGATGGAGTTAGTCTCCGGTAAAGCGCTTGACCAGCTGATTCCCCGGCACGGAATGCGGCTGAATGATGCTCTGAAGTACGCCGTCCAGATTGCCGATGCGCTCGCTCGGGCGCACGCCGCCGGCATCGTCCATCGGGATCTCAAGCCCGGAAACATCATGGTGAACGAGCACGGGTTGGTGAAAGTTCTCGACTTCGGTCTGGCGAAGCTGACCGAAGCTACCCCTGCTAGCGGCGACGAGGCCACGCGCACCCTGCGCCCCACGACAGAAGAGGGCAAGATCGTCGGCACCGTTTCGTATATGTCTCCGGAGCAGGCAGAGGGCAAGAAGGTCGATGCGCGCTCGGACATCTTCAGTTTCGGAGCGGTCTTGTACGAGATGGTAACGGGGGGACAAGCGTTCCATGGCGACACCAAAGCCTCGACGCTGGCGGCCATTCTGAAGGACAATCCCCGGCCCGCAAGCCAACTGGTGGATGGCCTTCCCAGAGAAGTTGAGAAGCTGATCTCCCGTTGTCTGCGGAAGGAAGTCAATCAGCGCTCCCAGCACATGGACGACGTCAAGCTCGCGCTGGAGGAACTGAAAGAGGAGTCCGATTCCGGGGTGCTCGGCGCCGCTGCTGTATCCATGCCGAAGTCTCGTCGTCGCCTCACCTGGGCCCTCGGCGTAGCGGCAGCGCTGGTGATTGCAACGGTTGGAGTGTGGCTGGTTCGATCGAGGAATGAACTGCCAGCAGTGGCGTTGGCCGTTCCACTCACCAGCTATCCTGGCAGTGAAGATGGACCGTCGTTCTCCCCGGACGGAACACAAGTAGCATTTGCTTGGGATGGAGAGAAGCAGGACAACTGGGATATCTATGTTAAACAAATCGGCATAGAGCCGCCTTATCGATTGACCAATGATCCAGCGAAGGATTACAGCCCTGCCTGGTCCCCGGATGGGCGCCTGATCGCCTTCTTACGAGATCTTTCGCCGGGCAAGACCGCGATCATGCTCATACCGCAGCGGGGGGGATCCGAACGGATTGTGGCGGAGGTCAGATCCCTACAGCCCTTACCCTATGGTCCGTACTTATCCTGGACCCCGGACTCAAAGTGGCTCGTCGGTGCAACATCCACAATAGGACAACACGGTGGAGGCTTGCACTTGTACTCGACAGAAACGGGAGAACAGCGAACGCTGACTAATCCGCCAGTTGAAGAAGTCGGCGACACCGCTCCGGCTGTCTCACCGGATGGCCGGACTCTCGTTTTCTCAAGGGTCTCACCTGATTTCTACAACGTAACTCTGTGGCTCCTGCGTCTTGGAGAAAGCTACCAACCGCTCGGGAAAGAGGAGAAAGTTCAAACCGGCAACATGACGAATGTAGGTGCGGCGTGGTTGCCAAATGGCAGGGAGTTCGTGTTCGGCTCCGGCACAGGAACCAACTTCGGGCTTTGGCGGATTGCGGTATCCAAGGGTGCGATTGCCAGGATCAATCTTGACGCAAGCAACGCCTTCGCGCCAGCCATTTCCCAGCTCGGAAACCGTCTGGCTTTCGCGACCCAACAATCCGACCTGAACATCTGGCGTGTCGACTTGAAGGGGGCAGGCCAAAAACCAGGCGTGCCGTTTCGATTTATTTCTTCCACGCAGACTGAACAATACCCAGCTTATTCGTCGGACGGACGGCGGATTGCCTTTATGTCGGACCGATCAGGAACGCAGGAAATCTGGATCTGCGACAGCGACGGATCCAAGACCCTGCAGCTAACATCGTTCGGCGGGGCGGCAATCTACGGCCCGAGTTGGTCCACGGACAGCCAGAACATCGCTTTTACGGTTGCACAGAAAGGAATGAAAGAGGACATCTATGTCGTGAGTGTAAACGGGGGTGTTCCCCGGCGCATGACGACAGATCCAGCGGAAGACAAGTGGCCTGATTGGTCCCATGATGGAAAGTGGATTTACTTCAGCTCAACCCGCAGCGGCCGGGAGGAGATCTGGAAGATGCCGTCCAGCGGTGGGGAGGCGGTTCAGATTACGCGGAATTCCGGTGACATGCCGCAAGAATCACCGGACGGCAGATTTCTCTTTTACATGAAGGGGTGGCCGGAGGCCGTGACTGTCTGGAGAACCCTGCCGGACGGAAGTCAGGAAGTGAAAGTACTTGATTCTGTAGATGGCGGCGGCGAGTGGACCGTGGGGAAGGAGGGGATGTACTTCTTCAGAACTCCCGACAAAATGGGCTACCGTGACCTCTGCTTCTACGAATTCGCCACCGGCCAGATCAGGAAAATCATTACCACTCAGCGTCCCTTGGAGAGCCATATCGGAGTTTCCCCCGACGGCCGCACGATTCTTTACCCGCAGTTTGACGAATCGGGCAGCGTCCTCATGCTGGTCGAGAATTTCCGGTAGGTGTTCCTCTAATGATCTATAACAAGGGTTCGTGGTTTCGAGATCCAGCCTGCCGCGGGGAAGGGCGCGTCCCCGCCCCGTTTGAATCTGATCCGTTCCGTGTGTTTCTGGCCGTTGTGCCTGGATGACGGGCAACCATGAAGTAATCCCCAAGGTAAGAGTTGCCGACTAACCGTCCAGAATGGGCGCACATCCTCCGCGCCTGCTGCACAGGCTATAATTGCGCGCACACATGGCTTTAGCGGCCGGTACAAAACTCGGGCCGTATGAAATCCAGTCGCCATTGGGCTCTGGAGGGATGGGGGAGGTTTACCGTGCCACCCAGAGCAGCCTGGGACGTCAGGTTGCCATCAAAGTTTTGTCCCCGGAGTTTGCGTCCGATCCTGATCGCCTGCGGCGTTTCGAACAGGAAGCACGCTCCGCGTCTGCCCTGAACCATCCCAACATCATCTCCATTTATGACGTGGGTTGCGAAGGCGCAAATTCCTACATTGCCATGGAGATTGTGGATGGCAGGACCCTGCGCGATCTGCTGGAGGCCGGTCCGATCCCCATCAAGAAATCCTTGCAGATCGTCGCGCAAATCGCCGATGGCCTGGCCAAAGCGCACGCCGCTGGCATCGTGCATCGCGACGTCAAGCCGGAAAACGTCATGGTCACGCGCGACGGCTTTGTGAAAATACTCGACTTCGGATTGGCGAAGCTAACCCGCCCGGATCCGGAGGGACGTGAAAGCACAGTTGCCGGCTTCAATTCCACTCAGGTGGGCGTGGTGCTCGGGACGGTGGGATACATGTCCCCGGAGCAGGTGCGCGGGCTCACTACGGATGCTCGCTCCGACATTTTCTCTTTGGGCGCGACTTGCTACGAAATGATTTCGGGAAAACGGGCCTTCCACGGAGCAACAGCTGCCGATACTATGAGCGCCATCCTCAAAGAGGAACCCGCGCAGCTGTCTACTAGTGTTCACAATCTTCCGTCGGCGTTGGGGCGCGTTGTCCACCGGTGCCTTGAAAAAGACCCTGGCGACAGGTTTCAGTCGGCTCGCGACTTGGCATTCAACTTGGAAATGCTTTCGCGTGATGAAAGCAGTCCTGCCGTTCCTATATCGGTGGGCAAAGGTAGCCGAAAGTTGTCGCCGCTGATGGTCGCAGTTGCTGTTGTGCTGGCAGCAGCGGCAGGATTTGTCGCGCCTCGAATTATAGTGCGCACCGAGAATCGTGTACCCGTTGGAGTGAGAAGACTGACCGACTTCGTGGGCATGGAGGAATCTCCCGCGCTTTCGCCCGACGGCAAATCGGTGGCGTTTACGGCCGACCTTGGAGGCCGGCGGCAAGTTTGGGTACGGCTGCTCTCCGCGGGAGCGCCGCTGCAAGTCACGCATGATGATGCCGACCATCAGTCGCCACGCTGGTCAGCCGATTCCAGTTCCCTGATTTATTTCTCGCCATCTCCGCAAGCCAATGGACAGGGTCAAGTCTGGGAGATTCCCGCGCTGGGTGGCACGCCGCGCCCGATTGTCAGCGGCCTGATTCCTGCTGATCTGAGCCATCACGACAAACAGATCGCGTACTTGCGAGAGAATCAAGGACAAATTGAATTGACAGTCACAGATGGCGATGGGTCGAATGCTCACCTGATCACCCGACTTCCTGGAGATTACATTTATTCCAATTTGCGCTGGTCTCCTGACGACCGCATGCTGGGATACCAGAGCGGCCGAACGTTTGACTATGACGTCTTCTACGTGCCGATCAGCGGTGGCGAGCCGCATCGCATTACCCAGGACGGAAATCCGGAGGCAGGTTTTTCCTGGTTACCGGACAGCTCGGGCGTGATTTTCAGCTCTTCGCGCGGCGATACCGTCCTGTACATGCGAATCATGAACCTGTGGCTAGCTCGCCTAAGTAACAACACTCCGCGACAGCTCACGTTCGGCGAAACATCTTACATATCGCCGGATGTGGACCACGAAGGCAATGTGGTCGCCAGCCGCGATCGCGTGCAGTTCGACATCTGGAAGTATCCCGTGGACGGAACGCCGCAGGACAATGTGCGGCGCGGTGTCCAGGTCACGCATCAGACCGGAGCCGTACAAACACCTTCGGTTGCGCCGGATGATCGCGAGATTGTCTATCTCAGTGATAGTGGAGGCCACGGAAATCTCTGGGTCATGCAGCCAGAAACAGGGAAAACCCGGCAGCTCACGTTCGAGCAAGATCCGCGCATCGCTTTGGGAGTTCCTGTGTGGTCGCCTGACGGGCAGCACATTGCGTACGTCAATCGTGGCAGCTCGGCATGGAATGTGGACCAGTGGGTAGTCAACGGCGATGGCAGTAATGCGCATAAGGTCTTGGATGGCGGAGGATGGGCGTGCTGGTCGCCCGACGGAAAGTGGCTTTACCTGTCACCCCCGACAGCGAAAGGTTTCCGCATCGATAAGGTTCGTCCGGACGGGACCGACCTCAGGCCAGTCCAGCCCGATGGCGGCGGACCGGCCGTCGCGGCAGACGGAACGCTCTACTACGTCGTAACCCGGGCGGGTGTGAACGGTTTTTCGGATATGGAAATCCACGTGGCCAAGCCTGACAACGGTCCAAACAAAGTGTTGACCCGGCTCCCGGGCTCTCGCTTGTCGTCGTCTCTGCTCATGCAACCGGTACTCTCTCCGGATGGAAAGTTCCTCGTCGTCCTGCTGATGGACGGACCGACCACGAACATGTGGACGGTGGAAACTGACAACGGCAATCTGAGACCGGTGACCGATTTCGGTCACCAAGCCACGTTCATCGCGCGGCGAGTCTCGTGGTCGCCGGATGGAAAATCTATCTACGCGGCAGTGGGCAAGGGCGAAGCGGACATCGTGCTGCTGACCCATCTAACGCTATGAACTTCGGCTCCAGTACTGGCGACGGGTTAACACCGTAGATGACTAGCGGTCTAATAATTCCCCCGTACGGGGAATATTTCCGGACGAGTGAATACTTGACGATAACGCGCCGTAATTACCAATCGGATGTGAAGGTTCGCCGAGATGGGGCACGAACCACTCAACCTGTTTTGTTTCACTGCCAATTGGAATAACCGAGCGTTTCGTGGTCGCATTGTGCCCGGATCACGAGCTACCCTTACCTAATCTTGTAAAGGAAGGTTTGCCGACCAACCAGAAATTATCCTATCGCGACCCGCATCGCAAAGCTGGCCAAGCTGCCGTCGCACTGATGCATTACACTCAAGGGTTCTGGGTGCCGAATTGGTTGGACCCCAGTTCTGTTTGTAGAGTGCAAATGTGACTCGCTGCCAGGTTTGTGGAACTCGGAACGCCGAATCGATCGAAGTGTGCCAGCGTTGTGGCGCAAGGCTCGCCGCATCTCCAACCATGTCGATTTCACCTGATGAATCAGACGAAGATGACCGCCGCACAGCCGTAGGCCCCGTTTCCGCCCAAAAAGGGTCTCCAGCGTTCAACTTCGCTCCCGGCAGCATGGTCGCCGATCGCTACCGCGTTGTGTCGTTGCTCGGGCGCGGGGGTATGGGCGAAGTCTACGGCGCGGATGACCTTAAGCTGGGGCAGCGCGTCGCACTCAAGTTCCTACCCACGGACCGCGGGAAGAGCACAAGCTGGCGTGATCAATTCTATGCCGAAGTGCGCATGGCGCGGCAGGTTTCCCATCCCAACGTCTGTCGCGTGTATGACGTCGGGGAGAGCGACGGTAGGCTCTTCCTTTCCATGGAATTTGTGGATGGCGAAGATCTCGCATCCCTGCTGCGGCGAATCGGCCGCTTGCCCGACGACAAAGCTGTGGAAGTGGCACAGCAACTGTGTGCCGGGCTGGCCGCGGCTCACCGCAGCGGGGTTCTGCATCGTGACCTCAAGCCCTCGAATGTGATGATCGATGGCAAGGGCCGCGCCCGCATTACGGATTTCGGGCTTGCGATTGCCACGTCAGAGGCGGATCAGCAAACCAGCCCCGCAGGCACACCGGGATATCTTGCGCCGGAATTACTCGACGGCGCTGCGCCCTCCGTTCAGAGTGACCTGTACGCGCTCGGCTTGGTTCTGTATGAATTGTTCACCGGGAAGAAGGCATTTGATGCCTCCAGCGTGGCCGAGTTTCACCGCAAGCAAACGGAAACCAATCCGACGCCACCCTCTAGCGTCGTCAAGAACTTTGATCCGGTGGTCGAGCGGGCCATCCTTCGTTGTCTGGATCGGGACCCGGCGCAGCGGCCGCGCTCGGCATTAAGTGTCGCTGCTTCTCTCCCTGGCGGCGATCCGCTCACGTCGGCGCTAGCGGCCGGAGAAACTCCTTCACCAGAGATGGTGGCAGCCGCCGGACCTCAGGGCTCACTGCGGCCGGCGGCTGCCTGGGCTTGCCTCGTGGGCGCACTCATTCTGATCTTTGGCGCATCCATGCTTCTGGCGCCGCGAAACATGGACTGGGGTCTTGCACCCATGAACAAGTCTCCGGAAGTGCTCGCAGACCGCGCTCAGGACCTGGCGCAGAAGCTGGGCTATTCCGTCGCAGTGGATCGCGCGTTCTGGGTCGCTTCAGACAAAGATTATCTCCGCTACACAGATCACAACTCCTTAAGCAAGGATTGGAAACATACTCCCACGGGACACGCGTGGCCGTCCCCGGTCAGCTTCTGGTACCGGCAAAGTCCACGGTGGATGATGCCGGGAGCTCAGAGCCCGAACGGCCCGCCGAGAGTGACTCTGTTGAATCCGTCTTATGAAACGTCAGGCATGGTCGCTCTCAGACTGGATATGCAAGGGAATCTCCTTTTTCTGCGCGGTATCCCGCCGCAAGTCGAGACCGGAGAACCGAGCCGCGATCTGGACTGGGGCTTACTTTTTGCCGAGGCCGGACTCAACAAGACTCAGTTTGTTCCCGCCAGCCCGAAATGGGCCCCGCCAGATTCCTTCGATGTCCGCGCCGACTGGGAGGGCCATCTCCCTGACCGCCCAGACGTTCTCATCCACGTAACTGCCGCCGCCTACCACGGCGTACCGGTCTACTTCCAACTGATCGCTCCGTGGGATCAGCCATGGCGAGGAGATCCTTCCGGTCAATCCCGCATGCCCGCCTCCTCTGACATGCTTACGACGGCGTGGCCATTATTGATGGCGAGCTATCTTCTCGTTGCCGGGTACTTTGCGCGCAGGAACGTTCGTCGGGGTCGTGGAGACGCGAAGGGAGCGCTGCGTCTGGCGAGCTTCGCAATCCTGGCGAATTGCGTGTATGGCTTCTTCGTCTACCACTATGTCCCGCAAGCAGAGTACATTTCGGTCCAATTTATTCTGCTCGGCGCTCCCCTGCTTTTTGCGTTGCTCGCGTGGCTGGGATATATGGCCGTGGAGCCTTACGGGCGACAAAGCTGGCCGAAGCTGATGGTTTCCTGGCAGCGTCTTCTAAACGGACGTCTTCGCGATCCATTGGTTGGACGCGATGTATTGTTAGGCATAGTGGCTGGTTCGGCAATGGGCGCTATCTTCTTGGGTGTCGGCGCACTTTCGCACAACTCGGCAGCGTTCTCCGTGGACGGTTACTTCGGTCAAGGGATCCTGCCCTCCATCGGCCACTGCTTCCTATTGCTTTTTGCCGCATCCTTCTATGCCCTTTTCTACTTTGCCATTTTGTCCGTCATGACTGGCTTGTTGCGGCGGCCAAGGTTAGGACTGGTCGCCATTGCACTGATCATGCTGCTGCTAAATGCGCAAACCACTGCACTGGATTTCGCTTTGACTGTCCTGTTCGTGCTTGTATTCCTGACAGTGCTGGTTAGAGTTGGCCTCGTAGCCGCGGCCGCCTTCTTCTTCATCCTGTTAACACTCGGCACATCACCGCCACTGATTCTCGACCAGTGGTACGCCGGACGCGCGATGATCGCACTACTGGCTCCGCTCACTCTGCTTTTCTGGGGATTTTATGTCTCGCTCGGAGGCCAGCCGGTCTTCGGGAGCGCGCTGAAGGAGGAATAATAAGGCGAACCAGAAAAGGGCAAACGCTACCGATCTGCCTTGAAAGAAACTGATACTAGGCGGGTGACGGGCGACCCTTCCATGATCCGGTAAGGGAAAGGTTGCCGACAAACCTGCTGGAATCCGGAAAGCGCTTCTCTGAGGGGTCTAATGCAGGCAGGCTGGTAGGTTTCCTGGCAACTTGCTCGGTCGGAATGGGGCGATCAATTGCCGTTGAGCGGCACCTTGCGTTGCAACTCGTCGACAAAGTTTTCCAAGAAAATCACGTGCCCTGCGTCTTGTTGAGTTGCGCCTGCGGCGTATGTGGCTACGGCGATGCGCTTGCCATCGGGGGCAAGGTCGTACTGAGCTCCGACCGCGCCGCTCATGGTCAGAGATACGCTCTGTCTCGACCACACACGCGGCTTTTCCGCCACGAACGAGTCGCCTTTTGCCGAGTAGCTGACCACCATAATCCGATCGTTCGTGGCATCAAAGAAAAACAGCTCCTTACCGCTTCGAGAAAAGATGGGAGTGGTTCCGCCGTTGCTGGAGATTTGCCAGTGGCCACCGTTGCCCGGAAACGCGCGCACATAAACCTGGGAACTTGCAGACTCGTTGGAGCTGTAGGCCAGCCAGCGTCCATCGGCGGAGAAGTTCGCACCCCGGTGTCCAAAACTCGTGCTGTGGAACAACTCCGGTTTCCCCGCCCTCAATTTCTCGCCTTCGCGTTCCACCGGCACGGTCCAGAGTTCGAACCCTTGCGCGCCCGATTGATAGAAGGCCAGGGTTTTGCCATCGGGCGAGAAGGCCGAGGGGTACCGATATTCCCTGCTCTCCATCAGAATCTCGGGCTTGCTGCCGCCGTCGGCGCGGGCGAACGATATCCCATCCGCTGCCTGATAAACAATGTACCGCCCGTCGGGTGTCCACACCGGGTTGGTTCCATTCCGTTCCCCGGTGAGCGGCGACAACGTGTCGCGCCGAATGTCGTAGACCCAAATCCCGGATTTCGCGTCATCGTTCGCCACCGCCAGACGCTCCCCATCGGGCGAGAGGTGCGGATTTACGAACAGGCCAGGTTTGTCGAGCAGCAGTTGCGATTTCCCCGCCGCATCCATCCATTGGATGACCACCCGTGACGCGTCGAGCTCGTGGCTCCGGTACATCAGTGTCCCGCTGCGCGAAAAGCTCACCTTGGCGGAGCCAAACATGGCAGAATAGGAAACCTGCTGCAACACTGGAATGGGCGAGCCGAAGGTCTCCAGTTTCTCCGCGTCGAAAGCAACCGCAAACAGCGTTCCCCGGCTCACAAAAATGAGATAGCCCTTTCCGCCGGACGCAGCCAGATAACGCCCGTACGTTCCTCCATGCTGCAGGGTTTTCCTACGGTGGTCCGTCAAAGTCACGACTTCAATATTGGCGTCATCAAAGCCGACAGTGGAATTTTCAGCGGTGAAGAGAATCGCTTTGCCGCCGGGGAGGATCTGCGGCCAGCGATGGGTCCGCTCTTCTCCCTCAAGCTCGGTGACCGGAGTAGGAGCGCCGCCGTTGGAGGGAACTCGTGACAGTCCCCCAGAGACGCGCAGACTCGCGATAATAATGCCTTCCTCGCCCCAGTCCGCGCCGGTGTAAGAGGACGTGGCGTCGCACAATGCGATCTCGGTACCGCCTTCCACGGAGACTTTTCGCAGCTTTCCGCCAGCGACAAAACCAATCCATCGACCATCGGGGGAAAAGAACGGACTGGTCGCTCCTGGCGTGATCGTCAGCTCCGTGGCACTCAGTTGGTCCAGCGTGCGCGTGAAAAGGTGGTTCCGGGAAAGGTAGGCAATCCGTGTGCCGTCGGGCGAAAGAACAATGTCAGACCCGCCCAATGCGTTCAAATACACGTCGTGACCCAGGTCCACTTCCAGGCGCACCAGCGGTTTCAATTCCGCAGGCCGCGTGGCGCGATACGCAATCCATGATGCACCTGCCGCGACCAGAGCCAGGACGACCGCCGCAATCCAGGGCAGCGGCAAGTGCCGCTCTGTGGAACTCGGTGCCCTGCCGCCGTCAACGGGTGCCTGCGCGATCCACTCCAGCTCGTTTTTCAGATCGCGCGCGTTCTGCCAGCGGTTTTCCGGGTCCTTCTCTAAGCACCGCTTCAGCAATCGATCCAAAGCCGCCGGTGCCATCTCGCCGATCGACGGCGCTGGCCGCTCCATGATGCCCGCGATCACCGTGGCTGGAGAAGAACCATCGAACGCGCGCTTGCCAGTGAGCATTTCGTACAACACCAGGCCAAATGAGAAGATGTCGCTGCGAGCATCGACCTCCTGCCCGGTGGCCTGAGACTGCAATTGCTCGGGAGACATGTAGTACAGCGTGCCGACAATCTCGTTCTTGCCGGTGAGCGCCTTGCTGAGGGTCGCGTCGCTCAGCGGATTGGAGTCTGGTCCGATTTTGGCCAGGCCAAAGTCGAGCAGCTTGATTCCGGTTTTCGTGACCAGGATATTCCCCGGCTTCAGGTCGCGGTGCGTGATGCCCTTCCGGTGCGCCGCGTCAAGCGCATCACAAATCTGCGCCGCGTACTTCAGCGCCTGCTGCAGGGGCAAAGGTCCCCTGAGAGGCGTGCCCTCGATGTATTCCATCACCAGGTAGTTCGGTCCAACATCGTGCAACGTGCAGACGTTGGAATGGTTCAGGGCGGCGACCGCGTGCGCTTCGCGCTCGAAGCGCTCGGAGAACTGCTCGTTCGAAACCTTGATGGCAACGATGCGATTCAGTCGCGTGTCGCGAGCCTTGTACACTTCTCCCATGCCGCCGGCACCCAAAGGCGCGGTGATCTCGTAGGGGCCCAGCCGGGTTCCAGGAGGCAGGGTCATAAATATGGTCGAACGATTGTACCGCGCGGGATATGGGTAGGGAGTGGATGACGGGCACGCCTCACTTTACAGTCGCGGCACTACTCTGATGCATTGATCGGTGGCACGGAGGCCACCGGTCATGAAGCAGAAGCCAAGTTCCAGAAGAAGACGCCACAGTACCAAGTCCATCCTGCGCTTGCCCGACCTTGAACACGCCAAGGCTGCGGTGTTGAACAGCCTCAACTCGACGGACGCTAAGCGGGGTTATCGTCACGCCATCGATGAGTTCGTTGACTGGTATTGTTCGGAACCGCGCTTGGCCTTCAACAGGATCGTGGTTTTGCGTTATCGCTCTCATCTCGAATCCCGTCAACTCGCCCCCGGAACCATCAATTTGCGTCTTGGCGCCGTGCGTCGACTTGCCTATGAAGCCGCCGACTGCGGTCTTCTCAGCGCCGATTTGGCTGCGGCATTCGTCGCGTCAAAGGGGTGAAGAAGCTGGGCATTCGCCTCGGCAACTGGCTAACGGCAGAGCAAGGCAATGCGCTTTGGCAAGCCCCTGATCGTCAGCGCCTGAAAGGAAAGCGTGACCGGGCCTTGCTTGCATTGCTACTGGCATGCGGGTTGAGGCGGCATGAAGCCGTGGCTTTGACATTCGATCATCTCCAACAGCGCGAAGAGCACTGGGCCATCGTTGATCTGGTTGGTAAGGGAGGTCACATTCGGACGGTCCCTGTTCCTGATTGGGTGAGAGCCGAATTGGACAATTGGCTCGCCGCGGCCGCCATTGATCGAGGAAGACTGTTCCGCCGGGGTCAACAAAGTAGGCAGGACATGGGGAGATGGGATGACGGTGAAGGCTGTTTGGCACATTGTGAAGGAATCCGCCAGAAGCATCGGCGTGGCGAAGTTGGCGCCCCACGATCTGCGGAGGACCTGTGCTCGACTCTGCCACGCATCGGGAGGCGAGTTAGAGCAGATCCAGTTTCTCTTGGGGCACGTTTCGGTACAGACGACCGAACGATACCTCGGCTGCAAGCAGCGGATTCGATCAGCCGTCAATGATCGCATTGGCATCGAACCGAACCCTTGATGTGGCTGCGCTGGTTGTGGAAGGGTTGCCGAAGGGTTCCAGCCGGGTTGGGGATGCTGGTTCCCGGATGGAGAACGAATCCTGTTCTCGGCAAACGAGGGGAGTCAGGGGCCGGGCACGTACATAACAGACCGAAGCGGAGCCACACCGATGATTATGATGCATGAGGGGAAGCCGGCGCTGTTGACGTTTGGGGAGAGCACGCCCAAGGCAATACCGGGAGTCAGTGCAGACGATTATCTGATGGCGTGGAGCACGGATCCCAAGTATGTGTACACGCAGACTCCGAGTTCGACGGGACTGCGGATTGATCGGCTGAATCTGGAGACCGGAAAGCGCGAGTTATGGCAAGAGTTGAAAGTGAAGGATCCGGTGGGATTGATGCCATGGAACACGCCGGCGGCGATTACACCGGATGGAAGCCGGATAGTGTTTACGCAGAGAAAGCAGTTGTCGACGCTGTATAGGAGCGAGTCGTTGAAGTGAAGAGAGAAGAAGTAAGTATGTGAAGATGAGCGACGGAGAAAAATGAGATTGCCCACGGGGACCATGCTGGACCGTACCAGATACTGGCGCTGCCCGGTGCCGCCGGAAGGGGCGAATCAAGCGCGTTGCCGCAGCACAATCTCTTCCTCTTCTCTGCCTAATTTCTTTTTAAACAATTAGCTGGGATTGCGCCCATACTGAATGGCTTGGCCCATTGTGGCATTGCGGGCCAGAAAACGGGGATGTGGGAAGCTACAGTCGGGTCTTGGGCGAATCGTCGGCAAACCTTCCCTCACAAGATTAGTCATTATGGTGTGACCGGCTCGATGCGCTAGTCGTGGGTTAGGCTGAGTTTGTTAAGAACTTTAGTCCAGAGCCACAAGCGGAGGGAACCGGTCATGAATGAGAAGTTACGATTTTTGGGTTTGGATGTCCATGCCGAAACGATAGCTGTTGCAGTAGCCGAACCGAATGGCGAGGTTCGCAGCCTGGGCATGATCGCCAACCGCGAAGATTCGATCCGCAAGTTCATCCGCAAGCTTGGTTCGCCCGAGCATCTACGAGCCTGCTATGAAGCCGGCCCGACGGGCTTCGTACTGTACTGGCAACTGACGCAGTTGGGAGTCAAGTGCGATGTGGTGGCGCCGTCGCTGGTTCCGAA
>Ga0187847_10002737_pt1 | contig 13977 bp, 10 predicted proteins | sample June2016WEW_4_10_FD_132458 | JGI IMG/M metagenome (GOLD analysis project Ga0187847, IMG submission 132458) | Peatland microbial communities from SPRUCE experiment site at the Marcell Experimental Forest, Minnesota, USA - June2016WEW_4_10 | ecosystem: Environmental > Terrestrial > Soil >...
GCGTTCTGAAGCTCTATTCAGGTTCAATGCCTTTCAGCGACATTACGGAAATCGAAACCGAAACCATGCCCAGCCCCCATGGACAAACTCTGTATCGCCTGACGCTCATCACCGCGCGGGGCAGCACGCCCATCTCCGACGGATACGGGGGAGGCGGTCAATGGTTTGAGAAGATCCGCGAGGCGATTGTGGCCTTCGTCAAGCCGGACGCACCTTCCGTCGCGGGAGCGGCTTCCACTGCTGGCGACTCGGGGCTGGACGCATCGATTCGCTCGCTGCTCGCGCAGGGGCGCAAGATCGACGCCATCGCATTGGCGAGGACCAGAGAAAACCTCGACCTGACTCAAGCCGTCCAGCGCGTAAAGGAAGTTGAAGAGCAGAGGAAGGCGAAGTAACTCCGCAGGGAACCTTTTCTCCTCCGTCAGTGTCCAACTAGATAGCCGATGCTCGCGGCCGGCTTGCGTTCCGGGGATGCGACAGCGCCGGATCTGAGGGAAGTTGGGTGGGCAGTCTCTGGGAGCGGACATGAACCTTCTTGCGGACATTCTGTCAAATCTCATCGTCGCCTTCGCGTTGCGGGCCACCCTCGGCGGCTGCCTGATTTATATCGGGCGCGTATACTACGCGGATCCTCTAGCCTCTTTCCGCGGTTCGGCGCGGCCGCTTCCCTATGATCCATTGGTAAGGCAGACGCTTCGCGCCATGGCCGGCTTCTGTCTCTGGGGCGGATGCTTCATTCTGGCGACGGCCGTTGCGGTCGGGATCTTCGGCCTGCACGGCAAGATGCTGGCAGCAGCCCTGCTGGCTATTTCCGTAGCCGGCGCTTGGCTGCTGCTCCCCAGGCCTCCAGGCGCAAGAGCGGAGGATTGATCCAACCTCGAGAGCGCCCGAAGGCAGCAGTAACTCCCCGGCCCCGCGCCCGGCTGGGGAACTTCGCGCCTGAGTCTTGCGTACTTCCGTGGTACGCTGTGCTTTTTCCGGAAAGGTCTCCTATGCGTCCTATCTCCGCCGCCGACTCCGTTTCGCTTGCCATTCACCGCACCAGGGATCTCCTCTTCAGGCCATTCCGCTGGGGAACCTATCTGAAGCTGGGATTGGTCGCGATCCTCACCGAAGGTCTTGGGGGCAACTCCGGTTCCTCGTCGCACGCAGGTCCATCCTCCGGCCATGGGCCCATGGTCTATTCGCCGTTCGACATTCCTCCGCAATGGATCGTGGCGATTATTGCGGCCGTGCTGGTGATAATTCTCCTGTCGATTGCGATCTTCTATCTGATCACCCGGCTGCGCTTTGCCTTCTTTGACTGCCTGATTCACAACACCAGCGAGATTGGCCCCGGATGGCGGCTCTATCGAGCGCAGGCAACGCGCTTTTTCTGGATGAACCTGGGGGTGGCATTCTGCTATCTGCTGTTGATGGCGTTGGCGGCGCTTCCGTTCATTGCCGGGTTTGTGCGGGTTTTTCGCGAGATTCCGCCCGGCGGCCAGCCCGATGTCATGCAGTTGCTGCCTCTCATATTGCCTTTGATTCCGATCATCCTTCTGCTGGTGCTGGTGGGAGTTGTGATCGACGTGATTCTGCGCGATTGCATGATGCCGCATTACGCGCTGGACGATGCAACGGCCGGCGAAGCATGGCGGGAGGCATGGGCGCGCATCACGGCAGAGCCGCGGCAGTTTCTTGTGTACGCGCTGCTGCGATTGATTCTGCCGGTGATTGCCATGATCGGCCTGTTCATCGTGCTGCTGATTCCGGGGCTGATGCTGGCCGGAGCGGGCGCGGCGATTGGCTACGCGATTCACTCGGCCTTCGCGGATGCGACCGGCGCAGCCGCGCTGGTCGGGATTCTTATCCAGGTCTTCTTCGGCCTGGTTGCCTTCGGCCTGGCGCTGCTGGCCAGCATCTGCCTGGGAGGCCCCGTGAGCACGGCGGTGCGGGAGTATGCGCTCGTCTTCTACGGCGGCCGCTACCAGGCGCTGGGCGAGATCCTCTACCCGCCGCCTCCGCCGCCCGCACAGCCCGCAGTGTGAAATGTCACTGGTAGCCTTCAAAGCGTAGCTGGTCATTGTGAATCCAGCATCGCCCCTGAACGATCCTCTGGAGCGGACGGCACTGTATCAGGGCACGGCTGGTAGGTCAGGGCTTTAGCCCTGACTGCCGCACATGCAGCAAAATGAACTCGGGCTTTAGCCCCTGAGGGAGCGTCTCTCACGGAGGGAGGCGGGGGTTTTTACCCCCGCATTGAGCCAACAGAATCACCGCGGGCTTTAGCCCCGGAGAGCTTCCCTATCGCCTGAATTGCCGCCGGATCGCAAGCAGGAACAGCGCAAACAGGGAGGAAGTCAGCAAAGTCTCGAAGATCGCCAGAACCCGTCCCCACGGATAGGCCGGGGCGTACTCGGCGCTTTTCTGGAATGTGGCAGTATCCACGGAAGTGATCGCGCCCTTGCCGAAAAGACGCGCCTCCGCCTGAAGATTCGGCGCATAGGTCTTTTGGAAATCCCACACCGAGACGTAGGTCTCCGTATCTTTAGCCCCTTGCCGCTTCAATCCAACTCCGGGAGCCGGCAACAACGCCGCAAACAGGAGCAAGATTCCAAGCAGCCACACCATCGGCTTCCCATAACTGTTCCCATAGTCGCTGGCCCAGCGGTACAGGGCCACCAGGCTCAGATTGCGATGCAGCCACTGCCGCAAACCGAGGGGCCGTCCACGAGTCGGCCCAGCCAGCCGCTTCATCTCCATCTCGCCAAAATGAAACTCATTGGCCGTCCAGTAATCCAGACGAGAATCGTAGTTCTTCTTCAACTGCTGATAGATTTGGGCCACCGCCCGGTAGTCGCGCTGCCAGTCTCGCTCGAGTCGTACTCCAAACTCCTGTCCGAGGGGAATCGACTCCTCGAAGACCGCTAGACCGCGATTGTTTTTCCGGGTATTCCAATGCACAGATGAGGTAAACCAGACCTGGCTCACGTCGCAGCTGTGGAAAAGAGCGCGGCTCAGATCAACATTGTCGAATACGGTTTCACCGGGCTTGGAAAAGGTCGCGCGCACAAATACAGCGCCGGGCTCTCCGGCAATTTCAGAACCAAAACTCGTACTCCGGAATTCGACCTGATCGAGAAACCGGCATCTTCTCCAATTGGCCGTTCCACCGAACTTCGTGTCCCCAAAACGCACCATCTGCGCGAAGGTCGCGCTGTAGAAATTCGCGTTCTGCGCGAAGGTCGCGTCGTTAAAGCCTACGCCCTGAGTGAAGGTCGCCTTGGGAAAGATTGCGTTCTTCGAGAAGGTCGCGCTGAGGAAGCTTGCGCCCCCGGCAAAGGTCGCGCCGCTGAAGGATGCGGCCTTTACGAATTTGGCTCCGCTGAAGTCTGCATTCTGCTTGAAGGCCGCTACTCTGAAGTCTGCGTCCTGCGCGAAGGTCGCTTCGCAGAAGTTTGCGTCTCCCCGGAAGGACGCCCTGTAGAAGTTAGCGCCCCGCGTGAAGGTTGCCTCGCTGAAATCTGCTTCCCGAGTGAAGGTTGCATGGTCAAATCGGCAGATTGCTTCGAATTGCCTCTTGATGAGATCGAGATGAGGAAAGACAAAGCGATCAAAATCAGCTACGTTCTCCCCTGCGTCTTCTAGAATCCTCTCAAACTCCCGCCAGAATTTATCGAAGAGCGGACCAGAGTGCTTGTGCGGGTCCTTCGAGTGCATCAGGCATACGGGCTTCTCGTCCCCTCCTTCTGGCGCAAAGTGGAGTCTGCGCCCACACCTCAGGCCGCTTAAATAGTCCATCCTGATTGGGCAGCCCGCCTCGCCGCTGTCGCCCTTCGTCGTGATGCTTGCCTCAGGCTCTGTCTCGGGCACCTGCTCCGTGCTCTCGGCCCAATCAGTAACAGGCTCCGCCGCGGCGCTCTCATCCGACGTAACTTCCCTCTCATCCGCCATAATCCGCGAGTATACCAATCGCAACCGCTCAGTTCCAGGAACCTTTTCGTTCTCGTCAGTGTCCAAATAAACAGGGGATGCCGCTGAGAGCGGGCGAAGGCTGCTGCCTGCCGGGCTCCCCGGCAGGGCAATCGCATGAACAAATCTTGCAGATCATTTCCGCCATCCTGTTACGCTGAAGTTTGGTCGGTCCTCCCGCATTTGCCGAACCCGGACGCCCCGATATCCGCTTTCGCCGAACCGCGGAAGCGCCAAATCCCGGAAATCGCCGAACCTCGGATTCGCCGCCTCTGGGATACAGGCCGGTTCGTCCCCCTTCAGAGCCCCCAAATCGGCGCAATTCCAGGGCTTCTAGCACTGATTTAGGCCTTTTTGGGGCGCTTTTCTGCCAATTTCAACCGCTTTCCACGGAGGGTTTATGATCGGATTTGCACAAAATAAAGGGGTTAGGTCGGCTCATTGCCCCTTTTTGAGGCACTACCCACCCCCTATTTACCGTGAAACTGTGAGACTGTGAAGAATCGGCTTGCATTTCTGCGATCGCCCTGAGTCCCTAGCGACAGGTTTTCGTAGCTAAAGTGACAGCGTGTACCCTCAAGACTGGAGCGTTTGGATGCGTTGGATTCCCATTTTGGTTTGTTCGGCGGCGCTAGCGGGGAGCGCGGGTGCTGCGCGGGCGCAGGCCACGTCCGCGAAGCCCGCGAATGAGCCGGCCAAGGCTCCCGCCGCGCAGGGCTTGACACACCTGACGCTGCCGCCCGTGCCCAAGCCGCTGCTACCGGAGGTCTTTGCCGGCTGGGTGGCCAAGGGCGCGCCGAAGAAGATCACCGACGCCGCCGAAGCCGATCCTGCCAACGCGGCTGCCCTCAAGGAGTATGACTTTAGCTCCGCCGAGACGGCCACCTACAAGCGGGAGGGCGAGACGCTGAGCCTGCGTGCCCTGGAATTCCACGACGCTAGCGGCGCTTACGGAGCCTATTCGTTCTATCGCCAGAATGGCTGGCCCAAAGAGGAGATCGGCTCGGGCGCTACCTCGAACCGCAATCGGGTGCTCTTCTGGGCGGGCGCGACCGTGGTGGATGCGAACTTTTCCGAGATCGGGCCGATGTCGGGCTCGGAGCTGCGCGACCTGGCCCGGCAGTTGCCGGCGGCGGAGGGCGGCCAGGCGCTGGCGCCGCCCATTCTGGCCAGCCTGCCTCGGACCAACCTTGACGGGCAGACCACGCACTATGCCGTTGGACCGGCTGGCTATGCCGGCTCGGGCGGTGTGCTGCCGGCGGAGCTTGTGGGCTTCGACCGCGGCGCGGAAGCGGTGACCGCCAACTACACGATGCGCTCCGGCCCGGCCACGCTGACCCTGATCGACTATCCCACCCCGCAGTTGGCGGCCATTGAGGAGACCAGGATTCGCGAGTACATCCAGGCGGGCAAGGCCAGCGCGGGCAAGCAGGCCCAGCCCCCCTGGCCCCAGCCGCTGCAGGACTCCGACCTGCGCTCGCTGGAGGTGACCCGCAGCGGCCCCCTGGTGGCGCTGGTCAGCGGGGACGCCATTCCCGACGACAGCCACCGGCTGCTGGCCACCGTGCACTACGAGTCGAATCTGATGTCGATTCCGCAGCCCACCGTATCCGAGATAGCCAAGACCGGAAGGCTGTTGATGGGGATCGCCTTTCTGGTCATCATCGGATCCAGCGCGGCGATTCTGCTGGGAATTTTCCTGGGCGGCTTCCGGGCGCTCTACCGCATGGCGCGCGGCAAGCCGGCCTCTTCGGTCTACGATGTGGAGTTCATCAGTCTCAACCTGCGGGACTGAGGGGAGAAATCCCGCCGGGAAATGCGGAGCGCATCCGAAGGGTAAACGGTGAGCAAATCCTGTTGAAATCAGGAAGAATACCCTAGGAAACTCCCTGAAAAGACGGGATATAGCCGAAACAAACAGGCGAAGATACATCGAAGATCGCCTATCCGCCTTTCCCGCTAAACACTCTGTAAGTTACTGATTATGCGATTCTTATTTCTCCTTCGATTTCTCCTTGACACTCCCTTCCCATACCCCTACTATGCAGCCAGAAAGTTCTGATGGCTTTGCCTCCGTTGGAACTATTCTCCCTGAGGGAGGAGCTGCCCTGTTGCCGGGCGGCTCTTTCCGTTTTTGCCGGCACTGCCAGGCCCGCCCCTGCCTCTCTCGTAAGCCTCATCCAGCCTGCTCGGCGCACCCGCGCAGTCCCGGACGCAGCCAGGCCCACGGCGAACCGTGGGCCTGTGGCTGGGGGTGAAGGCTTCGCCCGGTGCTACTTCTTCGGCTTGGGCTCGGGCTTGTTTTCAGGCCTTGGCGCAGGCCTGGGCGCGGGATGCGCGGAAGGCATGGGATGCGGTTCAGGTCTGGGCGCCGGCTTCATTTCGGACTTGGGCGCCATCATCATGGTGTTCCTGGGGGCCGGCTTGGGTTCGCTCTTGGGCGCCATCATCATGGTGTTCTTGGGCGCGGGGCGCGGCTGCGGCGCAGGGTGCGATCCCTCGACCTGCTGGGTATTTGTCTTGGCTGGCGGAGCGGCGGTCTTGGTTTTCGAACTCCAATCGTCCTGCCCGGATTTGCCTCGCGGGGTTGCAGCCGCCCCAAGGTGCGATCCCGGAGCCATTGCTTTGGTGACAGCTACGTTCTGCGGGTGCCCGCCGTTGGCCTTGCCATAGGCGGTCTTGTCGGCCTTGGCGGCCTCGATATGCTGTTGCTGGACGGGCGTCGGCGCCACGTGCTGCTCGTGCTCGGCGACCCGCTCTTCGGCAGTCGGGGGATGGTTGACGCCGCCGGGACCGCCGGCATAGGCCACGTGCCCAGGATTCACGATGGTGGTTCTTTCCACAATCGTCCGGTCGACGTAGGTGGTGTGGATGATGGTCTCGTTCACATGGACCACTGCGGTGTTATAGGCGAAATGGCCGCCGCGCCACTCGCCGCCGGCGAATCCGATGCCACCGTAGCCGAAGCCGTAGTTCACGCCGCCGTAGTAGCCGATGTGATGGCCCCAATAGCCCTCATGCCAGAGATAAAGGCCGTTGGACCAGCCCCAGTAGCCGGGCGTCCACAGCAGGCCTGGGGCGGGCGCTGCAACCCAGGTGCCGGGAACCCAGAAGTAGTCGCCCGCCACCTGGTTGTAGTACCAGTGGCCCGGGATCCACATCAGATCGGGTTCCGGGCAGGGGGGCTGCACATAGACCGGCAGCGCCGGCGGCCCGAAGTTGACGCTGATAAAGACCCCCGCTTGCGAGGAGACGGGAATGAGTGTGATAACCAGCGCCAGCAGAAGCCAGCGCGCAGAGCGCAAAAGTCGCATGGAAAGAATCCTCCTAATTTTTGTGCCGGCCCGGCTGGTAAGAATCCACTTGCCGCCGGGCAGGGTTAGAACCTGTGAGATTGCTGTAGGTCCGGCTCCGTTCCATCGGAATCCGCTTCCAATGGACTCCGTGCAGGGTCAAGGGACAATTTCCCTGTGTGACAAGAAAAGCCACACTCTGGATCAGCGCCTGTCCCCACAATGGTCAAAACCGAATTTGCCTCCTGAAGCCGGTAATGCACACAGACTACTTCACTTTGAACCCCTTCCGCCACGAAAAGTTGCAGCCATGTGGATAATTTATGGCTTTCACCGCCGGGGTAAAACCGGGTCCGCCGAGCGCCGGGATCCGCCGGACTGGCGGGCCGCATCTTCTCCCTTGAGCCAACCCGGCCCGTGGGTCTTTGTGCGGGGGGAAGAACTGCGCCGCGTGGGCGCGTTTACTTGGGTTTTGCTTCGGGCTTTGGCTCGGTTTTGGGTGCGGCAGCCTTCGGTGCGGCCTTTGGCTCTGCCTTCGGAGCAGCCATTGGTTCAGCCTTGGGTTCTGCTTTGGGCTCTGCCTTAGGAGCAGCCATGGGTTCTGTCTTTGGCTCAGCCTTCGTCACAGCCGGCGCAGCCTGCTTTTCCCCGGTCAGCGGCTTTTCTACGGCCAGAGTCTTCGGGCGTCCGCCATTGGCCTTGGCAAACGAGGTCTTGTCAGTCTTGGCTGTAGCCGCGTGCTGCGTCTGGACGCTGGTCGGAGCTATGTGCTTTTCCTTTTCGACCGCTTGCTCGGCGGGCGTGGCCGTATGCTGAATGCCGCCCGGACCGCCGTTGAAAGCAACGTGATTGGGATTGGCCACGATGCCGGCCGAGACAATCGTCTCGTTCACATAGGTGACGTGGACGATATTTACATTTACCTGCGTCACCGCGGTGTTGTAGGCAAAAGAACCGCCCCGCCACTCGCCGCCCGCAAAGCCAATGCCGCCGAAGCCGAAGCCGTAGTTCACGCCGCCATAGAAGCCAACGTGGTCGCCCCAGTAGCCTTCATGGAACCCATAATTGCCGCCCGACCAGCCCCAGTAAGGAGGCGTCCAGAGCGCGCCTTCATAGGGAGCCGGAACCCATGCGCCGGGCACCCAGTAGTAGTCTCCGTCGTCGTTTGAATAGGCCCAGTACCCCGGCATCCACATCAGGTTCGGCTCGGGGCACATCGGCTGCACGTAGACGGGCAACGCGGGCGGAGCAAATCCGACACTGATGCTGATGCTGAATTGCGCGTGCGAAGACGCGGGAATCAGGGAGAGCAGAAGCGCCGGCAGAAGCCAGCGCGCGGAGCGGAAAAATCGCATGGGAAAAACCTCCTGATACTTTCGAGTTATTAGCCCGATGCGCGTTTTCGCAGTCGGGCTACGTCATTTGGAACCACTGCCGCCGGCAGGAGTTGCTTGAGGTGAGAATGCGTTGCTCTTCGTCACCGGGGCGGAAATCGGCCGTGTGCCCCGGAAATCATCGCCCGGCCCGGAAGGCACACAAACCCATGGCTGACCATGGGTCTGTGTATGGCGAAGGGGAAGAACTGCGCCGCGTGGGCGCGCTTACTTCTTTCTTTCTTCGGGCCTGGGCTCCTCCCTGGGAGCGGCCTTTGGCGCAGGCGCGGCGTGTTGCGGTGGAGCGGCGTGTTGAGCAGGCGCCGCGGGTTGAGGTGGCGGAGTGGGTTGCACTGGCGGCGCGGCGTGTTGAGCAGGCGCGGCGTGTTGCGCGGGTGCGGCCTTGGGCGCGGCAGCCCTTGGTTCAACCATTGGCTTGGGTTCGGCCTTGGGCGCAGCAGCCTTTGGTTCAGCCATTGGCTTGGGTTCGGCCTTGGGCGCAGCAGCCTTTGGTTCAGCCTTCGGCTTTGGTTCAGCCTTCGGCGCGGCAGCCTTGGGTTCAGCCTTGGGCGCAGCGGCCCTTGGTTCAGCCTTCGGCGCGGCAGCCTTGGGTTCTGCCTTGGGCGCAGCAGCCTTCGGTTCTGCCTTCGGCTTGGCCTCAGCCTTCGCCGGGGTCTTGGCTTCTGTCTTCGCCATCGGAGCCGCGGCGGACTTTGCCGGGGTCAGAGGCTTCTCTACGGCCAGGGTCTTCGGGTGCCCGCCATTGGCCTTGGCATACGAGGTTTTGTCGACCCTTGCCGCTGTCATGTGCTGTGTCTGGACGCTGGTCGGAGCCGTGTGCGTTTCGTGTTCGACAGCACGCTCCGCGGGACTGGCGGTGTACCGCACGCCGTTCGGACCTCCGTTGTAGGCCACGTGGCCGGGATTGGCAACGATGCCCCTCTCCACAACCGTCCGATCGATATAGGTGGTGTGGATGATGGTTTCATTCACATGCACGACTGCGGTGTTATAGGCAAAGGAGCCGCCGCGCCACTCGCCGCCGGCAAAGCCGATGCCTCCGTAGCCGAAGCCGTAGTTCACGCCGCCATAGTAGCCGACGTGGCGGCCCCAATAGCCGTTATGAAAGCCATAGTGGCCCTCCGACCAACCCCAGTAGGGAGGCGTCCACAGCGCGCCTTCATAGGGAGCCGGAACCCACGCTCCGGGCACCCAGTAGTAGTCCCCATCGTCATTGGAATAGGCCCAATAGCCCGGCGCCCACATCAGGTTGGGCTGTGGGCAGATGGGCTGCTCATAGACCGGCATCTCCGGCGGAGCGAACCCGACACTGATGACGATCTGAGAGTGCGAAAAGGCGGGAATCAGAGAGAGCAGAAGCGTCAGCAAGAGCCAACGCGCGGAGCGGAACAATCGCATGGCAAGAACCTCCTGGTTCTTTCGTCCCTGCTCCGCTCAAAGGAATTGATTTTCACTGCGCGGGGCGAGGGCCTGGGTACTTTCTTGCAGAATATCCCGAGCCCTCTCCGCGGTCTGGTCAAAACTGTACAGGAGGATTTCCTTGCTTCAATCCTCTCGAAATCCCGTCATCAATAGCGGTAACTCAGCCCTATGCCCACCACCTTTTTCGCCTGCAGATTGATGGGAGCCGTGCCTGTGGGCGTCGCGTCAGCGGGGAAGCTGCCGGTGAATGTGTAGGTATAGGTCGATCCGATATTGCTGGCCACCTGGCCAATGCCGATATCGAAGGCGAAGTGCGGCTTGTCCCGCTGCGTCACGCGCACCGCGTAGTCCATCGTGGTGGGCAGGTCAGCCTTGCCTGCCACCAGCGGAAGGCTGGTGAGAGAAGCAGTGCCGAGACCCTTGCTGGTTCTTGGCTCCTGCGTAAAGCCCGCCGAGGGCACAGCCACGATTCCGTGACCGATGGGCAGCGGAATGCCCAGTCCGCCGAAGAGCCGTCCGCCAAATCGCGTGCTCTGGCCGCCTATGCCGAAGATGGTGGCATTGGTGGCCTTCCAGCCGAGGTTGGCCAGGAAGGGAACCGGCTTCTTGGCCCAGGTCTTGGTGACGGCTATGTAAACATCGCCATTGGTGTACGACTTGGCCTTCGGAACGGGAACCAGGGTGCACACTCCGGCCCCCAACGCTCCCGTAAACTCACAGTACGCATCGGTGGCTTCCGTTGCCACGACGGCTGCCTCACCGGTGACAAACTTGTCGCCGGTGCGCACCAGGCCGCCGACCGCGACTCCCGGCGTCCACGGGCCGAACTGCCCATCCTTGATCCCCACCACCTTGCCGTGGAAGACGTTCATGCCGCTCGCATTCCAGAGCTGGCTCAGGCCCCCTGGGATGAATGCTGCCGTCGCGGAGCCCGTCCCGCTGTTTCCGAACTGATGCACGCTGCGCGTATAGCCAACCTCGGCGCGGCCGTAAAAGGCTTCGGTGATGCTGAAGGTCTCGATGTTGCCGATCACGTTGGCGGCGTTGATGAAGTGGGCGCCGATGGCCGGGTGGGAGAAGACTTGGCCTTTGTCCATATAAACGACGTAGGCGGTGGGGGTCAGGAAGCCGCCGGTCTGGCCCTCCAGCGTCAGGTACTGTGCGTTGAGTTGCCGGGTGGCGAGCATGGCGACCGCGAGAAAGCCGCAAACAGCAATTTTGCGAATGGCGCGAAGTTTCACTTTTTTCAACTCCAGTGGAGCGCAGTCGCCTGCCTCCGGTGACGATTTGGAAATTACTCCCCTTGTAACACAACCGAAGCCGACTCGTCTCTAACTTTCTTTGGGTGGTAGACTCAGGCCATGCCGCGCGGTCTTTTTATCACGCTCGAAGGCCTGGATGGTTCCGGCAAGACCACGCAGATCAGCCGCCTGGCCGCCTGGCTGAAAAGACGCGGCTTCGGCGCCGTCGTCACCCGCCAGCCCGGCGGCACCGCCACCGGCGACCGCATCCGCGCCCTGACGCTCGACTCGCGCTCCTCGCACTTGGCGCCGATGGCCGAGATGGCCCTGATGTTCGCAGACCGCGCCCAGGCCATTGCCGAGGTCATCGAGCCGGCTCTCGATGCCGGCCAGATCGTCCTCTGCGACCGCTTTACCGACTCGACGGAGGCCTACCAGGGCGGCGGACGCGAGCTGGGCTCCGCGGTTGTCCTGGAACTCCATCGCTTGATCTGCCGGAACCTTCAGCCCGACCTCACGCTGCTGCTGCTGCCTTCGCTGGAGGCCTCGCTCAGCCGCGCGCGCCGCCGCAACCAGCGCGCCGCCGCAGCCAGCGGTCAGGACGAAGGCCGCTTCGAGCAGGAGCAGGATGCCTTTTACCGCCGCGTTTGGGAGAAGTACCGCGAAATCGCCGCCCGTGAGCCGGCCCGCGTCGTCCTGATCGAAGGCGACCTGACCATCGACGAGGTCCACGAACAGATTGTCGAAGCCGTCGCCGAGCGGCTGGCCGTGCTGGCCGCGGGAGCGATCCATCCCTGAGCATCTACCGAATGAGGCCGGTGCGCTCGGCTTGTTCCCCCTCAACTTCCCGCCCACCCCCGCGCAATTACACTTTGAACAGTGAACCGGGAAGCCCCATTCGCGCCCCAGCTTGACCTCACTTTCGAGGAGCCGCGCCACGCCCGCCGCATCTGGCCGGTGCGCGAGCTGGTCGGCCAGGTCCGCGAGCTGGTCGAGCAGGAGTATGGCGACGTTTGGGTCGAGGGCGAGATCTCCAACTACCGCCCCGCGCCCTCCGGCCACGTCTACTTCACGCTCAAGGACGCCGAAGCCCAACTCCCTGTCGTCCTCTTCCGCCGCCAGGCCATGCTGCTGCGCTTCCGCCCCGAGGACGGCCTGCACGTGCTCGTGCGCGGCCGGGTCAGCGTCTACGAGCAGCGCGGACAAATGCAGCTGGTAGCCGAGACCATGGAGCCGGTCGGCGCGGGCTCGCTGCAACTGGCCTTCGAGCAGCTCAAGGCGCGGCTCAAGGCCGAGGGCCTCTTCGATACCGAGCGCAAACAGCCGCTGCCCGCCTTTCCGCGCACCGTCGCCATCGTCACCTCGCCCACCGGCGCGGTGATTCGCGACTTCCTGAACATCGTCGCCCGCCGCCACTCAGGGTTGAACGTTCTCCTCTGTCCGGCCAGTGTGCAGGGAGATTCCGCGCCGGCCGAGATTGAAGCCGCTCTGACTGAACTCAACGCTTCCGGCCTGGCGGACGTGATTGTGCTGGCCCGCGGCGGAGGCTCGCTGGAAGACCTGGCCGCCTTCAACAGCGAGCGCGTGGCCCGCGCCATCGCCGCCTCGCGCCTGCCCGTGGTCTCCGCTGTCGGCCACGAAACCGACTTCACCATCGCCGATTTCGTCGCCGATCTGCGCGCTCCGACGCCATCCGCCGCCGCCGAACTCATCACCGAGGCCCTGCACAAGATTGCCGAGCACTTGGCCGAGCAGTTGCATCGCCTCGACCGCGCCGCGCGCTTCCAACTGCTGCAAGCCCGCCAGCGTCTCACCCGCCTGCCCGTGAGCCGCGCCGAGGGCCGCATGGCGGCGCTGCTGCGCAGGCTGGAACAGCGCCTGGACGACTCCAGCCTCCGCATCGAGGCAGCCGTCAGCGCGCAACTCCGCCAGCATCAACGCCAGGTCGCCGATCTCGCCGCCGCAGTCCTGCGCCACGATCCACGCCGCAATTTTGGCTTGGCCCGCGAACGCCTCGCCGCCTGCCGCACGCGCCTCGACCGCGCACTGGAACGCGCCATCCACGCCTCCTCCGCCACCGTCAGCGCCCTCGATGCGCGGCTGCACTCGCTCTCGCCGCTGGCCGTACTAGATCGCGGCTACGCGCTTGTCCTTACCGCCCAGGGCGGAGTGGTGCGCTCGACAAACCAAGTTGCGCCTGGCGACAAGGTCACCACACGCCTCGCAGACGGCGCCTTCATCAGCCGCGTGGAATCCGCGCAACTCGCCACCGCGAGTTGCGACCACAATGAATCGGAGAGGGGACCAGGATTGCCGAGGAAATAAGCTAACCCGCTATCCCGCGAAGCGGGGCTAACTCGCGGCATATGACAGAAATCCCACCCGCCAACCTGCCCTCATGAAGTGAGACAATTGACTCAGTGACCATAACGGCAAAGACCGCGCGCAGACTCTTCGGCACCGACGGCATTCGCGCCGTCGCGGGTGAATTCCCGCTCGACGCCAACACCATTTACGCTGTCGGCCTGGCGCTGGGCCACTCGCTGCGTAAGACAGACGCCGCCCCCAAAGTGATTCTGGGCCGCGACACGCGAGAGTCCGGCCCATGGATTGCGGCCATGCTCGCCGCCGGTTTGCTTGAGACTGGGGCGCGCGTCGAAAGCGCGGGCGTTA
>Ga0187847_10002739_pt1 | contig 13976 bp, 10 predicted proteins | sample June2016WEW_4_10_FD_132458 | JGI IMG/M metagenome (GOLD analysis project Ga0187847, IMG submission 132458) | Peatland microbial communities from SPRUCE experiment site at the Marcell Experimental Forest, Minnesota, USA - June2016WEW_4_10 | ecosystem: Environmental > Terrestrial > Soil >...
AAATCCCACATGAGCGGCGCGGTATTGAGATAGGAAATGGCGGAAATACGGAGATGGCCCATTCGATTTACATAAATTTTAGCAAACCTGTGACCTATGTCCTTGACAGGCATTTTCCACAGTCTATAGAGTTCGCGGTCTGAGCAGAAATGCCGCACAGAGCGCAACCGCAAGGAGGCTGCCATGGCGAACTCGGCTGCAGTTAAGAAAGTGGTCAAGGAAAAAAGCGCGGACATTCCGAAGCCCGACGAACTCACGCTGCAATGGCTCGCACTTGCGCTAACTCCCGGTCTTGGACCGACGCGCGTCCGCAAGTTGGTCGAGTTTATGGGCGGCATACAGGCCATTTTCCAAGCCACACTGACCGACTTGGAAGCCACCGGATTGCAAGCTGTCTCTGCCCAATCCATCGGAACAGGTCGCTCCATCGAAATGGCCCACGATGAGTTCGCCAAGGCTGCCGCTGAGGGAGTGCAATTCGTGGTGCTCGATAACCCCTCGTATCCGGCACAACTCAAGCAGATTTACGATCCCCCGCCCGTGCTCTACATCCGCGGCGATGTCTCTGTGATTGCGCAACCCGGCGTTGCGGTCGTCGGGACACGCCATCCTACGCCCTATGGCATCGGTATGGCGGAGCGGTTGGCCTGCGATCTTGCCGCCCGGGGCCTGGTAATTTTCAGCGGCCTCGCCCGCGGCGTCGATAGCGCAGGCCACCGTGGGGCTTTGCATGCAAAAGGAAAAACCGTTGCCGTCTTGGGCACAGGGGTCGATGAAATTTATCCCAAAGAGAACTCGCGGTTGGCCGATGAGATTCTCTCATCGGGCGGCGCAGTCATCTCCGAGTTTCCCCTGAACACCTTTCCCGCACCACAGAATTTCCCGATTCGCAATCGCATTATCAGTGGGCTATCGTTCGGCGTTCTCGTTGTCGAAGCCGCAGAGTATAGCGGTACGCGAATCACGGCACGTTGTGCCCTGGAGCAGGGCCGCGAGGTCTTTGCCGTACCCGGCAACGTCACCAACAAAGGCTCGTGGGTGCCGAACACGCTCATAAAGCAAGGAGCCAAGCTGGTTGCGACCTGGGAGGATATATGGGAGGAACTCCCGTCCAATGTGCAACATACGCTGATTCCGGAAATCGCCAATGAATCCAAAGCCACCGAGAGCGCATCTTTATTTAACGAAGCCGAATTACCGCCCCATGAAAAGAAGATCCTGGCCCTGCTCAAAGCCGATGAGGCCATGCAGATGGATGAACTGATCGAGAGGCTAGAGCCGGCCATATCATCCTCGGGGATTTTTGCGGCGCTCTTCGAATTGGAACTCGCCGGCAGGATAAAGCAATTGCCCGGCAAGAATTTTGTTAAGAGCTTTTAATTTCAGTGATTTGCCTGCGTTGTAGCTGGTTGCCAACTTGTTGATCGGATCGTATTCGTGCTAGTTTCGGGGAATCCAATCTAAGAACCGAGGGAACATTGTCCAAAGGTTTAGTCATCGTCGAATCGCCAGCCAAGGCGAAGACCATTCAGAAATATTTGGGTAAAGGCTTCACCGTCGAAGCTTCGCTCGGTCACGTCAAAGATCTGCCTAAGAGCACGCTGGGCGTGGACATTGAGAACGACTTCGGCACCGATTATGTCGTCATCCCCGGCAAGGAGAAAGTGCTGGCGAAATTAAAGAAGCTGGCCTTGTCTGCCGACCATATCTATCTCGCGCCCGACCCGGATCGCGAAGGCGAAGCAATCGCCGCTCATCTTGCCGAAGAACTGGGCGACGGCAACGGAAGCAAATCCAAAAAGAAAAAGAGCAAGAAAGAAGCTCCGGGCGAAGAGCGTATCCGCCGCGTCACTTTCAACGAAATCACCAAGCGCGCGGTGCAGGAAGCTTTCGAACATCCTCGCGCCATTGATCGCGATTTGGTGGACGCCCAGCAGGCGCGTCGTGTACTCGACCGCATCGTCGGCTATCAGGTTTCGCCGCTGCTATGGGACAAAGTACGCCGTGGTTTGTCCGCCGGCCGTGTACAAACCGTCGCGCTTCGCTTGATCGTCGAGCGTGAACGCGAAATCAAGGCCTTCGAGAAAAAAGAGTATTGGACGATTGACGCCCATCTTGCCGGACCGAAGCCGCCAGCCTTCGATGCGCGATTTGTCGGCAAGGGTGAAGAGAAAGTCGAAGTGAACAATGGCGAGGACGCTGAGAATATTCGTCTCGCGCTTGAAAAAGCCGATTGGCTCGTGCGCAGCGTTGACAAGAAAGAACGCCGCCGCAACGCGACTCCGCCGTTTACGACCAGCAAACTGCAACAGGATTCATCCCGCAAGCTTCGATTCAGCGTCAAGCGCACGATGATGATCGCGCAGCGCCTCTACGAAGGCGTCGAACTCGGCGAAGAAGGTCTCGTCGGACTCATCACTTATATGCGTACCGACTCGACCCGCGTTTCGAACGACGCGCTGACCGAAGTGCGCGAATACATTAAGTCGAACTACGGCGAAGTCTATCTGCCGCCCTCGCCCAACACTTATAAAGAGAAAAAGGAAGCCCAGGCGGCGCACGAAGCCATTCGTCCTTCCTCGGTGGCGCATCATCCTGACCAGATCAAGCAATACCTGAAAGAAGACGAATACAAAGTTTATAAGCTCATCTGGCAGCGCTTTGTCGCGTCCCAAATCATGCCCGCCGTCTTTGACCAGACCACGGTTGATATCGACGCAAAAAATGGCTCCAATACTTTCTGGTTCCGCGTGACCGGATCAGTTCTTAAATTCGACGGCTTCCTCAAGGTCTACGAAGAGTCGAAAGAAGGTAAGGACGAAGACGACGAAGAGCTGAAGCATAAACTTCCGGCGCTCGAAGCTGGTCAGAAGTTGACCCTGCGCGAGCTCAAGCCCGAGCAGCACTTCACCGAGCCGCCTCCGCGTTACAACGAAGCGTCGCTGGTCAAAGAGCTCGAAGAACGCGGAATCGGCCGCCCGTCAACCTATTCGGCGATTCTCAGCACCATTCAAGAACGCCAGTACGTCCAGAAAGTGGGCGGCAAGTTCTCGCCGACGGAAATCGGACTCGTGGTCACCGATCTTCTCGTCGAAAACTTCCGCGACATTTTTGATATCGCCTACACAGCGAAGCTCGAAGAGCAACTCGATGAGGTGGAAGAAGGCAAAGAAAAGTGGACTGACGCGCTCGGCGACTTCTACAAAAAATTCGCCAAGGATCTCAAATATGCCGAAAAGCATATGGAGAACATCAAGCGAATGGAGAAGCCGACCGACGAAAAATGTGAGCGCTGCGGCTCACCTCTCGTCATCAAATGGGGCAAGCACGGTTCGTTCTACGCCTGTAGCTCCTACGACAAAGAGAATCCTGAGAGCTGCACTTTTACTAAAGAAAACCCCATCAATCTGCCCGACCTCGACTCGGCCGACATCCAGGAAACCACGCAGGAGGAATATTGCGAGAACTGCGGCCGCGTGATGGTCCTCAAACGCGGGCGCTTCGGCCAGTTCATGGCTTGCACTGGTTATCCCGATTGCAAGACCACGCGCCGCCTCGATCAAGGCAAGAGAGTCCCCGATATTCCGCTCGATGAGCCTTGTCCAAAATGCGGGCGCAATCTCATGATCCGCCACGGCCGCTTCGGCGAATTTACGGCTTGCTCCGGCTATCCCGAGTGCAAATACGTCAAGCAGAACTTCATCGGCGTGAAATGCCCCGACTGTGGCGAAGGCGATCTCGTCGAGAAAAAGGCCCGCAAGGGCAACACGTTCTACGGATGCAGTAATTATCCGAAATGCAAGTTCACAGCGGCCAATAAACCGATGGCTGAAAAGTGCCCGAGCTGTGGTAACGCTTTCTTAGTCGAAAAGAATTTGAAATCCGGCCCGGTGATCGCCTGCCCTAACAAGGAGTGCGAATACGAGCGTCCCGCGCCGGTGGAAGCCGTGGCCGTTACTTAACTTTAAAGCCGGCAAGAGCGCTATCAAAAAGTTTACGAGGAATACCATGCCCAAGAAGCCTACCGCTGACGATGCAAGACTCATTCTCAAACTATATGACCTTCGCCGCGAAGCGGAAATCCGCAAGGCCCGTAGCTGGATTGGCGGCCAGTTCTGGCCCGAGAATATCGATGACTACAACAAGATTGCGTCCAATCCCAGCGCGCAGGAGAACGCGTGGCTCCGCCAGGTGATGGGCTATTGGGAAATGTCGGCCTCACTGGTCAATCACGGTGCACTGAGTGCAGATCTCTTTCTCGAACCGTCATTCTCTGCCGAGATGTTCATGATCTACAGCAAGATGAGGCCGTTTCTGAAGGAACTTCGCGAAAAATCGAGCCCGACGTTCCTCGCCAACGTGGAAAAACTCGTGAACAGCACAAAGAAAGCTCGCGAATTTCAGGCGCGCATGGAAAAGAACCTTGCCAACCGCCGCAAGGCGATGGCCGCAAAATCAAATTAGTTTTTCTATGTGGTGCCAGCCTTCGTCTGCATTTTTGTGGCACACTAGTCGCAGTCGTCTGCTGTCCATAAATTACAGTTGGAAGGGTTTCGATGGAGAGACGCGAATTTCTACGCCATACCGCAACGACGTGCGCCGGCCTTGCGCTTACTCGGGCGTTTCCGCTATTCGGCGATACAACATCTCCCGCATGGCGCACTTTCGAAGTCACAACCCGGGTGGAAGTACTCAAGCCCTCGGGCCTTACTCGCATTTGGCTTCCTACCGCGCTCGTTCGGAACACGCAGTTTCAAAAAACACGATCGAACAAATTCGTAGCTTCCCAGGGCACAGCCAAACTTACCGAGATCAAGCAGCAATCGCTCGGCATCGTTTCTGCTACTTATCCCGAGCATGCAAAGCCTGTTCTCACCCTCGTTAGCCGAGTGTCGCTCACAAGCTATGGCGTCGATTGGTCCTCTCCCGGTCATGCGCGGCATGCTCCGCAATCTGAACTCGGCTACTTCCTCCAGCCCACGAAATACGTGCCCACCGACGGCATCGTAAAAGAAACGGCGGAGAAGGCGACCAAAGGCGCCAGCACCGATGTCGATAAAGCCCGCGCCATCTATGATTGGGTCGTCGAAAACACTTTTCGCAATCCCAAAATTCGTGGCTGCGGACGCGGCGATATTCGCGTCATGCTTGAGTCCGGCGACTTGGGTGGCAAATGCGCCGACTTGAACGCGCTTTACGTCGGGCTTGCCCGTGCCTCGGGCCTTCCCGCGCGCCACATTTATGGCCTGCGTCTCGCCAAGTCCGAACTCGGTTGCAGCAGCTTGGGACTGGCCTCCGATAAGGCCACAAAAGGTCAGCATTGCCGTGCCGAAGTCTATCTCAAGCAGCATGGCTGGGTGCCGGTCGATCCCGCCGATGTTCGCAAGGTCGTATTGGAGGAACCGCCCGGCAATCTCAAGTTAACTGACGACATTGTCGAAAAAACTCGCACCCGCTTGTTTGGGTCTTGGGAAATGAACTGGATGGCTTACAACTATGCTCACGACGTGGCCCTCCCCGGCTCGACCGAAAAGCCACTCGTTTATTTCATGTATCCTCAGGCGGAAACCGCCGAGGGCCGTGTCGATCCTTTTGACCCCGACAACTTTAAATACGAAATTACCGTGAAGGAAATTTAAAGGCGGCTAGGAAATATACTCCCGGATATATTCGTCGCGGCACTCCGACAGCTGTTGCACATTGCCGTCGAAAATAATTTTCCCGTCGCGCAGGATTAGAAACGTCATCGGAATCTTGCGCTTGGGATCGTCCTTCAGCGGCCACATATGCCCGGTCTGTACGTCGAAATAATGGCTTGCCATTACGAACGCATCCTGCAAGCGGTGCGTCACCAGCAGCGAGCTCGTGCCTGAGACGTCCCGCTGCTTCACAATCAGCTCAATAATCGTCGTCGAAGTCACCGGATCCAGGCCGCCCGTCGGCGAATCGTACAAAATCACTTCCGGATGCGTAATAATGGCTCGCGCAATCGCGACCCGCCGGCGCATGCCGCCCGAAAGTTCTGAGGGGAACAAATCGATCGTGTTTTCCAGCTCCACGAAACTCAAGGCTTCGTGGACCCGCGCTTCGATGTCCTCCGGCGAAACCGTCCCTTCTTCCATCAACCGGAAGGCAACGTTGTCCCGCACATTCAGTGAATCGAAGAGCGCGCTTTCCTGAAAAACCATCCCAATTTTCCGGCGCAACTCGAAGAGATCTCTTTCCGCCATCGCCGTGACGTCTTCGCCGAGCACGCGAATATCGCCGCTGTCGGGCTTTATCAATCCCAGGGCCAGCTTCAGAATCGTGCTTTTTCCCGCTCCAGCCACGCCGAAAATTGCTTTGGTCTCGCCCTTTTCCAGCTCGAATGAAACTTCCCGCAGTACCGGCTTGTCGTCGAACGCAATCGAGACCTTTTCAAATACGATGATCGGAGGTGCGGCTTGCGGGCGCGCAGGCGATGGCTCCGGGATAGTGGATGTGGACATGACTAGCTATATCCAAAAATTGCCATCAGAAATTTCGTGACGAAGAAATCCACGAGCAAAATCAGGACGGAAGCTGTGACCACCGCCTGCGTAGTAGCGCGGCCCACGCCCTGCGTCCCGCCCTTGGCCGACATACCGTAGTAGCATCCGACTGTTGAAATAATAAAACCGAAGACAACCGGCTTCAGCAGCCCCATAAACACATCAGCAAATTTCAGGATCTGCCAGGCCGAACTCCAATACTGCCGGTAATCCAGGCCCAGCAGCAGGCTCGCCACCGCGCTCCCCCCCACCAGTCCCAAAAGATCGGAAATAATACTCAGAAAAAACAGCATGAAAACCGTGGCCGCCACGCGCGGCGCCACCAGTTTCTTCATCGGATCAGTGCCCAGGGCTCGCATGGCGTCAATCTGCTCCGTCACAATCATGGAGCCCAGTTCGCTGGCCATGCCCGAAGAGTTTCGTCCTGCCACCATCAATCCGGTGAGCACCGGACCCAGTTCGCGCACCATGCCCACCGAAACCAACTGGCCCAACAACGACAATGAGCCGAAGCGTTCCAGTGAATTCGCGCTATTCAGCGTCAACACGGCGCCCGTAAAAAATCCTGTCAGCACAACAATGGGCAGCGACCCAAACCCAATCAGGTCGGCCTGTTGAATCATGTCCGCAAAATATCGGGGACGCCCAAACAGGCTGGTGACGGCGTTTCCCGCCAGCACAGAGTATTCCTGCAAGGCTATGATCTTGTCTTTGGCAAAATCCGTGGGAGAAGTCAGTTCCATGCAGGTCGTTGGACGGCACCATGCTCACAATGACGATGATGATGATGCCTTCAACGAACTATAACAGACCGACACAACGCAGTGTAGGCGCGCACGCCCTTCAGGATAGATTTGGCTGCCCCACCATTTCGCGTTCTGTGCGAAAGGGTGGGATAAGCATGGCGATAGCACGAGCGCGCTCGCGCCTACAACAAACCTGTCATCCCGACCGGAGCGAAGCGCCAGCGAGCGCAGCGGAGGGACCTGCTGCCCGTCCAAAGCAGAACAGAAATGTTCCCTAAATTGTCATCCTGAGGAAGCGGAGTCGCGCGTGCACGTGCGACTCCCAACGAAGATCCCTACCCTAGAGAAAAAAACTACAAGAAGAGTGCCAGACAAGGTTTTTTCGAAGCGACCTCACGTTCCCGCTTGTCATTCCGAACCGGCTTCAGCGGTGAGGAACCTGCTTTTTCAGGAGAACAAAGAAAGTCCTACTCCCTTACCTTCTTCTTAATCTCAATACTCAGCCGCTTGATTTTCTGATTGAGCGTTGAAAGGGGCACGTGGAACCGCTCTGCTGCATCGGTCTGGTTCCAATGGCACTTCTCCAGCATGTCGAGGATGATGTGCCGCTCGCAATCTTCCATGATGTCGAAAAGCGAAGCGTCATCCCGCTGCACCATGCCGGGAAATTGCGTGTTCCGGCCTGCAATCGAGTCTGGGAGCAAATCGAGGCCAATAGAACTGCCCGACGAAAGCACCACGGCGCGTTCCATCACATTTTCGAGTTCACGCACGTTGCCCGGCCACGAATAGGTAAGCAACGGGCGCATCGCTTCCGGCGTAATCCGCTTTGAGGATTGGTCGTTTTCTTTCGCATACTTCTGAAGAAAGAAATCCGTCAGCATCGGAATGTCTTCCTTCCGCTGCCGCAGTGCCGGCAAATCAATCGTGATCACGTTGAGCCTGTAAAACAGGTCCTCACGGAACTTGCCTTCTTTCACCTGCTGCTGCAGGTCCACATTCGTCGCGGCAATAATGCGGACATCCACTTGCAACTCATGCACTCCGCCGAGATGCATGAATCTTTTGTCTTGCAGCACCCGCAGAATTTTGCTCTGCGTGTCCATGCTCATCGTGCCGATTTCATCCAGAAACAGCGTTCCCTTGTCGGCGATCTCAAACAAGCCCTTCTTCGAGGCCACCGCGCTGGTGAATGCGCCCTTCACATGCCCAAATAAAGTAGATTCGAGCAGGTCAGGCGGCATCGATCCCGTATTTACGGGAACAAATGGCCGGTCGCGCCGCGGCGAATTCAAGTGCAGCGCTTTGGCGATGAGCTCTTTGCCGGTGCCGCTCTCGCCTTGCAACAGCACGGTCGAGCGGCTGGGAGCGACCTGCGCGACCAAGTCGAAAATCTTCAACATGGGCTCGCTCTTGCCAACAATGTTTTCGAAGTTGTAGCGCTGCTTAAGCGCGCGCTTGAGCTGGACGTTTTCTTCTTCTGCTTTGCGCCGGCCCACGGCCGCGCGCACATCCGCCAGCAACTTCTCGTTGTCCCACGGCTTCTGAACAAAATTCACCGCGCCCGACTGCATCGCCGTAACCGCATTCTCGACCGTCCCATACGCGGTGATCATGATCACCGGAATCTCAGGGTGATTGGCAGCAAGGTCGGGCAAAAGATCCATGCCGCTGCGGTCGGGAAGAGACAAGTCCAGCAGAACCAAGTCGTAGGCGCGTTCGCCCAACTTCGCCAGCCCGTCTTCCGCGGTTTCTGCCGACTGGACCTCGTAGCCCTCCATGTCCAGCAGCGTTTCCAGCGATTCGCGGATCGCGGCCTCATCGTCGATAATCAGCACCGAGCCCATGCGCGCGAACAGCGGCTCGTCAGCACCGCGCCGGGTTATGACGGCAGCTTCAGACATGTATGGCCTGCTTCATCAGAGGAAAGTCCAGATAGAACGTCGTGCCTTCACCGGGGCGGCTCTCCACTCGAATCTTTCCTGCGTGTTCCTGAATGATTCCGTAACTGACCGACAGTCCCAGGCCAGTGCCTTTACCTTGGCCTTCGCGCGGTGTGGACTTGGTCGTGAAAAACGGATCATAGATACGTTGAATGTGCTCTTGTGCGATTCCGCTTCCTGTGTCGGCGACGGCAATGCTCACTCCCGCACCGTTCGAAGTTGAAACCCGCAGTTCGCCGCCGCTCGGCATGGCGTCGCGAGCATTCAGAAACAGATTCAGGAACACTTGCTGCAAACGTCCAGCGTTGCCCTGGATGGCCGGAAGATGATCGGCAAAATTGTTCTGCACTTTGATTTTCGTAGTCCTGAACTGGTGCTCGAGTAACGCGAGCGTGTCCGTAATGATTTTATTCACGTCAATCTCGGTGAACTCTGTGCCGCTGGTACGTGAGAAGTTCAGCAGGTTGTTCACAATCTCCGACGCGCGGAACGTCTGCCGTGTAATCTTTTCGAGCAGTGCGCCCTTTTGCGGATCGCCCTGAAGTTGCTTCGCCAGCATTTGCGAGTACGAAGAAATCACCGCGAGTGGCGTGTTGACCTCGTGCGCCACGCCAGCGGCCAGCAATCCGATCGAAGACAGCTTGTCGGCTTGCGAAAGCTGCGATTCCAGCTCAACGCGCTCCGTGATGTCATCCATGATGATCAGCCGCCCCACCACGGCAAAATTCCGGTTGACCAGCGGCGCAATGGCGACGTTGACCACCCGGCTCTCGCCCGTCGGCGTCCCCAGCCTGAACTTGTACAAATTGTGAATACCGGGGTTCTGCCGGACGCGATAGAACTCCTGCATGAACGCGGAAGGGAATACCTCGCTCAACGGGCGCATCAGCGCCTGCCCCCGTGGCAGCGCGTACATCACTTCCATTTGCGAGTTCCACGACTCCACGCGGTCTTCCAGGTCCACGGCCAGCACACCGATGTTGATGGATTCCACGATGTTCTCGTTGAAGTCCTTGAGCCGCTCGTATTCTGCGACTTTCTGCTCCAGCGAGGCATACAACCGCGCGTTTTGGATGGCGATGCCAATATAGCCAGCGACCGTTTCGAGTAGCTCTACGTCTTCGCTGGTGAGGAAGTCGCCTTCCACCGTCTTGCCCAGTCCGAGCACGGCAATCGTACGTTTTTGCGCCCGGCAGGGAATGTAGTAGTTCAAATCGAGACGCGCGATGGTTTCCTGTGCCGAAAGCGATTCGCGGGGCACTTGGTGCGTGTTCTCAAGGAACAGGTGACCAACTTCGATTTCAGGCCGCGGCGTGGTCAAGAATTTCAAATCAAGATTCGACGTCTGATTCATGCCGAACGATTTGGCCAATGCAAATTCATGCGGCGGCTCGGGCGATGCCAGAAAAATCGCCATCCGGTCTACAAGCAAGGTTCGCGACAGGCGATCGACCACCGAGCTGAGCATCTGCTCAAGGTCTGTGTCGGAACTGAGCTCGCGGCCGAATTCGATCAGCGTCTTGCGGTAGTCGTAGCGCGTCCGGTAGAAGAATTGGTCGATGCGCTCCTGAATCCACTTCCGCATCGGATCAAAAAGCAACGCCGTGACTACGATAGCCAGCGTTAGGCCGATCGGCCCTGAGCTGGGAACTTGCGTATGCACCATTTCGGCTACACCCGCAACCACTGCGAAATACGCGCCTGCAATTGTTGCTGCGGCCAGGGTGTAAACCATACCGCGTTTGAATATCAGGTCCACATCCATCAGCCGGTAGCGGAAGATGGCATAGCCGAACGTGAGCGGCAGCAGCCCCAGCGACAGGACAGAAACTTTCAGCGTGGGCAGAGTGCCGGTCAGAAAAGGCACCACATAAAACAACGTGAACGGTGTAATCGCGAGGATGGTTCCGCGCGTAATCCACTTGAGTTGTTGCCGCAGAATCGGCGTGCTCGCATCGCGATAGCTATGCCACAGAAGTCCGGCAGCGATGACGAAGAACGACGCCAGATAACCCATCTCTAGGCGATCCAGGTTCCAGCTCATCAAGCCGCTGGCCTGCAAGAACCGCAGCGAGAGTACGTGTACCGCCAGCAACGCAATCGCGGGCACATACACCGCCGGAATGGCCCACGAATGCCGCCGCACAAAAGCGCGCCGCTCCGGAAACGTCATGACGAAATGCAGAAACAACGCCGGCTGCAGCAGACCTGCGACTACGTTGCCCCAATAAATCGTCCAGTCGAAGGCGTTGAACTTACCCGTGAAGTGAAAGGCGTAAAACGTGAACGACACCAGGCAAAAAATGTAAAAGTGCGTTGAGCCTTGCGCCGTCCAGCGCCGCATGAGCACATAGAGGCCGATGCTCAGGTAGATCAGAGCGATCAGCCGCAGCCAGGTGTTTTGCGATTTATCGGCCGGGGTGAGAATGACCACCGCGTCCACAGGAACCGAATCCCTCACCAGCGAATACGTCGCCTTGGACCACGAGCCGATGCGATAGATTTGCCGCTCGAGATCCGCTGTGCCGTTTACGTCGTGCGCGCCGACCGACACCACTTGATCCCCTGCTTTGATTCCTGCCTTGAAGCCCGGACCGCCGGCATCTACGCGTTTTGCGGTCAGCGTTCCGGCCTGTTCCACCCACCAGACACCGTCATACGGCACCTGATATTCCAGTTCTTTTTGCAGATTAATCCAACCAAGGACGATCGCCGTCGTGGTCAGGAGGAACAGCAGGACGGCGGTAAAGCGGCTCTGTAAATCGCGGTTCATCGGCTGTGGAACGGTTGAGGGCCAAAACCCGTTATGATTGGTTTGCATTTTCGCTGCCACCGCTGGAGCCGTACACGAGTCCATAACTCTATTGAAGACAATGACTTTACCCATTATAAAGAATGACATAGGGTGTTGCTATGTTTTTTGGAATAAATGTTTCCATATTTGGTAAGTACTTGGAAGGGTGAAACTTACGGGTGTAGCCCGAAATTCTGTGCCGAAATCGCTTTCGGCGTCTGCCGATCCATCGGCAGGTGCGACATGTCCTTTGAGGGGAAGTTGCGAGCGAGGCGATTCTGAGACGTTAGTTGTTTATTTCTTGACCGCCCGCTCATCGAAGCAATAAAAAAGGTTTTTGCAGCAGGACAGCGGCCCCGCATTTCCATAAAATCGAACAGCACGCGCCTAAGTCAGTCTTGAAATGAATGCCTATCCCGCACCCGCCGCAGTACCAGTACCAAAGTCGAGTGGATACAGCATCCAGGACCACTGGATCACCCTTGATGGCGGACGCATGCGCTATTTGCGCGACGGCGTCGGACCGCCTCTAGTCATGGTGCATGGACTGCTAGGTTATTCATTCTCCTGGCGATATGCCATTCCCCATCTCGCTCCCCAAGCCACGGTGCACGCCGTGGACATGCTCGGCGTGGGTTTTTCCGATCGTCCGCAAGGACTCGACCCAACTTTGCGCGCCAGCGCCAATCGCTTGTTGCGATTTCTCGATGCGGTTGGCATCGCTTCCTGCGATCTGCTCGGCACCTCGCATGGTGGCGCCATCAGCATGATGGCGGCCGCGTTGGAGCCGGAGCGTGTTCGCCGCCTCATTCTCGTGGCTCCGGTGAATCCCTGGTCGCAACAAGGCAAGCCGCTGGCGGCGTTTTTGAGCCATCCGGTAGTTTCGCCGATTGTGTTGGGCGTGGCGCCACTCGTCCGAAGGAGCATGCAGTCCTATCTCTTGAGCCGGCTCTACGGCGACCCGAGCCGCATTCGCCCTGGCACGCTGCAAGGTTATTCCGGCCCGTTTGAGCGACCCGGCGCTTTCCGTCACGAGCTTGGCATCCTGCGGACGTGGACGCGCGACCTGGAAGACCTCGCAGCCGCCATGCCCCAGCTTGCCGAAATCCCCGCATTCCTCATTTGGGGCGAGCGTGACAATGCCGTCTCGCCCGCTTCCATGGGACCCCTAAGCCGGCAATTCAAAAGTTGCCGCACGCACTTGCTGCCCGGCGTAGGGCATCTACCTTACGAAGAAGTACCAGACGAATTCAATCGTCTCGTCGCTGAATTCCTGGCCGAATAATGGGGAAAGAAATCCTCCACCTACTAGGCTCGACCCTCGCGCACTACGGCTACGCAGCCATCGCGGTGATTTTGCTGCTCGAAAATCTGGGACTGCCGTTGCCGGGCGAGAGTGTACTGCTACTCGCGGGTTTTCTGGCCGCTTCGCAGCAACGCTTTACGTTGACTTGGATTATTGCGGTTGGAGTGATTGCGACGACCGCGGGCAGCCTCGTCGGCTATCTCCTAGGTCACCATGGAGGCAGGCCTTTGCTCGAGCGCTACCAGCGGAGCCTGCACGTGAGCGATGCCACATTGCAGAAAGGCGAGAAGCTGTTTGCCCGCTACGGAGCGGTCGCCATTGTCCTCGGGCGTTTCGTTGCCGGCCTGCGAATTTTCGCAGGGCCGCTCGCGGGCGTGCTCCGCATGCGCTGGGAATCTTTCTTGTTTTTCAGCTTCCTCGGCTCGGTTCTCTGGGTGAGCGCGGTCTCATCCGCTGCGTTTTTCTTCGGCCAGCACTGGAACAGACTGCTTCACTTAATGGGCCGATTGAATATCTTGTTCGCCGCCGCTGCCGTGATATTGCTTTTGCTGTTTTGGTGGCGAGAGACGCGCGCCAAGACCGCGAAAAGGTAGCCCTACTTCGATTGCACTTCAACCCGTGACGCGAGGCGTTGCGAGCCTTCTTTGCCGGCGGCCA
>Ga0187847_10002740_pt1 | contig 13969 bp, 9 predicted proteins | sample June2016WEW_4_10_FD_132458 | JGI IMG/M metagenome (GOLD analysis project Ga0187847, IMG submission 132458) | Peatland microbial communities from SPRUCE experiment site at the Marcell Experimental Forest, Minnesota, USA - June2016WEW_4_10 | ecosystem: Environmental > Terrestrial > Soil > Wetlands...
AGACTGTAGTGCAGTAAATACTGCGCTTAACCTGGAGACAGATGCGCAGAAGGAATGCCGGTACTACTTTCTTTTGTGGGCCTTCGCCGGCTATCTCAAGATTTAGAGCCGCCGACAAGCGCCAAATAATCGCGCGATTATTTCTCCAGGTTAAGTGCCGCAATCTCCTGATTCAGTACAGTGTCTCCCGGTTAAGTGCAGGGCGCAAGTGACTGAAAAGATTCGGAGGCTGTCTCATGGTTGAGTACAGCGCGACACTCGAGGAGGGGCCGAGTCATTTTTTCTTCAGTCTCCGCGAACGTCGGACACCGTCAACGCCGGAGACCTTCAAGGCATCGAGCGGATTGGCGATGGCTTGCAGATGCTTGTGCGACAGATGCAGGTAGACCAGCGTGTGCTCCAGGCGGGAATGACCGAGTAAGACCTGAAGGGTCCGCAGGTCGGCGCCGGCTTCGAGCAGGTGGGAAGCACAGCTATGTCGTAGGCAGTGTGGAGAAATACGTTTGGTGATGCCCGACGCTTGTCGTGCAGCCTGTCGACAGGCTAACCAAACGATATTGGGAGTGATGGGGACATCGGCGCGTACTCCCTTCACGGTACCTGGAAAGAGGAAGGTCTGGGGCTGCATCCAACGCCAGTAGACGCGCAGGGTCTCGAGCAACTTGGGACTCAGGGGAACCTCGCGGTCGCGGCTGCCCTTGCCTTGGTCAATGCGAATCATCATGCGCTGACTGTCGATGTCGCGTACCTTGAGACAGCAGAGTTCGGCCCGGCGCATGGCCGTGGAATACAGAGTCATGAGCAGGGTGCGGTGATAGAGATTCTGAGCGGAGTCGATGAGGCGAGCCACCTCCTCTGGGCTCAGCACGGTCGGCAGTCGCCTGCGGGATTTGGGAAACGGAATATACTCCGCGAGAAAATGTCGGCGCAACGTTTTGATGAACAAGAAGCGCAAAGCGGACACATACTGCGAGAATGGCTTGTCAAGCACGGCCAAAAGATAGGCACATGGCTCACCGAAGATAGCGTCGGAAAACTGAAAGATAGCATTCCCATCGCACTGAGTGCGTTGCAGAATAGTCACTGCCACATCCAAAGAGTACTGCATCCGGCTGAGTTCGTCTGCAAGGCTTGAAGGTCGAACGACAATGATGAAATATCCGCTTCACGTCAGGAAGAGATTTGCCGTCGTGTCCGTGACAGCCGCTGCGATCATCGTCGCGACGGGGCTTCTAGAATCCGCCTGCAGTTATGGTCAGGCTGCAAACGCGAATACGCCGGCAAAATCAAGCTCCTCCCCCTCCGAAGCGACCTTGGACCTCTCGCCGAGCCAGCTGAACACGATCAAGATCGAACCCGTCGGAACCTATCTGTTTCCCGTTGAGAAGGAAGCAGTCGGCAACATTGATTTCGACGAAGACCTCTCAGTTCAAGTCTTCCCGGCTTATCAGGGAACCATCATTCAGACTTTTGCGGAACTTGGCGCTAGGGTTCAGAAGGACCAGCCCCTCTATACCATCAAAAGCCCCGACCTCATCCAGGCAGAGTCGACCTTGATCGGCGCGGCGGCGACTCTCGATCTGACGAACAAAGAACTGGCGCGCGTCCAGGGTCTTGGCGGTGTTTCCGAGCGAGAAAAGGAACAGGCGACCTCAGATCAACAAACCGCCGAGGGCTCCCTCAAAGCCGCAAGAGACGCAGTCCTCGTATTCGGCAAGACGAATGCCGAGATCGATCAGATGATCGCTTCGCGCAAGATCGATCCCGCCCTGGTCGTGCGCAGTCCGATCGCCGGCAAGATCACTTACAAGGTGGCGCAGCCCGGATTTCTCGTGCAGCCAGGAAATGTGCCGGCGCCTTACTCGGTCGCCGACGTGGCGATAAAGTGGATGCTGGCGAATGTGAGCGAAGGTGAGCTCTCATCTTTTCACCTAAGCCAATCGGTTCAAGTCAAGGTGTTGTCCTATCCTGGCCGTGTCTTCAAAGGCAAGGTCTCAAAGATTTACGAGACAGTTGACCCGAACACTCATCGCGCAACCATCCGTTCCGAAATCGCGGACCCCAACGATGAGCTACGTTCCGGAATGCTGGCCAACTTTGTCATTCGCGTCCAGGGCCCGGTGGAAGCCACCGCCATACCGGCCAATGGCGTGGTCCGCGAAGCCGACGGCACGATGACGGCCTGGGTGACAACCGATCGCCGCCGTTTTGAGCAAAAGATCATCAAGATCGGCCTGCGGAGCGACGACCGGGTTCAAATTCTCGATGGCTTGCAGCGCGGAGAACTGGTCGTCGCCGACGGCGCGGTTTTCCTCAGCAACATGCTTCAAGCTCCGCCCAGCGATTAGAAAAATAATTCCCATGTTCAAATCTCTCCTCGCATTTTGCCTCAGCCGCCGCCCGATTGTGATATTGGGCCTGTTGTTGTTTGCCGGCGCCGGGCTGGTTGCATTCAAAATGCTCAATATCGAAGCATATCCCAACCCAACGCCCGTCATCTTGGAAATTACCGCGCAGGCACCAGGCCTCTCTGCCGAGGAGATGGAACGTTACTACACGCGACCCACCGAGATTGGTCTCTACACCACGCCCGGCATCGACGTCATCCGCTCCACCTCGTTTTATGGTCTGTCCTTCGTTCGCGTCAGCTTCAAGTACGGCGTGGACTATAACTTCGCCTACGCCCAGGCGTCGGTTGCGATGCAGCAGAACGTCAACCTCCCGGGCGGACAAGTTCCGAATATCCAGGCCAACAGTTCGACCGGCGAAATCTATCGCTATCAGGTCGTAGGGCCAAAACATTTCGGAGTCACGAATCTGCGCACGGTTCAGGATTGGATCGTGGCGCGCCGCTTACTCACTATTCCCGGCATAGCAGCCATCAACAGTTGGGGCGGCCCCACCAAGGAATTCCAGGTCGAGGTGGACCCCCACGAGCTCGAAGCCTATAGCGTGACTGTACCCCAAATCCTGAACGCGCTGGGTAACGCAAATATCAACGTGGGCGGACGCGAAATCCGCATCGGCCAACAGTCCGTCAACATTCGCGGTGTCGGCCTGATCGACGACGGTGGCAATGATGATTTGAGGGACGGTTACAAGGTGAACGACGTCGAGAACATCGTTCTGACGCAGGAGAACGGCGTTCCCGTCTTGGTAAAGGATGTTGGGAAGGTCTCGGTCGGCTACCGGCCAAGACTTGGCATTTTAGGCCGCGACCAGCAGAGCGATGTAGTGGGATCGATCGTGGTGATGCGGCGCACGGAACAGACTGGCGACATGATCCCCAAGGTCGAAGCGGAAATCGACAAGTTGAATCATGACGGGAGTCTGCCGCCGGGCGTCAAGGTTGCTCCTTACTATGACCGCTCGTCGTTGATCGCAATCACCACGCACACGGTTCTGCACAATCTGATCTTCGGATGCCTGCTCGTCTTCCTGATCCAATGGATTTTCCTTGGCAATCTCCGCAGCGCGGTCATCGTAGGATTGAACATCCCGTTCGCGCTGTTCTTCGCCACTATTCTGCTGGTGATTCTCGGGGAGAGTGCCAACTTGCTGTCGGTGGGCGCGGTCGATTTCGGCATCATCGTAGATTCAGCCGTGATTCTGGTCGAGAATGTCTTCCGGAATTTTCAACGAAACCGGGAGGAAAGACAGGGCCTGCTACAGCGTCTGACGGACGGTCATTGGGGGCCCGACCCGACAAGACCGACAGAGGCTGTAACGCCGGGCCATGGATGGACGGATCGTCTGCGCCTGATTCTAATCAGCGCACTCCAGGTGGACAAAGCAGTTCTGTTCTCCACGCTCATCACCGTGGCCGGTTTCGTGCCGCTCTTCACCATGCAGGGAGTCGAGGGTCAGATCTTCGGCCCCATGGCTCGCACTTATGGTTACGCACTGGCCGGGGCTTTAATTGCAACGTTCACCATCACGCCCGTCATCGCCTCATTCCTGATTCCTGAGCACCTGAAGGAAACCGAGACCATAGTCGTACGCTTCTTGCACCGCATCTACAATCCCGCACTGCGCTTTGCTCTGAATCACCGCGCTCTCGTGGTAGGAATCGAGCTCGCCATTTCTCTGGGAACCTTCTTCCTGATCGCGCCGCGCCTTGGCAGCGAGTTTCTTCCCCACCTCGAAGAAGGCAACTTTTGGATTCGCGCTTCCATGCCGACCACGCTGTCACTCGAAGACGGCGAAGCGGCCTCGAAAAAAATGCGCGAGATTCTCCTCCGGCACTCCGAAGTCCTTACCGTGGTGTCTCAGCACGGCCGGCCCGACGACGGCAGCGATGCTTCGCCCTTCTCCAATGTCGAATTATTCGCGCCCCTGAAGCCCTTTGACGAATGGCCACGGGGATTGACCAAGGACAAGCTAACCGAGCAAGTGCAGGCGGAGTTTAACAACGAGTTGCCCGGCGTCGTCTTCAATTTCTCCCAATACATCGAGGACAACATCGAAGAAGGCATCTCGGGTGTCAAAGGCGTCAATTCGGTCAAGATTGTTGGTCCCAATCTCGAAACGTTGACCAAACTGGCCGAGCAAGTCCGCGACCAGATGAGCGCTGTTCGCGGCATTACCGACCTCGGCATCTTCCCGGTATTGGGGCAGCCCAACCTGAACATCAAGGTAGATCGGGCCAAGGCCGCGCGTTATGGTCTTAATACCGGGGATGTGAACACGGTTATTCAAGCAGCCATGGGCGGAGCGGTAGCCACTGAGGTGTTGGAAGGCGACCGGCAGTTCGATCTCGTCGTTCGCTATACGCCCTCTTACCGCGACAATATCGACAAAATCCGCAACATCAAAGTTGCATATACAACCGGCACCGGCGCCAACGCCTATATACCATTGAGCGAGCTCGCCACAATCTCGTTGGATACAGGAGCGGCCTGGATTTATCACGAGAGCGTGCAGCGCTTTATCCCGGTCAAGTTCAGCGTACGTGGCCGTGACCTTGGGGGCACCGTCGAAGAGGCTCAGCAGCGAATCGCGAAGAACGTCCAACTTCCTTCTGGATACCGGCTGGTTTGGGCCGGTGAGTTCGGAGACCTGCAGGAAGCCAAGAAACGCCTCGAGATCATCGTGCCCATCAGCTTCATCCTGATCGCCGGGGCGCTCTACAGTTTGTTCAACAACTTCCGCGACAGCATTCTGGCGCTCGCGGGCATTCCCGACGCAGTGGTGGGCGGCATCCTCGCGCTCTATCTCTCCGGTCAGAATTTCAGCATCTCCGCCGCCATCGGTTTCGTTTCTCTATTCGGCGTGTCTGTCATGGACGGCATCCTGATGATTACTTTTTACAACCACGAAAGATCTCAGGGTCTGGTGCCAGTGGAGGCGATGTACCGCGCCGCTTCAACCCGCATGCGCCCACTGCTGATGACCTCACTGTCAGCCTGCATCGGACTGTTTCCCGCGGCAATTTCCACCGGTATCGGCAGCCAGGTGCAACGCCCGCTGGCCACGGTGATCGTGGGCGGGATGCTGCTCGGCCCCGTCATGCTGCTTCTCGCCGTGCCCGCGCTGAGAATGATATTTCTAGGCCGCGACGAGCACCCGCACCTGCAGTCAGAGGATTTACTATGAAGCTCAGCTGCCTTCTTTTTCTACTTCTGACGGCGAGTTGTGCCGAGATAAGTTATGCGGCCGCTTTCCAACAGACGCCAGCCGGGAGTCCCGCGAATGAGGGTTCCGCGAACACAGCCAAAGATCGTTCGCATGAAGGTCATCTCTCTACCACACCGGCTGACGGCGGAAAACGTCAGGAAAAAGAAAGCCCGTCTGAACAGCAAGCCCCAGGCCGCGCTGGCGCCAAGAATCGCCCGCGCAGCCGTGCCAACCTGACCGCCGCAAATCGTCCCAAACAGCTTCTGATTAGCAGAAAACTTTCCAAACCTGTGGATGCCACGAATCCGCGAGACTTAGAAAAATCCGGTGACGCCGCAAAGGGGCAGAACCGAACGGCCAACATCCCCCTACCTGTTCGTTCGACCAGTGTCGTCCGGCCCACTGTGGCATCGCTCAATAACGTGCGCCATCGCGGTCTCAACCTGGCGGTCGTTGGGAGATCGGCCTCAAACACCGGCAATACCGGGACGCTCAATGGAACTCGTATGCACCGTAGGCCCTAAGGAACTCATTCGCATGATTCGCACTTGCAAATCGCGCCTCACCAGCTTCCTCGCGATCTCAACCTTATTGCTCTCGACAGGCTGCGTAGTCGGTCCTAAGTTCAAGAAGCCTGCTGCTCCGGATGTCAGCGGTTACACGCCCGCTCCAATTACGACCACCAGCAGCACGCCCAACGTCGCCGGTGCAGAAGCGCAACACCTGGTCGAAGGTCACGACATTCCCGGAGAGTGGTGGAACTTGTTCCACTCCCAGCCGCTGAACGACTTGATTGAGCGCTCTCTCAAAGCCAATCCCGACCTCAAGGCGGCTCAAGCGGCGCTGATAGTTGCAAGAGAGAATATGCTCGCCCAGCGCGGCGCTTACTACCCCAGTGTCACGGGTGGTTTCTCGGCGACTCGAGCGAAGTCATCGGCTGATATTTCCCCGGTAACGAACACCAGTGCGCTGAATTACAGCCTCTACACGCCAGAGGTCAGTGTCGCGTTTGTGCCGGACGTTTTCGGTTTGAACCGCAGAACGGTGGAGTCATTGCAAGCGCAGGAACAGCAGGCGCGTTTTGCCCTGGCCGCGACGCATATCACTCTGAGCTCAAACGTTGCCGCTGGAGCCATTCAGGAGGCATCCTTGCGGGGCCAGGTTGACGCGACCCGTGAGCTCATCGACATCAACACCAAGATGCTGCAGATTCTGCGGGAGCAGTATGCCGGGGGATATGCGGACGAACTCGACGTCGCGGCCCAGGAATCGCAACTCGCGCAAGTCGCCGCCAATTTGCCCCCGCTGCTGAAACAGTTGGCCCAACAACGCGACCAGCTGGCGGCGCTGGCGGGCGGCTTTCCCAACCAGGATCTGGCCGAAAAGTTCGAGCTGTCGAGTTTGCAACTGCCGCAGGAACTGCCGCTAAGCCTGCCTTCGCAACTCGTGGAGCAGCGTCCGGATGTGCGCCAAGCCGAAGAGAACCTGCATTCAGCCAGCGCCCAGATTGGAATTGCGCATGCGAACCGCCTCCCGAGCTTCGCCCTGACTGCGGATGCTGGCAGCATGGCGGTGGTCCTCGGCCATTTGGTCTCCGGAAGCAATGGCTTTTGGGATGTAGCGGCAGGCGTCACGCAACCCATCTTTGATGGCGGTACGCTCAAGCATCGAGAGCGTGCCGCGAGAGCCGCTTATACGCAAGCCGACGAACAATACCGCGGCACGGTCTTAACCGCCTTCCAGAATGTCGCTGACACGTTGAATGCGCTTCAACAGGACGCCGACGCCTTGAAGGCAGCAGCAACTGCAAAAGATGCCGCCAGCATCACCCTCGCCCTGACGAAGAAACAGCTCGAGGCCGGCTACGCGAATTACCTTGCGCTCTTAAGTGCGGAGCAAGCTTATCAGCAAGCGCTGATTAACCTGGTGCAAGCTCAGTCGAATCGGTATGCCGACACTGCCGCATTGTTTCAGGCTCTTGGCGGGGGATGGTGGAACCGTCCCGATATTCCTAAGAGCTGACTATGAGGACGGTACTCGTTGCGTGCTGGAGCGGTGAATCTCAATCGCGGCTAAGTTTGGTAGTGAGTGCTGTCGCCATGGCGCTCGGAATGTTTGTCGCTTTGTTGCGCCCTCACCTCATCGGGCAGCCACGATTTGGGAATCGCAACGACGTGCCAATTTGGGCTGGTGAACGAGTGCACGCAGAGTTTCGGTTGCACGCTGCTGGTTTGCTTTGGGGATCTTTCTTTGTCTGGCAGACGTTGTGTCCCGCCAAAACCTCGTACATGCGCATAATGAATGACTTGGGGCAAAGTTCGAGCCGGACCTTTCTGATAAGGTTCATGTCAAGTAATGGAACGTTGGCTTCGCGACTGCAATCTCTCAGTGCCAAATCAGTTTAAAAATGAGTTGCGTTGCGCCGCCTCTCACGGTCAACCATGCCAAGTGGATGTATCGCGTCGGTCCATTGACGGAGCTGGTAGTCGAGACCTCGCGCCGGTGAACCACGCAAAAAGAGCAGTCCACCGCTATCGTGATGGTAGTGTTGCAAGTTTCAAATGCAGGACAAGTTTGTCGCCGAGCGTCTGTCGTTTGTCCTCATGGGGCCAAATCGAAAAGGTGATCGATGAACTGAATCTGTCGAAGAAGATCGTCTCCTGCCGCCCATCGAACTTGCCCCTTCCCGGATCATGTGAACCGCTTCGTAGGCCTGATTGCGGGCAAACCGGCGAAAGGGGAGTTCTTCGGAACCAAAGTCTTTCAGGCCCCGGTGAGGCAGTTCGTCGGCGCCACGCTAGCGGGCGCTGGTGGGCGCTGGTGGGCCAACTTGCTTGTCACACACGCCTGTGATGTGCTAGCGTCCACAGAACACTATGCGGCGGATCGTTGCCAGTCTCGTGCTTTCGGTGATGGCTTGGAGCTTAGTGGCTCCGATGGCCTTGGCGCTCACGGGAAACGATAAGCCCGCCTGCTGTCGTCGGAACGGGAAGCACCACTGCATGACGGGCAGGTCCGTCATGTCGGCTTCTTATGGCAATAGCCTCGCCCTTCGCGCTCTGCCTTCATGTTGCCCGTATCGCTCCGAGATCGCCATGCAGGCGGGGGCGGCTTGGCTTGAGCCTCCAAGAATATCCGAACAGCAGTTGCCGGCTGACATTCGGGCATTACAACCAAAATTCCTGGCTCTGTATTTCCGCTCCTGTGGGCCTATTTCCCTCCGTGGTCCTCCCGCCTAACTCCTCAATCGCTTGCGCGATTTTGTAGCAAGCGCTGTAATTTACCGTTCCTACGCACTGCGTGGGGCGAGTGGATCGGCACCGTGGGACCGCGCCATTGATTGTGGGGATAAAACTCCTCAGCAAAATCCTAAAGGTTCAGCGCTCAGTACCAGAAGAGCGGCAATCCTGCTCAGCCGCGAACAATCCGGAGATGCTCTATGAAACAAGAAGCCAGGTTGACAAGTGTTATTTTCTGCCTGAGTACCATCGCACTCGCCTCGATCTTCGGCTCCGTTCGCGGCGTGATTCATGACCCCCAACACCGTCCCATCCAGGGCGCGCACATCACGTTGAAGGCTCAAAACTCGGATTGGACACGCTCTTCAGATTCGAGCGACAGCGGGGAATTTCAATTTACCTCCGTTCCCCTCGGCAATTACACCGTCATCGTGTCGTCGAAGGGCTTTCAGTATATGCAACAGGATGTAATTGTTCAGTCCGATACCAGCCCGGTACTTCATTTCGGGCTGGTTGTTGCAGGAGCGAGCGAGAGTGTTGAAGTCTCGGAAATTCCCGTCGAAGCAACCACCGAAACTGTCACGCCGACGACTATGCTAAACCGCATTGATATTCAGCAAACACCTGGTGCCGACCGTACCAACGGCATGGAAATGATCACTGATTACGTGCCAGCAGCATACGTAACGCACGACATGCTTCATATGCGAGGCGGACATCAGGTCGAGTGGCTGATTGACGGCGTTCCCATCCCTAACACCAACATCGCCAACAATCTTGGACCGCAGATTAACCCCAAAGACATCGATTATCTTGAAGTGCAAAGAGGCAGTTACGATGCCGACTACGGCGACCGTACCTATGGAATCTTCAACGTTGTGCCGCGAACCGGCTTTGAGCGCGATCGCGAATGCGACTTGGTAATCGCGGCTGGGAACTTCTACCAGACCGACAATCAGATCAGTTGCGGAGGACACACGGCCCGCTCCGCCTACTATGCCAGCCTGAACGGCAACCGCAGCAATTACGGTCTTCAGCCCCCGATCTCTCAGGTTGTCCACGACGCCGCGAATGGATACGGAGGATTCGCTTCCTTCATTTTGAACTCCGATCCGAAAAATCAGTTTCGTGTGGTCGGTTCCCTGAGGCAGGATTATTTCCAGATCCCCTACGACCCCAATCCCAACTCAATCGGAAATCAGCAGTTGGCACAGGGGGGGAATACTCCCAGCTATGGTTTGCGTGATGGCGAGCGTGAGCCAGATGGTTATGCGACGTTCTCGTGGGTTCACACATTCGATCCCAATACGCTGCTCATCGTTTCGCCTTTCTATCACTACAACGGCGCCGACTACCAAGGAGGGCCGAACGACGTCCCCGTTATCTCCTCGGTCACTCAGACCGCCCAATATGCAGGAGCGCAGGTGGCGCTAAACGCCAACTTCTGGCGGAACGACATTCAGGCCGGCGTCTACGGATTCTTCCAGCATCAGTACAACCACTTTTTCAACAATTACACAGTCCCGAATTCGCCACCTAACGTCCTTTCGTCAATTGGCGTCAACGGCGGCGTCGCTGCCTTCTTCATCAACGACAAATTCAAAGTCACACCGTGGCTGACTCTCATCGCCGGCCTGCGAGAAACTCAGTTCAATTCCTCCCCTCCATCACCGCTGCCATCGGTCTCCGAGCACGCGACTGATCCGCGCCTCGGCGCCGCAATCAGAATTCCCCACCTGAACGTGACGTTCCGCGGGTTCTATGGCTACTTCTACCAGGCTCCCCCACTCTCCACGGCCACGAACCAGCTGCAAAATTTGGCCGCTAACCAGGGTTTCGGCTTTGCTGCGCTGAACGGTGAGCGCGACATCGAGTGGCAGTTCGGTGTCACCATTCCGCTGAAGGGCTGGATGTTTGACGCTGACAACTTTGAAACCCGCGCCCACAACTGGCTCGATCACAACAACATCGGCGAATCGAATATCTTCTGGCCCATTACATGGTCTTACGCCCAGATTCAAGGCTGGGAACTCACGCTGCGCTCTCCGAATCTCTGGCATCGCGGCCAGCTTCATCTTGCGTACGCGAATCAATTTGCCCAGGCGACATCGCCGATTACCGGAGGCTTGATTTGTCCTGCCACGATGCCGATATGCCCAGGATATCCGCCTCCGGGATTTGGACCGGTTGACCACGATCAGAGAAACACGTTGAACGTTGGCTTTAACGGAAGCCTGCCCTGGCATGCTTATGCCTCGACGAATGTGTATTACGGGTCGGGGTTCCACAATGCCTTCCCCGGACAACCTTATCCCGGCGATTATCTGCCTGAGCACACCACGTTTGACCTCTCAGTCGGGAAATCCTTCCTGGAGAAGTATTCGGTTTCTGTAACGGCCGTCAATGTGACGAACCGCCGTGTAGAGCTTGATAACAGCCTGACTTTCGGCGGATTTCACTGGAACGATCCGCGGCAGATTTACGCCCAATTTCGTTACCGGTTCCGCTATTAGCCTGGCGAGGGATTGAGTCAGACGAGCTGCGGCACGGCAACCTGGCTCTCCCTTCTGTTCGACAACGGGAATTAAAAAAGCGGAAAACGGATGAACAGACAACACGTCACTCCATGGATATTGCTTGCAGTCGTGTTGACCACCGGTCCTGCGGCGAGGCGAGCTGCAGCTGTCGAGGTAAACACATCAGAACGCGAGCCGTTGCCTCGGATTTCTGCGACTCAAGGTTCGCTTGACCGGCATGCCCGCGTGCGGAGATCCTAGTCTCGCCAACGGAGATTCAGAGACATGTTGTCCCTACCGAAAATTCTATCCGCAGCGAATGCCTTTGAAATCAGCGGCATTGAAGACATTTGAAACTGAGGCCGCTAACCAAGGCGATCTGAATGTAACAATGTTACATAGCGCTGACAACCGCTGAATGCAGTTTTCGGTAGGGGACAAGCGCTCGCGCTCCCCGGCACTGAGCACCACCACGATCGGCGTCTGTTGGCCCGATTCTGCCAACGACGCCATCAGTCGCCGCTGCCGCTGCGCTTGGCGGACACGCAGATGTCCCCAGCGCCGCTCGAGTTGGTGAAACTCCACTTGCATCGTCGCCTGCGGGTTCACTATGCCCCATCTCCGATCTCGTCTTTCGCGACAATCGGGGAAGTGTGCCAGGAACTCTCGTGGGATCAATGAGATAGGCCCGGAACTCGTCTTTCGCGGTACGTACCATGAGTGCGCCCAGAACCCCCATGAAATCTGCCTGTTGCGACCCGAACTCGTCTTTCGCGAACTCCCACGGTAGTTGGTCCAACGGGGCAGGTACGCGCAGCACCTCAGGCGGCTCGGCTTGTCCCGCCCGCTGATCGATTCGGTAGGCGATCGCGTAACCCCGGTTCCGCCGCCGCCAACTCGCTTGGCTTTTTTGTCGCAGCGCTGCCCGACACTCCGCCTTGTCGCAGGCCCGTTGCCGCGCTCCTAGGCGCGGATCGGGACGGAACCAGTGGCGGCAGATGCAGCAGGGTCTCTTCCGGGGATCAGACATGGGTGATTCATCATCCCCTCATCTCCAACTCCCTCGATCCTCCGCTTAACTAATAAGGTGGGTCACTTCTGACAAGTAGACGTGGGTCACTTCTCGCAAGCGCCGAAGTCGGAGAGATTCATGAGCAAGGACTTCGGCGGCTCCTTCGCTCGTTGGAGCTTGGGAAGGCTCCGATCCACAACTATCGCTCGTTAGAAGGGGGGCGGGTAACCGATGGCCTCAGCGGCCCGAACCTCAAGACTTTGCTATTAAGGATTTCTGATCACGACGAAGGCATTTATGTCGCCGTCGATATTCTCTACATGAGGCTGTTTTCCGATGGAGTTTCAGTCTCGCCCAAGGAGTTCGTCGAAATTGGATGCGAGCTTATGCGTCGCCTCAACATCACGAGGGACACTGGCCCGAACTTCGCGCAGAGACTGCAGATTATCGGAAAACACTGCCTAATCGGAGACGCGGGAGCTGCTACCGTTCGCGAGGTTTGCACCAAGCTGAAGGAAGCCATTTCGAGATCCGAGGCATCTGCGTACGGGCACCGTGAATTTCTGCGAGTTCTCTTCAGCGCCCAGCCTCTGGCCGTTCTGCAATCCCTGTGCAGCGGTGACGCAACAATGGTGAAGATCGGAATCAGCGTTTTAGAGAATGCCGACCTATTGCACCCGCACGCTTTCGACGTGATCCCAGAAGGGGAGCTACTTCGATGGTGCAACGAATTGCCCGATGTCCGATATCCGATTGCCGCTTCGGGCATAGCTGCGATTAGGCAGGATAAGGATGGCCCACATTGGACTGACATTGCACTTAAAATTTTGGAGAAATCTCCCGACCGCGTCCGAGTACTCCAAAAGTTCATCCGGCAATTCAGCTTGCCGGGTTGGGATTTATCGCGAGCTGCGGAGGTCCAGGCAAACTTGCGACTTCTCGATGACTTTGCTGGCGACCCCGATCCCAACCTCGCCGACTTCGCTAAAAGCGAGAAATCGAGACTATCGCAGGCGATCGCTGAGGCGAGGAAGGTACGGCCCCCGATTTACATGGAGCGGGACGAAGGCAGCTTTGAGTAAGTCCACGAAGCCGTCGGGTAGAGCTGTCCCTTTTGAACCCACAAGTGTGCTGTCACAGTTTTGTGATCAGTGCGATGTGAACAATGTCGGGACCTTGGCGAGGTATTGTTGGCCGGCAAGACTGCAATTCACCGAGCCGACAAGAGTTCACCGACAAATCGGCCTAGGTCCAGTGCCTCAACTCCTTTAGCAATCGCCGAGGTAGGCACTTGTAGGCGCGACTTCCGATGGACCACTATCAATCTTCCTGCCCGTTTTTGTAGCGCGCGCTGAAGAGAGGTCAAGGGCGATGCCATGGGCGGGCGGACAGTCTTCGCGGCTTTCGCTTCTACCAGCCACAGCTTGGCGTTAGGACGTGGAACAAGAAAGTCTACCTCCAGACCCTGCTGATCCCGAAAATAGTAGAGTTCCTTGCGCATCCCACGATCGGCTTGGCTTTTGAGTATCTCTGCTGCGACGAAGCCTTCGAACAAGGGGCCCAGGAATGGCGACCGCTCAAGCTCA